>Ga0307437_1000230_pt1 | contig 46597 bp, 32 predicted proteins | sample SalMarWE160390MG_FD_202146 | JGI IMG/M metagenome (GOLD analysis project Ga0307437, IMG submission 202146) | Salt marsh sediment microbial communities from the Plum Island Ecosystem LTER, Massachusetts, United States - WE1603-90 | ecosystem: Environmental > Aquatic > Marine > Intertidal zone >...
ATCTTTAATAACAACTACATGATGCTTGAAAATAGTGTTAAAACGCACATTTTATTGCAACAACTGAAATTAATTCCGTCTTTATTACGTCAAATAATTCCAGATATTACATTCTATTTTAACCTGTAAAATCCACTATATGAAAATCGAAATTCAGGGACTTAATATGATCTATCCAAATGGCAATCATGCACTTAAAGATATTAACCTTGAATTTGGCAACGGAATGTTCGGACTTCTCGGACCTAATGGTGCCGGGAAATCAAGTCTGATGCGGATTATTGTTGCACTTATGAAACCCACCACCGGAATAATTCTGGTTGACGGGAAAGATATACAGAAGCACAGGAAGGAATTAAGAACTATTCTTGGTTATTTGCCTCAGGACTTCCGGTTTTTTACTTCGCTTAAAACCTGGGAATTTCTCGATTATTCAGGAGCACTTGCCGGACTCAGGAACCGGAAAGAAAGAATATCGGAAGTTGACAGGTTACTCGATCAGGTGGGGCTGCTGGAAGTACGCGACAGGCTGGCAAACAAGCTTTCCGGAGGGATGAAACGAAGATTAGGTATCGCTCAGGCCTTAATAGGTAAACCCAAAATCATAGTAGTGGATGAACCAACCACAGGTCTGGATCCCGATGAGAGAATACGTTTCAGGAATATCCTTTCACAACTAAGCCAGAGCGACGTGATTATAATTTTGTCCACTCATATCGTGGGGGATATTTCATCCACATGCCAGTCGATGGCCTTGCTCAATAAAGGAGAACTGGTTTTTTCCGGTCCGCCTGAAAAACTGATCAAACAAGCTGAAGGTCATGTGTTTAATCTTCACCTTACTCCCTATGAATATGAAACAGTCAAGGAACGTTATGATGTTATCTCTACCATACCCGTGGAAACAGGATGGGAAGTACAGATAGTTGCGGATGATCCTCCTGATTACAATGCTTCTGATATTATCCCAAACATAGAACATGCCTATGTATATTACATGGAACATAAATTACACACAGCAATTATTGAATAATAGCAAAATAGAAGCATATGGCATTTCTTCATAACGTCAGAACTGTTGCACAATATGAAGCAAAAACACTAAGGAGAAGCTGGTTCTTCAGACTTTTCTCCATAGGTGCCCTGTTTATATTCACTTTTATGAATATCGGCATTTTCTCACCTATTGGTGATGAACCATGGGAAATGGTTGCATTCCCGTCCTCTCTGCCATTGATGAATCTTTATCTTCTTAACATAGGCCAGGCAATTGTAGTAATATTCCTGGCTGCCGACTTTCTGAAAAGAGACAAAAAGCTGGATACCAATGAAGTACTATATACCAGGTCTATGTCGAACTTTGAATATGTTACAGGAAAAACATGGGGTATTCTCCGGTTATTCATAGGACTGGATATACTGATATTATCCATAGGCTTGCTGATGAATATAATATCAAAAAGGATGTCAATTGATATTATATCCTATATATACTACCTTCTTATAATATGCGTGCCAACCATAATATTCAGTCTGGGGCTGGCCTTTGTGCTGATGTCTGTTATCAGGAACCAGGCAGTAACTTTTATGTTATTACTCGGATATGCCGCTCTTAATATGTTTTACCTTTATTTCAGGGCAGGTTCACTTTTTGATTACATGGCTTTCGGCTTTCCCGTTTTCAAATCGGGAATTGTTGGCTTTGATGATCCCGGTCAGATTATCAGCCAGCGACTTCTCTATTTCAGCCTTGGGCTGGCACTAGTTATGGCCACGATCCTTCTGTTCAAACGCTTACCTCAATCAAGAATCCAGAGAAGCCTTACAGTTATACTAATGATCATTTTTACTGTATGTGCTTCAGTTTGCGCTATAAGTACCTATTCCACCTTTAAAAAAGGGATCAATGTTAAAAATCTTGTAATTGAGACTAACAGACAATTTGAAAACAGGGATTTTCCAAGTATCACAGATGCCTCAATTGAATTTATTCATAAAGGTCAGTCATTCGAAGCCTCTGCAGTACTAGTAATAACAAATGATAATCATAAGGATATTGATCACTATCTTTTCTCACTTAATCCGTCATTAACTGTATCTAAGGTTTCATCAAAAGGGAAAGACCTCCCTCACACAAGGATAAATCACATAATCGAAATTGACCCGCAGAAAGTGTTAAGACCAGGTCAGACTGACACTCTTATAATATCTTATTCGGGAACTATCAATGAATCATTCTGTTACCCAAATTACAGTGATAATATAAAGGAAAATCCCTACAGGATTGAAATGCTTAATGTCCATAAACGACAGTCATTCCTTACTGAAGATTATGTCCTGCTTACTCCGGAAACTCACTGGTACCCTTTTTCAGGACTTAATTATTATCCCTCCAATCCGGCACGTATAAAAATTGATTTCACAAATTTCTCGCTTAAAGTAAAAACAAGGAATAATCTGTCAGCAGTATCGCAGGGTAAAACAAAAAAGGAAAACGGAAATTATCTGTTCAAACCTGATTCTCCACTTACCGGATTAACACTTGCTATTGGTAACTATATGACAGACAGCATTAAAGTCGATTCTATCGAATACATTTCCCATCACTTCCCCGATAATGATTATTATAAAAAGGACCTGGCTGAATTAAAAGATACTATTTCCCTTCTGATTTCCGGTATTATGAGAGATCTCGAAAATAGTTTTTCGACAGATTATCCTTTCAGAACTCTCAGTCTCCTCGAAGTACCATTACAATTTTATTCTTACCCCAGAAACAGTACTCAGACAAGGGCTGAAGTTCAGCCTTCCATGGTTTTGCTACCGGAGAAGCTGTCTACACTCCGCAATGCAGGTTTCAGTAAACAGTTTGATCGCCAGAAAAGAAGAATGGAAAGAAATAATCAGGTTATTACCGACAAAGAATTACTGGTAAGATTATTCAATGATTTTATCAGAAATACATTCATAAGCGGGGAAAACTTCAGATATGTAAATGGTGTAGCATATAATGAACCTGTACGATATCGCCTCGGACCAAGTTTCTATTTTTTCAAGAATAACTTCTACTCATCAGAATATCCTGCTATTAATGCAGTTTTCGAATCACATCTTCAAAAAGTCGAAATTCCGGGTCAAAGGCGTGGCCTTTCGCCATTTTTCGGAAACCTCTCCGACAATGACAAAGCTAATCTTATTTTAAAGGAAGAAAGTTTTAAGGATCTCCTCACAAAAAATCCTGGCAGTGATACCCTCAGGGTAATACTTACTCTTAAAGGAGATTACCTTTTTAACCTCTTCAGAGCCAGGGCCGGTATTGAAGATTTTAATAACTGGTTTCCGAAATATATAGATGACAGTAAATTTAAAAGAGTAGACATTTTACAGATGAATGCGGATATAAAAGATGAGTTCGGATTTGAATTTTATCCTTGCCTTAACGACTGGTTCAACAGTAAGGAGCAGCCAGGATTCCTCTTTACAAATCCTGAAGCTTCAGAGATCATAGTTGGTGACAGGTCTAGATATCAGGTCACTTTTATCGCCTCAAATCCTGAACCTGTTGCAGGTCTGTTTAATGTTTCCTTCAGGACAGGAGGAACGGGTGGCCCAGGTGGTGAACAAATGATACGTGTGTTTGAGGGTGGTCCCGGAAGAGGTGGTACAATAGCAATGCAAGGAAGAGGAATGGAAGCATCAGATATATCGAAGATAGTTTTACTCGGGCCCAACGAAGCCAGAAAAATAGGTATAGTACTGGATGCACAACCCAGAGCAATGATGATAAATACACTCTTTGCCAAAAACATCCCGGGAGAGATAAATATGCCAGTAGATGAAATAATCAAATCAAGAGATCGTACCGGAGCATTCACGGGGGAAGAAATACTGGAATCAGTTCCGCAACTTAATGATCCTTCTGAGATAATAGTCGATAATGAAGATCCGGGCTTCACTGCAAGTGTACAAATTACCGAAAGCCCCCTGAAAAAAATCCTGGGCATTCAAAACCGGAATGGCCAATCCTATGAGACTATCAGAATGATGAATGTTCCTGAGTACTGGCAACCTGTGGTACAATCGTCATATTACGGAAAATATATCCGTTCATCTGTATACACAAGGGGTGGTACTGGAGACAGAACCATTACATGGTCTGCAGTAATAGATAAACCAGGATATTATGACATCTATACCTATATTGGCAAGACGGTTGACAGGATGCTGATACGCACAGGAAGATCAGGACAGGGGGCCCCCGGTGTACCACCTCCTCCCGAATCCCGGGGTGATAGCCCCTACCAGGATATGCATTTCAGAATCTTTCATAATGAAGGCATTGAAGATATTACCCTCGATTATCAGAATGCCGATGGTGGTTGGAATATTCTTGGCAGATATTACCTCTCTCCCGATACAGTAAAAGTCGTCCAGACAAACCAGTCTGCCGGACGGGTAGTAATAGGAGATGCGGTGAAATGGGTATTGCAGGATTGAGGAAAGGCTAAAGGAGAAAGGCGAAAGGCTAAAGGAGAAAGGAGAAAGTTGGAGCGTAGCGGAAATCCCGACTGAACAAAGTGAACGTACTGGGAAAAAGTAAAGATAAAAACCATGTTAGCAGTTGACAGAATGAAAAAGATATAAGAATTAAGAATAAATAGCAAGGATATGAAACGATCTGGTAATGAAATCAGGATATTTATTGTACTGTTACTATTGTTTACCATCAGTTTATCAGGATTTTCCCAACAGGGTTTAACACTTGAACAGGCGTTAAGTGTTGCTGAGGCGAACAGTCCGACAATAAAAAGGACAAAACTCAATCTCATAAGGAGCCAGGAGAATCTCAATGCACAGAATGCTGCACTGAAATCAAACTTTTCATTAACAGTAAATCCGGTTGAATATAGTCAGATCCGGGCATTCAACGACCTTATCTCTAAATGGAACTCTACAAAGACCACAGAGAGTTTTGGACTTTTCACAATATCTCAGCCAATAGTACTTACCGATGCCAGATTATCACTTGTAAACAGGTTTGGATACAAGGATTCATACAGCGAATATACCGATCAGACAACAAAAGGATTCAGCAATAATCTTTCTCTTAACCTCGATCAGCCTTTATTTACATACAACAGGACCAAACTGCAGCTGGAAGAGCTCCAGTTGGCTCTCGAAAACTCTCAGCTTAGCTATGCTATACAACTACTGGCTCTCGAAAGACAGGTTGCGCAGGCCTTCTATTATGTGTACCAGCAGCAACAGAGTCTGGAAATATCTAACCAGGCTTTTCAGAATATGCAGCAAAGCTATGAGGTGATCAAAAATAAGGTTGATGCAGGTTTATCTGCCCGTGAGGAAATGTTTCAAGCGGAGCTTAACCTTGCAACTACAAAGTCGGATTTCGAAAATAAACAGGTTTCTCTTGAAAATGCGAAGGATGATTTCAAAATTCTCATCGGGATGAGTCTCTATGAAGATTTTATGGTTTTACCAAACATTGCTGTTGATACTGTGCCTGTTGATATTTCATTTGCCATTGACCACGGACTTAAAAACAGAATGGAATTACGGCAGAGGGAAATAAATATCGAAACATCCCAGTTTGATCTTATCCAGACCAAAGCCCTGAACGAATTTAAGGGTTCCCTGGGCCTTTCTGTAGGTCTCTTTGGTGATAATGAAAAGTTTAGCGATGTGTATGCAAATCCAACTGACAATGAAAGTATTTCTCTATCTCTGACAATACCTCTGTGGGACTGGGGTGAAAGAAAGTCCAGGATAAGAGCAACTGAGGCTTCAATGGAAACAGCAAATATTGGCCTCGAAGAAGAACAGAATAATATAATACTTGATATCAGAAAGGTTTACAGAAATCTTATAAATCTCCAGAACCAGATTGAAATTGCACGGCAGTCAGTAGTAAATGCACAACTGACTTATGATCTTAATCTGGAGAGGTACAAAAACGGGGACCTTACAGGTATGGACCTGAATATCTATCAGAATCAGCTTTCAGAACAACAACTTACCTATACCAACTCCCTGATATCTTACAAACTGGAACTTCTGAATCTTAAAATTCAGACACTTTACGACTTTGAGAATAATAAACCGGTTACGCCGGTAATGGATATATAACAATAGCAAATAATAAACCCAGATAAAATGAAAAAGAGCTTTCTCTTATTAGCATCTGCTCTGATAGCAATAACAAGCTGTAGAAATCAGGATCAGAATCTTACTGCTGATGTTGAAATTCCTGTATCTGTTAAAGACATTAAGCTTAAGTCAATTGAAAAATTTGTAAATACAACCGGTACAGCATTCCCTAAAGGCGAGATTGAACTTAAAGCAGAGATAACCGCTGATTATTTTCTTGAAAAGAATCCCAGGACAGGGAGGACATGGCAAATGGGCGATAAGGTACGTGCCGGGGATCTGATAGCACGCCTTGAAGATGAAGAATATGTTAATTCAGTCCAGCTCGAAACCAACCAGCTTAACATGGAACTCATGGAAAGCGAGCTGAGAAAACAGGAATCGCTGTATGAGAAAGGAGGAGTAACCCTGAAGGAGATGAAAACTGCAGGCATTAACTATGAGAATGCCAAAACCAATGTAATTAATTCGAGACTTCAGCTTGAAAAAACCAGAATAGTTACCCCTATAGACGGGGTAATAGTTGATCTGGCCTATTACACCCGAGGAACACAGGTGGAGACAGGATCAGCTATTGTAAAAATCATGGATTACCTGACAATGTATTTGGATGTACAGCTTCCTGAAAAATATATCACGGAAATTAAACCGGAGCAGATTGTAAAACTTACAAATTATACAATTCCGGGAGATACCATCATAGGTAAGCTGACACAGATCTCTCCTGCAATTAACGCTGATACAAGAACATTTAAGGGCACTGTTTCAATAGATAATTCAAAGTATCTTCTGCGACCCGGTATGTTTGTCAAAGCCGATATTGTCACAAATCATAAAGACTCGGTTATTGTAATACCTAAAAATATTGTTCTGTCAAGGCAGAGAGGCAAGACTGTTTTTGTTGTCGACAGAGGGATAGCTGTTGAAAGAATAATTGAAACCGGTCTTGAAAACGTTACTGAAGCTGAAATTATAAGAGGATTAACGAAAAACGAACGCGTTGTAACCAGCGGATTTGAAACACTAAGTAACAAATCAAAGGTAAAAATCATTAAGTAACTGACATGAACAGGATTGCACGTTTTGCTGTTAATTATCCGGTTACAGTACTTATGCTGATGCTCGGTATTGTTCTTCTGGGATTTATTTCGTTCGGTAAACTTGGTACGGACCTTTTCCCCGATCTTAATAATCCAAAGATCTATATTGAGTTAAAAGCAGGTGAGAAACCTCCTGAAGAGATTGAAAAAAATTATGTTGATCAGATCGAATCATTATCAATGCGTCAGAGCGACGTTATTCAGGTCTCTTCTGTTTCACAGGCAGGATCTGCTACAATAACCGTTGAATACGACTGGAACAAGGATATGGATGAAGCATTTCTTGACCTGCAGAAAGAGCTTAATTCATTCAGTCAGAACTCTGATCTTGATGATTTTACAATCACTCAATATGATCCCAACGCCGCACCTGTTATGATCGTCGGATTAAAAAACGATCGTATAAGTGATCTAGATGAACTGAGAAGAATAGCAGAGAACTATATAAGAAATGAGCTTATCAGAATTGAAGGTGTCGCCGACGTCCGACTCACCGGAAAAGAAGAAAGCGAAGTGCTGATCGAGACCAGCAAATATATCCTTGAATCTTATGGCCTTACATCGGATATTATAGCTGCCCAGATAAATAATTACAACAGGAATGTTTCCGGTGGTTCAATAGTTGACATGGGACTTAAATATGTGGTAAAGGGGGTGAGTGTACTCGAGGATATTTCAGACCTGGAAAATATAATAGTCGGATTCAAACAACCCTCCGTATCATCCGGATCTTCTGTCAGTCCGGATGCATCAGGCACTTCATCATCTGAAAGAGTGCCTGTTTATCTGAGGGACGTCGCAACAATAAAGTTTGAGAACAAGGATCCTGAAAACATAGTAACAATAAATGGAGAACGTTGCATCGGACTGTCTGTTTACAAAGAACCAAAATACAATACAGTTGAGGCAGTTAAAAATCTCGACGAGGCAATAACCAGTCTTGGTAAAGCATTACCCGGCTACGAATTCATAAAGGTACAGGATCAGGGCAATTATATTCATAATGCAATCACTGAGGTTCAGAATACTCTGATTATCGGAATATTCCTTGCAGTGTTTATCCTGTACATATTCCTGAGGAGGTTAGGAACCACACTGGTTATAAGTATTGCAATACCTGTATCGATAATCGCAACATTTAACCTGATGTATTTCAATAACCTCACAATCAATATAATGACTCTTGGAGGACTTGCTCTGGGAGCAGGTATGCTGGTTGACAATGCAATTGTGGTTCTTGAGAACATAATCAGGAATCATGAGGAAGGCCTCTCTTTAAAAGAAGCGGTTATAAAAGGAACCGGACAGGTCGGAGCTGCAATAACAGCATCGACCATTACAACAATTGTTGTCTTTCTTCCCATTGTGTATCTTCACGGTGCTTCAGGAGAAATGTTCAAAGACCAGGCATGGACCGTGGCATTTTCTCTCTTTTCGTCCCTGTTTGTGGCTCTGTTAATCATTCCAATGCTGGTATCAACACTTTTCCCTGAAAAGAAAACACTGGAAAAGATCTCATCACCGGTTCACTTTGACTGGTATAAATCATTGCTTGAAAGAATTATTGAAAAAAGGGTACCTGTAATTGTCTTTTCTGTCATATTATTAGCTGTTACCGGACTTCTCATCCCAAGACTCGGAAGTGAATTCATGCCCAGATCAGAGTCGGCCGAATTCACAGTTTTACTTGAATTGCCGGTTGGAACAAGTCTTGAGAGAACTCAGAGTACTGCTGCAAAAACAGAAACTATAATCAGGGAACTTCTTCCGGATAAAATAAAAATGATCTATGCTCAGGCCGGTGAAATCAATACCTCTGTATCAGATCAGTCATCAGTACTTGAAGGAGAAAACAGAGCTTCATTAAGGATTTTACTTCACGACCAGTTTGCTGAAACCACTTCTGATGCAATAACAGTTATTGAAAACTACCTGAAAAACATACCTGATCTTGAGGTCAGTTTTTCGAGACAGGAAACCTCCCTTCAATCTGCTCTGGGAACAACAGAATCTCCGTTTATTCTTGAGATCTCCGGAAACGATTATAATGAGCTAGAACGGATTCTGAACGAATCTAAAGCCATATTGTCTGAAAATCAGGGATTATATAACATTACTACATCGCTTGATGAAGGAAATCCGGAGGTTGAAGTGGCAATCGACCGTTTTAAAACAAGTTATTATAATGTAACAGTCGAAAATTTAATAAATCAGATAAGAAGCTATTTGACTGGTTCTCCGGCCGGAAGTTTTGAAAAAGATGGTGAGATGAAGGATATCACCATCAAACTGGGAGATATTACACTCCAACAGCTTAATGATCTGATGATTACAGCAGGGGACGTTAAAGTGCCGCTCAGCGAACTTGCTGATGTTAAAACTGTTACAAGCCCGAGAGAAATAACAAGAAGGAATCAGACCCGGACATGCTATATATATGCTATGGTAAACGCAGACATGGCATTCGACAAAGTTGTGAAGGAGGCTGAATCATCATTGAACCCGATAATACTGCCTGCAGATTATAAGCTTGAATTTACAGGGGAAGAGCTAAAGAGGAAAGAATCCATGTCAGATCTTTCTTTCGCACTTATACTCTCGATAATTCTTGTTTTTATGGTGCTGGCCTCACAATTTGAGTCTGTTATCCAGCCATTTATAATCATGCTTACAATTCCACTGGCAGGAGTCGGAACTATTCTGACCTTCCTCATTTTCGGAAAATCCCTGAATATGATGGCCTATATAGGGATAATAATGCTTGGGGGTATTGCTGTAAACAATGCCATTATTCTGATTGACCGTATAAATCAGCTCAGGGAAGGCGGCTATAATAAAAAAGAAGCAATAGTGCTCGCTGGATCCCAGAGGATAAGACCAATATTAATGACGAGCCTTACAACAATACTGGCTCTTCTGCCATTAACAGTCGGATTTGGAGAAAGTGCATCCCTGAGATCCCCAATGGCAATGGCAGTTATTGGAGGACTGATCTCTTCAACACTGCTTACACTTGTAGTAATACCATGTGTTTACTGGGTACTCGACAGCTTTAGTAATTTGTTGACAGGTAAAAAACAAACTGCCGGGCAGTTTTGATAATTATCTTACAAAACAAAGATGAATTTTATTTTAAAGAGAAAGATCCTTATCAGTATGCTCTTCCTGGGGCTTACATTGCTCGGATATGTATCGTACCGGAAATTACCTGTTGAACTTTTCCCTAACGCCCAGCTTCCCACGTTGATAGTACAGATTGCCACTCCCCTTGAAATGGATCCGTCATATATCGAAAACCAGGCTGTTATTCCGATTGAAGGTGCAATAGGAATGCTTGAGGACATAGAAAAAATTGAATCAAATATTTCTTCGCGGACAGGAACTATAATGATTTATTACAGCCAGAATGCTGATCTGAAATATGCCAATCTGAAACTTCAGGAAAAAATTGATATTATCAGGAACTCAATACCCGAGGAGTTTTTTATTAGTGTTATAAAGATTGACCTCGAACAGCTTACTAACCAGTTTATGGAATTGCAGGTAAGAGGTGAAGGAGGAATCGACAGAATACGGAATATTGCCGACAGGGAGATCAAGCCTGAATTTGAAAATATTGATGGGATTGCAGGAGTTCAGGTGTACGGGGGACAGGAAAACTCAATTGAGGTACGTCTCAATGAGAAGGCCTGCAAAGCATTTGGTATCTCAATGGGCCAGGTAAGAAATCTACTTAATAATAATGGAAGGAATAAGACATTTGTCGGAAAAGTGGTTGACGGAGCGAATGAATTGTTCGTTAATGTCTCTTCTGAATACACTGATGTTAAAGAGATCGGTAACATAATTGTCAGCCAGGAAGGACCGGTACTGTTAAAGGATGTAGCTGAGATCTTCTTCGGAGTGAAGGAAGAAAGCTCTTTCAGCAGAGTAAATGGTCTGGATGCTGTAACGATGACTCTGGTAAATGATAATCAGGCTAACCTGATTAACCTTTCGCACAGTGCTGTTGATCTGGTTAATACTCTGAATAAAAATCTTGCATCATCAGGAGTGGAGATTGTTGTTCAGAGTAATAGTGCCGAGATCATGGAGAACAATATAAATCAAATTATTAACCTTGCAATAACAGGTGGTCTGCTTGCGATCCTGATACTCTGGTTCTTTCTTCGCAATATCCGTCTTGTGACAATTGTTGCCGTCACTATTCCAATATCTGTCTTCACAGCCTTCAATTTTTTCTATGCCTATGACGTCTCAATCAACAGCCTGACACTTGTTGGTATGGCGCTTGCCATTGGTATGCTGGTTGATAACTCGGTTGTTGTGCTTGAAAATACTTACCGTCATGCAGGTCTGGGAAAAGATCCTGAAACAGCAGTCAAACTGGGAAACAGCGAGGTACGGAAAGCAATATTTGCAGCAACTCTTACAACTATAATAGTCTTTCTTCCTTTCATCTTCTCCTCCAATTTCATGATAAAAATAATTGGAAAGAATATTGGTGTATCCATTATCTCTACTTTGCTGGTTTCGCTGACGGTAGCTTTGCTCTTCATTCCCATGGCAACAGGGTTTCTTCTGTCACGACCATCATACAGTAATTCTGAAATATATAAGAAACTCTCTATTCACAACAGACTCATCCAGACATATCACCTTTTATTAAAGGCAAGTATGAGACACCCTGCAGCAACAATTATCGGGACGCTTGTTATCTTTTTTGCTGCTTTGCTTATCAGCCTTACTTTAAGTATCAACACAAGTCAGGAGATTGAAGCTCCAAATTTCAGAATCTCAGTAACAATGTCGGAAGGATCGACACTTGAAAAAACCGATGCTGTTGTTGCCGAAATTGAATCACGACTTGCCGATATTCCGGAGAAAGAAGATATCATAAGCCGCATTGAGGAGGAGAGAGCTACAGTTACAATTAATCTTTCAAAAGAATGGGATAAAACAAGTAAACGTTCACTTCCTGAAATAAAAAATAACATCTCTGAAAAGGCAAAAAATGTCTCATCTGCAGAAATCAGTATGGATGAACCATCATCAGGCGGAGGTTTCACAAGCGGAGCAGGAGGTGATACTTATAATCCGGGATCAGATTTTATGAATCTCCTGGGAATCGGATCCCAACACGAGAGTGTAATTATTAAAGGAGAGAATTTTGAACAGATGAAAAACCTGGCCGATGACATTGAATCGTATGTAGATGAACTTTCAAGCATAGACAATGTCAGTATAAATGTTCAGGATAACCGACCCGAAGTTCATCTTCTTTTCGATATGGACTATTTAAGCAGGAATAACTTCACTCTTACTAATTTAGCATCAGCTCTTTCAACTTTCGGCAGGGAATATTCATCCGGAGCGACATTCAAACAGGGCACCGAGAACTATGATATCATTATCAAATATGCTGAGGAACCCGGTGCAATAAATGAGAATCCTGATAAGACCATTGATGACCTGAAACGTCTGGAGGTAAGCGGAAGCAGTGGATCTTTAATGGAGATGCAGGAACTTGCCGATATTATTTTCTCTTATGGAATGGGCAATATTCACAGGGAAAACCAGGGAAAAAAGATAACGGTAACTTACAATTTTACCGATGAGATTAAATCTTCCAAAAATCTTCTTGAGGGTGCAAGAGTTGAACTGGAGTCTGTAATTGCAGACCTGAATATTCCCGCCGGCATTGCCGTGGAAGTTATCCACGAAGAAAATCAGCTCAGGGAGTTCTATATACTTATTGGAATCTCCTTTCTTTTGATCTATATGATTCTTGCTGCGGTATTCGAATCACTGGCAACACCTTTTGTTATATTGTTCAGTATTCCGCTGGCTGCTCTGGGATCGCTGATCGCCCTTATTCTTACCGGCAACTCACTGTTGAATGCCAATACTCTTACTGGTTTTCTGATCCTGCTCGGTATTGTGGTAAATAATGGAATAATCTTAATTGATTATACCAACATTTTAAGGAAGAGAGGTAACCGCCGGCACAGAGCACTTATGAGTGCAGGAGTTGCAAGGTTACGTCCTATACTGATCACTGCTGCAACAACGGCAATCGCACTTATACCTCTTGCCATGGGACAGGCCGAGTATGTTTCCGCTATAGGAGCTTCATTCGCCATAACCGTAATCGGAGGTTTATCCCTCAGTACCCTCCTGACTCTGATTTTCATCCCGACTTTCTATTCCGGACTGGAAAACGCTATCAATTGGTTTTATTCACTCGACTGGAAAAACAAAATCATCCAGCTCCTGATTTTTTCTTTGTTAATATTCTTGATTTACAGTTATATTGATAAGTTCATCTGGAAGCTGATCACAACAATCCTGGCAATCATAATTGTTCCTGCAGGCACCTGGTTTGTGATTAACAGCCTGAGGAAAGCCAGAGAAACAGTTATTTCCCCTGATGAACCTGTAAACATACGAATCCAAAGCCTGGTCAAGATATACGACCGGGATAACCGCTGGGCAAGGGAGTGGAAAGCCGGCGCCAGGATAAGAAAAAGGCTGGGGCTCGATAAACAATATGAGTCGTGGAAAGACATGGACAATCTTGCATGGCAACTCCCACTTTTCGCATTTATTGTCTACTTTACCTACTTCTTTCTTCAAAAAGGATTCTGGATCTTTCTTTTCAGCATTGGGACATGGTTCTTTCTTTCCGGTATCTGGACCTCCTTCAGGGAACTGTTTACCAGTATGACCTCCGGCGGGAAGAGGAGACTATTGAAAAAATCTATCCCACTATTCGACTTTATGGTCTTCTGGATTATCCCTTTGCTAAACCTCATCTGGTTCCAGCTGAAGTGGGAGAACCTTGCTGTTGTTCTCTTTCTTGGATTGATCTGGTTTACAGGTTTATTCATTTATAAAACAGGAATAAAGCTAAGTACAGAGAATATAGATATCTACCGGCTGGAAGGAAAATTCAAAGGACTAAGGAAAACCATCTATAGAATAGTAGCAGCAGTTCCCCTCATAGGTAAAAAGAAGAAACCATTTAAAGCTCTCAGTTGTGTTTCCCTTAATATTGGCAGTGGTATGTTCGGGCTCCTAGGACCGAACGGTGCGGGAAAAACAACTCTCATGAGAATAATATGCGGCATACTGGAGCAGAGCTATGGTAAAGTCTGGATCAACGAACTCGACACACAGGTGAAAAGGGAAGAACTTCAGGGTCTTATAGGTTATCTGCCGCAGGAATTCGGAAGTTATGAAAACATGACAGCCCATGAATATCTTCATTATCTCGCCATCCTTAAGAATATCATTGATCCTGCAGTACGTGAAGAAAGGGTAACTTACGTCCTTAACGCCGTTCATATGGCAGAACACCGGCACGAAAAAATAGGCTCATATTCAGGAGGTATGAAACAGAGGATGGGGATAGCACAAATACTGCTCCATCTGCCCAGGATACTGGTCGTTGATGAACCAACAGCCGGTCTTGATCCAAGGGAACGCATCAGGTTCCGGAACCTGCTGGTTGAGCTGAGCCGCGAACGGGTTGTCATATTCTCAACCCATATAATAGAAGATATATCAAGCTCATGCAGACAGGTTGCTGTCCTGAACAAAGGTATAGTAAGATATCTTGGCAAGCCGATAGATATGGCAAAAGAGGCAGAAGGACATGTATGGCAGGTTAATGTCGCGGCAAAAGACTTTGGAGAAATAGTCGAAAAACATCTGGTAGTGCATCATATGTCGGAAGGAGAAAATATAAGGGTGCGGGTAATATCAGAGTTCTCCCCGTGGGAAGGTGCTGTTGAAGCAACTCCGAATCTTGAAGATGCTTACCTGTGGCTTCTGAGAAAGAAAAATAATCAGGACCTGTTAAATAAAGATAATAACAATTCCGATGAAAATCAATGATTTATTCAGCTTTTTTAACCTTGTTTACAGGATGATCAATTATAATCTCAGGATTATTTTTGCCAATAAGTTCATATGGTTTCTCGCAGGATCGGTACTTTTTTACCTTGGTTTGTCTGTTATATACGTCTTTACGGAAGACGTATCTCGTATGCAGCATCTTTACGGAGTATTTATTTTTTCAGGGATTCTGCTTGTTTTTTACCCTTCGGTTTTTGGTGTTCAGAACGATCAGGACTCACGAACTATCGAAATATTGTTTGGCATTCCCAATTACAGATACAAGGTCTGGCTTGTACGGATTGTAATGATCTTTGTGATTGCATTTATTATAATGCTCGGCTTTACATTTTTGGCCTCTGTTTTGATAGTAAAATTCTCTGTTGTAAATGTTACAGCCCAGGTGATGATCCCGGTCATTTTTCTTGGTATGATGGCCTTTATGCTGTCCACTATGATCAGAAACGGTAACGGAACGGCTGTTGTAATGATAATATTCGGATTATTTTTTCTGATCCTGTCCGAACCTCTGCGGAAAAGTCAGTGGAATGTCTTTCTGAATCCCTACGATACACCGTATGACATAAATGAAGCTACATGGGCTGTTATTACCCTGAAAAACCGGATAATACTTATTACCGGTATAATCCTGTTTTTACTTGCTGCACTCCTCAACCTTCAGAAGAGGGAGAAGTTTATGTAAGTGTGGCAACCAGTAAACTAAGACGTGTTTTCGCAGTGAGCTGATATCGCACGCTGGTGGACTGTCTGTCGCTGCGCTCCGGTTCCGGTTTGTCTTCGCATTTACATGCAATAAAATCAGATCCTCTGGAGGCCATGAGATATGGTCAGGAAAAAATCTAACACGGCCTGTAATTCTTTAATCCCATGTTGATCCCGTTCCATTGTTTATTATTAAAAACAATCTCAGAACAATGTGATTAACAATAAATGATTTGCAGGATTACATGAATCCCAAAAAATAGAAATAATTTTTATGCATTAATATCTGAAATGGAGTTTACCACGGAGTTGCACGGAATTTCACGTTTGCCCCGAGCGAAGCCTCGGGGGAGTTTTCACAGAGTTAAACCGGTTGCCGGCTGCCAGCCGCCAGTCACTGCCCCCTCTTCTATTCATCCGCCTCCATTGCATTTCATCTTTCATTTTTGACCGGTCGGTGACTTTTATTTTGCAGGAAACAGCAGGTGGATAAAATTTGCATTGAAAAAATATAATCAATGACAAAATTTATCATAACATCCATCTTTTTGGTTTTACAGCTTAGCAGCTTACTCTGCCAGACAACTCTAAAAGGAACCATACAGACCGGTAAAAACCAGCCAGTTATCGGGGCAAATATCTATTTCAAAGGAACAATCGAAGGGACAAATTCCGATGAACAGGGTAATTTTCTATTATCGACTGATCTGACAGGCGACATGACAATGGTAGTGAGTTGCATCGGTTATAAAACGCATGAAGAGCCAGTTAAACTTCAGAATGACACTATTGAGCTATTAATTATTCTTCCCGAAAATGATGTTGAGCTGAAAGAAATTGTTGTTTATGCCGGCACATTTGAAGCCGGGGATAAGAAAAAATCCGTAGTATTGAACAAGCTTGATATGGCTACTAATCCTGTAGGTTTCGGTGATGCACTAAGCGTTTTAAGAACATTGCCTGGTACAAGCAATGCAGGTGATGAGGGTGGTTTGTTTGTCCGCGGAGGAGAACAAAATGAAACGAAAACAATTATTGACGGACTGATGGTTGAGAGTCCTTACACTGCAAAAATGCCGAATGTGCCGGTTCGCGGGAGATTCTCCCCCATGTTGTTCCGGGGAACAGTTTTCAGTACAGGCGGGTATTCTGCCGAATATGGCCAGGCATTGTCATCAGTATTGATCCTGAATTCAATAGATACCCCGGAAAAAGATGAAGCAGGTCTTTCCCTGTTTATGTCAGGTGCTAATTTTAGCGGAACCAGAAAATGGGAGAAGTCATCCCTGTCTGCTTCAACACAATATGTTAATTTGTCTCCTACTTACAGTAATAACGGATCTGGATATGCAAAAGGCATTGATCTGTTCTACAGGGATTCAAAATCAATAAAAAACGGAGATTTCTGGATATCTTATTCATTTATTAACAGCAGGCGGAATTATAAGGATTACAACTTTTCGCATCCCCCCTTTTTCCTTTCAACACACAATCTGTCAGTGGTGTATAAGCATCGTATATCAAAACCCGATTCATATATCAGTACAGGTTATGAATTCTCAAGCGGACGGCCCTATATCAACCCGAATATCAGCCTTATTGAAATACAAAGAACAAAATCATACAATAATCTGAGTCTGAGTATTTTCCATTTTACCAGGCTTTTCGGGAAGTTTACAATGATCTATGCCCAGGTTGGCAATATCCTTGGCAGTGAGAATATTTTTGGATACAGATATGCAGATCATCCTGATGAATATGGAGTATACGAATCAGAACCTGTGTTGCCGGTGTCCCGCAGATCTTACCTGATCGGATTGTTCGTCTCTTTTACCGGGAAGCCTGAAATGTAAATAACGGCGCAAAGGTACAGAGGCACAAGGGCTCAAAGGTATAAAAGACAAATAAATCAAACCCATTTAAACAAAACTCGAAAAATGATAAAAGCATTCCTTATTGCAATTCCACTTTTGATTTCGCAGAATATTCTCAGCAGCGATACTTTATATTATTCGATGCTAAGGAAAAATATTGACCTGACTTATAAGGATTATAAACTCGAGAATTACCGGCAGTTAGCCAATTGCAGCGAACGGATCCTACTAGTTTACAAAAATGAATGGATACCATATTATTACAGGGCTTATGCTTACATTAACATGGCTTTTATTGAAGTTAATGAAAGCAATAAGGAAATGTACTGCGACAAAGCCCAGGAGCTTATTGATGAAGCCTTTAAGATAAAGCCTGACGAATCGGAGATTTATGTGCTCCAAAGCATGTTATATTTTGCACGTATGTCTATCAGCCCGATGATCAACGGCCCCTTATATCTTCCTAAAGCAGCGAGCGCTCTTAACGATGCCGAGAAGCTTGACCCCGGAAATCCAAGGATATATTATTTAAAGGGAAAATCGACAATGAACACCCCAAAATTCTTCGGAGGGGGAAAAGAAGCTGCAATTCCCATATTCGAAAAAGCATTAAATGTGTACAGCAGATTTAAGCCGAAAAGCATCGTTCATCCATCCTGGGGCGAAGAAGATGCACTGAGACTGTACAATGAGTGCAAAGCTGAACTATCTGAAAAGAATCCAGATAAACTGACAGATAAGCCGTAGCGGCCAATCCTGAGGCTCTTCTTAACCGCCTTCCTCGAAATAATGAGTGGCATTTTAATTCTCACCACAGTTAATTACCTGATATTTAATGTGATACAACGACAGCAAATTGACATCTTATACAGCAAGACATATGAAGGGCTGAAATACCTGGTCGGTTCCATCATTATAGTCATTATCCTGATCAATCTTTCTCATTTCTTTAAAAACTGGAAGCAGGCAGCTGTAAATGAAGAAAAGCTCAAGAGAGAAAAGCTGTTAATAGAATACGAAGCACTTAAAAACCAAGTCAACCCGCATTTTCTTTTCAATAGCCTGACCGCTTTATCTTCACTTGTTTATAAAGATCAGGATAAAGCAGTTACATTTATCCAGGAATTTTCAAATGTCTTCAGGTATGTGCTTGATAACCGTGAAAAAGAAGTGGTTGATCTGGCGACTGAGAAAAAATTGCTCGAATCAGTTTCATACCTGTACCGTATAAGATATGAAGACTCGCTTCAGATAAACATAAGTTTACCTGATGCAACTGATAAATACATTATTCCGATGGCTCTGCAGATGCTTCTTGAAAATTCAATCAAACACAATTCAATATCGGCAAACAAACCATTAATAGTTGAGGTCGGGGAAGAAAAAGATTATGTTGCCGTAAAAAACAACCTGCAACCTAAAAAAACTGAAATTGTATCCAGTAAAATTGGCCTGGAAAACATTAAATCAAGATACAAATACTTATCTGATAGAGATGTTCTGGTTGAGATATCAAATGAAAGCTTCGTGGTTAAAATTCCTGTTTTAAGCATAAAAAATGTATAGAGCATTAATTATTGAAGATGAAAAGCCTGCGGCAGAACATCTTCAAAGGTTAATACACCAGATTGATACAAAAATAAAAATCGACCTTGTTATCTCTTCTGTTGATGATGCAGTGACCTGGTTCAGTAATAATCCAATGCCCGATCTGATTTTCCTTGATGTACAATTATCAGATGGTTTGAGCTTTGAAATATTTGATCATATTGATATAACATGTCCGATAATTTTTACGACTGCTTACGAGGAGTATGCAATCAAAGCGTTTAAATTTAACAGTATTGATTATTTACTGAAACCGGTAAGCATAAGCGATCTTAAATATGCTATAGATCGATTTACTTCAGTCAGTAATAATTTGAGGGATTCTTATATTCAGGCTTTGAGGTATAAGGTTGACCAGGTAATGAAACTGTTAACCAATAAATATAAATCACGTTTTGTTGTGAATGTGGGTATGCATATTAAAACAATTGAAACCGGGAACATAAATTTATTTTATAGTCTTGAAAAATCCACTTTCATTCTCGAAAGCACAGGCAAGACATATGATATCAATTATTCCCTTGAGCAGGTTGAGAAGCTTGTCGACCCTGCGCAATTCTTCAGGATAAGCAGGAAACATATTGTAAATATAGATACAATAGATGATATTATTTCATATACGAGCAGCAGGTTAAAATTAAAAATAAGCAATTCACGGGATGATGATATACTGGTGAGTCGCAGCAGGTTAGCGGAATTCCGGAGATGGCTTGAGAGGTGAATATAGTCATGCGGTTGTGCAATCATATTAGATTGCCCTTGAAGCTTTTGGTCAAAAATGGGTCAAATACCCTGAGATCAAACCGAAGTGGGGAAAAAACTGGACCGAACTGATGGCCTTTATGGATTATGGAGCCAACATCCGCGGAAAGATTTATATAACCAATCCAGTAGAGGCACTCCATCGTATAATGCGCAAGGTCACCAAAACAAAAGGAGCCTGGGTCAATGATAAAGAATCACAAAACAGCTATATTTGTCATTGAAATCCAACGAAAAAAGCTGGAAACGAAAAGCCTTTAACTGGCTTCATATCCGCCGAGAGCTTATTGAAAAATTTGAGACCAGATATGCACAATTTGTTGTCCAATAATGAATTAAACTACAGAAAAGGAAATGACACACTTTTCTGAACATACCCCTTTTTAACTGGAAATTGCTTAGAATTAATTCAATACTGTTAACTGCAGTCGCACTGTTTACCTCATTTTCAGGTATCAGTGCTCAAAAGTCAATACAAGCTTTTTTTCAAAAATCGCCTCCTGTCATTGACGGAGTATTTGAAAAAACCAGATGGTCTGATGCTGACAGTGCAACCGGTTTTATCCAGATGGAGCCCCATCCCGGGGAACCTTCCACTGAAACAACTGTTGCATGGTTTGGCTTCGATGACAAAAATATTTATGCTGTAATAAAATGTTACCAGCGGACACAAATAATTGCCAAAAACCAGAGTCGTGATGCTCTCAGCAAGAGTGATGATATTGCAGGATTATTCATTGACACTTACAATGACAACCGAAGCGGGTATGGTTACCTGGTCAATCCCCTTGGTACACAGATTGATTTTTCGTCTATTGATAATGAAACTTATCCTTGCTTATCTCTACCAGAAACCTGCTCGGGTATGATAAAAATGCATTATAACTGGCAACATATGAAGGCATGGTGATCAAAAGATCCTGTTTTTACTTGCTGCACTCCTCAACCTTCAGAAGAGGGAGAAGTTTATATAGATGGGGCATCGGGCATCAGGGAATGTTTTTCAACAGCCGGTGAAATAACAAATGCCACCAAGCCAAAAATAAACAGCAAATAAAAAATCCCGGCAGCATACCAGTTAATATCTGGTCTCATCAGAAAACCAATTTGCCTGTTGTAGAATTGTTTTGCAATAAATACCAGCCAGACCATGTCAATTGCAAAAAAGACAGGTAAAGTGATAAGTAAGAGTTTTATAAACATATATATTCAATTTATTGATTTGCAATAGTATAAAAATATGTGAAATTTCCGGATAAAAACAGTCTGCTTAATCAAACATAAACAATCTGTGCTCTGTGCCCTGTGCTCTCCGCTTTATTTAGCCGGTTTCCAGATCCTGAACTCACCACTGCAGTGGAGTATTCCCATCAGATAGAGCAGTCCGTCATAATACCTTTCATTAAATGCCGACGGTATTGGCGTATTCCACAGAGCCTCAACGAAATCCTTTGCCAGTGGGTGAGTCGCGGCCAGGTTTACAACAGCATTTGTAGCAACCAGGCCTTTAGCATGGCTCTTGTTAAGCATCTGCCCGTCGAGTGCATATTCCGTTCCGTATGTATCCATCCCCTGCGAAGCAAAAAATGTCTGCAACCGGTTGCTCAGATCCTGTTGTCGGGCATCTTTACGCCACCACGACCAGTCCACAGCTCAGTTCCATATAGCATCGAATTCATATTTTTTATCCATCTGAACGGCAATCATCATACCTTAGGAAATGCCTTCACTGCGGACATCATTATGAAGAACATCACTAACGTAAACTAACGGACCATTTTCATTACGACCTGGTTCAAAATATACAGCATGAGTCACAGAGTCACCATGAAAGAGCTGCTGAAATGCAGCCTCGTTCCTGCTCCTTATTTCCCTTCTTGAGTGCCCATACTCCCGGAAAAGATTCCTGTATTTCCCGGTGTAGAATGCACCTTTCTCCTTCTCCATATTACCTGCTGAATATTCAGCCGTGCCTTGCCCTGAAAGCTGATACAGTGCCGTTATTGAAATTAGCAGCCAAAAAATTATTAATTTTCCCATGCTGGTTTATTCCTTAAACAGTTTTACCTTCATGGCAGAAGGACCTTTGAGCCCTTTGCCGATTTCAAAAATGACAACATTATTTTCCTTTATAGGTTCCAGCAGGTTATTTACATGAACGAAAATACTTTGATTTGATTCCAGATCGCGGATAAAACCAAAACCCTTTGATTCATTAAATAAAGTGACAACCCCTTTCCGTACGAAATCAGGAGCAGTATCAGGATTGTTTTTAGTTATCTTAAGTTCAATATCTTCCGCATTAATAACTGTTTTCTTATCCGGATCGGGAGGATTTGGTGTGATTTTTCCGAATTCATCGACATAGGCGATCATATCGTCAAAAGTGTTCTTTTTCCCCTCAGTTTTCTTTTTCGCACGCTTTTCCTCTTTTTCTTTTCTCTTCTTCTCTTTCTTATTTCTTACTTCCTTTTTACTGTATGTTTCCTGTGATCTGCCCATAAGTTGAATTTTCTTTTATTATTGATTTAAATATATAATCATCTCCAGAAACTGATGGTGAGCACTTAAAAACTAACCGGATATATGATTAGCAACATAATGCGCAAAATCCCGAAGCTGAATCTCCGGCAAAGGTACGAAAACATTTCAAACCCGCTTAATGGAATCTCCTCCCTGTTCCCGGGATTACGTCTTAACATTCCTCAAACTTCATTCTCCAGCCTGCAGCCGCGGCCTTTAAAACTGAAGACATAAAGAAATTGGTACGGGTTTTGATATTGATATTATGAAGAAACAATTCTTCTAATACTTAAAGAGATGAAAAAGTTTATAATCACATCCATTCTCGCAGTCCTGGTAGCAGCAGGGACCACCACCATGGCACAGGACTGGCCGGATGAATACCTTGGTCTGCCGGGAGATAATCTTAACCTTTATGCAGTAATGAAGCTGTTCCAGGAATCCGAAACACTTGAAGGTTTTGAGAGAAGCCTGAATGATGAAAATTACAGGATCAACAATCTCGACCTGAATGGTGATAACCTGGTTGATTACATAATGGTTTTAGACTATGTCGACGGAGATGTCCATAACATAATATTACGGGTAGCACTAAACCAGAATGAATACCACGATGTTGCTGTTTTCACCGTTCAGCAGTTCCGCAACGGATCAGTGCAGATACAGCTCATCGGCGATGAAGCTTTATACGGCAGGAATTATATCATTGAACCAATATATGATGATAATTATGGTGAGACACCAAATCCCGGATATATCGGCAGACCGGTAAACAGGGTGAATATAACCGTGGTCAGGACCACACCTTTTGAAATCGCTGCCTGGCCCCTGATAAGATTCATCTATCGTCCAACTTACGTTATCTGGCGCTCTTCATGGTACTGGGGCTATTACCCTTCTTACTGGTATCCGTGGCGTCCGTTCTACTGGCATTACTACTACGGATATCATTATAAGTGGCACCCTCATTATTACAAGTATTACCGCCACTGGCAACATCACCGCTACACACGATATAATGACTTTTATTACAGCAGCATACGTTCACATTCACCGCAGGTGAGCATCAGAATAAAGGAAGGCAATTATAAAACCACCTATTCACACCCCGAACAGAGAAGAGATGGTGAAGCTCTTTACGCAAAGATTCACTCCGGTCAAAACACGAGGACGCAGGATAAAAATGCAATTAACAACCAGGGAAGAAGATCCGTCTCTCAATCAACTCAGAACCGGACTTCTGCAGGTACCAGCTCCGGTACTACACGACGGACAACTACAACTGCTACCAGCAGGTCTGTCACAAAGCCCTCTTCAAGTCAAAGTGCCACTAACAGGAGGTCAACAACAACTGCTACCAGCAGGTCTGTTACAAAGCCCTCTTCAGCTCAAAGTGCCACTAACAGGAGGTCAACAACAACTGCTGCCAGCAGGTCTGTTACAAAGCCCTCTTCAACTCAAAGTGCCACTAACAGGAGGTCAACAACAACTGCTGCAAAAAAAAGCGGTAATACCAAAAAATCTGAAACAAGCAAATCATCGCGCAGGAAATAAAAAATAATTTGTATCAGGTAAATGAACTGATTTAATCAAAGGGATTCTTTCTGCTGAAATCAGGCAGATAATTGCGGTTACTGTCCTTATCCTGGACCCATCCATTACAAAATCCGAGATTTTCCATAGCTTCGACTACAGCCTCATATTCCTCCCTGCTAAGAGGCCTGTTTAACTGTGAATGACTTATTACAAACCGTGTCGGATGATACTGCGACATTAGCGATATATGCAAACCTGTTTACTCTGCACTCCCGAGGGCATAAGGTGCAGTTAGAAAACATCAATCGTTCTTCGTCAGAATAAGTTTCCTCTATTGTTAATTTATTAACAGACATTTTTTACCGCCAATAGAACAAAATACGTCACAAAGGTATACAAAGGAAGGCAAATTTATTCAGACCTTTGTGTTACCTGGTGATTACCTTTATGTTACTTCGTGGTAAAATAAAAAAGAATCCCCTCATAATTTGCTAATTCCAAAACATTGGTTACCTTTGCAAACGAATTGAGGGGTAGTTGAGAGCTAGGGGACCAGAGTCCCCTATTTTATTATCGGTTTATAAATATATGACAGATAAAAACAAAATAGAAGCACTTGTAAAGGGCTTCATCAGGGATTCGGGACTCTTTCTGGTTGGTGTTAAGGTAAGCACCACAAACAAAATCACCGTTCTTGCCGACAGGAATGAAGGTATTACCATCGATGAGTGTGTGGCAATACATCGTCATTTAGAGAAAAACCTCGACAGTGAAAAGGAAGATTTTGAATTGCAGGTTTCTTCACCTGGTCTGGATATGCCTTTCGGAGTAATGGAACAGTATTATAAGAATGAAGGGGAAATAGTTGAGGTAGTTACTGTTAGTGGTGCAAAGTTCACGGGTAAACTTAAAACCGTTACAAAAGGAGGTTTTGAACTTGAGACTGAAATAAAAACCAAAGGAAAGATAAAAGAGTTGAAAGATATTTCTTTTAATTATGAACAGGTTAAATCAACAAAAGCAGTTATAACAATACAATAACATTAAGAGGTTAATACCAGATGGAAAATGTTAATTTGATTGACACTTTTTCGGAATTCAAGGAGCTGAAAAATATTGATCGCCCTACTATGATGAGCGTTCTTGAGGATGTATTCAGAGGCATGCTCGCAAAAAAGTATGGCTCAGCTGATAATTTCGATATAATCGTCAATATTGACAAGGGTGATTTCGAAATATGGAGAAACAGAGAAGTAGTAGATAATAATGATTTTTCTGATCCAAATACACAGATACCCCTTTCACAGGCTAAGGAGATTGACGAAGATTATGAAATAGGTGAAGAAGTTTCGGATGAAGTTAAATTCCTGGACTTTGGGAGAAGGGCAATTTTATCACTCAGACAAAACCTTACAGCCCGTATACTGGATCTTGAAAAGAACAATATCTACATGAAGTATAAAGACAGGATAGGGGAAATAGTTACGGGGGAAGTATATCAGGTATGGAAGAGGGAGATTCTCGTTCTTGATGATGATGGAAATGAGCTGATTATACCAAAAATGGAACAAATACCGTCCGATCACTTCCGAAAGGGAGATTCTATAAGAGCTGTTGTAATAAAAGTGGAAATGAGGAATAACACACCCTTTATCATATTAAGTCGTACCTCGCCGGTATTTCTTGAAAGACTTTTTGAACTTGAAGTACCTGAAATATTTGACGGACTCATTACAATTAAAAATATTGTAAGAGTACCCGGCGAAAGGGCTAAAGTGGCTGTTGAATCTTACGATGAAAGGATTGATCCTGTCGGAGCATGTGTTGGGATGAAAGGTTCAAGGATTCATGGAATAGTCAGGGAACTTCGTAACGAAAATATTGATGTAATTAATTACACTGCAAATAATCAGCTTTTTATTCAGAGAGCACTCAGTCCGGCAAAAATAACCTCAATAAAGCTCAATGAAGAGACAAAAAGAGCTGAGATATTTCTGAAACCGAACGAAGTCTCGCTGGCTATCGGAAAAGGAGGGCTGAACATTAAGCTGGCAAGTCAGCTTGCCGGGTATGAAATAGATGTTTACAGGGAACCGGGAGGTGAAGATGAAGAAGACGTTAATTTGGAGGAATTCAGTGACGAGATTGAAGAATGGATTATTGATGCGCTTAAAGCTATTGGTTGCGATACAGCAAGGAGTGTTCTGACTCTATCTATTAGTGACCTTGTTAAAAGAACAGATCTTGAGGAGGAAACTGTTAAAGAAGTAGTAAATATTTTAAGGGCTGAATTTGAATAAGACATAGTATTAAATGAAATAATAACCAGCTCATTTTTTGAAGTAATAAAAGGCAAGGTATTTCTATGACAGATGAAATTAAGTTAACGAGACTAAGTAAAGCAGCCCGCGAATTTAATGTGGGGATTGCCACGATTGTGGAATTCCTCCATAGGAAAGGATTTGTCATTGATCCAAACCCAAACACAAAAATTCCTCACGAAGCTTACATTCTGCTGGTTAAAGAATACAGCACCGATCTTAGCGCCAAAAAAGAATCAGAAAAACTAACCCTGAAGGATCTTCACAGAAAGAAAGAATCCGTTTCAATCGACGATGTTTCAGAAAAACCTACTCAAGAAGAACCTGAAAGAGATGAAGAGATACTAATCAAAGATACTTCCGGAACCAAACCGGGTATTGATATACATACTGATCTGAAGAAACCTGATATCAAACTGGTCGGGAAAATTGATCTTGATAAAACATCACGCCCAAAAACTGAAAAAGCTGAACCGCAGGAAGATACACGGCCAAAAGAAGAAGCCAAAGAAGTCGCTGTAACTGAGAAGCCGGGGGTGAAAAAACCTGCTGCTAAAAAGGAAGAACCGGTTTCAACTGAAAAAGACAAGGAGAAAAAGTCAGAAGCCGGTATTGATACCGATTTAGCAGATAAGATCGAACTTGAAAAAGAAAAAAAAGAATCCAGGTTGGTTAAAAAAGAAAAAAAGGAAAAACCGAAGGATAAAGAAGAAGTTAAGAAGGAAAAAGCAAAGTATCCTGAAGAAAAAGAAAATATTATCGCTGAAGAAACAGTTCAAGAAGCTGAAAAAGAAAAGATCCCGGCAGATGAAATAACTGATAATGATCTTTTACTGGAGGAGGATGAAGATCTTGTTCAATTATTTAAACCCGAGTTCAAAAACCTAACCGGTCCAACAGTTGTCGGTAAAATTGACCTGCCTGTTGAAGAGAAAAAGAAATCGTCTCAACATCAGCCTGTCAAGGTTAACACTGATGAGGATCTCAGGAGAAAAAAGAAAAGGAAGAGAATTTCAAAAGAGGTTGAGATAATCCCGGTTAAGAAACCAGGTTTGACTGATAAGAAAGAAAAAACAGGCAAAAAAGTAATAAAGAAAAGACCTGTCAGGGCTGAAATTGATGAGGAAGAAGTTCAGAAACAAATAAAAGAGACTCTTGCACGGCTTACAACTAAAGGAAAATCAAAAGGTTCGAGATACCGGAGGGAAAAAAGAGACGCTATAAGCCAGAAGCACCGTGAAGCTGAAGATCAGATAGAAAAGGAAAGAAATATTCTCAAAGTTACCGAATTTGTGTCGGTTAATGAACTGGCAACAATGATGAATATTCCTGTTACTGATATCATCTCAACATGTATGAACCTTGGTCTTTTTGTTTCGATCAATCAAAGGCTCGATGCTGAGACTATGGCACTACTGGCCGATGAATTCGGGTACAAAGTAGAATTTGTCAGTGCTGAACTGCTGGAAGCAGTCAGGGAAGAAGAAGATTCTGAGGAAGATTTAAAACCCAGATCACCGATTGTTACTGTAATGGGTCATGTTGATCATGGAAAAACAAAATTGCTTGATTATATAAGGAGGACCAATGTCATTGCCGGTGAAGCAGGAGGTATAACCCAGCACATAGGAGCTTATAGTGTTCTTCTTGATGACGGACGCCAGATTACTTTTCTTGATACCCCCGGTCATGAAGCTTTTACGGCTATGCGTGCCCGTGGTGCCCAGATAACTGATATCGCTATTATTGTTGTTGCTGCTGACGATGGAGTAATGCCTCAGACAATCGAGGCTATCAACCACGCTTCAGCGGCAGGTGTTCCTATAGTCTTTGCAATTAATAAAATAGACAAATCAACGGCCAATCCCGATAAAATAAAAGAGGCACTGGCAAACATGAATTACCTTGTTGAAGACTGGGGTGGTAAATACCAGTCGCAGGAGATTTCTGCAAAATCCGGTATTAATATCGAACTTCTTCTGGATAAAGTCCTTCTTGAAGCTGAACTTCTTGATCTTAAGGCAAATCCGGAAAAACCTGCAATTGGGACCGTCATTGAATCTTCACTTGATAAAGGCAGGGGATTTACCGCTACAGTGCTGGTAAAAGCCGGCACATTAAAGATAAGCGATATCATTCTTGCCGGTACTTGCTACGGCCGTGTAAAAGCCATGTACAACGAACGTGGCAATAAAATTAATAAAGCAGGCCCTTCAGTACCTGCACTTATACTTGGATTGAACGGAGCTCCCCAGGCTGGTGATAAATTCAATGTAATGGATAGCGACCGGGAAACAAAAGATATTGCAACCAGGAGGTCACAACTTCAAAGAGAACAGGGATTGAGGACCCAGAAACACATCACACTCGATGAAATAGGCCGGAGAATAGCTATCGGCAATTTTCAGGAACTGAATATTATTGTAAAAGGAGATGTTGACGGATCAGTTGAAGCTTTGAGCGATTCACTTATTAAACTTTCTAAGCCGCAAATACAGCTTAATATAATACATAAAGCGGTAGGACAGATATCCGAGTCGGATATCCTGCTCGCTGCTGCATCAAATGCAATAATCGTAGGATTCCAGGTACGTCCCTCACTTAGTGCACGCAGACTGGCCGAAAAAGAGGAAATAGATATCAGGCTCTATTCAATTATCTATAATGCTATTGAACAAATAAAATCCGCAATGGAAGGAATGCTGGTTCCGGAAATCCGGGAAGAGATAGTCGCAACTATTGAAATCCGTGAAATATTCAAGGTCACAAAAGTAGGAACAGTTGCAGGATGTTACGTTAAAGAGGGAAAAATAACCAGAAATACTAAAGTACGTATCATACGCGATGGTATTGTAATTTATACAGGAGAACTCGGTTCCCTCAAACGTTTCAAGGACGATGTCAAAGAAATAACAAGTGGTTATGAATGCGGTCTAAACATAGCCAATTTTAACGATATCAAAGTCGGGGATATAATTGAAGGATACCAGAAAGTAGAGGTTAAAAAGACACTCTGATAAAAACCAAAGAGCTAATGCTGGGTGCTGCCCACCTTCGCCAAGGCTTCGGTGGGTAAAAGGTGCTGGGTGCTGGGTTGGAAGATTTGGATCTATTACATTAACCTGCAACATGTAACATGCAACCTGCAACCTTGATTAAACTATCGCTTTATACTTTTCTGCAGAAAGAAGCTCATTTACTTCCGAAGGATCTGTAATTTTGATTCTGATCATCCATCCTTTGCCATAAGGATCTTTATTAACCAGTTCCGGTGATTCCTCAAGTGCCGGATTTACTTCAAGTATCTCACCGCCGACCGGCATAAACAAATCTGACACTGTCTTTACTGCTTCAATTGTTCCGAAAACTTCTTCTTTACTCAGAGTCTCCCCCAGTGTTTCAATTTCAACGAAAACAACATCACCCAGCTCGCTCTGTGCAAAATCAGTAATACCAACAAATCCTTCGGTTCCATCAATCCGAAGCCATTCATGGTCTTTTGTATAAAATAGATCTACCGGAATGTTCATATCTGAATCTTGTTATTTGATTAAAGAATTCTGTTCTTATTTTGAAAGCCATCCAAAAATAGAGATTTTTTATTTATTAAAGGTCTGAAATTATAATTTTCAGGAAATTCCGGTAGCAGATTTTCTTACTGGACCAGTGTAAACCTGAGACTGAATCCGAAATTGGTATTCGAGGTTGGAAAGGTATTGGCAACAAACGGATTGTTCATGGTGTGATCGGCAAATATCTGCAGGTTGAACCTGTCGCTCAGAACATAGTCAGCCTGGGCTCTTATTGTAAATTCTTTTCGTCCGACTACTGGCTGATTTACATCTTCAACCAGTTTTCTTGCAACTGTTTTATTATCACGTATCACCAGATCAAATCTTATATTAAGGTCGCTTCTCAGTGTTTTCTGACTTCCGCCTGTTCTGACAATTATCTTAACATCATCGAATCTGTATCCTGCTCCGAAAATCAGCTCATTGATACGTGCATCAGCTATCTGGTTACTTGTAAGATTCAGTGAAACAGTCCTCGATTTCTTCCATTCGATCCTTGTGTTCAGGCTGTTCTTCCAGTTCAGATCAATATTAATAAGAGGACTGAACTGTTCACTAATTGTAACAACATTTATTTCATATTGCTGGATAAAGTTATTCTGCAAATCTCTTATGGCACTGATACCATTTGCATCAGCACTGTAATTAAGGTTTGTAGTATAGGAACCAACCTGATATATGCTTCTGTACTGATGGGAAATATTTACTGATCTGAAGATTCTCTGTATAAACGGGAACCTTGATAATCCGTCAAAGTTCAATCTCCAGTTAGGCATCATTTTTAAGACAGAAGGAAAAGTTGCAAGAGTTACCTTTCTGGGATTTGTTCTGGTATATGCAGCTAAAAAAGCCGGTATTAAAACCTCACGTGAAGTGCTGCCATAGCCGCTCTTGTAAGGTCCTTCCACAAGTAATCCCGTTAAAGGATCGGTATCCGGATCATACCCGGGATCAAGCTTTTGTCTTTCTTCTGCCCTCCTTTCCGATATAATTACCGAATTTCTCTTGAAAGCCTCAAATGTAGGAGATACATAGTCATTATCCTTTGATATCTTTTCGAATGCAGTTCCCCAGGAGATAACGGAAATTGAAAAATTACCTGTAACGATACGGTTTCGCGTACTGTCAGGGAAATTCCCATTATAATCAGCTATATAATAAGAACTTACATTCTCAAGGAATCTTCTGTCAGCATTGATGTCAATCCTGAGTCCCGGAAAGGGTTCCACAGTACTCCGCATGGAGATATCAAGTTTATTATTATACGAAGCAGGAGTATTCAAAAGTGTATCGGTGGAAAGCCAGCCATAACCGACTGCCTTATCGAAGAAGTTCTTATCGCTGTACCCCAGAATAAAAGGCCAGCCGGGAGCCAGAATATCATTAAATTCCGACATCCCCAGGTATTTTGTTTCTGGTAGAAAACCTGGCAGTAATTGTCCCTGAGCCGACATATACGTAAGACTGACTGACCTGATTCCCATCAATGCCCTTAGTATATATTCGCCAGTTACAGTGAACGGATTTCTTTTTCTCCGCACTCTTCCGTCTATTGTCACCTGTGTGGCATCTGCACTTTCTTCCGCCGTGAAACTGATCCTGTTCTCGCTTGCAATCTCAACTTTACCCTTCAATTCAGTACCATCACTTTTTAAAACTCTTACATTTACATCCCTTGTTCTTAAATTATGAGTGATAAACCTGGCCACATTTGCTCTGAAGTTTACTCTTCCTCTGGTAAATGTAACTGTCTTATATTCAGCTTTCATCCTTTGAACTGCATCAGGTCGTGTATTATTCTCGATATTTTTAAGAAACTTTGACTTACCATAGAGAGTTGTCAGATTTGCCATAGCAGTCAAAGTAAGCTCATTGTGATTTTTTATTGTGTTTCCCAGGTTTATTTTCATGGTATCGGGGAAAAGAGGACCAGCAAGCCATGTATAATCAGATCCGTAACGGGCATTGGCATTAAGCCACGATAACAGAGGAAGTTTATTGACAGGGATAGTATAGGTTATATTAATAAAGTGGTTATATGTTGTTGTCCTTCCAAAGTTTTTAAGGTTGATAAGTACCGAATCACGCCAGTTTTCATATTGATTGGCGTATCTTCTTTTATCAACACCTCCGGCTGGTTCATCAATCCTGGCAAGATTAGTGGCTGTAAAGTCAACTTTAAGCTGGCGGGTGATATCAAATTTAACATCATAAATCCGGCTCCACTCGAAGTCCTTTCTGAATGATGGAGTGATACGCAGATAGGGATTATTTATATTCCTTGTTTTCACCTCATTATAATAACGGCTAAGGTCGGTTCTGAACGACAGGCTTCTAGGTAAAAGATAAAGATTGAAGTCCTTTATTATTCTGAATACTGGTGAATTCAGAAACCTGACATTTTTAAAAGGCATAATATTGGCTGGCTGTGACTGATAATCATAGTTCAGTCCCCCCCTGTAGTGCTTCTCAAGATCTATTTCCGTTCTGGTATTACTACGATAAACCTCATTATATGTATAATTAACACTAAAGTTCGCCAGGTCCCATAAGTGAGGTTTTTCTCCACGCCTTGTTAATCCTGCATTACTTATTGTTATTGTTTTTCGCCTGGCATAGTCACCTGATATTGTCTTGATTGAATCACGTGTCTCTTTATCTACAGCTTCTTTTAGAGCCTTTTTTAGTGGAATATCCGGGTCAAGCGGATTATACTGGGGTGTAATGCGTGTCTCAGAGTAACCAACATAAACAGGTATTCGTACACCAATCTCCTCGGGGAAAAACTTACCCATCTCAAAGCTCGAGGAGATATCATATTTCACTATCTGTTCCTTGCTTCTCTCATTTACTTTCTTATCAATGCTTCCCCATCCGGGAGTGCTTGCCTGACCAACCATATCGACTGTACCAAAATCAGCCAGCCTGGCCTGAACATGTGCATTGGCAGCCCAGCCTCCATTCTCAATAAAATCGCTCAAACGCAATTCATTTACCCATACTTCGCCGTATTTGGGATTGCCGTCATCAGAGCCTGTACTTCTGGTCTTAATAGGATTCCTCACGCCTACCATTATTACCTTTACATTGCTCAGGTTGGGATTCCCTGAGACTGCAATCCTGTGTGATTCATAATTATAAATAAATACATCCGATACACTGAGTGACGAACCTGGCTCCTGCATCTGACGGTTACGTTCCTGCTTGGCTTCCTGGAATATTGTGAGGTCAATATTGAAACTGTTTTCTTCGGGCCATACCAGCGCTCTCGATGCGTCACTCTTATTATCGTATCTGCCTGGCGGAGTGAGCTTTAAAGGAATTTCATACTCATAAAAATTACCTTTATAATCCGATCCTATCCTTATGAAAGCTGTCAGTTCATCATCATAAAGTGGTTGTCCGATCATTGCTTCAGCATGCACTTCCATCCTCAGCCTTCTGTATTGTCTGATATCGAGATTAACATTTCTGAAGGCTGCACGGGCATCACCATCCTCGAGATTCTGAACCCGGAGAACCATTGCCTGCTCATTAAGCTGGCGCAACTGGGGATTCTGAGGATCGACTATCCTGGTAAAACCCGGTGGCAAAACGTAGTTGACAGGCTCTTTCCCTGAATTCTCTTCAATGCTTACCGAACTAATTTCAAAAGTGCCGTCAGCAGCTTCGGGTATGGTTATCCTTTCCCCGCCCTCCATAAACGAGATATTATATTTTCTCCACTCAGCTCTTACCAGATCGAGTTTAGCAAACCGCATCACTAAAGGTTCTTCAAAATCCCTGAGAAACATCCTCATAAAACGTATAGACTTAAAATCTCTTATTGGTCCGATAACTTTGTAATAATCGGTTATCGGGATTTTGAACTGGTACCATTTCACTTTTGACTTAACTCCGTTTGCCATGGTAGCTTCATATTCAATCTCATCAACAACATAGTCCGAACCAACCCTGATATCTCCTGGTCTGATGCTAACCCTGTACTGATAATAGCTTTCTGTTTCACTTAAAGTATTATCACGGTTAATATCTTCCATATCAGGTAAGGTGGAACCTGTAGTAGGATAAGGTTCAGGCGACATTTCCGAAGTAGGGGAGTTACCTTCCTGCCCGTTATATTTCTTATACCTGTCAAGTATTCCTTTCTGTTCAAAATCGTAATCAGATCCTCTGAAATAGTGAAAGTCATCACTAGAGGGATCTTTTAGTATTTCCTGATAAACCTCCGGATTTGCGATCAGCATTGATCTATCCAGATAATCAGTAAAGAATGTCTGTTCATCCTGATTTCTCAGCCCATCGAAGCCGACATCCTGGTATAACCTCGATTCGGGAGCATTGTCAAAAGCATGGACCACAGCCTGAACAGTCGGCACCCGGCCCCATGCTGTTGTATCAATATTTTTGGACTCAGCTGAGCCCGGCAGGCCATTCTCAAAACTTTTTCGTGAATCCCGCAAAATGTCTTCTGAAATATTTCCGAGGTTAATGTAAAGATCACCTCCTTCATGTTCAGGATCCTCGACAAAAGGATCCATGAGCCAGAATTTAATGTATTGAATGTTTGCAGTCTCAAAATCGCTTGTAAGAACCTCTCTCATAATGCCGCCCCATCTTGAATCCGGATCATTAAGCTTGCCATCTGCATTCATCCCCCTTGAATAAGGGCCGGGATCAGTATCATAATTATACGGGCCCTTTTCTTCAGGGTAATATGCAATGTTCAATACAGCTATATTTGTTGGTATTCCGCTGGGACTCTCCCTGTAGGGAAATATTTCATTTTCATAGATCTCCCGGACAAAATGGCTCGATTGTTCATCGGCATTTTGCTTTATGTGATCAGGTGTGGAGGCTCCGTTCCTGAGGAAAAGCGGATCAATAACATACCAGGATATCTTAGCCCTGTTGTATCCGCTCACAAGGTTGTTATTAAACCTTGCTTCCGGAAAAAGCTGATCCTGACCCTGCGGGATACTTGACACGGTCCAGGCATTAAATGATTTAAGATCAAGAGGTATTTCACTTGCCTCAAAATCATCAATATAGGAGTTGCCAGCGCTTGAGATTGCCCTTGAATGCCCGGGGATCAGATTGGCAAATTCCCCAAAGAAGGAAAAAGTTGAGGGAGTCTTGGTTTCGAGAAGGGGGACCTTATCTATGATCTTTGTCAGCAGTTGGGACTCTGTTTTATAGGATGTGTTTAATCCCCAGATGGTATTTGAGATCGGCTCTTCCCCAAAATTTACCTTTTGAGTATATGGCCTTTCAGTAAGATGTAATACAGTACCCCCGATGTTAAAATTATCAGATATCCTGTAATCGAGATGAGTACCTAGAAGGGTTTTGGTCTGGAAACCAAAGAACTGATTACTTTCAAGAGATACCTGGATGGGTGTCTGGGATTCAATCAGTGCAGGATTGATGATTCTTACACTCCCCATATTATAATCGACAGTATAATCAATGTTTTCAGTAAGAGGAACACCACCGGCAGTTACCTTCACTGCTCCCTGGGGGATGCTTGTTGCATTAAGCCGGATCTCCGATCCCGATTCGGAAGAGTACTGGCCTGTCATAAGAAATTTATTCTTCTCGGCCATTTGCCTTGCTACTGTCTGGGTTGAATCATAAAGCTCCTGAAAAACATATTTATCAGCTATACGGTTATCAGATATTTTCTTTCTCAGGTGACTGCCGAAAGGCTCGATGACAGGAAAGATGATTTTCCCCCTGTCAACTCGTACTGTGATATCATCAATGAAATCAAAATAACCATCGGACTCTCTGTCGAGCTGGGAATTCAGGTTATCAAACCCCATGACCTGAAGTAGTATCTGGTCTGCAAGCTTCCCTTCGGGAAGGTAATTGATTGAGTTACCTGTTTCGTCATCCTGATAGAGAATATTCAGCGCAAAATCAGTTCTTTCAAGTTTACCTGAACCGAGCGAGTAAATATTCTTCATCATCAAGTCCCATGTCGGAAGTTTTGGACTAAGGGTTGTACCTTTAAGTAATTTCAGAATAAGTGTCTGTGGAGCGTTTACTCCGTCAGTTGAGAACTCTCCTATCTTATATACCTTTCCGTCAAGTATATATTCAAAAGCAACAGCAAGAACTTCGTCTGTATTGAGAGCAGTGTTAAGGGAAATATATCCGAGCTGACGGTTGAAATAAAACTCTCTTTCATTAAGCCTCCTGGCGTTTTCAATCTTCTCAAAATCCCTCCCGATCTGAAAATCCGGATATAAGGGATCAAAAGCGTTTGTCACCTGATCAACATCCCTGACCAATCCATAGGCTGTTGTGAGCTGTTCATATAACTGGTTGGTATTGTTGTCGGGCAACAACCCGGCACCGGGAGTCGCCTGGAAAGCAGGTATATTGTTGAATATGTGATTATCATTCTCAGCAAGGTCCAGAAAAGCAACGATATTCCTGTTGCTGCCTTCCTCAAAACGGCTTGTCTTGTTTGTGATCCATACCTCAATACGTTCGATATTAATCCCTGAACTTACAACAGGGAGATTCTTAAGGGCATCATCGTAAATATCCCTGAAATATTGCGAAAGAAAAAAATGTCTGTTTGCTTCGTATTCATCGGCATATACCTCAAAGTCACTTAATTGGGCACCGCCTCTCACATCAATTACTGAAGATTCTCCTTTCTGCTGTGACAGCACTGTTGTAACTGTAAGCTTGCCGAACTGCATTTCAGTTTTAAGACCAAAAAGGCTGTAGCTTCCGGTAATAAGGGTTCCTGTTAAAGGAAGCGTGACATCTCCTGCTTCTACCAGTTTAAGAATCTCATCCTCCTTGCCAGCATACTGAAGTTTTGTCCTGTTCTCAAATTCAAACATTGCATCAGTATTATAATTGACACCCAGTTGCATTTTATCACCGATGGTACCCGTTACATTCATTTGAATTTTTTCCTTGAAATCAAAGGTGGGGATAGTCCTGAGTTTCTCTGAAAGAGTTGGATTTTGAATTCTTGAGATATTAATTCCGAAAATGAGTTCTGCCGATCCCTGCGGAATAATATTAATAACATTACTCCCGAATATCTTATCAAATGCCGCTCCGCCTATCTCAATCTGTGGTATCAGCGTTGATCTGAATCCAACTTCTTCACCGGCAATCCTTGATTGCCAGTAATCGCGCATTGCTCTGTCAAACTCATATTCCCAGAACTCTTCCGGGCTCATATGTACCGGAATACGGTAATTAAAATCTCCGACTTTCTGATAAATAATATATTCGTTTTTCCCCGGATCATAAACAACAGTTGACTTGATATTTGACGGATTGTCGAGGAAAAGTGGGGACTTTTGTGTTGATTCCCAGGGTATACCGGAAACATCCTCTAATTTCAGTATTGGTTTTGGGATTGTATCAGGTGTGATTGTTTGTTGTGTTATCTGACCATATGTTTCTCTCGACCGTAAAGCCGTAGCAGCGAGCAGAACAATATAAGATATAGTCAGAATATTTTTATATGATATTCCTGATCCCAAACCGGCTAGTCTTCTCTATTACAAGTTTTTAAGTGCCCTCTTTATCAACTCCTCCACAGTCAGATTCTTTTCTTCTCTGATAATCTTATCAAGGATTTTTGAGACAGCACTTTTGGCAAACCCAAGCATTACTAAAGCAGATAACGCCTCTTCGCGTCTTGTATTGTCTGCAAACGCAAATATTTCACTTGTTCCGGTTTGTTTACCAAGTTTATCTTTAAGGTCAACAATAATTCTCTGAGCAGTTTTTAATCCTATCCCTTTTATATCTTTCAGTACATTTACATCAGATCCCAGAATGGCTTTCTCTATTTCGGGCGGACTCATGGATGACAGCATCATTCTTGCGGTGCCTGCGCCAACTCCGGTAACGGATATCAGCAACCTGAAAATATCGCGTTCTTCCTTATCGGCAAAGCCAAAAACCTGATGGCTGTCTTCCCTTATTATTTCATGAATAAGAATCTTATGCTCTCTTTTATCTCCCAGTTTAGAAAAAGTTGTAAGGGAAATATTAACGAAATATCCGATCCCGGAGGTTTCAATGGTCAGAAAGGTTGGTGTTATTGCGGTTATGGTTCCTATCAAATAATCGATCATATTGGGTGCTCAGTATTTAAAATTTCCGGCGGAAGTTCGTCTGCACGGTCAGTATGAATATCAATATCCTGATGTTTAAGAGGATTTTGTGTGATCTCGTCATACAGTTGTCTGTTTTTGTAGATGTCGCAGGCGAGGAATATAGCATGCCGGAAAGAGTTTTCTGACGCTTCTCCTTTACCGGCAATTGAGAAAGCAGTACCATGTACGGGTGATGTTCTGATAAATGGTAATCCAGCAGTGAAATTGACTCCTGAATCAAATGACAAGGCTTTAAAGGGTGCTAGTCCCTGGTCGTGATACATTGAGAGTATCCCGTCGAATTTTGTAAACGATCCTGCACCGAAAAATCCATCAGCGGAGAATGGTCCGAATGCCATAATTCCTTCATTACATGCCTGTTGTATTGCAGGGATTATTATTTCCGATTCTTCTCTCCCAAGCAGTGAGTTGTCTCCGGCATGAGGATTAAGACCCAATACAGCTATAGCCGGTTTGCGTATCCCAAAATCGAACATCAGCGATTGATTCATCAAACGGAGTTTGGTGAGCAGTAATTCTTCAGTAATAAGCTCCGGCACTTTGCCAAGTGGTACATGATCAGTGGCCATACCTATTCTCATGCTTTCGCTTATCATAAACATCAGAACCTCTTCAACTCCTGTTTTTGATTTAAGGTAATCAGTATGTCCGTTATAATGAAAATTCTCCGATTGTATATTCTTCTTATCAATAGGTGCTGTTATAAGAACATCCAGCCTTTTATGCTTGAGGTCGTCTACAGCTCTTTCGAGTGAAATAAGTGCTGCCTCTCCTCCCTGTTGGGTTGATTTGCCAAGCTCGACTCTTACATTATCATCAAGGCAGTTGATCATGTTTGCTTTCTTGTGATTGGCTTCTTCAGGGGTTCTTATATTATTAAAGCTGAAGTTACTAATATTAAGAGCTTTCCGGTGATACGCAGCCACCTTCGGAGAACCATATACCACCGGCACACAGAATTCATTTATCATATTGTCCATGAGCGCCTTAATAATTACCTCATATCCGATACCATTAATATCTCCATGCGAGATACCTGCGATTATTGTTTTTCGTTCCATAAAAACTTATTTCTTTCCCAGAAGATTTGCTGCAATTTTCTTCAAAAAAGTTGAAAGCAGCCTTAAACCTGAGCCACATCCGTCCTTTAACCTGTAAAAATCATCTTTCTTCAGAGAACTGGTTCCGGCAATATCCATATGGATCAAAGGAAAATCAGTAAAACTCTCAAGAAATTTACCTGCAGTGATGGCTCCTGCTTCCTTTCCTCCAATATTTTTGAGGTCTGCTATATCCGATTTTAAAAGCTCACCATACTCTTCCCAGAATGGCAATTCGGCTGTTCGTTCATACACCTCTTTCCCGCATTCTTCGAGCAGGGAGAAATATTTTCTTTCGGCATTGCCCATTATGGCAATTGCCTGATTTCCAAAAGTCATTGCCGCCGATCCGGTAAGAGTGGCAACATCAATAATCAGTTCCGGAGAGTACCTTGATGCATAACTGATTGCATCAGCCAGGATAAGCCTTCCTTCAGCATCGGTATTCCCGACTTCTACAGTCATTTTATTATGCATGGTAATAACATCACCCTGTGTATAAGCATTACCACCCGGCCTGTTGTCTGTTGCAGGTATCAAACCAACAACATGAAGGGGCAAACCCGTTTTTGCCGCAGTATGCAAAACACCTGCAACAATTGCAGCGCCTGCCATATCACCTTTCATACCCGCCATATAATCGCCGGTTTTGATATTCAATCCACCGGTATCATATACTACTCCTTTACCTACAAGTATAAAAGGTTTCTCATTAAGACACTTTTGGGGGTGCCATTCAAGAACACAAAAAACAGGAGGATCTACACTGCCCCTGTTAACAGCAATAAGACCTCCCATCTTCAGAGCCTCAATCTTCCCCTTATTAAATACCTCAAAATGTAATCCGGTATCCGACACCATTTTTCTGATCTCTTCTGCAAGAGCCGGAGCGTTAAGATAGTTTACCGGTTCATTTATCAAATCACGCGTAAAATATACAGCTTCACTTAAAACAGCAAGCCATTTAATCTCTTTATCATCAACATCGCCATATAACAGAAGTCTGGAGGGAAAATCCTTCTGCTCTTTTTTCTCCTGCCTGGTTTTGTATTTCTCAAATGAATAAAAACTTAAAAGCAATCCCTCAGTGAAATCTTCAATAGCTCCTTTATAAGCATCATGTGAGGTTATTACCAGTTCACTATGGTTCTGTGATTTAATAAGTATCTTAAGCTTGTAAGCCGTCCTTCGTAGCTCCTCCCTGGTTTTGTAAATATTATCTTCCTCTTTTATTCTTACCAGATAGGTTGATTTGTAATATGAATTAATGTACACATAATCCTCCTTTGCCAAAAGCAGTTGATGGGCATACTCCTTCTCAGATTTGCTGAGTATGAGATTTTCAGGTACAAAGTCGCTTCCAAGGATAGATATAACAGATTGATCGGGAGATATTTGTGATGTTTTTGATATAGTATATTTCATATAACGTAGCTGAGTTTTCTGAAGATGTAAAGTTAATTAAAATATTGAATGTTTAGTTTCCAAAGCATTACCTTTGCAATGCCTGATTCCTGCAAGTTGCAAAGGGTGTTTCTGATGCTAACAAGGGTACTGAAAATTTGTTGAACAGAATGGTTTTAAAACAATTATATGATAAGGCTCTTGATCTTGTTCCCCTGAATACAGCTGAAGGGCTTATTCTTTACCAGAAGGCCCCCCTTGAAGAACTTATGTTAATTGCTGATAAGCTCAGGTATCATCATAATCCCGGGAAGATTGTCGGCTGGATGATCGACCGGAACATTAATATTACAAACATCTGTTTCTCTCAATGTACTTTTTGCAATTTCTGCAGAAAAAAAGATTCACCTGATGCATATGTCACATCAATAAATAATTACATCAAAAAAATTGATGAGCTATTTGCCCTTGGTGGAAACCAGCTTTTGTTACAGGGTGGTCTGAATCCCGATCTTGGACTCAGCTTTTATGTTGATCTGTTCAGAAAGCTCAAGGAGTTATATCCTTCACTTAAGCTTCATGCTCTTGGACCTCCGGAAATTGTTTTTCTTTCGAAAAAGGAAAGGATCTCTTTTTCTGAAGTTCTTACAGAACTGATCGCAGCTGGGCTTGACAGCCTTCCCGGCGCCGGAGCTGAAATTCTGTCTGACAGGATTAGAAAAACCGTTTCACCTGCAAAAGCAACCTCAGAGGAATGGCTTGAAGTGATGAGAATAGCTCACAGGATGAACCTGCCTACATCTGCTACAATGATGTACGCACATATGGAAACGATTGAAGAGCGGATTGAACATCTTGTCCTCTTAAGATCCCTTCAGGATGAAAGACCGGGAAATCATTATGGTTTTATTACTTTCATCCCATGGCCATTTCAGGATAAAGGGACTCCTCTCTCCGATAAATTAAATGTAAAAAGCAGTTATACCGGGCCGGATTATATCAGGTTAATCGCAATAAGCAGGATCATGCTGACAAATATACAGAACATACAGGCTTCAATCCTGACTGTCGGAAAAGATGTTGCTATGTTATCTCTTTATGCGGGAGCTAATGACCTTGGTTCAGTTATGATAGAAGAGAATGTAGTAAGCCCGGCAGGAGCAACCAACCGCTTTAATCCCGAAGAGATGAAATCAATAATAAAAGAGGCGGGATTTATTCCCGGACAAAGAAACCAGAAATATGAACTGATTTGAAAAGCCCCATTCAAGAGGGCCGGGGGCAAAACAAAAAACCTGCACTGGTGATGCAGGTTCCCTCCCGACAGATATGATCTCATCATATATTTTTCTTACTGGTAACCTCTTTGCCCTCCTCTTCCGGACTTAATTTTGAAGCTTTCTTAAATTCTTTCATCCCCTGGCCAATTCCCTTCATGAGCTCAGGAATTTTACGACCTCCGAAAAGAAGAACCATAATCAGTAATATCAGTATGATCTCAGTTAAACCTATCTTTCCCATCTCTTTATGTATTAAATTTTACTCAAAGATAAAAATACTATATTCAATTACAAATCCGGCAAATAATTAATCTATCGTCTGAGCAGCCTCAGAATATCATTCCCGTTTGCAAAGATCAAAAGTGAAAGCAATATTATCATGCCTGTTATCTGGGCATATTCAAGAAATTTATCACTTGGCTTTCTGCCGGTAATTACTTCAAATAACAGAAACATTACATGACCTCCGTCGAGAGCCGGTATGGGTAATATGTTCATAACAGCAAGTATTATCGAGAGAAATGCTGTAAGGTTCCAGAACGATTGCCAATCCCAGACACCTGGAAATATGCTTCCTATAGTAATAAAACCACCAAGCGACTCGTAAGCTTTTATATGTCTTGAGAAAATCAACTTAAACTGCTTCAGATAATCACCTATTGTTTTGAAACCTTTGCTTATCCCGGCCGGTATTGATTGTAAGAATCCGTATCTTATAGTTTTCAGTTCAAAAATCTTACCAAGCGTCTTGGAGCTTGCTATTCCAAGCATTCCTGCCGATGTAGGGATTACTTTGATGTTAACAGGTTCCCCGCCGCGCAGAATATTTAATGTCAGCGTCCGGCTTTTATTTTCTGACAGATAATTCTGAAATTCCTCATACCAGGTGAATTTAATACTATCGATACCAACAAGCTCATCATCAATAAGAACACCGGCCTCTTTTGCGGGTGACTCTTTGCCAAAGACTGAAATAACAAACGGCGAGAAAGGTGTTCTTGGTTCAATCTGTCCTTTATTTTTCAGCAATTGTTGAATATACTCAATAGGTATTTCAATATTCATTATCTTCCCGTCACGTTCAACCTGAATGGTTTTACGATTATTAAGGACTATATCGGGAATAATCTGAAGAAAGTTTTCAATATGCTGGTTATCAACCGTTAGAATCTTATCCCCGTTACGCAGACCTATTGCATATCCAACCGAGTCGGTTACGATCCCATATTTCACATTGGAGGTAGGAAGATAAGTTTCTCCCCATGCATACAATACAAAGACATAGATTAATAAAGCCAGGATAAAATTCAAAAATACTCCTCCTGTCATAATAAGCAGCCGTTGCCACGAAGGTTTGGACCTGAATTCCCATGGCTGGGGTGGTTTTTTCATCTGCTCTTTGTCGAGCGACTCATCAATCATACCTGAGATCTTGACATAACCACCTAGCGGAAGCCATCCCAGACCATATTCTGTGTCTCCTTTTTTAAACCTGAAAAGTGAAAACCAGGGATCAAAGAAGAGGTAAAATTTTTCCACTCTTGTTTTAAATAATTTTGCAAGGATGAAATGGCCAAACTCATGTATTATTACCAGAATCGACAGGCTAAGAACAAATTGCAATATTTTAATAAGGATTGTCATTTTTCCTGGAAAGTTTATTAATATAATCAAGGGTTATTTCTCTGGCCCTGGTATTTGTTGTTTCAAGGAATCCCAGGCCCGGAGAAGAAATATATTCTGTTTTCTCCATCGTATATTCAACTACATCAGACATTTGCATAAAACCTATCTTCCCTGCCAGAAATGCATTCACAGCTACTTCGTTTGCTGCATTCAAAATACATGGCATATTACCCCCCTGTCTTAATGCTTCATATGCAAGTGCCAGATTCCTGAATTTTTTAATGTCGGGATCAGTAAATGTAAGAGCAGACAGGTCACCAAGGTTAAGACGTGGCAGATCGGATTCCAGCCTGTCGGGATAGCTCAGGGCATAAAGTATTGGAACCCGCATATCGGGTACACCGAGCTGGGCTTTTACTGATCCGTCAGTAAAATGAACAAAGGAATGGATTATTGACTGTGGGTGAATAATTACTTCTATCTTTTCGGGTTCCATCTTAAAAAGCCATCTGGCTTCAATAACTTCAAGTCCTTTGTTCATAAGTGAGGCAGAATCAATTGTAACTTTATTTCCCATATCCCAGTTAGGATGTCTTAATGCTTCGTGTGGTCTTACCTTCTTAAGCATTTCAGTTGAGTAATCAAGGAACGGTCCGCCTGAGGCAGTAAGTGTTATTTTCTCTATCGGGTTGTCTGATTCGCCAACCAGGCATTGAAGGATTGCAGAATGCTCTGAATCGACAGGTATAATGTGACTCCCTGATTGTCTGGCTAATTTACAGATTATTTCTCCTGCCACAACCAGTGTTTCTTTGTTGGCCAGGGCAATCTTTTTACCTGCCCTGGCAGCAGCTATTGTTGGTTTCAATCCTGAATAACCAACCATAGCAGCTATTACAATGTCGATATCGGAACCAGTAGCAACCTGTTCAATAGCCTCGTCACCTGCATATAATTTAATACGGGTTTGTTTGAGGTTTTCCCTGAGTTTCTGATAGTGTGCCTTATTCCCTATAACAACAGATCCCGGGAGATACTTTAATGCCTGCTGTGTAAGCAGTTTAATATTATTACCGGCAGTAAGTGTCTCCACAACGAATTTATCCGGGAAGCGGGAAATAACATCAAGTGCCTGGGTGCCAATCGACCCGGTTGATCCCAACAGTGCTATTCGTTTTGGCATACCAGTGTTACTTAATTAGAATAAAACATGTTTTTCAGGATCAAGGGGACGTCCCTTATACCATATCTCAAAATGAAGATGTGGTCCGGAAGTATACATTTCGCCTGAATCACCTACAACAGATATTGCTTCGCCTGCCCGTACAAGATCTCCTGGCTCTTTAAGGAGAGCAGCATTATGTTTATAAACCGTTACAAGGTTGTTAATATGCTGGACTTCTATTACAAATCCGGTCTCCATTGTCCATCCCGTAAAGATCACGGTTCCATCAAGAGCAGCTGAAACAGGTGAACGTGGATTGGTGACAATATCAGTGCCATAATGTTTTGTACGAAGATCATACCGGCCTGACACAATGCCCTTTGCCGGAGGGAAGAAATGCAATCCTGAAAGGCTGGTAACAGTTTCAGGTAGTATTGTTCCCAGTGTCAGGTTATAACGTTCATCTCTCTCAACCTGTACCCTTAAAGCGGAATCTTCAGATGAACTGTTAAACATGATCCTGGTATAATTTCTTGATGCGTCCGGTTCTGAAACCAGATCAGGCGGTCTGTTTCCGGATATTATTGCATTCAGGTTAGTAAAATACTTATCCCTTAGTGCAAGTTCCCTCTCCAGTGAATCGAGTCGTATTGCACTCATAAGTATATTACGTCTCATAACAACATCGGGGTAACCCGGGATGAATTCTCTCAGGTTGGTAAAAGCCATAAGTGATGCAGTAGCCCCGATAATGAAAAGGACCAGAAAAGTGATCAGCAGAAACGCATTATATTGAGTGATCCTGACCCTCCAGACCTCTTCAAAAGTAGTATCGTTAGTAACAGAAAACCTGTATTTATCCCTCCAGTTACGTTTTTTCTTATCGTTCTTGAACATAACTTAACATATGAATTGCATGCAAAGATAATAATCCTGCTCCATCTAATCTTTAAACAGAAGTAAAAAGAAGACATTAGTCTGTTAAATTACTTTAACCTGTTTATCCTCGCTCTGCCAGAGTCCGTGTTTGGTACAGACGGACATTGCTGACAGGTTCATCGATACATCAGGGGCGACAATATAGAAGTTGATCTCAACATGAGATGGCAGATTACCATACACACCGGCAGTATATCGGGCTTCAGCAAGAAGTGTTTCCCTGTTCCATAATTGAATAAGGCTGATGAAGTGATCATGTTCATCAGGATGGGGATATTCATTACCCATTTTAACTTTAACTTCGAATTTTTCACCTCTTTTCACCTGTCCAGGACAAATTATTTGAGGCATGTGGCGGTCGAGGTAGTCACGTTTTACCTCTTTATCTTCTTTTTCAATATCTATGGCTTTAAATACTCGTGGCATGTTATTTTGATTTAAATTAGTAATCTGATTATCTGCTCATTAGAACTTCTTCCAGGTATTATGTGTCACTATTCAATTGACATGATATGATTCAGTCTGCTTCCTTGTTAAATAACAAACATAACGATTTAAATGTTAAAAAAACTATGATTGTTTTGGTTATTGGCACCTAAGTATTAACTTTGCACCTCAATACTGTGGGGTAGTCCGTTCCGTCAGCTGGCGGAACGGAAGTTCAAATACGATAAAGAAGTTCTTAACATATATTGCGGGGTGGAGCAGTGGTAGTCCCGAAAAACCGCAAATTTTCAATTTGTTGGTTTTTTCGAGGATGCTCGAAAATCGATGCAAGCAAAGCTTGCAGATTTTCGGCACTCGCTGGGCTCAGGTTATTTGGAGTATTAACATATAT
>Ga0307437_1000235_pt1 | contig 46314 bp, 45 predicted proteins | sample SalMarWE160390MG_FD_202146 | JGI IMG/M metagenome (GOLD analysis project Ga0307437, IMG submission 202146) | Salt marsh sediment microbial communities from the Plum Island Ecosystem LTER, Massachusetts, United States - WE1603-90 | ecosystem: Environmental > Aquatic > Marine > Intertidal zone >...
TATTAACAATAGCCTTATAGCAAAGCTATAGTCGCCGCTTAAATAAAAGTACTTTCTAAGATCAGTCGAGACAGTACTAATATCCCAAAGATTTTCTCCTGAAAGCAGTGGTCTACTGTAAGAAATCCGCCCTCTGAAGCCTTTTATCGGATTCATATAACCCCAGGTGCTATTATCTTGAATCAATGATATGTTTCCCAGTAAAGCTATATTCGGTAGCTCCGAGGCGGAAATTCTTTCCCACCAACCCGGATATCCCGAGACAGGCCGCCATAATTCCCCTGCGAGATAATAAGAACTTAATCCCAATTCAATCCTTTTGAACCTATCGATAGGATATATAACATCGGTGTTTACGTTCCAAATATCTCCCGCCAGGTAACCTTCGCTGACTGAAAAATAACCTCTCTGTCTTACCAAAGATGCAGCAAGGTCCACTCTGCGCTTAAGATATAAATACATAATATAAAAACTACTCTCGGAAAGATCTGTATTGTTGAACAAGGCGTAAACTTGATGATTCCCAAGCATATCACTCATCCCTAATGCCAAATATCCATAGACCCCGTAATCCGAATAATAACCAAGAGTTCCGGTAAAGTAGTCAACTCCGAAATTCAGCGGAGCTCTGCTGTCTTTTTTCATTTTATCTTCTTCCGCAAGAATTACAGGGATTTCTTCTTCCTTTTCCAATTCTCTTGGGGGATTTGGTTCTTTTTCCGTCAGGTCTTCTACGTCATCAATAAAATATATATCCCAGCCGAGGTCCGTATATATAGAGACAGCTATATGCCCGGAATTCGAGATCGAAAAATCATCCACTGAACCAATAAGATCCGTTAGTTGTTTTACGACTGACGAATCGGATTTATATACATACAAATTTTTACTCCCGTCTCTGTAAGAAATAAAGTACACTTCAGAATTATAAACTTTTGGAGCTATAATCTGTTTCCCAAATGAGAGATATTTTCTTATGTTTCCCTTTAAATCTGTAACATATAAACTGGTTGTGTTATAATCCCAGTTTTCTGTTTCCGGTCTGTCGCTCACAAAAAGCAAAGAATCTCCTTTCCAGGCTGGATAATTATCTGAATATCTGTCATGTGTTACATTTATAAGGGTTTTGTTTTGAAGGTCGTATACGTAAATATCGGAAGATCCATTCTTTAAACCAACAAAAGCAATTCTCTTGCCATCAGGCGAAAATTCAGGCCATCGTATTAGGTCTAATTGCAATTCGATCTTTCCCAATATATTTCTGTTTTTTACGCCCAAAATATAAAGTACGTCTTTACCCTTTACCATAGCAGGAAAAACAATTTTTTCCCCATCGGGGGAAAAGCAAGCGTGTCCATCCATCAGATGCAAAGATTCGAACATGGAAGTAAACCCGCCTTTGACAAGTAATCCTAAGTCTTCTTTAGTAAGTGAAGAAACAAGTCTAATTTGAACTTCTCCTACTTCATCGGTAAAATAAACTATTTTATCTCCCAAGGGAGATACAGCAGGAGCGTAGTTATATAGATTCTCAAATCCACTATGAGTTACAATAGGCCTTGCTATTTCACTTACGTATTGTTTCCCTTCGATAATTGGCCAATACTTTTTCTTTAACTCTTTAGTCCATTCAGAATTTAAACGATTGATATCTATACCCAGAACACTATTAATAGCGCTTTCAAAGGAATTGGTAAGTTTGAGTTTACTCATTATTTCCCCTATTTTTTCATCACCATATTTTTCTCTTATGTAGTATAAAACAGATTGGCCTTCTTTATATATAGGATATCCACCAATTCTACTCAACTGAGGTATAGTAAAGAGCCTATTATTTAAAACGGCATCTCTTATATATGTTTCGGCACTTTGATCCCATCCCAGTGATTCCAATTCTGCCATACCTTCAATAAACCAGAGAGGGATACTGGAAGTTATTGCCCTTTTAATAGCGTTTACTCCTGTACCGTAAAGTATACGGTATTGGAAAATGTGCACCAATTCATGGTTGAGAACATGCCTGAAGTCAGAGTAAGAACCGTTAAAAGGAATCACGATACGATTCTTGAAAAGCTCTGCGAAACCTCCCACGCCCTCAGGTATTCTATCAAGGATTACATTGGTTCCCTGGAAATCCGGATGAGATTTGTACAGAATTACAGGGATTGCCTCCTCTTTTTTTCTTTCTTTATAATTAAATCTTTTTTTTAGTCTATTATAACTTTCTTCTAAAACATCTGCCGCGAAAGGCACCAAAACTTTCTCGCTCTTATAGTAATATATGTGAAAATGTTCTGTTTCATGCATCATCCATTCATGCGAGGTGTATTGAATCTTGTTTTGCTCAAAGAGATATTGAGATGTTAGAAAAAGCAATAAAATCATATTAATCCTCCTATTATGAATCCTATTAAAAGCCCGCCCGCAAAAGTCCAGGCAAGCAACTTTGTATCCATTATTTCTTTCTTATAACCCATTTTTATCGCTATAAAAGCTAGTAGGTTACCGATGCTGTTCACGAGAAAAAGTAAGGGAAGGGCCAAGAATCTTACTACAACACTACCAATGATAGGAACTCCTCCCAGTAGAGAAATCAGACTTGCCCAACCCTGGGATACCAGAGCGAAAAGAAAAACACCTATACCTACTATACGTTTGTCCCACCTTAAGTAGATTCCTAAGGATATTATAATTCCTCCTATCAAGAATAATATTAATACTTGCAAGAGTCTTTTTCTTTTAGGCTCTGCTTCTTCAAGAGAGATATCGTCTTTTAATTTTTCTATATCCTTATTATTTGTTTTCTCTTTTTTATCTTTTTCCAATTCTAATCACCAGAACTTATCATAAAGTCTACGCCCAATATATTAGACCCATGTAATATGTGGGTAGTTCCATTTTTCTTGAATTTTGAGTATGTTCTTACTACTTTGTTAACCATAGTTTACGATCAAGAGTTCTATATTGTATGGCTTCTGCTATATGTTGAGATTCTATATTCTCTTTCCCGTCCAGATCGGAAATAGTTCTTGCCATTTTTAGAATTCTGTCGACAGCCCTTGCGGAGAAACCAAATTTATCCATTGCTGAGTTCAGTAGAGTTCTGCTTTTTTCGTCGATTATGCAATATTTTCTTATCTCTTTAGAATCGAGATGCGCGTTAAAATATAAATTTTCTTTTTCGTATCTTTTTTCTTGTATTTTGCGGCATTTTTCTATTCTCTTCCTGATAGATTTTGAGCTCTCTCCTTCTTTCATGTCCATAATCTCATTATATTTAACTCTACCAACAGTAACATGCATGTCAATTCTGTCAAGTAGAGGCCCTGAAATCTTCGAACGGTACCGGTCTATTTTCGAAGGGGTGCAGTTGCATTCTCTATAGGCATCTCCAAAATATCCGCAAGGGCAGGGATTCATAGCGCCTATCAGCATAAAACGAGCCGGATAAGCTATCGTACTTTTGGCTCTGGAAATACTTACAAAACCATCTTCAAGGGGCTGGCGAAGCACTTCGAGAACATTTCTGTTAAACTCTGGTAATTCATCTAAGAATAAAACTCCATTGTGAGCTAAACTCACTTCCCCCGGCTGAGGATAGGTACCTCCTCCTATGAGCCCGGCATAAGAAATCGTGTGATGAGGCGACCGGAAAGGTCTTTTTGCGATTAGTGAAACTTTCGGAGGCAAAACTCCAACTACGGAATGAATCTTTGTGGTTTCAATAGCTTCTTCAACATTCATTAGAGGCAAAATTGTCGGAATTCTTTTTGCGAGCATTGTTTTACCGGAACCGGGAGGACCAATCATCAAAACATTATGCCCGCCGGCAACAGCAACTTCAAGAGCTCTTTTTGCCGTACCCTGACCTTTAACATCCGAGAAATCGAGTTCAAACTTCGAAGTTTCTCTGAAAATCTCGTCCAGATCCACAAAAAAAGGTTCTTTTAGATCGTCTCCCAGGGTTTCAATACATTCATTTATATTGTCAACAGGATATATTGCTGCTCCTTTTACAACTCCGGCTTCTTCAGCATTCAAAAAAGGAACAACCATTTTTTCTATTTTATGTTCCTTAGCCAGAATTGAAGCGGGTAGCACACCTCTAACCCTTCTGATTCTTCCATCTAGAGCAAGCTCTCCAACGATCAACGAATTTTTCAATTTACCAGGATCAATTTGCCCGGAAGCGGATAAAATACCGAGGGCTATGGGAAGGTCGAGAGAGGTTCCTTCCTTTTTTATATCTGCAGGAGCAAGATTAACGGTAATCTTCTTTAGCGGAAATTCGAAATCCACGCTTTTTATTGCAGATTCGACTCTTTCTCTTGACTCTTTTACTGCTGTTTCCGGCAATCCGACTATTGTAAAAGAAGGTAAACCCCTTGAAAGGCTTACTTCTACTTCAACAATCTTTGCTTCAATTCCTTGAAGTGCGCAGGAAAAAACTCTGGAAAGCTCCAATATATCTTTTTAAATTTTTAACTCTTTTGTTGCTTTTGGCTTATACCGATACCCGTACCATAACTGAGTTCCCCGTTGTCTATTCGGATGTGAAAATGACAATCCGGATTTGTGCATACCCATGCCTTGTATGGTATTGATGCACCACCTTGCCCGTAATCCGATAAGGGGATAAGCACGCCAAAATTACATTTTTGACATTTGGGATATTCCATAGGTAAATCCACTTCCTCCTCCCTTTATAAGTTTTAAACTATAAATATTAGCTTATTACAACATTCAACTCTATCTTTGTTCTCCGCCTCGACTAACCATCACTTCTTTAAATAAAGTATAATTTCATTTCCATATATGTCAAGAGGCGGTGCTCCGCACGGGAGCATGAGTCGTGCGTCAGAACCTATCACTTGACTTATTCAAAGGTTTTTGTATACTCTCAAAGGAAATTTTTTATATAAAAGGAGTTTTTTAAATGTATAGACCGGAAATAACAGTTGTTGATTGTACTATAAGAGACGGGGGACTGATGAATAATTCAAAGTTCCCATTTGAGATGGTAAGGGCCGTATACAAAGCTGTCTGCGAATCAGGCGTAGATATTGTCGAGCTTGGTTACAGAAACAGCAAAGAGATGTTTTCTACGGAAGAATATGGACCCTGGAGGTTCTGTGACGACGAAAATCTAAAAAAAGTCGTAGATGGTATCGAAAGCGAAACTAAACTGTCTGTTATGATGGACGCGCATAAGAGCACTGTCGATGATATAATGCCAAAAGAAGGAAGCCCTGTTGATATTATCAGAGTTGCCACCTATGTAAAAGACATTGATAAAGCAATTAAAACCGCTAACGCCGCGAATGAAAATGGTTATGAGGCAACCATAAATGTTATGGCAATTTCCCATGCGGTAGATTGGGAATTAGACGAAGCGCTTGCTCAAATACAGGAAGAAACAGAGGTGATAGCAGTCTATATTGTGGACAGTTTTGGAGCTTTATATAGTGAAGATATAGATTTTTATTATGATAAATATAAAAAGTACATAAAAAACAGAGAAATAGGAGTGCATTGTCATAATCATCAGCAGCTTGCCTTTGCCAACACAATTCAGGGTATAATAAGGGGAGCGAACTATGTAGATGGCACTCTTTATGGAATTGGGAGAGCCGCAGGTAACTGCCCTCTGGAACTTTTGATGTCTTTTCTTAAAAATCCTAAATTCGACATCAGACCGATATTAGAAGTTATAGGGAAGTATATTATTCCTTTACAAGACCAAATAGAATGGGGTTACAATATACCGTATATGATTGCCGGAATATTGAATTTACACCCCAGGGATTCAATGGCACTTCTCGATCTTGACAAGGACGACCCTACAAGATCCGATTACAGAGCTTTCTACGAAAAGTGCCTTGATTTGATATAGGAAAAAAGAATTCAGAAGGTGCGAAGTCAGAATCCAGAATTTCACCACCCTACCCAATAATTGGACACAGATAAACGCGTATTTACATGGTTTTATTTGTTTTTTCTGAATCGGATTTCTAGATTCTAAACCACAATCTCTTCTTTTGATATATTAAAAATTAAAACATCCACGCATATCCGATTTTTGCGAAAAGACTTCTGTCGGTTTGTATTACATCAGTATCTAAATCTCCATAATAATTATCTGTATATCCTATGTATAAAGCGGTTTGCGGGTTAATTTTATATGAAAGAAGAATCTGACTTAGAAGTTCCTGTTCTTCTTGTTCTACATAATCAATGTAAAGATAGGGGTCTTTCTTGTAGTTGGCATATTGGAAAATCGTTCTCATAAAGATTCTCTCATTGAAATGATACATCAATTTAACGTACTCTCTGTTCGCTGTGTAGAGCCTGCCGTCTTCAACATCCAAATATTCATAATAATGATCGAGACTGACCGATATGCGAGTTCCTATTTTAAAAGTTGCGCTAACACCTAACTGAATTCCAGTGCCGGGACGAATGTTGTCATAATCTATTCTGTTGCCAAAGACACTCCACAAGTTAAAACTAAACCATTTTGCAGGTTGCCCTCCGACCCAATAATTCAAATAACTGGTTTTAAATTCCTGTTCCTCATAACGGTCTTTTGAGAGCTGCCCATAAACACCACAGTAAGACTGAAGAGGACCGTTGTAATTGAAATTGGCTTTTAGTTCTTTACGTGCTGTGTTGCCGCTGGAATCTTTTCCCAAATCAGCACCGAGGTAAATGTTTATCCATGTAAACCAATGCTCCGGTCCCGCTCTCCATATATAATTTCCTCCGACATCGACATATCTGTAACCTGTTTGATTTTCGAACCCAAGATCTGCGCGGAAATCAGGACTCATTTGCTCATATATTCCGAAGAAATTATATCTTTTGTTATCATGAGAATAATATCCAGAAATGCCATTTCCTCCGAATGCATCTGTAGATTGCTCGTGTTGCGATGCAATGTCGTCCGGATATAAGGTTCTTGAACCAAGAACCTGCCATCTAATGTGATCACTTTTTGTGATACGTACTATGCCATCGAGACCGAGGACTCGATTGTAATAATTTTCTCCTTCCCTGTCGGACAGGAGAAATCCGATATTTGATGATTGTCCGAAATCGCGTATATATCTAATGATCGTACCGTAAGATTTCCCTTCGATGGTATCGGGAGTAGATCCTTCAAGAGAGGGGATAACTAAGTTTGTTACAGCATCTTGAGCTGAGAAAAAACCTATAGTGTTTTTACCTTCTTTACCTGTTAACTTAACCCCAAAGTCCGGATCGGCTAAGGTTCTTGTATGGATTGCATCGATACTTGTTTCAAAAAAGTCGTCTCCTTCGAGAAAAAATGGCCGTTTTTCAGGATACCATAATTCGAATGGGTTATTTATATCTACTTGTATTACGTCAGATTCAATAGTCGAGTAATCTGGATTAATTGTTGCGCTCAGCTTAAGATTGTTCGTGAGTCCCCAGCTTGAAGTGAGACCAATTTCGTAGAAATCTTCCGTTTCAAATCGTCCCGAAGACCAATCTTCTCTTTCTTGCGCAACAAGGGAAGTAAATGTAGGAACCAGTTCAATATCCCTCCCCGGTATTACGTCCTCAAAACCAGCAAGCTTTAATAACTGGCAAAAATAGCAGTTGTTGTTCCTGTCTCTCGGAAACGCACCTATATGATGGCGTACATTTCTTGGATAACTTCTCACCGCATCGAAACCCCATATCTGCTCACCCTCTTTGCGGGGAAATTTGAGTGAAGGGAAAGGTATCGCCATCTCGACAATATATCCTTCATCAGTGATACGACCATCCGATTCCCAAATTGCGTCCCATGAACCCCCTCCTCCGGAAACACTTTCGATAATATCTGCCTGAATACCCAAAGGATTGCAAGCAAAATCATAGCATCTCCTCTCGTCGTTGAAGGTATCGAACAGAATAAGAACCCAGTCATTATCCCATATGTTATCTCTATCGCAAAAATTAACTCTTATTTGCGATGGGTCAGGATCATAGGCTTTAAACGCAACATAAATATTGTAGTTGTCGTAAGCAATATAAACTTCGGTTTTAACTGGAGCAGGAATGTTTTCTCCGGGACTAACCTCAATGTTAGCATCTATTTTAACTGCCCCTCCCCATTCCTTCTCATCAAGAAACCCGTCTACTTTTATTTCAGTCTCAATCCTAGGAATTCTAAGGGGATCTCTCTTTTCTACCAGTTTATCCCCGTTAGAAGCGGAGACAGGCTGCTCGACAAATAATATCGAGAGGAGTAAAAATTCTAGCCAGAAAGTTTTTGGCGAGCATGCGTGTTTAAGGTTTTTAATAATTCTTTTCTTCAAGTTTTTCTCCCTCTTTAATTTTACATTATACGGCAAATATAATATTTGTCGAGGGGTCTTTTAAATAGCCGCGAAAGCACCAAGACACAGAGAACGATTTTGCGTTTTCTTTTAAAACTTATATTAAAATCTGCGTTTATCCACGTCCAATTACTGGGTGTGGCGGTAGCTTCTTAATTCTAGCTTCTGACTCCTATCTTCTTTTTTACAATTTTCTTAATTTTATTCCTCCGTTTGTAGTGCTTGCATTTATTTTCGGGCCACCTTCCCCCATTTTTCCTTTAATGTATTTGTTTTTATGCTTTGAGGTAACCTCTAATGGTATATCGTTTAAATCTACTCCCCCGTTTGTGGTACTTAGCTCGAGATTTGCGTTAAGGGATGAAGGTAAACCGAGTTTGATTGAGCCGTTTGTTGTTCTGATTTCGATATCTTCTTTTATCTTCTTTACCTCCGCATTTATGTTACCGTTTGTTGTTTTTAAATCTTTTATTCCTTCACTTTTTACTACTATTTTACCGTTTGTCGTTACCGCGGATACGAAACCATTTACGTTTTCAATTTTTATTTTACCATTAGTGCTTTTTGCTTCTATATCCCCATCGACGTTTTCAACTTTAATTTTTCCGTTAGTCGTAATTAACTCTGAAGGTCCTTTAGTTCTCTTCAAAGCTATCTTCCCATTTGAGGTTCTCACCTCAGAAATAACAACATCACCGGGAACCTTGATTTGATAATCAACGTTAATTTTTTTCCCTGAATATTCGCCCTTCACCAAACATTTGATAAAATCCCAGACGCCAAAGTCCTTCTCCGTTTCTTTCGATTCTTTTGTACCTTTACCGGAATAAACAGTCTCTATCTTCATTTCTTCATCAACGGAAACCTCTATTTTAACCTTGGTCAACTCTTTCATACTTTTATCCGATCCAATAGCGGCATTAACTTCTACCTCTTTTTTATCCCATCTCTCGATCTCTATTTTTCCGTTGCTATTGGATACTGTAATTTCGGTTCCTGGTTTTACATCGTAAGTTTTTCTAAACTCCATTTCATATCTGTGGCTGCATTCTACGCTTAAGGGAGCCGCAATAAACAGTACACCCAGAAACATAAGTAACCCTTTGTTAAATCCTGCTTTCATTTTTTCCTCCTTTTGTTTTTACTCTACTGTTAATTCCCCAGTTAATCTTTTTATTTTATAAACAGACAGATACCAATCGAACCGAGCCTGGGTCAACGAATACTCCGCTTCAAGTAAGTCTTCTTCCGCCTCCAAAAATTCTATTATCGAGGCTTCCCCTAGTGTGTATCTCTCGTTGGTGGCATCGTGACTTTCTCGGGCGAATTCAAGAGTTGCTTCTGCAAGGTCAAGTTTTTCTTCTGTTTCTTGATAACTTAAATATCCATCTTCAACCGCAACGGTAAGTTCTCTCTCTCTATCTTGCAAATTTATATCCGCTAAATCCTTCTTTAGTCTATTGATTGTATATGTGTTAAATCTCGAAAAACCGGTAAATATGGGAACAGTTATAGATAAACCAATTGAGTAATCATAACTATCCCTTAAAGTGGAAGAACTTGGGAATTCATCTCCTGTATGCTGGAAATCCGTGAAGAAAGAAACAGAAAAGAGGTCTTCCGTTGTACCTCCTAATAGATCGTATTTTGCCGCACTACTTTCCGATTTATATTTGTTATATAGAGGATCGGTTTTCATCGCCATATATTGAATCGAATCTTTTGAGGGAATCTCAAATTCAATTTGAGGTTCTTCGAGCTCGAGGGAATCTTTTGCCGTTAAGCCTAAAATATTGTTCAGCATTAAGGCGGAAACCCTCGCCTGTTTTTTTGTGTCAAGCAGATTTATCTTAGATTGGAAGTAATCGACCTTTGCTTTTAGAACTTCCGCGTTCGAAGCCAGACCAAGAGCCTTTTTCTCTTCTACCAAATTTAGGTTTTTTTCGGTCCTGTTTACTCCCGCGTTTCTGCTTTCGAGTAACTTTTGCATCATCAACGTCTTCAGATATTGAAAGGCAATATCATATATGACGCTATTTTGCGCATCAACAAAGGAATAATAAGCTGAGCTGTTTCTGTAATGAGTACTGAAAGAATTATATAAATCTCCGGGCCCTATTTCCCAGCTAGCTGATAGACTGTATCCGCTGGTTGTATCAAATAAAGAAACTCCCTCGGTTTCGCTCTGGGTTTTCATCCAGCTGTATCCTCCGTTTATTTCCGGTAAGAGTTCGGAGTAGACAAATGAATTAGTTTTTTGCTCAATAATAAAGTTTTTTTTAGCCTTAAGATATATAGGGCTTTCTTTCAGTCCCAATTCTATCGCGTCTTCTAACGTCAAATTAAATGCAAACAATAATAAAACAATCAAATTAACCTCCTTCGATTTCGCCGTCTCTTATTTTGATGATTTTTTCCGCTTTCTCCGCAAGCTCTTTCTCATGGGTTATCATTATAATCGTCTTGCCACTTTTATATAGCTCTTCAAAAATTGATATTATAGATTCTCCCGTTTTGGTATCCAGGTTGCCTGTCGGTTCGTCGGCAAGAATGAGATTCGGTTCGCCAACCAGAGCTCTGGCGATAGCGACTCTCTGGCGTTCCCCTCCGGAAAGTTCCGTCGGAAGATGATTCTTCCTGTTGCCCATTCCAACTTTCTCTAAGGCTTTCATAGCCATATCATTACTGTTCTTTTCGGTTGTGTTCCGGTACAGAAGCGGTAACTTTACATTCTCTAGGACATTCTCGCGGGGCAACAAATAAAAAAACTGAAACACGAAACCTATTTCTCTGTTTCTAAAGGCAGAAAGTTGGTCGTCGGAATAAGTCGATACTTCTCTTCCTTTATACATATATTCTCCGCTCGTAGGTAAATCCAGACATCCGAATATATGCAAAAGTGTAGATTTGCCGGAACCGGAAGGTCCTATAATTGCAATAAACTCTCCTTCCTTAACTTTAAGTGACATATTCTTAATGGCTTCTACTTTTTCTTCTCCCATATCGTATTCTTTTCTTACATTTCTTGCTTCGATAAGTAATTTACTCATAACGCAAACACTCCACAGGTCTTAAATTTGCTGCTTTTTTTGCGGGGAAATAGCCGGAAAAAACTGAAATAACAAGAAGAACAATGACGGTCGTTACGGGTATCTCGGCCGACAGAGTAGGCTTGCCGATAAATTCAAATATACCCACTTCAGGTATAAACGAACAGAGCCAAACGAGTAAAAAACTAAATAGAAGCCCCACCGTTCCGCCAATCGCTGACAACAAAAGTGATTCTAAGAGGAATTGACGCAGAATATCGGATTTAGTCGCCCCAACGGACCGTTTTATTCCGATTTCTCTTGTCCTCTCATCCACTATGAAATACATGATATTCGCAATTGCGGCTCCGGCTATAAGTAAAGTCATAGCACCGACTATAGACAGGAAAATTTCGATTCCTTTAGTCATTTTATCCATCATCTTTTCCGATTCTGCTACATCCCATGTCCCCAGAGCTTCCTTATCTTCAGGGTCGAATTTATACTTCTCTCCAAGAACTCTGCTAATTTCTTCCTGGGCTTTTTTTGATAGATCCGGAGATATGGGTTTATAAACCATATCACTTATATACAGCCAGCCGTACATCGTTTTAAAAGTCGAGTATGGAATAAAAACTGCGTTTTGATCGTTACCTGAATAGCAATTATGCTGGATTTTTTTCTTCATTACTCCGATAACCGTAAAAGGGATACCATTTAAAAGAATTCTTTTGCCAACAGCGTCCTCGGCGCCGAAAATTTTTTCCTTTTCTTCATCCCCGAGAAAGATAACTCTTCTTCTCTGTTCTACGTCCAGTTTGTTTAGAAATCTTCCTTTTCCGGCATCGATAGACCTCATCATTCCGTATGAAGGATTTACTCCGCAAACCTTAGCGTTACGTAGAACCTCTCCATATTTTATAGGCCGATTCCAGTGTATATATTCGGGAGAGGCTTTTTCGATGATATCGATCCTTTCTTTCAAGAGTTCTGCGTCTTCCGGGACAAATCTAATATTTCTGCCAATGCCGAGACCCTTATAGGGAACACTTGTTTGTCCGGGCCAGAGTATGCCTATGTGTTCCCCCAGTCCCTGGAGACCTTTTTTTACCTGTAGCATAACCCCTACGCCGAAAGCCATGTTAAGAACAATCGCGGTAGTTCCCCACGCAACACCGAATATAACAAGGAGGAATCTCATTCTATATGCTTTAAAATCCTGCGACAATTGAATTAATACCCGTTTCATTTTTTTACTTCGTCTCCTTCTTTTAATCCGGAAACAACTTCTATATTTAATCCATCAGACAAACCGATTTCAACATCCCTCTTTTCTCCGTTTGCAAGATAAACATATGTTTTTTCCTCTTCAAACTTTACCGCACCCTCAGGGATTACGAGTACATCGTTCCGCTCGTCGATAATAATGTCAGCGGTAGCGGAATAGCCTACCCGCAGGGGCTTGTTGCCCTTTCCTGTAACTATTATCTCAATATCAAAAACTGTGGCTCCTTCCTTATTCCGTGCTTTCGGAGCTATAATATCTATAATTCCATAAACTTCCTCATCAGGTATAGCTCCTACTGTTATCTTTGCTTTCATTCCTTCTTCCAATCTTCCCACATCTATTTCGTCAACGACTCCTTTAAATAATAGATCTTGAAGGCGCGCGATTTGCATAAGCTCTGTGCCTGGCTGATAAGAAGTAAGCGGCACAACGGGATCCCCGATGCTGACATTTCTGGAAAGAATTGTTCCGGATACAGGTGATCTGATTATAGCATCAAGCGCAGTACCTCCGACTTTTGCGCTGCCTTTCTCCATTAAATCTAATTGCTGTTTCGCCAGATTGTAATTGGATTGCGCTTCCTGTAAATCCTGTTGCATATTTTCGTATTCTTTATCGGATATTAGATCTTTTTCGAAGAGAGTTTGCTTTCTTTCGATGTCTTTTTTCGCGTTTTCCAACCGGATTTTTGCTACTGTGACCTCTTTTCTGACAGAGGCAAGTTCGAAAGGAGTCGGCGTAGGGCTTATTTCAAAAATAGGGTCTCCCTTTTTGACTACGTCCCCGATTTCAACGAAAATCTTTTTTACAACTCCCGAAAAAGTCGACTTTACACTCGTTTCATACTTAACCTCGATTGTGCCGAGAGCCACCGCAACATCTCTTATATCACCTTTCGATACTTTTATAGCGGGATTTTTCTCCTCACTGCCATTTCCGCGGCTGAAAGCGAACAAAAGAAATACAACAAATACGATGGATGAAGATACAAGTATAAATTTTTTCTTGCGAAACATTATTTAACCTCCTTACGTGAAATAAAATTTAATTTTGCCACACTCATCTCTTTTTCTGTTTGACGAACGCAGAAACGAAAAAGTTTCAACTTCCGCTATTGTATATATACAAAATTCCCTCTAAAAAATTCATTCCAAATATCAGCTCTTTTCATTCTAACCATTAAACCTAATTTGTACTATTGAATTAATACAAAGATATTATAATGAAATTTGTATAATTTGTCAAGGGGTTTCCATGTTTGATTGTTGTGGTATTGGTAAAATGATCAAGCTGTAATGGTTTAAAAAAGGGTGCTGGGCCAATGCTTACATAAATTAAATATTAAAAATTAAAAAGCAAAATTACATATAAAAATGTAAAAATAACTACCCCCTCCGAAACTCAAAAATTAAAAGATTTTTTTGTATGTGTTTTACTGTTTTTTTTATTTTTGAATTTTGATTTGTAATTTTAAATTTTGATATTTGATTTTTGAATTTAGCGGCTTTGTAGCGATAGGTTCTCTTTGTTTAAAAATGGGGGGTTATGGCTTCGATGAAAGAATTTCGATAAGTTTATCCATCTCCTCTTTTGTTCTTTTTTCCGTTACGGAAACGAGAAGGTGGTTTTGCCACTCTTTTTTGAATTTTCCAAGGTCAATACCGGCAAGGTACCCCTTTCTAATGCCTTTTTTGATTGATTTTTCTGCTCCCGTGGGGATTTCGACAACAAACTCTCTAAAAAAATTTTGTCTGTAAGGGAGTCTAAGGCCTGTTTTCTGAAGCTTTTCTGCAAGATAATGCGCTTTCTGAGTTGTTTTATTTGCTATTCCTCTTATTCCTTCCCATCCATGCAGCGCCAGGTAAATTGCGGCGGCAAGAGCGCAAAGCTGCTGGTTTGTGCAGATATTTGACGTAGCTCTTTCTCTTCTTATGTGTTGTTCGCGCGTTTGCAGAACCATTACATAGCCTTCTTTTCCTTTTTTGTCAATTGTTTTTCCCGCAATTCTTCCAGGCATGCTTCTGATATGCTTTTTCATCGAGGTGAGTATGCCGAGATGAGGCCCTCCGAAGCTCATAGGAATACCCAGGCATTGTCCTTCTGCTGTTGCAATGTCTACCTTGTATTCTCCTGGTGTTTTTAACAGCCCAAGGGATACCGGGTCAAAATGCAATATTACAATAACGCCATGATTTCGGGCTACTTTTACAAATTTCTCTACTTCCTCAAGATTCCCCAGAAAATTAGGATGTTGAATCGCTATACAAGCAGTTCCCTCGTCAATTTTACTTAACTCTTCTGTATCTGTAATACCATCTTTAAGAGAGAGCATTTCTAATGAATAATTTTCCCCTAGATATGTTTTTATGACTTCGAGGTAATAAGGATTAATTCCTTCGGAAACAATCGCTTTCTTTCTATCGGCGTTTATTGCAAGCGCCATAAATATAGCTTCCGCAAGAGCTGTTGCTCCGTCGTAGATAGAAGCGTTTGAAACTTCCATTCCGTTCAATTCGCAAATCATCGATTGATATTCGTAGATTGCCTGGAGAGTACCCTGAGAGACCTCCGGCTGATAAGGAGTGTAAGAAGTATAGAACTCCGCTCTCCCGGTTAGATGTTTTATAGCTGACGGCACATAGTGATCATAAACTCCCCCGCCAGCAAAAACGATTAAATCTTTGTTGAGTTTAGCTGTTTTAAGTATTTCCTCTTTTATTTCCATTTCAGAGAAAGGAGGGGGAAGATTTAATGTTTTTTTTAATTGTAAATCTTCAGGGATTGCTGAAAGTAAGTCTGCAATACCCTTACCTATGTTTTTGAGCATTTCTTTCTGCTGATTTTTATTTACTGGAATAAAATTCACTCTTCTTGAATTACTTTTTTATATTCGGAAGGAACAAGCAACGTTTCTAATTCGGCAGGGTCAGATATTTTTATTTTTACTATCCAACCAGTATCATAGGGATCTTTATTTATTAATTCCGGCTTCTTCTCCAGTTCTTTGTTAACCTTTACAATTTTTCCGGAAACAGCTGCGTAAAGGTCGGTTACTGTTTTTACTGCTTCAATTGTAGCAATAGAATCCCCCTGGACTACTTCTTGCCCTACTTCCGGCAATTCTATAAATACAATATCCTGAAGTTCGGATTGCGCAAAGTCCGTTATCCCTTCGGTAATTTCGCCATTTTCTTTTCTTGTCCATTCGTGATCTTCAGTGTACAAAAGGTCTTTCGGTATTTTTATTTCCATTTCTCCTCCATTTCAATTCAAATGAAATATCAAAAATTAAAGAGCAAAATCACAAATGAAAATGCAAAATTATTAAGAGGCATTAGTACAAAGATTAAAAATGCATTTGTGTTATTTGTGTAATTTGTTTTTCTTTGTTTTTTGATTTCATTTTTTAATTTTGATTTGTAATTTTCCATTTTTATATTTGATTTTTAAATTCAGTTGCTCTGCTTCATTTCGAAACTCTTCTTTTAATCGTTCCATGTTTCCAGAATGGCGGTTTGATGATTTCTCCCGCCGTAACAGTATTTCTTATTTCAATTTCTACCTTTGTCCCTTCTTTTTCATACGGTCTATCTATATAACCCATTGCGATGGAAGAGCCAATATTCGGGGAGTAATTCCCGCTTGTAATTGTGCCGACTTTTTCTCCTTTTATCAATATTTTATTGCCATGTCTCGGAATTCTCTTGCCCGGCACTAAAATTCCAACAAGTTTCCTTTTTATTCCTTCTTTCTTTTGTTTCAGTAAAACATCTTTCCCAATAAAATTTTTCTTATCTAAAGAGACAACCCAGGATAGGTTCGCTTCCAGGGGAGTCGTTTCCGTAGTTATATCGTTACCGTAGAGGCAGTACCCCATTTCTAGCCTAAGTAGATCCCTCGAGCCTAAACCACAGGGGGAAAGACCGTCTCTTTTTCCCTCTTCCATAATTTTATCCCATATTTTTTCTGCTTTTTCGCTCTTTCCGTAAATTTCGAATCCATCCTCGCCCGTATATCCTGTTCTTGAAAGTAAAACTTGTATGTTTAGCATGTTTTCTTCTTTAGCATGATAAAACTTCAAATCCGAAGGATTGTTTTTTACAATTCTTCTTATAATTTTTTCTGATAATGGTCCCTGTAACGCGATTTGAAAACACTTTTTGCTGACATTCTGGACTTCTACGCCGTCTTTTTCATGGTGTTTGATCCAGTCAAAATCTTTTTCCTGGTTTGATGCATTTACTACTATTAAATATCTCTCCTTAAGCTTATAAACCAGAAGATCGTCTATTATCCCTCCTCTTTCGTTCAACATTACAGTATATTTTGCCTGAAAATCTTTGAGTTTAGATATGTCAAATGTTACAAGGTAGTTAATAAATTCTGTTGCGTTTCCGCCAGAAACTTCGATTTCGCCCATATGAGACACATCAAATAAGCCTGCAGAATTTCGTACGGCTTTTGTCTCTTCAAATATGGACGAATATTGCATCGGCATTCTGTAATTGGCAAAGTCTACCATATTGGCATTTAACTCCACGTGTTTCTTGTATAAAGGTGTTTTGTTTTTTTCTTCCATTTTATATTGATTGAATTTAGTATTACTAACAGATTAAATTTGTCAAGGCCTCTTGTTTAATAAGTTACCTTGGTTTAACCGAAAAGGTAGTTACAGCTATTATTAGTTTATTTTCCCGCTTTGGCATAAAGGAAATAGAATCAAAAAGCCCTCACCCAAATTCTTATTTAACCGACGGGTCTTCCGGCAAATCCAATTTCTTATAAAGTTCTCTTCTGCCACTCTTATCTCCTTCAATTATCTTACGGGCATAAGCGGCAACTTCTTTAGCGTATTCTCTCGGCACACAAATAACACCGTCGCCATCTGCAACAATAACATCACCTGGCCGAACAAGTACACCTCCGCATTCTATGGGCAAATTAACCGATTCCACCTCATTACGGCCCGGCCTTATACCACGACCGGCCTTTCTCAAATAAAGTGGAATCCCTTCTGTTATAATTTCATCCGTATCTCTTGATGTCGCATCAGTTACAACCCCCACACACCCATGTAATTTCCAATTCATAATATTAAACGAACCAATAGACCCCACGTCATTATCAGAATCATCTATAACTAAAGCAGCCCCTGCCCTGAGCAGGGAGACAAAAGGTTCAGATGAAAGTTCGTTATACCAATTACTAACCCATTTATTATACTCTTTTTCAGGCATTTTACCCGGGAGTGGTTCGTTGGCTGGCATGTACCGAACTGTAACAGCTATACCAGTAAAACGATGAGTGAATTTCTTTGTATCCCTCCACAAAGCATGGATCTCGGGATCCATTAATCCAATATTGTGAAGCCCAAAAGCATCCATACCGTCACAAACATCGGCGACCCTTAAACCCTCAAATGCTTTTAAAATTTTATTGTCTTCCTCAATTGTATATACCTCTGTCTTTATAAACCTTTTCCCATCACGTAAATCTTTTATTTCAGCTGTCTCGGCTTTCCCTGCTTTAAGATTTAACGCATCGAACAAAAAGATAAAAACAAACAAAAAACAAAAATACTTTAATTTAACCATAGTACCTCCTGACTATTTAATTTTTACAGAAAATGTTATTAATTAACAAATATCATTAACAACCAAAAAATCTACAGACTTTACAGCTTTGCCGAATCTTTCCAATAAAATTACTCTTTCTTTTCCTTTACCAAAGAAAAAAGCAAGATTGAAGCTAATCCCGCAAGGGCTGAGCCATATGCAAAAGCTACCAAAGAACCCAATTTTTGCCATATAAAACCAAAAATCACGCTTGAAGGAAATGCGGCTATCCCGATGGCCAGATGGTAGAAGCCGAAAGCGGTACCCTGAAATTTCTCGCTCACAAGGTCGCTCACAAACGCCTTCTCTACCCCTTCCGTAAGACCAAAGTATATCCCATAAAGAGCAAATAAGCCCCATATATGAAATATCCGGGAAGAAAAACCAAAACCAAGATATATAAGAGCGTAAACGATCCAACCGCTAACTATCACCTTTCGTCTTCCAATCTTATCGGACCATTCTCCTCCGGGGACCGAAGTCGCCATCTTCACAAAATGAAGAACAATCCAGAGAAGTGGGATAAAAGCAGTGGCGACACCCGTATCTCTTGCTTTTAAAATGAGGAACGCATCGGATGAATTACCAAGAGTAAAAAGGATAAGTATCAAGAGATAGGCTTTAAAATTTTTTGAAAGTATCGAAAACTTAAAATCTACACTCTTTGTTTTTACCTCCATTTTCTTTTCTCTTACAAAGAAAAATACAATAAAGACAGTTATAATCCCTGGTAGTAAAGCCCACGCAAATAGACTTTTAAGACTCATTCCAACTTTCAAAAGGATTATGGCACAAAGAGGACCGATTATTGCTCCAGCATGATCCATCGCTCTATGTAAACCAAAAGCCTTACCTTTAATATCCTCCGGCGCAGAAAGCGAGATAAGAGCATCCCTGGGAGAAGTCCTTACACCTTTACCCAAACGATCTATAAACCTTATAACCGCAACCTGCCACCAGTATCTGCTTAAAGCAATCATGGGTCTTCCGAACGCAGCCAGGGAGTAGCCGATTAAAATAAGTGCTTTTCTCTTCTTCATCTTATCCGAAATCCAGCCGGAAAACAATTTAAGAAGACTGGCAGTTGATTCCGCTATACCTTCAATAACACCTAAAGCTCCCGCTCCAACGCCCAGAACAGAAGTAAGAAAAATCGGCAAGAGAGGATAAATCATTTCGCTTGCCGCATCGTTAAATAGGCTTACAAAACCCAGAGCTTTTATGTTCCTGGGAACATCTTTAAATAGTCTCATAAATTCTTTTACCCCAAAAATACTTATATTTTATATTTAAAAAGTCAAGTGTTAACCTTACACCCTTATATCGGAAATTATGCAAAATTTTGCATAAAAGCTCTTTAAACTCAAAGTGTCCTTTAGCCTTTTATTTTAATTTGTTCTATAAAAAAACACACAACACAAAAAAATAATAAATGAATAAATTTTCATAAAAAAATGAAAACTTTGTCTTGACAATTGAAAAAAATAAGGTATTATAAATCATTGCCGATTATTTAGGAGGGTAAAATGAAAAAAGAAGTAAAAAAAGTAGTTCTAGCATACTCGGGCGGACTGGATACAACTGTGATCCTCCACTGGCTTAAGGAGAACTACGATTGCAAAGTAATTACGTTCACTGCCGATCTTGGTCAAGAAGACGAATTAGAAGGACTTGAAGAGAAAGCTCTTTCTTCAGGAGCCGATAAGGCTTATGTAGTGGACTTAAAAGAAGAATTTATTACGGATTATGTTTTTCCTGTTCTAAAAGCTGGAGCAATATACGAAGGAACCTATCTGTTGGGTACTTCTTTCGCGCGTCCAATAGCGGCAAAAGAACAGGTCAAAATAGCAGAAAAAGAAGGTGCTGACGCGGTTGCTCACGGTTGTACCGGGAAAGGCAACGATCAGGTGCGTTTTGAATTAACGTATAAGGCTTTAAATCCAAAACTAAAGATAATCGCTCCCTGGAGAGAGTGGGATTTAAAATCCCGAGAAGACGAAATAGATTACGCTAAAAAGTACGGACTAACTACGACCAGCACAAAGGAAAAAATCTACAGCAACGACACCAATCTCTGGCATAGAAGTACAGAGGGAGGAATACTTGAAGACCCGTGGAATGAATTTCCCAAGAACGCTTATGCTTTTACTAAATCGCCTGAGGATGCTCCCGACGAGGCAGAAACCGTAGAAATAACATTTGAGAAAGGTATTCCCGTAGCGGTCAACGGGGAGAAATTATCTCCGGTAGAGTTGCTTACAGAACTTAACAAATTAGGCAAGAAACACGGCATCGGCATGGTTGACATGGTTGAAAACCGTCTCGTGGGAATTAAATCCCGTGGAGTTTATGAAACTCCTGGGGGAACCATACTTTATGAGGCTCATAAACAATTAGAAAGCATAATCCTTGATGCAAATACTCTCCATCATAAAATGGACGTCGCAAACCTTTATGCACGTTTGGTTTACTACGGTTTATGGTTTTCGGAATTAAAAGAAGCCTTAGACGCCTTTATAGACAAAACCCAGGAAAAAGTGAGCGGTGTTGTCCGGTTAAAACTCTACAAAGGAAACGTAATTACATTAGGTCGAAAGTCAAAATTTTCTACGTACAGAGAGGACTTTGCCACCTTCGGAGAAGATCAGATTTACAATCAGGAAGACGCAGAGGGATTTATTAATCTCTTTGGCTTGCAATTAACAATACGAGGGCTAAAGAAGCTTGAAAAAGAAGGTAAGCTTTAGCAAAAAAATGGGAAAAGGAAAAATCTGGAAAGGCCGTTTCACTAAAGAAACCGCCCCAGAAATGGAAAAATTCAGTCATTCTATCGATACAGATAAACTTCTTTACGCGGAAGATATTGCTGTAAACAAAGCCTGGGCTAAAAGTTTAAATAAGATTGGTATTCTATCAAACAAAGAAACGAAAGAAATTTTGGCCGCTCTTGAAGTTATAAAAGAAGAATTCTCATGTAATAATTTTGCAATACAACCGGACGATGAAGACATCCACAGCGCAATAGAACGCAGACTAACGGAGATTACAGGTGATAGCGGGGGGAAAATCCATACGGGGCGAAGTCGCAATGACCAGGTAATGACAGACTTGTTTCTCTATCTGAAAAAGGGGGTCTCAGAGGTTCTTAAACAAATTGTAGAACTCGAAAAAGTTGTTGTTGACTTGGCAAAAGATAACATCGATTTGATAATACCCGGCTATACTCATCTTCAGCAGGCTCAACCAATTCTTTTTTCACATTACCTGCTTTCTCTTTTCTGGCTTATAGAACGAGATAAAGAATCTCTATTATTAGGTTTGAAACATTGCAATATCATGCCCCTGGGATCAGCAGCTCTGGCAGGAACGGGGTTTCCTGTCGATCTAAAAACACTTGCCCGAGATTTAGGTTTCACAGAAATCAGCAACAACAGTTTGGATATAACAGCTCACCGTGATATTCCAGTATCCATCAGCTTTACTCTGACATTGATAACTTCACATTTAAGCCGCTATTCATCAGATTTTATACTCTGGTCAACCGATGAGTTTGGTTTCGTTGAAATAGATGATAAATATGCCACAGGTAGCAGCATTATGCCCCAGAAGAAAAACCCGGATAGTTTAGAGCTTATAAGAGGAAAAGCTGCCTCAGCCATAGGACATATCACAGCGCTCTTGTCTCTGTGTCAAGGACTTCCGCATTCGTACAACCGGGATCTTCAGGAGGACAAGAAGCATATTTTTGAAATTGCCGGAATTGCGAACGGTTCTCTCGAGATATTCATCGGCGTTTTGAAAACTTTAAAAATAAACAAGGAAAAAATTACGCGCTGCCTTTCTCCTACACTTCTCGCCACTGAGATCGCAGACTATCTCACGGAAAAAGATGTCCCTTTTAGAACAGCACACACGATAACAGGAAACATTGTTAAATGGGCAAACGAAAACAATACATCTCTAAACGAAATTCCTCTAAGTAAACTAAAAGAGTTTTCTCCTCTTTTCGAGGAAGAAATCTACGATTATGTCACCTTTAAAAACGCCCTAGCACGTCGCAATTTAAAGGGCGGCACAGGGGAGAAATCCGTAAAAGAACAAATAAAAAAAGCAGAACAGCTTTTGAAAAATTCGATATCTAAACTTTAACAAAGCGAGGTATAGGATGCTATTGACAGCCAAACCCTTTTTATTAAGATACAGCAATGTCTAAAAATAAAAATAAACGTCTAGAAATTGTCAGGAGCATTTTAAATGAGGATAAGATTCATTCTCAGGTCGAATTAAAAGAAAGATTGAAAGAATGCGGTGTAAAAATTTCTCAATCTACCCTCTCCCGAGACCTGAAAGAACTTGGTTATATAAGAGCTCCTATCGGCGACGGAACTTACCGAATAATCAAAGTCGAAGGGGGAGAAGAGCGGCTGGATCTTCTCTTTAGATTGGGTCTTGTCGAACTATCTCATGTCAACAACATTATTGTAATAAAAACCAAAACGGGCAATGCCCAGGCTGTCTGTACAGCTATAGATCATGCCAGAATTGATGGCATTGCCGGAACTCTCGCCGGAGACGACACTATTTTCGCTCTGGCAACCAACAAAGCTGTCGCAGCGAGGGTCGTAGCAGAACTTAAAAAATATATAGGATAAGTAAAAATTCAGAAGCCAGGAGCCGGAAGGTAAGAATCCCTTACTCACCCCAAAAATTTATTGAACCACAAAGGGCACAAAGATTTTAATTTTGTTATTTTTTTTACTCGAAACCTGGAACCCTCGAACCCTAAACTTTAATTAACCACAAAGCACGCAGAGTTTTTAATTGTTTTTTTAACTGCTTACTGCTCTCTACTCCCTACTCTCTCTTTCCCAACTATTTAAATATTACCGCGATGCCGTTAGCGGTTTTATCGATTTTAACGTGTCTTGTTCTCCTAACTACATGATGTCTCCATGGCCCAGTACCGACAACATTATGATGGTTCGTTACGTATACAGTCGGATCTATATCGTATTCAACAAGCATAATACCATCAGCCCCAATCTCGCGGGCTTTCCTAATCATTAACGCATTTAACTCGACTCTCCTTGCGTCCTTCCCGAGATTCGCTTCAATTATACCGATAACCTGGTGCGGTCTTTGTATCTTATTTTGAGTCAATATAATCTCAGCGTCGGCAGCCTTGGGAGTTTCTATGTATGACTCATCGATCTTTGTATATTTAACATTAGAGGAAGAACAACCACAAACTATAAATATTGATAAAAGAAATGGAATAACTTCTTTCATTAAACCCCCTTAGTTTTTTAAGCAAAAGATAAAAATTCTGTTTTTTCTATAAAAACTTTTCTACTTAACTACTGTGCTTTAGCTTTAAAAACTACTGTGGTAAATAACTCAATTATAAAACCGTAAATGATACCCATCGCCACAGTCATAATGAAAAGCATATTAGGTGTAAATTGCCCGCCTGCCGCAAGCATGCTGGAGAAACCCATCGGAATACTAAAAACAAGTCCCATTATTGGACCATGAAGCCACCATTTCATTTTCAACGCACTAATACCGATTGCAACTCCAATTAATGTTCTACCAGTCACGATTGACAGAGAGATAGCCCAGGGCAACTGCCCGTTCGATGAAGAAAGCAACCAGCAAATAATCCCACAGATCAAACCAAAGATTGTAGCAATAGTTATTCTTTTCGCCATAATAAAAAACCTCCTTAGTTTCTCTCCATTATAAAGAATTTTTAACATGATGTCAAGCTTTCCGACAAAAAAACCCAACGCGCCTTTCGGAGCTTAAGGCCTTTTGAAAGAAAATGGATTTGAATTTTGAAGTGTTTTTAATTTTTTTGCAAAAAAAAGAATTGCAAATGTAGTATATATGATTAATATAAAAATGAAAAAATCAAGCCTACTTGCTCTACCAATGGGTATGTGGCATATGCCACAATACGTGGTTAAGAATTTTTGAAAAATGCAGAATATAAAAATAATTGTAGAATACGATGGGACTGACTTTTACGGCTGGCAAGTTCAGCCCGGGAAGAGAACCGTTCAGGGCGAACTGGAGAAAGCGCTCAAGACAATATTTAATAAAAAAATCAGAGTAACGGGTTCGGGCAGAACAGATACGGGAGTTCATGCAACAGGACAGGTCGCATCTTTTGCGGCACCAAAGAAAACTCTCCCCGAAGAATTAAAAAATGCAATTAACGGGAATATTTCATATGATATTTTTGTTAAGGAATGTAAAAAGGTGCCGGAGGATTTTAACGCAAGATTTTCTGCAACTCTGAGGATATACCGTTATCAGATTGCTAAAGAGAAATCGGTCTTCAGTAGAAGATATTTTTTTCAAACAGACAGAGACCTTAATATAAACGACATGAAAAAAGCAAAAAGAGAGCTTATAGGAGAAAAGGATTTTACTAATCTTGCAACGAAAGACAGAGGAATTTGTTGCCTGAAAAGAATCAAAATTTCTGAGGATAAAAACAATATTTTTATTGAGGTGGGAGCCAATCGTTTTCTTCGTAGAATGGTAAGAGGTATTGTTGGGCTTTTAATTGCCGTTGGGAAAGGTGAAATGAAGCCATCCGATACCGAAAAAGTGCTCTCCGGCAAGAAAAGGAGACCTCCTGTCGCTCCTCCTCAGGGTCTTTTTCTTGCAAAAGTCAAATATTGATCTTTTCCAACCCAACAAAAAATCAGCCACTAAGATACCAAGGCACAAAGAACTAAATAAATTTTAATTTTTCATTTTATAGAAAAACCCTTTACTTTTATAAAATTTTAACTATCCTAATATATATAAATAAGGATTTTAAATGAATATTCTTATAGTGGACGATTCAGAAGACCAGTTGTTAGTGCTTAAATCGATCTTAAATGAAAAAGGGTATAAAAATATATTCCTTGCCGATTCTGCGGATAAGGCCTTTGAATTTATTGGTCTTAAGGGCAGAAAAAAAAGAAAGGAAATAGACCTTATCCTGATGGATATAATGATGCCGGGTGTTGATGGTTTGGAAGCATGCCTCAAAATAAAGAAAAACGAAAAGATTAAAGATATACCTATAATAATGGTAACTGCTAAAAAGGAAGCTGATCTTCTGCAGTCGGCCTTTCAGGCAGGAGCTGTTGATTATATAACAAAACCGATAAATGTCACAGAGCTTTTAGCCAGAGTCCATTCTGCTTTAAGACTGAAGATGGAAATAGACAGCAGGAAAGAAAGAGAACGAGAATTAACTGAAATGGCTGAGCAGTTAGATGCAGCAAACAAAAAATTGACTCGAATGTCCTACTTGGATGGATTAACCGATATCCCCAACCGTCGTTATTTTGAAGAGTTTTTCGCAAGAGAATGGAAAAATGCAATAAGAGAAAACGGCTTCCTCTCGCTCATAATGTTCGACATTGATTGCTTCAAAGCTTATAACGATACGTACGGACACCTTATTGGTGACGACTGTCTAAGAAAAATTGCGACGACGTTAAACAATGCTTTAAAAAGGCCACGAGATTTTCTATGCAGATACGGAGGAGAGGAATTTATTGCAGTGCTTCCGGACACTGATGAAAAGGGAGCCTTTGAAGTCGCAAATAGATTCCTACAGGAAACAAAAAAGTTAAGAATTACGCATAAGGCTTCACCTGTCAACAAAAATGTTACCATAAGCATAGGAGTGGCAACGATTAAACCCGACAGGAAAAAGGAATCAAACTTCTTAACAACCGAAGTTGATAAAGCTCTTTATGAGGCTAAACAGTCCGGTAGGAATTGCATAAAAATAGGTTGTAGAAGTTAACAGGAGGGTAAAAAAATGCAGGAAAGAACGGGCGATGAAAAAATTAAAGTTAATGTTCCCAGCTATGCAATCCAACTGATTCCAAAATTCTTAAAAAGCAGAGAAAAGGATATAAAAGAAGTGGAGAATTCTCTGAAAAGAAAAGATTTTGAAACAATTGAGAGACTCGGCCACAGCATGAAAGGTGCCGGTTCTATGTATGGATTTGACGGTATTTCTGAGTTAGGAAAAATGATTGAGTTATCTGCGAAAGACAAAAATCCTGCAGAGATTAAAAATAGTTTGGCGGAACTCAGGGATTATTTGAATAGAGTAGAAATCGTAAATGGATAAAAAACCCCGTGTAGTTTACATTGATGACAATCCGGACATGCTCAAACTCGTGGAAAGAATCCTATCGGATGAAGGCTACGAAGTTATACCGGCAATAAGTCCGTCAGAAGGGATAAGTAAGGTTAAGGAAGGAAAACCGGATGTGGTTCTACTCGATATTAATATGCCTTCGATGGATGGATATCAAGTATGTTCTAATCTCCAGGAAGAGGAAGAAACTTCATTTATTCCTGTTATTTTCTTGACTGCTCTTGAAAGCGATAAAGATAAAGCAAAAGCCTTTTCTGTGGGCGGCGTGGATTATTTGGTAAAACCCATTAAAAGAGAATCTCTTCTGCCTATAATTGAAAAGCATTTAAAAACCCGAAGACGTTGGGAGAAGCTTGTCGAAAGTCCTCAAAACATTAAAAAGCATGTAAAGCCTTTAGATTTTGAAAGATTTTTAAAATTTCTATCATATAGTCTTGATCTGACTAAAGAAAACAAAAAGCAATTGTTAAGAATATCCCCAAGCGAATTATATTCATTCTCTTCGAAGATAAATATAAACAATAAAAAAATAGCGGAGTATATTAGTGGGTTTCTCGGGTTCCCCTATACTCCTACCGTAGAAATCGAAAGCGTTCACCTTGGTTCCTTTCCGGGTCCATTTTGCAAAAAAAATCTCATTGTCCCAAGGCTTGAGCCCTCAGGAGAAGAAACACTGGTAGTTAGCAACCCCTTTGACTGGGAACTGATGGACTCTCTTGATGATTTCTTGGAAATTTCTCCCCATTCAAGACTTATTGTAACCGAACCTGAAAATATTGAAAGACTTTTTAAGGAGTCTCAATCTCGCGAAGAGGTTGACTTAACGGGAAAAACCACATATAAAAGAGACGAAAAAGTATCTCAGGGTATAAGTGAAAAGTATGCAACTCAAGTGTTCCAGAAAGAGGAAGAAGGCTCACGAAAAGTCGAGGAAGAAGAGGAAGCAGGACCAGTTATAGCTATAGCCAATAGTATTTTACAGGAAGCCATTAAAGGAAGAGCAAGCGATATACATATAGAACCAAAAAAAGAAGGGTCCGTTGTAAGATTGAGAATTGACGGAGATATGGTTGACCATGTCACTATAAAAAGGAGAACAAGCCAGATGGTCATATCTCGTCTTAAATTATTGGCTGGTCTCGACATTGCCGAACGCAGAAGACCACAGGATGGAAGTTTTGCAAGAGAAATAGCAGGAGGAGTATTCAGTTTTCGCCTTGCAACCACCTCCACTCCTAACGGAGAAAGTCTCGTAATAAGAATATTAAAACCCTACGCAAAACCCAAAACACTGCTGGAGTTGGGGATGACCGAGAAACAGTCAAATACTCTTGAGTATAGCGGGAATCAGCATCATGGAATGGTTCTTGTCGTTGGCGGAACAGGTTCGGGAAAGACAACAACGGTTTATAGTTTGCTTTCACAAATAGATACCAAAACAAGAAGTCTTATGAGTGTGGAAGACCCTGTTGAATATCGTATTCCGTCAGCAAATCAACAGCAGGTGAATACAAAAGCAGGAATATCTTTTGAAGATCTTTTGAAATCTTCAGTCAGACAGGACCCCGATATCCTGTATATGGGAGAAATAAGAGATCATTATTCCGCAAAAACAGCTGTAGATTTTGCCTCAACGGGTCACTTAACCATCTCGACTCTTCATACTTCAAATGCAACTTCCGCTATTTTCCGTCTTGAGCGGTTAGACGTTACAAGATTACAAATGTCGGAAAGCCTCCTTTGTATTGTTGCTCAGAAATTGATAAAGAAACCCTGTCAGGCTTGCAGCAAAATTGTACATATATCTGATGAACAGAGAAAACTCTTGGAACCTTTCTCGGATGATATCCCAGAGAGGGTCTTGAAAGTTACGGGATGTCCGAATTGTAACAATACGGGATATTACGGTAGAGAAGGAGTATATGAGGTGCTAAAATTCGACGAAGATATAATTGAGGAAATCAGAAAGGGAACTCAAATCTCGGAAATTCGACGTTTGTTTAAAGAAAAAGGTTGTTATCTTTTACCTGATCATGCGATCGAGAAGATTAGGAGTCTTATATTCATTCCCGAAGATGTTTATAGTAAGATACTCGTAGAAGAAGCCCCGTCTAAAAAAACAGAGAAAATTACTCACGGAGAGCAGAAGAAATCAGAGGAAAAGGTCGATGAGGTTGAGATGCCGGGGGTCGAGGATAAAGGAAAAACAATTCTTTTGGTAGAGGATGATGATGATTCCCGAAACTTGGTGGCACGATTCTTGACCAATGCCGGCTATATGGTAACTCTTGCCGAAGATGGAGCTGTCGCTTTGCTTGATATAGGAAGGAAAGATTTCGACCTTATAATTTCCGATGTGAATATGCCCAATCTTGATGGGTTCGCTTTGATGGGGATAATCAAGCAGAAAGGGATCAAAACACCAGTGATTTTTCTGACCTCCCTTTCGGATTCAGAAAAAGAAATCGAGGGGCTTAAAAAAGGCGCTTCGGATTACTTAACAAAACCTGTAAAAAAAGAACTGTTGCTTCTAAGGGTTCAAAAATTGCTATCAGTCTAAACGTACAGGTCTATTTAATTGGTACCGTCAGAACATGAAGAAGAGGAGGAAGAAGAACTTCCGCAATCGTCGCCTGCCGTATTAATCTCAACTAAAAGCATAATGCTGCATCCTATGACAAGACTAGATGCACATCCAATACAACTGTACACAGTCTGTATTCTTTTTACTCTTGAATTATAGGCATCGGTATAAGCCCTAATATATTCCGGGGATTTACCTACAAATACTGCAGGATCGGGAGATGAAGAATGCCACATCATTGCTATTCCTGTTCCTATTAAAGTCATTCCGGCGCCGACCCAGCAAGCTTTGTTTACATTTCTACTGGCGTCTCTCCCAGCCTCGCTCTTTACCTCGTATTGATCGAGTTCTTCGCTGGCCAGTAGTTGTGTAGGGATAAGTAAACTTAGTGCTAAATATAAAAGTAAACAAATTTTTAGGGATTTCATTTAATATTTCTCTTTTCTTGAAATATTATAGGCAGAAGATAAAAATTGTCAAGCTTTTACTTTAATAAATTCTTTGTAACTTAAACGAATTTTTTACGGTTTTTTTTATTTACCTTATCCACCGGAACCGTTGCCTTCGCTGCAGGAAGAACCTTCTCCGCAAGAGCTTGTTTCCTCTGTTTCGTCAGAACCCTCAAGACAAGAACTCTTAAAACAATTAGTTAAGGGGTCTCCACAAGCTTCGTCTCTAAAATCCTCACTCAGAAGGAAAGCTCCTACGACAAGAGTAGTAGCAATTGCACATCCTAAAGAACTATACGTAACCTGGATTCTTTTTGTTCTTGAATTATACGAATCAATATAGGTTCTTATATACTCCGGCGATTTACCCGCAAAAGCAGCTGGGTCAGGAGACGAACTCCATATTAGCGCTGCGCCCACCGCAAAAAGATTCATAAAAAATCCGCCGCCAAACCAGCAAGCTTTATTGACATTTTTATCCGCAACTTCTTCAGCTTCCTTTTTTGCCGTGTATATATCGCTTACTTCCGTGGCGAATAATTGCGCAGGCAGAATTAGAGTCAAGGACACATATAAAAGTAAACAAATCTTCAAAAAATTCATAATTATTTACTTCTTTGTCAAGCTATTATAAAAATTTTTTCTTCTATTGTCAGGGTTGTCGGATTTTTTTTAAATCCGTGTTAAGTGGCCCTTCTCCTTTCTCTACTTACTTTTGGTACTGTATTTCCTCCGTCCGTAAAGATAAGAATTTTGGCTTTCCGCCCCTTTTCTTTAATTGATTCTGCAAAGGCTGTTTGTAAAGAGCCGCTTGGTTTTATTAATGTCTTCTGTAGAATTTTTTCTTTGATTTCAGAAACCGCCCATATTTCAGCTTTTTTTGACAGCTCTGCAATTCTTGCAGCTTTGTGATAACCCAATTTATAATCTTCTTTTGCTCTTTTTATTATTTTCTCAGGGTCAGTATAAAAAGAAAGCAATTCATAAAAATTGTCGGGACCAATTCCATCATTGCACGCTGCAACCAATATAAGTATTCCACCGTCTTTAAGCGCGAGTTTGCCATGTTCTATTGCTTTGTGCGCCTGGTATAAATTTTTATCCAGCGGAGTTTTTGCGACTGTTACTACAATATCTGCTTTTTCTTTTACAGAAACGCTAAAAATATCTCGGATGTATTCGGTTGCTTTAAGAAAGGATTCGTGTATGTCCCCGCAGAAAACGGAATAAAGGTCTTTTTCGTTTTTTACTATTGTTTGAATTGAAAAGATTGGGATACCAGGCATTTTTTTAAATGCGTCCAAAAAATCAAGGTGAACCGGATTTCCTTTTAGATGAAGCGGTTCGGCGCTATCTTCAAGGGCAAGCTTGTGGTTTTGTTCTATTGTTATGTATCCTGCGAGTCCGGGAATAAAAGATTTTCTCCCGCCCGTAAATCCCGCAAAGTAATGTGGTTCGACAGAACTAATTGGGATTATGGCTTTTGCTTCTAAAATTGCTTTGCTTATCCATACTTCGGTCCCCTTTTTCGTTATTCCAAGAAAAGTCAAATTTTTGTAGTCATTTGCGTTATGGATTATAATATTGGATTTAAGCCTATCGTAAAAACCCCCAAAGATTAACTTCAAATCTTCTACTTCGGGTCTCTTATGGGCTCCTGTTGCTATTATATATTTTGCTTCTTCGAGGTTCATTCTTTTATCTAATTCTTTTAAAACGTCGAAGGTTGGAGTAGGTCTTGTGATATCGTTAATTATAAAGAGAAAACTTCTATTTTGCGTTAGCCATTTCCCAAAAGGGTCATTACCAATAGGATCATCCAGCGCGTTTTTAATAATATCCTTTCCCTCCTCTGAAGATACTTTGTTGGGGTAAATTATCTTAAAGTTAAGAGCTTCGGGTAAATCTAATTCGATTTCCCCCAAACTGTAAGGTATTGCTATTTTCATGTTATTTTAACTCAAGGCTTTCTTAAAGTTATGTTAATTTTTGATTTGAGTCCAGATATGCTGTTATTCTTCTATCATTTTTATTAAAGTAAAGACACTATCTGCGGCTCGCTCGTTTATCCTTCTATTATACTCCATTGCCTCTTTTCTTGCATGATAGATATTCCCAAAATAATATCTGCGGAAAAGAAAAAAGTATATTATATACGCGTTTCCATACTCTTCTTTTAATAATTTAAAAACAATAAAGTATATGTTGGCGCCGTTAAGCATCAAGGAATTGATCCCATCACCGACATTTCCCGCATACATCTGCCCTGTACCCGGAATAAAAGTAGAGAGCCATTTTGCGGTTGTCGGTGATTTATAATTAAAATTCTCTGCAGAAGAAAGCAAAGTGTCTACCGTGTGAGCAAACACGGTGTTCCCTCCTTCTCTGAAATATATTCCTAAAGCATCTTTGGCGGATTTCCACTCATAACAATAAAGATGAGCAATTCCGAGAAAAAGAGATGCTTTTCTCCTTATGCAAGGGACATTACTAAAAGATATGAGTTTAAGAAGTATGAATTTAGCCTTATTATATCGCCTCGAGGCGATATAAGTTACTGCTATATCTATTTTACGTTCCTCTCTTATACTATCACAGATAGCGGCTTGGGCTGATGCTTCCAGGGCTTCCAATGATCCTTTCAGATTGTGTTTGTTTCTGTAGGCAAGGCCGATTTTGTAATATGCATAGCTTACTTCTACTGCTGCGGAGTTAAAGTGAATATAACGCTTGTATTCGGTTATTGCTTCTTCGTAAAATCCCAAATCGAAAAATTTATCTGCCAGGTTAAGAACTATGTCTTTCCCGTAAAGCGGGATGGTGAAAAGTGTTAATAAATAAATATAACTTCTATTTAAAATTCTCATCTAGATATTTTTTGACCGATAATTTAAACATCGTTTCTTGTTCTTCGTTATAAATGTCTGCGGCTACAACGGAACCGTAAATATTGCCAAAATATAAAAGACCGCCCAATACACCAAAAATCCATCCCTTGACCGAATGAATGCCATCTGCCTTAAATCCTTCATACGCTTGCCAGGTTGTAAGACCGGTGGTTACAAACGAATGAAACCCATCCATAGAACGGTTACAGTAGTATTTCCCGGAGCCAGGAATAACTGCTGAAAACATCCCTGAGAGGAATCTGTTCTTTTGAGGGAAGTTTTCTCCCTTTTCTAAGAGGGAAAACATCTCACTTGAATTTGGGCTTGTATCATTCAACAAATCTCTAGCTTTATTCCATTCTTTTCTTTGCATATGATTGAGGGTCATCAATTGTTTGGCGCGGGGATTTTCAGTTAACCGGGTTAAGAAGTAAGACCTTAGTATTCTATTAGACGCACCGAAGCTGTCTATTAAAGAATAACAGACTCCTATTTCTAAATAGGCTTCATCAAGCAGATTACTACGCTTGTATTCATCAGCAATTTTTTTAAAGTAGTTTATTGAGTATTTATAGTTTTCACTAAAACGGTAACATAAAGCAATTTTAAAGAATATTGAATCTACGTTTTGGGGAAAGGAATCTGTTGCAAATAGAAAACGCTGGTATTCTGCCGCAGCTCGAATATATTGATGCTCGTCAAATAAATAATCCGCAAATCTTCGAATATTTTCCGGCTTAAAATACTCTATCTGTGAGTTTTGCCCTTCCAGAGAGACAGTCATACAGATTGTAAAGACAATTATCAGTTTCAAGTATTTCATTTTTGAAGGATGCATTTGGTGCCTTTATGAGAACAAAGATTTTCAGGTAAAGGAAATTTGTTTTTTGATCTACCTATATAGTAAGCTTCTACGGGATAATCTATTGCGTATCCTGTTTTCGGATCCCGTGGGTAATACTTTCTTGAGCCTCCAAAACATCTCTGCAGTCTATCACTTGCCATAAGAAAACCGTGAACTGCTCCATATTCCTGTATTGCTTTTGTCATGAAGCGGGAACATGTAAGCGTAAAATTACATGAGGGGGCATCTTGAGAAGAGATATATATTTGGTAAAAACGGATGAGCCCCGAAAGAGCAAGTTTGATTTCTGAAGTCTCTGTGAAATCTAAAAGTGAAATAAAACGCTCGTCGGTTTCTCCACCTATTATTGGATTCTCCTCACTAATGAAATCAAGTTGACCTGTAACCTCTCTTGAGGCGACTAAACTTAAAGATAGAAAACAGATTGCAATATTCACCATTCGATTTCCTCTATTTCTACACCTTGGGGGATTTTAAAATTCAAGATTTCCCCTGGAAGAGAATCGTTGAAAACGAGATTCTTATATATGATCTTTTCTAGTATAGTGTCTTTATCCGTAAATAATGTCGTACTTATCTCTTGAGGAAAACAATATTCTCCGTAATTGTGATGATTTCTGTAGGAAGACTTTAAAAGGAGCTCTCCAGATTGTTTCTTTAACTCAGAAGAAATGATTCTATTGTCAACATAGACTAATTTCAAACCCTCAATTGTTTTTGATAGTATATACGGTGGATCCCAGTATGTTGTTAAAGTATCGTTTTTTGTCTGGTGATTTTTTAAAGCGTACCCTCGATCGCATACTCCGAAATCCTCTTTCATAACGTTTAGGAATGTTTCAAAAAAAGAAAATGAAACAGGATAAGAAGAAATAAATTTGAATGCAATGGAATCTTCGGGATAATATATAATTACAGTGTTGCTATCAAAAGACATCCATTGCTTTATTGGTTTTTGAATGGATGCGAGAACTCTATCAGGGAACCGGTAATAAAGAAACCCTTCTATTGTTTCTTCGTTGTTTTTTTGTTTAAGGTTCCTTTTGAACTCTACCGTTGCGTTATTTATAATTAGTGCGTAAGAAGTTCCGGGAGAGATTAAGAATATAAAAAACAAAAAAACTTCACTTACTTTTCCTGAGGTCTTTTTAATTTCCCTTATCCTCCGGAACCGCTTCCGCAGGAAGACCCGCCATCAGAGCCACTACTACAGGAAGAACCATCATCCCCGCTCCCACAGGAAGATCCATCGTCACCGCTTCCGCAGGAGGAACCAGTTATGCAGCTTGATTCTTCTTCAGAGGAACTATAACATGATTGCGGAAGGCAATTTTCATCGGTCCAATCCTGACACCCCTCATTTATTTCAATGGCAGCTATTGCGCATCCGGCCATAGTTAGAGTAAATCCACACCCAATACAACTATAAATAGTTTGCCTGCTTTTCACCCTTGATCTGTAAGCATCAGTATAAGCTCTAATATACTCGGGGGACTTACCCGCAAATTCTGAAGGGTCTGGAGATGAAGAATTCCAGATCATTGCTATTCCGGCGCCGACTACAGTCATCCCTGCGCCTAACCAGCAAGCTTTATTTACATCCCTGTCGGCTGCTCTTTCAGCTTCACTCTTTGCCATGTATTGGCCGTGTTCTTCGGCGGCTAACATTTGTATAGGTATAATTAGAGTCAGAACTAAATAAAGCATAAAACAAATCTTTAAAAATTTCATATTTTTGATTCCCTTACTAAAATATTATAAAAAAAATCTAATAATTGTCAAGTATATAAATTTTACTTACATCTTAATAAATAAAGATCACATAATTTATAATAAACTAATTGAGTTTTTCGAATTGAAAAGAGAAGAATAAGTTTTGGGTTTTTAGGCTACTATCCAGCTAACATATGTGACATTTATGTCCCCCTTGACAAAAGAAAAAAACCTCATATAATTCAGAATAGACAAATTGAGAGATCTTTTTGTCTGAGTGTTTAATTTCTCCAGGCGGGAGCTTATAGCTCTCGCCTTTTTTTTACAAGGCCTAGGTTAATATTTAATCACCGATTCTACGCGATAACTCTTTAACTTCTCCCTTCCTTTAAGGTCTGTCAATTCTATGAGGAAAAGAAGCGAGTTTATCTTGCCTCCAAATTTTTCTACCAAGTGAGCACTTGCCAGGGCGGTTCCGCCAGTTGCTAGTAAATCGTCGATTATAACAACCCTATCCCCTTCCTCAATCGCATCTTTATGTAACTCTATTGTATTTTCTCCGTATTCAAGAGTATAAGATTCACTGACAATCTCAGCAGGTAATTTACCTGGTTTCCGGATAACATTCAAAGGCAAACCGAGATTATACGCAATCGGTGAAGCAAAAATGAAACCCCGGGATTCGACACCAAGAATAAGGTCGACTTCTTCGCCTCTTATTAGGTCAGTCATGCAGTCAATGGCTTCTCTGAAAGCTTCTTTATTTTTCAGCAGGGTAGTAATATCTCTAAAAAGTATCCCCTTTTTTGGAAAATCCAGTATGTCTCTAATATGTTTCTTCAATTCTTCCATTTTAAAACCTCACTTCGAATCCGTCAAATTCGTTTTGATATTCTTCTTCTTTTACTTCAATTCCCGTCACAGAGGAATGAGAGGGGCCTATTTTTACACTTTCGGCAAAATCTTCTAACTGCCATTTTTCACCTTCAGCCACAATCTCAACACCGCCTTCCGGGGTATTTCTCACCCATCCTGATATCCCTGATTCTCTTGACTTTCTTACGGTAAAATATCTAAAACCAACCCCCTGAACAACACCACTTACCCACATATGTATTCTATGCATGTTTTTATGTATATGTATTATATTTAGGATGTCAAGAGGGATTATTTTTTAAGCTGTAATTCTTTTAGGCCGTTTTAACATTCTTAAATACAAGAATCCTTGTATCTCCCGTAATCTAATCTTGACTTTTATTAGTATCAGGCTATAATAAAATTAAGGAGAAGGATAATATGGATAAAGAACTAAAAAAGTTTTTCCGTGAGCTTGTAGAGGCTCCCAGCCCTTCGGGTTTTGAGGAACCCGCTCAGGAAGTGTACAGAAAGTTCACAAGAAAATACTCCGATGAAGTAAAAACAGATGTTCACGGCAATGTAATAGCTTTCCGGAAAGGTAAAGGTAAGTTAAAAATGATGATATCGGGGCACGCTGATGAGATTGGCTTTATGGTTAATTTTATTGATAGCGATGGTTTTATCTACTTTCGGGCTATTGGAGGCGTTGATCCTTTTCTTTTGCCCGGTCTTAAAGTTGATATTTACACAAAGAAAGGAAAAGCAAGAGGGGTTATTGGAAGGAAAGCCATTCACATGATGGAAAAGGAAGAGAAAGAAAAAACTCCTCAGTTAAAGGATTTATGGATAGACATCGGAGCCAAGGATAAGAAACAAGCGGAAAGCCTTGTCTCTATTGGAGACCCTATAACCTTCCAGCTAGGTATGGAAGAGCTGCAAAACGATCTTGTTCTTACGAAAGCAACCGATAATAAAGCGGGAGTCTTTGCCACAGGAGCACTGCTAAAATATTTAGAGAAAGAGAAAGTTGAGATAAATTTGTTCTGTGTTTCTTCAGTTCAGGAGGAGCTGGGACTTAGAGGAGCCCGTACCAGCGCTTTTGGGATTGCTCCGGATCTGGGGCTGGCGTTTGACGTTACAACTGCTACCGATCATCCAACTACAGAGAAAAAAAAGTATGGAGATATTTCCCTGAATAAGGGGCCGGCAATTGCAAAGGGTGCTAACATTAATCCTATTATTTTTGACATGTTGCTCGAAACGGCTAAGAAAAACAATATTGACTATCAAATCGAGGCAGCCCCAAGAGCAACCGGTACCGATGCTAATATTATACAGCTTACAAGAAGTGGAGTGGCTACAGGTTTAATTAGTTTTCCTAACCGTTATATGCATACTCCTATTGAGATCGTCTCTCTAAAGGATATCGAAAACGCAGTGAAGCTTGCCGGAGAATTTATCAAAATTTTGAATGATAAAATAGATTTTACTCCCGGAGTGTAATTCTTTTACTTTCGTATAATTGCAAAGACTATATAAAACATGTATAAAAGAAGGAGTGTCCCTCCTTCTTTTCTTGATATTTTACTCTTTGTGTAAGCAAACGAAAGAAATACAACAGAGATTCCGATACCAATTAACAAATCTTTGAATGCTACTAGTGGAAACTTAATGGGTCGGATTACGGAAGTTAAACCGAGAACAAAAAGAATGTTAAAAATATTACTTCCTACTACGTTACCTATAGCTATATCCGATTCTCCTTTTTTCATTGCGGAAAGCGAGGTTGCCGCTTCCGGGAGGGAGGTTCCAACAGCTATTATAGTAACGCTTATAAGAATTTCGGACACCCCCCACTTTCTTGCTATTATTGCCGCGTTGTTTACAATAAGGTGAGCTCCAAAAAGAACTCCACCGATGCCTACAACTGTTAAAACAGATGCTTTCAATATTTCTTTTTTTGAGTGCTTTATTGCTTCTACATCCATGTTAAGATAAAAGAGTTTTCTGTCTCTTTTTGCCATAGAATAGAGGTAATAGACATAAAGAGAAAAGAGAATAAGCAGGATTATTCCGTCAAGCCGGGAAAGATCCATATCGTTCCTGCCATACCAATCATCACGAACCAGCAAAAGAGTTAGAATAAATACTATCAAGCAAAAAGGTGTCTCCATTTTTATCGTTGACTCTCTGGCTTGAACAGTCCAGATAAGGGCCCCTAGGCCAATAACAAGGCCAATATTTGCGATGTTGCTGCCGAGGACATTACCAAAAGAAATCGAAGGATAAGACGAAATAGCTGCTTTAATTGAGACGGCTGCCTCGGGGGCGCTGGTTCCTAAAGCTGTAACCGAAAGGCCAATGAATAGAGACGAAAACCCGAAAATTGTTGAGAGCTCGACCGCTCCGTCGATCATGTAATCAGAACCTTTTACCAGCAGGACAATTCCGGCAATCAGGAGTAAATAAATCATTTGTTTGAAAATAAAAAATAAGCAGTTTTTGTCAATAGCAGGAAAAACGAAGTTGGGAAAAGTCGGAATATATGAAAATCGATTTGTTGCAGAATTTTCGACAGAAAGAAGAAGGGATTTCCTTCTTTACTAAAGACTTGACTTATTGCAAATCTTTATTATAATTTTGCTGATACTAGCGTAAAAAATAAATAAAAAGGCAAAACGAAGAAAGCTAAAACCTTTAAAGGAGGTGATTTATTTTTGCCAGGAGTAACAATAAAAGAAGGAGAATCTTTCGAAAAAGCTTTTAAACGGTTTAAGCGTTTATGTGAGAAAGAAAAAATAAGAAGCGAAATAAAAAAACATCAGCACTACGAAAAACCAAGCGAAAAAAGACAAAGGAAACGTAAAGATCTTCTAAAAGGAAGAAGGAGTCGTTAACGCCAAAGACTTTCCTAACACTTTCTGATTCAACTCTTTTCAGTATCTCCTTAAAATCATTTTCAAATAAATTAAAATGAATTTATTTGACGTAGTATCTATCATAGTTATTGTCGGTCTTTGTTTATGGGGGACGATAAAAGGGTTTATTATTGAAATTTCTGAAATCGGCGGTCTAATAATTTCTTTTATTCTGGCAATATACCTTCCCTTAGGCTTAGAAATGGGGGGGCTGAAATATGTTGTGAGTTTTCTTGTTTACTTCTTTACAATAAGCATTTGCTTTTCAGTCTTATCAAAAATTATTCACAAAACGCCCCTTGCTTTCTTCGATAGAATTCTAGGCGCAGCGGTAGGCGCCATAAAAGGACTGATTGTTGTAATAATACTTTTCCTCATCGTAAGTCTAGTTCCCATTAATGAGCCCAACAGTAATTTAAGCAATAGCTTTTTTTATAAAACAGCGCTTATTGTAAGGATCCCTTTAAAAACTTTTTTAAGAGGAAAAATAAAAGGGCTCAACCATTATAAAGAAAAAATACCGATTCCGCAAAATCAAGAAAAAGACAAAAGCGAACTTGAGGATAAGAGTATTAAAATATAATGAAAAAGCTTGCAAGCAGAATTGGATTAGATACACTGTTAGAAAAAATTTCCACGTATGCCGACTCTGAACCCGGCAAAAACGCGGTTTTAAGTTTAAAACCAACTCTTCCGAAGGAGAATAGACTCCTCGCCTTTAAAAACTTAAGGGAAATCAAACAAATAATACATTTTATTCCCAGTTTACAAATTTTAAAAAACGAAAGAGTTCCAGAAAAGGGCAAAATCTTATCGGGAGAAAAACTCCTGTATTACAAAAAGTTGTTAGATTTATCAAATGAGATTAAAAGCATACTTAGAGACAATAAAGCTCTGGAAGAACTATCGAACAACTTAGACCCTCTTTTCCCTCTTGCCAAAGAAATAACTAAATTTATAGACGAAAACGGATCTGTTATCCCCACCTCAACTCCTGCATTAAAATCTTTTTATAGAGAAAAAACTTCTGTTGAAAACCAAATAGAAAAAAAGCTCAACTACTTTTTAAAAGAAAAAGAACACCTTCTTCAGGACAACATTATAACCACCCGCTTAGGGAGAACTGTTATTCCCGTCAAATATGACAAAAAAGACCAAATAGAAGGAATAATAGTGGACCTTTCCCGCACCCAGAACACAGCCTTTATAGAACCAGGCGAAATAGTAACCCTAAACAACAGAATCTCGGAGTTAGAAAAAGACATAAGCGCAGAAAAGAAAAGAATTTTTAAATACCTAACCGAAAAAGTTACAGAACGGTTTCTTTCTATCGAAAAAAACACCAAGACCTTAACAGAAATAGATTCCCTCAAAGCCAGAACGCTTTACGCAGAAGAATTCAAATGCATTATACCGGAATTCCCCGAAAACAGCAATTTGAAAATGAAAGAATGCTACCACCCACTTTTGCTGGGAGAAAAGAAAAAAGTCGAACCTCTAGATTTAGAAATAGGGGAAAGCGAAAGAATCCTCTTAATCAGCGGTCCAAATGCCGGAGGAAAAACCGTGCTGCTTAAGAATCTGGGAATAAATGTCTTATCCTCGTTAGCCGGAATCCCTATTCCGGCAAAAGAAGGTAGCGAAATTGGGTCCTTTGTAAATATCTCGGGAATAATAGAAGATGAGCAGTCTATGGAAGAAAGCCTATCCTCTTTTTCTTCATATATTGTGCGCCTTAAGGAAATTTTGAGCAGCGCTGACGATAATTGTTTGATACTCCTTGACGAACTTGGCGGTAACACTGACCCCGTCGAGGGCAGCGCTCTATCAATTGCTCTTCTTAACGCTTTAAAAGATAAAGGAAGTCTAGTTATTGCCACAACTCATTTAAGCCCCCTCAAATTTTATGTTGAAGACCAAGATGGAATGATTAACGGTTCAATGGAATACGAAAACGGGCCAACATATCATCTGCAGATTGGGATTCCGGGAGGCTCAAGGGCAATAGCAACAGCCGAAAAGATTGGCTTACCTAAGAGGCTTATTGCCGACGCAAAGAATTTTGTTGACTCAGAAATCTTCAAAGCAGAAACCTTAATTGAGGAACTTTCCCTCAGAAACAGAAAATTGCGTGAACAAGAAAAAGAGCTTTCTAGACTTAAAAAAGACTTTTCGGAATTAAAAAACGAATACGAAAAAAAACTGGAAAACACTTACGAAGAAAAGAAGAAGATTCTACACAATGCAAAAGAAAAAGCCGAAAGCATAGTAAGCGAGGCACGCGCTATTGTGGAAAGGACTATTAAAGAAATACAAGAAACTAAAGCTTCAAAAGAATCTATAAAAAAATACAAGAAAACCTTCGCTTCGCTTCCGGCAAAAGAAAAGGAAACGAAAAACGAAAACATTAAACCTTCAGACAAATCCCTTGAAATCAAATACGATATCAATTTGGACCTTCCGTTTGAAATTTCCGTCCGCGGCATGACAAAAGAGGAAGCATGGAAAGAAGCAGACAAATTTCTTGACAAAGCAATCCTTGCGAATTATAATTCAGTAAGAATCGTCCACGGAAAAGGGAGCTGGATATTACGCAACATGCTTCACAAAAAGTTGAAAAAAGATACAAGAGTGAAAAGCATAGACACGCCACCACATTACGAAGGAGGAGAAGGAGTCACAGTCGCCTTTTTAAAATAATATGTTTTCTTTGCTTTTAATAATTTCTAAATCCGCAAAAACCGCAATGTTATTAACTACCATTATCCCAGGCGGAGGTCAATTTTACACAGAAAGATATGTTAAAGGCATAATAGTAGGCGGAGCTCAATCCTACCTTATATACAGAGGAGTTCAGACACAACTAAGATTAAACGAATTGGAAAGAGAAACAATTTTGTCCCTGGCAGAACAAGAAGAAAAACAAAACTTGCCAGGCAAGAGAAGAGAAATCGCCTGGTGGATGGCTTTGGTCTGGACAATTGGAATTCTGGACGCCTATGTAGACGCTCAGCTTTATAACTTCGAAAGCGATCTTACAATCGACCAAATAGGTTCTCCAAAAGTAGAACTATCTTTAAAAATACATTATTGATGTTTCACGTGAAACATTTTCTCGAAGAAAGCCTAAAAGAATTAAACATAGAACCAAACAACAAAAAAATAGAAAAGCTGTTGCTGTATCTTGAAGAAATCATGCGGTGGAATAAAAAAATAAACCTAATCTCAAGAAAATTAAAAAAAGAAGAAGTTTTCAAAAAACTGCTTTTGCCCTCTTTTCTCCCCTACGGCATAATAAAAGAAGGCGAAAAAATTCTTGATTTCGGAGCGGGAGGAGGAATCGCCAGCATTCCTCTAAAAATCTTAAAAGAACAAATTACACTCCATCTCTTAGAGCCAAAAAAAAAGCCGGTGGCTTTTCTTGAGTACATTTCTTTTTCTCTTGACTTAAATCTCAAAATCATAAAAACTTTCGTACTTAAAGCGGAAGATATCGAAGAGCATTACGACTGGGTATTTGTTCGAGCCGTAAATCCCGAACAAATACCAAAGGGAGTAGCCGCCAAAGTTCTATATTACGGAAAATATACCGGAGATATTTTTCGACTTAAAGAAGAGTTGCTTTTCAAAGGAAACATTATCTCGGTTTTAACCTGACAATGTTTCACGTGAAACATTGCAGAAATTAATCCCCTGCAAAGGAGGAAAAATGGATAAATCAATTGTTTTTTGTGGTCTTGTATGTAGCGAATGTCCGGCTTTCATTGCAACACAAAACGACGATGATATAGAAAGAGAGAAAATCGCAAAAGAGTGGACTAATGAATACAAGCATGAATTCAAAATAGAAGATATAAATTGCGACGGGTGCACTTCAATAGAGGGAAGGCATATAGGTTATTGTAATATGTGTGAAGTAAGAGCCTGCGCGATAGAAAAAAGTGTTAAAAACTGCGCGTATTGTGAAGATTACGAATGCGAAACATTGAATAAGTTTTTCAACATGGCTCCCCATGCGAAAAAACTTCTTGAAGAAATAAGAAAGAGCATATAACAAATAAGCTATTCGCTGTTTGCATTTTGCTTATAGTTTTAACCCTGCTCCAACAACAGCCAGAACTTAGAGTCTGCTTCAAAGTATAAAAAGACTTTGCGGTTTTTTAGCTAAGAATAAATTTAGGGGTAAGGGGGGGATCAGTGTTTATCCGTGTAAATCCGTGGTTATTGCTTCTGTTTTTCGTATTCTTTTCTAGCCAACGCAATAGCTCCAAGGACGCCCGCATCATCTCCCAATTCCGGCAAAACAATATATTCTTCGATATTGTCCGTAATTTCTGGTACTTGAATATAATTATTAAGTAGTGATTTCACTCTTTTGTGAATGAGAGGCAATAACTGTTTTTGTTTCATAACGCCTCCTCCGAGAATGACTCTCTTTGGAGACAACGTACAGATGTAATTTATTGCTGCCAAAGAAATATATTTGGATTCAAGTTCCCAGGCAGGATGGTCTTTGCTTAATTTTTCTCCCGGTTTACCCCAGCGGTCTTTTATGGCTGTGCCCGATGCCAAACCCTCAAAACAATTTTTGTGAAAGGGGCATTTTCCGTCGTAAGGATCAGCTTTTTTGTCATGGGGAATAAAAATATGTCCCATTTCAGGGTGAACTAATCCATGTAAAAAATCTCCGTTGATCATTCCTCCACCTCCAATACCCGTTCCAATTGTAATATAAATAAAATCCGATACGTTTCGTGCTGCACCCCACCGGTGTTCTCCGAGGGTAGCTGCATTTACATCAGTATCAAAACCTACGGGAACATTAAACGCTTCTTTGATTTTACCGTAAAAATTTGTGTTTTGCCATTTGATTTTCGGAGTAGATGTTATATATCCATAAGTGTGGGAATTTTTGTTTAGATCAAGGGGACCAAAAGAGCCTATGCCGATAGCTTCTATCTTTCCCTTTTTGTTTTGCTCTCTAAAATACTTGATTATCTTGTCGATGGTCTCACTTGGTGTGGTCGTCCAAAAACGAAAAGGCTCTCTCAAATCTTCAGGGTTTGATCCTACGGCACAAACAAATTTTGTCCCCCCTGCTTCTATTCCGCCAAACAAACCCACTCATTACTCCTTTTTTCGTCTTACATTACAGAATTTTTAAAAGAAAAATATAGGGTTATCTGATTTTATTAAAAACCACCTCTCTCTGCATATTCAATATTTGTCCGAGAGGATTACCAGAAAGGCTCATTTCCATTATTACATCCTCATTAACTACGGCATATTCAACCTGGTGATCATCCAAGGAAACCCAAAAACTTCCCCAACAACAGGATCTACCTTTTACGCTCAAAATATCTGTTTTCGATTTCACGGGATTTGAAAGAGATTTGAATTCTAATAAGGCACATTCCTCTCCGCTTTTCTTAGCTATACCAGTCCAGGTCAGTTTTAAATTCTTGGTCTTTAAAAGCGCAAAATTTTGTGCTTCTACCTCTTTTCTTTCCAAATCATCAGAAAAGTATGGCCTGTTGTACTCAATACTATCCACCCCAACATATGCTACCTCAATCCAGGGAGCATCCCAGATGAGCGTCTTCATAAAAGCCCTATCTTCTTCAGGAAAATCTTTGTAAAAATCTTCTGTTAGTATTTCCTCGGAAAGAGAATAAGAAAACCCTTCCATATAATCCAGGGGTTTTCCATCCGGAAATTCCCCCGACTCGTCTCTGGTTGAAAGCATTCTAACGTCATTCCACCTGCAGGTAACTTCCTCTCCTTCTACCGAACGAACATACCTTCCTGTTATTTGCATGCTGCTTACAATATTTCCATCTAAATCCCGATTGTACAATGTTGAGGTCACCCTATATTGTTGAGGTATGCTTTCGTCAAATTTAAGACTCCCTTGTTTCTTTAGACATTCATCAAGAGTTTTTGATTCTTCTGTTTCTACCTCTGCTTCTGCCTCTTTTCGACAACAGGCAAAAGTTCCCACCAAAAGAATCACCGCCAATAAAATTTGAGTAATTGAGAAAAAACTTTTTTTATTAATCATTTAATCCCCCTTAATTTAAATTTGTTTATCACCTTTCTCCCTTGTTCCCGACAAAAGAAAAAGCTTTGTTATATTAAAACACATAATTTCTAAAAGCGATACTTTTATACTATTTTCATTTTAACAGAAAACATCCTTCCTGTCAAGCATGTTTTTAAAATAGAAAAATAAATGTTTCTTATCATACAAAAAAAACCAAACATATTCAACAAAAACACAAAGATGACAGAAAACTGTATCTAAACCCCATAAAACCCGAAGCCAAAATAAGTCCTTGACCTTCAGCAAGATATGCGCCTGACATTAGAAGCGTTTGTTTTTCTTAGGGATAAAGTCCTTCTAAAACCTTGACAATTATAGGTGTTAATTTATATCTTATTAATTAATATGTTATTCGGTTGTTTGAATCTGGAGGTTTTATTATGAAATTAAAAAAGGACAGTAAAGCAGTGGAGCTTCTGCTTAAATCCTACGGTAAAGATAGAGCTCCATTTGTTACAGAGTACACACAAAAGTTTTCTTCAAGGAAATATCCTTTTGAAGAGATAAATTTAATAAAACAAGTTCTCTTCCCTGCATACTGGAACTGCGGAAGTATTGCGAGTGAAAAAAACATAAAAGGGCTCGTTTTAAGAATTGAAGCTTTGGGAAAACAATTTACCGAAGGAATAAGTCCTTACGTTGAAGACAAAGAAGAAGTAGAACAAATAGTCAATAAAGTATTAGAAGATTTAGGCAAAGTAAGGGAAAAACTAAAAAAAGATGTCGAAGCAGCGTACATAGGAGATCCGGCTGCCAAAACTTATACTGAAATCATTCGCTCTTATCCGGGATTCCTTGCAATAGAAATTCACAGGGTTTCTCACCTTTTATATACATTCGGAGCAAAAGGCTACGCCAGGGAAATTTCAGAAGTTATTCATTCGGAAACAGGCATAGATATTCATCCGGGAGCAAAAATCGGCAAATGTTTTTTTATAGATCACGGAACCGGAGTGGTAATAGGAGAAACATCGGTTATCGGTGATTGGGTGAGAATTTATCAGGATGTAACGCTCGGGGTTTTGCACTTCGAAAAAGAAAAGGAAGGAGATATCAAAAAAGATTATAAAAGACACCCCGATATTGGCAACCACGTTGTGATCGGAGCAGGGGCAAAAATACTGGGCCCGGTAAAAATCGGAAACCATGTCAACATCGGAGCCAACTCTTGGATAACCGAAGACATCCCCGATTACACATCCGTCTTTGTCGCCGAACACCCTCGATTGGAAAAAAGGAAGAAAACATAAAAAAAATGGATAGAGTAGAAGAAAACGTTCTGGATCTAATTGGAAACACGCCTGTCGTAAAACTTAATAAAATGCCGGATAAAAATTCCGCAGAAGTTTATTGTAAGCTAGAATTTTTCAACCCCCTGGGGTCCGTCAAAGACAGAATTGCTCTTTACATGATAGAAGATGCAGAAAGGAGCGGCCAGATTCATCCCGGAGATACTCTAATAGAACCAACAAGC
>Ga0307437_1000237_pt1 | contig 46072 bp, 39 predicted proteins | sample SalMarWE160390MG_FD_202146 | JGI IMG/M metagenome (GOLD analysis project Ga0307437, IMG submission 202146) | Salt marsh sediment microbial communities from the Plum Island Ecosystem LTER, Massachusetts, United States - WE1603-90 | ecosystem: Environmental > Aquatic > Marine > Intertidal zone >...
AATCAACTCACCAAACCATTAAAAAGAGCACTAATGACAACGATAAAATGCCAATGTAGTGACAAATTCAAATTTGAGTCCTTATTTTACAAGGACTTACAAATGCAACTTACAAACATGCGCTAGACAAGAATATGAAAAGATGATGAATTTTGCTTCAGTGAAATTTAAGCTCTTAATATCTCTGTGTCGGTTGGCTGGACTACGACGTGGAGAAGCGTTGAACCTCCAATGGACTGACATTAATTGGGAACACAACCGCATTCGAGTAATAGCTAAGGATGAGTGGTTGCCGAAAGATAAGGAGAAACGGATAATACCTATGTGCCCAGAATTATAGACCATATTGCTGGAGGCCTACGATGAAGCCGAAGCGGGCAGTAGCAAGGTCATTAAAAAGGTTGTAGTGAAAAACATCTGGCGAGATATCCAAGTTCTATTTCACAAATCAGACGTGGATCCCTACAGCAGGCCAACACACTCCCTTCGAAAAAGTTGTGTAAGAGATTGGGCCGAGAGGTATCCAGCCCACGTGGTAAAGGAATGGATGGGCCATAGCAGCTTCGATACAACCGACAAATATTACTTACAAGTACCAGAATCTGAATATAAGAAAGCATCAGACAATAACTTCTGGAAAAATGTTACACAAAACGTTACACAAAATACCAATTTGAGCCAAAATGATGAGGAAATTAAGAGAAGTGATTTATCGCAAGTTATTGGTTATAATGAGCATACGAAAAAAGCGGGCGATGGGATTCGAACCCACGACATTCAGCTTGGGAAGCTGACATTCTACCACTGAATTACGCCCGCAAACAGCTCGTCCCTTAGGGACAAGCAACCTCAAACGCATTATTTTGTGTTTGCCATCCTACCCAAATTATACCTTTGGCTGAAGACTTTTCCAGTATTTATTATCGTTGGATTTATTTTCCTCTGCCCGCCGTATCGCGGCCGTTCGCCGCGTTGCCTGTCTCGCCAGTGCTCCGACAAGGCGGGCGCTGCAACGGGCATCACGACAGGCAGGCAAAGAAAGCGTCCTATAACGTATTTGCCCGCTCAAGCGGTCGATTGCATAAGTCGATAAGAGAAAAGATAGTTGCGGTGCGTGAATTGTACGCTTGTTGGCAAGAGATAAACAGGTAACGGCGCCAAAAAATGAAAAAGGGTTTTTCACTTGTTGAGTTGATGATAGTGGTTGCAGTCCTTGGAATAATGGCAGCTATCGTTGTGCCTCAATTTCAGTCCCACTCAACAGAGGCCAAGGAATCCGTGGGCAAGGACAGTCTGCGCACATTACGAAGTGCGATTGAGCTGTACACCGCCCAACATGGTGGTATCCCGCCGGGCTATACAAACAATGACCCACAAACTTCCCCCAGCAGCGCCAACTTTTATAATCAGCTCACCATCGAGAGGCGTTATATGTCAAGAATACCTGTGAACCCTTACAATAACCGCCAAGACATCTGGATGATCGGAAACAGCGGCACCTTTCCTCAAGACCCCACCGGTAACTATGGCTGGGTATATCAGGCGGCGACAAAAACAATCAGACTCGATTGGCAGGGTATGGATAAATACGGAATTCGCTACTTTGACTACTGAAAACCAATTTGTTAATTGGTGAGTTGTTAATTGGTGAGTCGAATACTTACCACTCACTACTCACTTTGATTCTGTAACCTTTCGGAAAATTAAGCTCTCCCGCGGTTCGTCATTGGGGTCAAAAGGCAGCTTATAATTCGGATATTTCTTCGTATCTACAATGTACTCGGGAAAACTGAACCGGTCGGCCCACCACAATAGGCCATCACTGGAAACCAAACCAACGAAAAAATCCCAAGTTTGACCTTGCACCACATTATCGCCAAGTTCGACACGAAAATGTTCTATTGCAATCTCAACAATTAATTCGCGTTTGGCCTGTGAGTATTGAACTGTCCACTGGCCCGGCTCGAACCGTCCTTTACCACCTAATATCATCTTCGTGGTAGTTACCTGTCCGGGCTTCATTCTCACCCTGCCGAGACTGACTACTGCTGAGGAAATTGTCCCATCCGGTTCAAAGACAATTTCCCAGCCGCCTTTATCTGCTATCCATCTGCCGACAAGAAATGCAGGGAATCGTCCATCGCCGTCAATGATTACTTCGATGCCACTTCTATTCCCGCCGGAACTCCGGCAGCTACCAAGCAGAAAAACAGAGAAACCGCAAATTGATAAGACCAATAGTTTTTTCATAGGCCAAATCCCGTTTGTCAATATTAAGAAACCTCAACATGGACTGCAAGACAAAAAAAGAGGCAAGTCAGAAGACTCGCCTCTTTGCAAACCAACTTGTTGGCCTTGGCCAAGGCTAACTATCTTATTTGCGACGACGCAGAAACAGACCCCTCTTAATGTCTCTCGCTCTTCAAATTCGCCAATTACTGCTTATCTGGGTCCACATCACGGGCAGTCAGGAGCCGGAGCATCGGCAAGCTGCCAGTTGGCAATCAAGATGTTCAAGTCATTAGTCGAGACGCGATACTTGTCTTTACCTTGAGGTAGGTGGTCGAAGTCAGCACAAATCTGATTGCCGGTCAGTGATTCCAACGGCTTATTCCAGGCTTCAATCAGAATGTTCAGGTCATTGGTTGATACCCAGTATTTGTTGTTACCCTGAGACTGACCATCTGCGTCACCATGGCACTGTCTCGGGTTAATATTGGCACACCAACAATCAGGCTTACCAACAACAACCCATTCGTCCATTTGCGGACCGGTGTAGGACTGTGGTGCACCAACATTGACTTGAACATTAGTTGCGCCTGTCAGATCCACGGTTGCTTCTGAAGCATCTTCGAGTACCACATTTCCCCGGGTCGCATTGGTAGTAACAGTCAGTAAGCACGTTTCACTGCACGTAACCGTGCAAAGTCTCCCCTGCTTTGGCGGAGCTTTAGTGTCATAAAGCGAACCCATTTCGATGGTGATACCGTTCGTGCCCAGGCCACCCAGTGCACCCGGGTCACTACCGTCAGCCACGGGTGTATAACCGTCTACGCCCCAGTCACTGACTTCACCAGTCACAGGATCGACGGTAATGTACCGACTGAAATTGCCCGGAAAAATGCCGTAGCCGTTGTTGTCGTCCCCCACGTTGAAGTCACCAACGGCCTCAATAATGCCGGCGTCAACCGTGATGTCCAGAGCAAACGCTCTGACCAGCTCAGCATCATCCGACGAATAGTCGATGGCAACTACTCCTCCGCCCAGGTCGGTGGCAGTGATTGTAACAGTTGCCCACACCGGTGTAGCAAGCATCACCACCGCCACAGCAAAAAACATCTTTCTCATAATACAACTCCTTATCTTCTCTCGTCTGCACAGAGCCACACACTCTGCACTCTTGGTTTTGTTTCCTGCTGTAGAAAATGCACGCTTGTCCATTATTACGCATAGCACGTTTGAATTATCGAACATAGCGCCCCGGCCGGCAGGAGCAGCCGGAAATACACACAATTCTTACTTTAGACATCCTCCTTTCTCGCTGATTAGCGAAATATATGTCCTACAATACTTTTACAGGTTTTAATCTTGGTGAAGATCAATTGTATCCTAACACAAGTTTTTATGTATTTCAAGAAAAATCTGCCAAAAAAAAGCGAAAAATTGAGACTGGAAATCCATTGTCTGCATCTCCTTCTTTCTGGCCAACCGGCGGAAACCACATAAAAAATAAAGTACCCATCCTTTTATTGCGGACTGTCGGCGAAAATTAAGTGGAAAACGCCACATGTTTGTGCAAGAATCGAAAAGAAATATAAAAAAACAAAAAAAATCAGAATTTGAGACATAATTACCCGATTTAACATATGTTGCCATTATGTTCAAGTTTCTAAAAGGACGACTGATAATTGTAAGACTATGCCTGCTGGCGGCTACTTTAGTCCTGATTGGCATCGGGATAGCTACTATTTATTCCGTTGGCCACCCCGCAGAGCCCAGCCCGGCCACCGATATCGTTAACCTGAGCAATCTCTGGAAAAAGCAGGTCATATTCGCCGCGGTCGCCATAGTTGGTTTTGTTGCGGTTAACACAGTCAATTACAGACGCTTCGGAGCGGTAAGCTATTGGATATATGCTTTTATACTGCTGCTTTTAGGTCTATTACTAATCGGCAGGTATGTTGTAAATTTACCTTTCGTTCCCGAAATCAATGGTACACACAGATGGATTAAATTCAACATAGCCGGCCGGGAACTGCCGGCCCTGCAGCCCTCGGAATTTTGCAAGCTCGTGTACGTCCTGGCCCTGGCCTGGTATCTCCGCTACCGCAGCAATTACGACAATCTTAGCTCCCTAATCGGCCCTTTTGTTTTAACCCTTCTGCCAATGGTCCTTATACTCCTTGAGCCGGACCTGGGCACTGTGCTGCTAATGATGCCGATATTGTTCACAATGCTGTTTGTAGCGGGGGCAAAGGTTAAGCATTTGCTGATTATAGTACTTATGGCACTTCTGGTAAGTCCGCTGCTGTGGTACAAGATGAAGGCTTATCAGCGAACAAGAATAAGTAGCGTACTGCTGCAAAATGAGTGGATTCGCCAGAAAGCCGAGCAATACCCTACCCTCGGCAATATCCTTGTCGGCAGAAAATTTAGTACAAAGCAGTGGAAAAACGATTGGGGTTACCATTTGGTCCGTTCGAAGTATGCGGTCGCCTCCGGCGGAATAAATCACGGCAAAGGCTATGGTTTTCGGGCAGGGCCGTTTATCAAATATAACTTTCTGCCCGAACGGCACAACGATTTCATATTTGCTATGATTGCCCACCAATGGGGATTCTGGGGCTGCCTGGGTTTGCTTGCGCTTTATATTATCATAGTCGGCTGTGGGCTGGAAATAGCGGCCCACAATACCAACCCATTCGGCAAATTGTTAGCTGTCGGTATTGTCGCAATGTTTGTCGTTGAAGTTATCATCAATGTGAGTATGACCGTCGGCCTGATGCCCATCACGGGCTTGACTTTACCACTGGTAAGCTACGGAGGCTCAAGCCTGCTGGTTAGTATGGCCTCAATAGGTTTATTAAATAACGTCGGACGGTGCAGGCCTTTTAGCGTGGCACCAAAAAAGTAACTCGTCAACTTCGATACTGGATGCTCGATACTCGACGAGCATCGAGAATCGAGCACCGAGAATCGAGAATGATAAAAGGCTTCAGACAAATTGCTTCCCTTACGGCAATCAGCAGAGTATTCGGCATGGTACGGGACATAGCGTTCGCCCATTTTTTCGGGGCCGGCTGGTTGATGACGGCCTGGACGATGGGCTTTAAGGTTCCAAATCTCGCCCGAAGGCTCTTTGGCGAAGGGGCGGCTTCGGCATCTCTTATCCCCATATATAGCGAAGAGCTTCATAACAACCCGGAGCAGGCAAAACGCTTAGCTAACACGGCTGTAACCGTTTTATTCGTAATTCTTGCGGCAATCGTCTTTATTGGCCAAGGGCTGGTCTGGAGCTACTACATTCTTTTTGAAACCAGAGCCGGCCCCCGACTCGGACTGCTGTTGTGCTCTATCATGCTGCCGTATATGATATTTGTCTGCATAGTGGCAATTCTGGCCGGCATTCTGAATGTCCACAGACATTTTGCCACGCCTGCCGCGGCGCCCATTGTGCTGAATATATTTGTTATTGGAAGCATTTTATTTACCGGCTGGGGATTGAAAATGGAGCCCCAACAGCAGGTCTTTTTCGTGGCGTTTGCGGTCCTGCTTGCAGGGCTTATACAGATAGCGATTCAGCTCCCTTCTCTGCGTGCCAGCGGAGTTTCTATCAGGCCTGCCTGGGATGTTCACTCAAGGGCGTTTAAAAAAGTTATCATTATGATGGGTCCAATGATACTTGGTCTTACCGTTACGCAGTTAAACACACTCGGAGATGATGTTATTGCACTTTGCTTTATGAATGAGCAGGGCGACCCGTTGGGTTATGGCGCACCGTCTTATTTATACTATGCCCAGCGGCTTTACCAATTTCCTTTAGGTGTATTGGGGATATCCTTAGCGACAGCGATTTTCCCTGTTATGAGCTCAGATGCCGCCAGAAAAAATTTTGATGCCCTTACCAAAACAATCGCACGCGGAATCAAGGCCGCTGTATTCGTTGCAATTCCGGCAACTGCAGGAATCTTTCTGGTCGCCAGGCCTTTAATCTCAGCCATATTTGAACATGGCAATTTCAAAAGCACGGACACGCCAATAGTAGCATGGACATTAGCCTTTTATGCCTTGGGGCTGTGTGGTTATTTTTGCCAGCAGGTTACAACGCGGGCATTTTACTCTATGCAGGATTCAAAGACACCTGCACGAAGCGCTTTATATGCAGTTGTTGCCAACATTATTCTGAATCTGACTCTTATCTGGTACCTTGGAACAGCAGGACTGGCTGCTGCGACAGCGGCGTGCTCATACCTGCAGGTCATAATCCTTGTTACGGTGCTTCGGAGAAAACTGGGCCCTTTCAGACAAATCTTGGATGGATTGCCCGTTACCTTGATGAAAACACTTGCAGCAGCAACCCTTATGTGTCTGGCCGGGGCGGCAATTATGTTTCTGTGCAAGAATTTGCCCGATGGCAGGTCCTTTGATATCCTGAGACTCGCCGTGGTTGTGCCATCTGCGGCAGCGGTATATGTGCTGGCCGCAAAATTCCTCCATATCGAGATGCTTTCTCTATTCACCGGAGGCAGGTGAACTACCCAAAATAGCTGTTTATCGTTTATCGTTATCTCTAAAGCAAAAATGGCAATTGTCCGAAGTATGAATTATAATAACGCAAAGAACGTTTTTTTGTCCGGCACCAATTAGTCGTGAGCCTATACTCAATTTGTGCGGGATTAATGGAGAAAAAAAATGCGTAAGAGAGCGTCTTCTTTAGACTTCGGCGAGCTCAGTCGAGTCGTTCATTTGGCGCTTCTTTTCTTTTGCTGTTCTACCGCGACCCAGGCTCAACTCGATTCTCGATACTCGATTTTTGATACTCGTGGCTCGTCGAGTATCGAGGATCGAGCATCCGGCATTGAGAATCGAAAGTTGCTTTCATCGTCCGTGAGCCAAAAGTTTTACGAAATAGCTTACGAACTGACTTCGTCGAGCTCTCGTCTGGGCGCAGCCCGCCGCAGCCCGGCAGTCGAGACGGCGTTTGTTTTCTTAACTGCTGCGATGGAGCTTGACAAAAACGCCGGTGATGCTCGTTACTTACTTATTAAGCTCGCCTGTCAGGAGCCGGAGCAGCCCTCCCCCTTGCTCTCGCAAGAAAGCAGGGGTGGCAACCTGGTGTATAATTTACTTATGGATTATGTAGATGAGTCCGCTGACGTTGAGGTTGCAAAAAAAGCGGTCGTGTATTTACTGGCCCATCTGAACACCCGTGAGCAGCGGGAGAAGCTTCTTGAGCAGATGTTGGGGACTCTGGGCGGTAAGAACGCTGTTTTCGGTTCCGATCTGTCAACGTTTCTTGGCCTGTTGAAGGCCGAAGCCTACTCCGCCGAAGCGGCTTCGGCTGCGAAGGCCGGGAAGGCGGATTTGGAAGCTGCTGAATTTTATTTTATGCAGGCCTACCAAAGGAATAGATACAATAAGCTGGCCTTTGCAAAGCTGGCGGAACTTAAGCCCGAGCAGATTGGGCCGGCAATATATCTTGAACGGTTAAGATTAGCATTGCGTGAGAATCCGTCGGATATCGAAGCTGCTCTTACATTTGCGCAACAGGCAGAACAGCTACAACTTTATGAGACAGCCGCGGGTGTTTATGAATACTGTGCCGATTTGTTTACTTATCTTTACCCCTCTGAAGCTCTTCCCGCCCGCATTTATCTGCCCTGGGCGATTAGCAATTACAACACGCAACGAAATCAGTCCAAATGCCTCCAAATTGCCCAGCGCATCCAGCGAGACGGCCGATTTGACCTGCGTGTAGAGGCCATAGCCGGCAAAGCAGCAACGAAAATCGGCAACGGTGAGCTGGCAACCCAGATATTCCAGGCCGCTGAAAAAAAAGCTCAACAGCTACTTATGCAAGCCTCAAAAGTAGGGGCGGTTCGCGAACCGCCTCTAAACGCTTCAGAGACCTTGGATACCAGCGATTCAGAACAAGTTAGTACCATGCAGCTTGCCTGGTTTTATTGTTTTGTTTTGCCGTTTCCGGACAAAGCATTAGACTGGGCTAACAGAGCCTATGAAACCGAAAGCAATTCGCCGGCGGCAGCCGCTGTTTTGGCTTATGCGCTCGTGATGAATAATCAAACGGAATGGGCCAAGCCCCTTATCAACAATTCCCAGCGAAGTCAAATCGCAGATTTAACCTTAGCTCAGATTCAACTGGCCGATGGACAAAAGGATGCGGCAATCGAAACTCTCAAGACCGCAATTATTAAAGACCCTGGTTCGTTTGCAGCCGAACGTGCCAAAGAAATTCTGGCCCAACAGGGCGAAAAATATACCCCGCCGATTGACCCTAATGCTGTTTTAACTATGTTGGAGAATGTCTTCGGGCGAACACTTGTTCCCATATTTACTCCCCCGGAAAAGATATTCACGGTCCAGTTTAATATTCAGGGAAATGAGTTTCCATACGGCAGTGAATTCAGCGGCAATGTCGCAATAATAAATAACTCTACTGAGCCTTTTGTAATCAGCGATGACGCCTTATTTAAGGGCAATATCAGGATTGACGCCGATGTTAGTGGAGACCTTAACAGAACGATACCAAACCTGGTCTCTACAAAAATTCGGACGGCCTTGCTTATCGAGCCTGGCCGCAGTATCCTCATTCCTCTGCGGCTTATTACAGGCGAACTTAGAAAGATACTTTTTACCTATCCACAGGCATCTTTGGATATCGAATTTACACTCTATCTCGACCCTGTGACCACTAATGAGGGCAAGATTACCAACAGACTCACTTATCTTGAGCCAATCAAGGTGCGTATAAAACGTCCCGGCATCGAACTTACCGGTAACTATATAAGAAGCCGGTTGAATTTAATCTCGAAAGGTTCCGTCGGCCAAAAATTTAAAACCGCCCAGCTTTTCACCGGCCTTTTGAAAGAACAAAATGAGATGTTAAAACGTAAGCCACTTTACAGATATATGTATGCCGATTGGATGGAGCCTTTATTGAGCTCTGCACTTTCCGGATTATTGCATAATCCTGCCAACGGCCAGTGGGACGTTAAGGTGCACACTATGGCTGAGATGCTTTCTTTGCCGCTGGATTACGAGCTGATAAGTGCGGTGGCAAAGAATCTTAACGATACTAATTGGCCGGTCCGTATGATGGCTGTTTATCTGCTGAGCAAAACTGATGACCGAGGCTTCGATAAGGTCCTGGACTGGACGGCAAACAATGATTCAAACGAACTCGTTCGCGATATGGCAATAGCCTTGGGCAGGTAGTTAATTGGTTAATTGGTGAGTGAATATTCACTACTCACCATCTTGCTGCACTGTAAAATTTACTCAAAAATAGGTTGTAATATCGTCATAATTTTGTAACATTCCGTATTCTATTTAGTAACTAAGGTTACGCAAAAGCTCATTCAGCAATAAGTTTTGAGGTTTTTTGAAAGGGTTGTGTAAATGCCGGCTAAAGTAGATGAGGAAAAATGCACTGGTTGTGAAACTTGTGTAGAAGAGTGCCCCAGCGAAGCTATAAGCATAGTTGCCGATAAGGCAACGATTGACGTCGAAGAGTGCGTTGATTGCGGGGTTTGTGTTGATGCCTGTCCTGAGCAAGCAATCACTATGGAATAAATCCGATTGGCCCCATCGTCTAGGTAGGTCTAGGACACCGGGTTTTCAACCCGGCAACAGGGGTTCGAATCCCCTTGGGGCTATTTGATTAACGACCAAAACAGCCCTCTTTAGCGTGTCCTGGCCGTTTTTGTGTCTATGGCTGTCTATGAAAATCTCCTGTTTTGCGCGGTTACTGTCCAAGCTGTTGGACAAGACAAAATCCGGTTATTGCGTTCTTTTTCTTTTTTGAATCCAATCGGTTAATGTTCGCCCATCAAGGAGTTGCGTTGTATTGCCTTCTCGCACATATACTTTGTTATCTAAATGAATAATATCTTTGCTTGCTTGGACATACACTCGACAAATCGTTTCTGCTCGGAAATTCTCGAATGATATATTAACCTCACCGATAGGCTGTGGTTGGAGGCGATCCTTCAAGTAATTCCGTATCTTTAGTTCGAACTTGTCGTTGTTACCATTTTTCATAATATTTCACTACTGTCCGGTTGTTTGATTTGGAAAGTATTATAACGATTTTAATAAAATTAGGTTACAAGAAAAATTGACTGTAATCGATTTGAAATCACTTTTAGACTCAGGTCATTTCAATTTGGAAAATATTGAGAAAATGGCCGATGAATACCGGACGGACAGTCTTTTCGCAAATAATGGATTTTCTCCCGCTACGAGATTTGAGAAAGTGTATCAAACGATATCGAGGAAATTACAAGGTTCAAAAGTTTTCATGCATGGATCAGTTCCTATGTATGGCATTTGCTCAACTAACCTATTGCGAAAGTCTCCGAGATATAGAAGCATGTTTGCGTGCGATGCAATCCAAACTCTATCACATGGGAATCCGCAGCAGGGTTTCAAAGTCAACTTTGGCCGATGCAAACGAAAACAGAGATTGGCGTATCTACGCCGACTTTGCCCAGGTGTTGATTCATATTGCCAGAGGTCTTTACGCCAAAGAAGAATTTGGGATAGAATTGGACCAGACAGTTTACGCACTCGATTCGACAACAATAGATTTATGCCTGTCACTATTCCCATGGGCAAAGTTTCGCAAGCACAAAGCAGGAATAAAGCTTCATACACTTTTGGACTTACGCGGCAATATTCCCACGTTTATACGCATTACAGAGGCCCTCATTCACGATGTCAACATCCTCGACGACATCATTCCGGAAGCCGGAGCATTTTATATTATGGATCGCGGATACCTCGATTTCGCTCGTCTTTACATATTCCATCAATGCCTGGCGTTCTTTGTAACTCGGGCAAAAGGAAACTTTCAATTTCGTCGATTGTATTCTCATCCAATAGACAAATCGACCGGTTTGCGGTGCGATCAGACAATCGTGCTGACAGGCTTTTATTCATCGAAAGATTATCCCGAAAGACTTCGGCGGATCCGCTATGTGGACAAAGAAACAGAACAGAATCTGGTTGTTTTCACCAAGTGTCCAATTGGATTTATTTTCATAAGCCGTCTGTAAATAGTGACTTACGTTCATTTGACTTTTTCGGAAATTGGGTTTGTTTTGCATAAAAAGGGTTGATTTGTAGAGGATTCTCGACAGATGTAGAGGAGAATTTCGTTGGACGGTTGCGCAGCTCGTTTCGGTTGCGTTAAGCGTGTTTCGTATATCGGGGTACATTGTCCATAGTTCATGGTTCATTATGAGTGGTTAAATAGTTAATTTGGTTAATTTGGTTAAATGGGTAAATTAGACCATCAGGTTGCGTGTTTCGTCAGTCGGATGCGCAGCTCGTATCGGTTGCGTTAAGCCCTTCGACTACGCTCAGGATAAACTCCGAAGCGCCTTTTAAGACGTAACCGAAAGACAATAAACGAAACGAGCAGCGTAACCGCAACCGGATATTCAATATTTACGGACAATGCTTTTTGGCGTGTATCTGCTGATACTAAAACGTGCGGTTCTCCGCTATTTCTATCGCCTGCTGGCGGTTTATGTTAGCCTGCTGGCTAACATACTGGTATTTTAATATATTTTCAAACAATGTCAACAAAAAAATGAATAAAAAAGCACTTTTTTTAGCCACCTTTTACCAAGTGAGATGTCGGCTGCGGATAGTCAAATGACTACGAGCTTTTTCATGCTACAAAGCTGGATGCTTGATTCTCGAAGCACTAAGAACTAAATCCGAAGCTCTCAACAAATCCAAACCTCAAATGACAAAACTGGCTCGTACGAGCAGGCCTCATAACGTCTGAGCGGGCGAGGGTGAAGGGGAAGGTTAGGCGCTGCTCTTTTTTGATTAAAACCCAACAATCAGGTCTAAACCCAAATTCGCTTTTTATATTTCTCTTAATTTTGCCTCCGACGTATGGAATAACACTAAAATACCATCTCGTCGGATTTCTTCCAATCTTTGATGAATTTCATTTGCAGTATTTGGATTATTTCGCCAGTAATAATCATCGAAAAGAATAAAAACAAAACTTTTGGCTATCCTGCATTTTTGAATCCTTCTCAATCTGTTTATAGCATCATTTATATTATCGATCGGCCCTTCTCTGTGATTTTCGTAATGGAAGCATTTTACTTCGGCACATAATAAAAAGGATTCATCTTTATTCTCACGAGCAATTATCATGTCTACTTCTGGCTGATTTGGCTGTTCTCCATTGTTGTTTAGCTGTTTTATACAAGTTTGTAAATTCGTAAAACCATTAAAGTTCCCGGATCTAAGGGGTACTTCAGAATGTATTTCTATACCCGAGAATGGTTCATCCTTGTTTAAAATTTCATAAAGAAATCTTCTAATGTGAAAGGTCAAATCAGATTCATTCCAGCAAATCCAATAGTCATTTCCTACAGTCCCATATTCACTAAAGCATAAACTTCGATATCTTGGAGCCATTGTGTCATAATAATCACAAAACCTTCTCCATGCCTCAATTAAAATCAACTCAATTTGAGTAACCATTTTTTGTAACCTCCTGAAAAATCATTAATATTTTGCAACGCATTAAAAAGGACGACGCTACATCGTGCTAACTCAATGCCAACTATAGTTTATCCACAACAAGCAAACAGCGGTCAAGGGCCTCATCAATTAACTATTCTTGCAGCACTTTACGGATTTTATCTAATTTTTTCTGGTTCTTCTTGTGATTTTCAAATAAGTCCGTAACTAAGCGTTGAATTTCATTAATCAATGACGCTCTTGTCTCCTTCTTGGAATGAAGCAACTTGTTTAACCTTGTTGTAACCATGCTTTTTATTCCCCCAGCAGATCTTCCGCCTGCTTTGTAGATTACTTCGTAAATTTGTTCATAAGTATACTGAGGAAGGTCTTCACGTTGAATTCTTGTAATTTGTTTTCCTTCTTGAGCAAGTCGTCGCATTTTTGCGGCATCTTTTTTTGAAATGTCCATTTTTTTCTCTTTAACAATTTTTATAAACCATTTCTTTTTCACCATCACCGCACCCAGGGCGAGCAACTGTGTTTTATTCCTTATAAAATATTCAAGTCTAAGATGTTAACCCAACCATCATCATACTCATATCCACTCACAATAATTTGAACGTAACCACCTTTACAAATATACCATAAAATATAGCTATCTCTTGAAACAAAATTACCGAAAATATCATCTCTTGAAACAAAATTACTGATAAACTGCATTTTCCATGGTTTACCAAATAACTTGTAAAAATTCTCTAAAGAAAAAACTTCTCGAATCTTTTCTATATTCCCTGCCATCGCTTTATCTAAATATTCTTGTTCCCATTGATCAACTAATTTTTTGACTTCTTGCGTTGTTTTATTCTTTATGGAGCCATTCCCACTTTGTATGAATTTGTCCCATTCTTCTTTGATGTGTTTATATTTGGCTTCTTGTTCCTTGTCTATGTTGTATTTTTCTTGTTCACGTTGCCGCCGTTGCCGCTCTTCTTCTTCATATCGGCGTTGATATGCTTGTATATTGTATTGATATTCTTGTACTTCTGGTTCTTGTTCTACATTACTTTCTATTAAAGCAAAATTTTCGGACAACGAACACCCACTTATCAAAACAAGACAACAAATTGTGAGTAATATTTTTTTCATTTCATTCCTTTAATTTACTAAAGATATCTTATTTTGAATAAAATCCGATGTAACAAAACATTTCATTTATTGGCAATATCTTCTTCTTTCGGCACAATAAGACCTTTTTCACAAAATTCTTCGTACAATGCTGGGTCAAGAGCTTGTTCACGCAGATAGGTTTCAAGAGGTCTTCTGGCTGGGTCAAATCTTTCACTATTATATTTCTCTATGGCCTTATTATATCGTTTAAGCAAATCATCCAAATTGACAAATGTGTTTGAAAAGGTTGGATGTTTTTTTGCAACTATCTTAAAATCGTTAGTAAGGATTACAACACGGAAAAATAAACAGAAAAATATCAATCCAACTGTAATAATACCAAGACCCCACAAACCACTATTGATTTTCTTTCTATTATTTTTCATTATGGTTATTGTATCTTTATACTTGTATTTCGGTTCGGCACGTCCACTTAATATCTTACCCCTTGAGTACAAATACCATGGGAAGAAAATAATCCAAAGTGCTAACACTCCTGCGAACACACCCACTCCACCGTGTATTGTTGAACCTAATGACGTCTTGTATTTTTTGAACTCAATTTTATGTGCATCAAATCCTGCCCAAATTGATGTCAATAGAAGCAGTATTACACTTATACCGACAGCACCAGCATTAGATAGTTGCAAAGCTGTACTAACTACGCCAACTACTGCTGCCCATATAAGTAAAATTCCAAAACTTATTAAAATAGCAAGATACACTCCTTACACTCCTTTGAAAAACCGTTAATATTTCCGGGCTCACATAAAAAGGCACCGATACATCATGTCCACTTCAGGCCCGGCAAGGCCCATCCACGACACGCAAGTGATGCCCCTTAGCCTGAAGGCAAAGGAGCACCGACCATTACGCGTTCGTGGATTTACAAAATTAGCCGGTTTAAGACGAAACGCCAAAAGTTCAGCCACCTATTTTATCACAGGGTAATCAACGGCTTTCCCTTTTTCGCTGATATGTAGTGTATCAGATTATGGCCGTTCCCGTCAAGGACAAATAGTTATACCAATTGCAGTTAAAAATAGACGAAAAAATTGCATTTATACTAATTGGGAGGGCCTGGATTCCTGCTCCTTCGACCCTGCTCAGGACGAGCTTCGCAGGAATGACAAGGTCAGGTAATCGGCAATCAATAAATAGAATTGGTATTATTCTCGACTTGCCAGAGGTCTCTTGGAGCCTGACGGGGTCAATTGGACAATTCGGCTGACCGGGTGGGTGCTGATGCGGCCTGATTTTTGCCCAGCACTAACGCTGTAAGTGCTGGACTTACGCTTCGCTTCGGCTCTGCTCAACCAATAAGGAAAACCCTGGCTGTGGCAGGGTTTGTTTTTTAATTGACCCCCAAATGAATCCTTCGACCCATTCGGCATTGCTCAGGGCAGGCATTGCTCAGGGCAGGTTTGGGGGCTAACCAGTATTGAGATTGCTTCGGCCTAAAAGGCAGGCCTCGCAATGACATTTTATTTTGGATTCCTGCCCATTCGGCTTCGCCTTAGACTGCCCCTTCGGCTTTGTTCAGGGCTACGGCTTGGCCTTCGCCGAGGCCGTAGAAGGGCCGGAGCGGGCCGATATGGGTCTGGTTATTCCTGTGGATTGGAATCCTTTCCCCGTATCGGCTTTGTAAACAGGGTATCAGTCACCTGTTTGAGCTTGAGCGCTATAGGTTCGGAGGCGATACCGACAATGCTGGCCAAGCCTGCAAATCCGTACACACTTGTCTGTTGTGCGGTTGTGTTCGCTGGAAAGAAGCAGCCGCGGATAATAAAGTAGAAAACAGACGCGAGGATTGCTCCGACGAATGGTGTGAGGATGTATTGCGGCAGCCAGCTCCTCTTCAATTTTTTATTACCGACATACCAGGTAAGCGAACGGAGAGAGCGCACCTGTCCGCCGAGCGCACCGGCAAGCACCACGATAAGGAGCAAACGAGCCTCATCCGAGATGGAAAATGCCCAGAACAGGAAATTGGCCTGCGACGGTGGGTAGGCCGGCCCTCTTGGTGCAGCGGGAGACGGCCAGCATTGAACTATGGCGAACACAAGGAGAATTGATAACAGGATCAAATATACAGCCGTGAGCAAAAAACCAATGGGGCCTACAAGTGGTGAATCCGAACGGCTGGTATCCTGGGTAACGGTCTGGTTATTCATTTCTTTTTTTGTTTGAGTTTCATCAAACATATTGCCTCCTCCGATTTAAAACAACTAAAAATCTGATATCCGGCGTCAACACAACGTAGCTTTTCATCGCTCGGCACATTAGGAATATTAGTCCCGGTGTTGCTGCTTGTCAAGATTATTCTGAGGTGAGGAGAAGATTTAGCGAAAATTGGTCATTTCCGAGCGTCCTGAAGACTAAATCGGTGTTAAAATTGTGTGGAACTATAGTTATTTTCGGCTGTATAACAAAGTAAAAGCTCTTATCACTAAATCGGATAACGCGTAATGACGCAGGAAACACAGGTTATACGTCAGGTACTGCAAGGCGATATTGAATCCTTCAGACTCATAGTAGAAAGGTACGAAAGGCCGATTGTCCGAATGATAAGAAATATAATCAATAACAGAGAATCCTGCGAGGACATCGCACGAAACGGCGGATTCCGCCTGTGGTGGATCTTCGACTGCGACATTAACATTTCATTATTTGTGGGGGTAATTTCGGTTTTCTTCTGAAATGGGGGAAAGTATCTTGCGATGTATAGCCGATAGGTGATTGGGCCGCTGGCTACGATTGTTTCCCAGGCGGGTCGGGACTTTCAGCGATTCGGTCAGGAGGCCAAAAGAAATTATTTTTGGAACATAAAGTAATTATTGATAATGATTTGTAAGCAGGATATAATAGCAGGGGTTTATAAGGATAACAAAAATATGTCATAATTGGGAGGTTTATAACTATGTTACTCTGGGTTTTCAGAAGTATATTTATTATCGTTGTTTTGGCGGTTCTGTTTGTTAATGCGAGTTCTGAGGTTTTCACGGCGGCGGAAAATTCTCCAAGCTGGTGGACGGTAGTCTTGAGCGGTGCAGGGATGGCGATTTTTGTTTTTCTACTGGACATTCTTACGCCGAAAAAGAAACTCAGTGCTCTGGCTGGGGTTTTCTTCGCCCTGATAGTTGGGATAATTATCAGCGGGGCGCTGGCCCTGCCGATAGATATGATTACGGGCTCTTACAGAATTCCGCTGGTGGCCGAGGCGATTGCGGCAATTAAGTGGATGCTGGGTATATGTATATGTTATCTTACAATAAGCATCGTAATGCGGACCAAAGATGACGTGCGTTTTGTGATTCCTTACGTTGAATTTGCCAAGCAGGTCAAGGGCGCCCGGCCATTGATTTTGGATACATCGGCAATTATCGACGGTCGAATCGCAGACTTGTGTCAGAGCAAGCTTTTTGACGCTCCGGTGGTTGTTCCACGTTTTGTTCTCAATGAGCTGCAGCTTATAGCGGATTCGGCCGACAAGCTAAAGCGTAACCGCGGAAGAAGGGGACTTGATATACTCAACAATATGCAGTCAAGTTCCGTTATTGACGTGAAGATTGATGACACTATGTTTACAGAGGTCGATGAGGTTAAGGGAGTTGACCAAAAACTGGTAATGTTTGCCAGGGCCTGTAACGGGCGATTGGCAACAACCGACTATAACCTCAGCAAGGTTGCACAAGTGCGTGAAGTTGACGTAGTGAATATAAACGATTTGGCTAATTCGCTTAAAGTGGTTGCTTTGCCCGGCGAGACGATGGAGGTTAAGATAATAAAGCCCGGCGAAGAGGTGGAGCAGGGCATCGGTTATCTGGACGATGGGACGATGGTTGTTGTAGAAGGCGCCCGCAACAAAATTGGGCGACAATTGCTTATTAGCATAACCAGCTCGCTTCAGACCTCGGCTGGTAAGATGATTTTCGGCAAGTTCGAGGGGTTTGTGCAGGAGACGAACGGAAACGCTCGGCGCAGACTACAGAAAAAGCCGGCCGGAACACATACCTCCGGGGACAACAAAAACTAAAAGTGCCTAAAATGACACGTAAGTGTCATCCCTTCGGCAAGCTCAGGACAAGCTCTGAGGCTAAGCCGAAGGATCTGGCCAACGAATAAGAGATTCTTCGCTTCGCTCAGAATGACAGCTTTGCTGTCACTTTAGCTCACTTTAATACTTTTTAATTTCCTTTGTGTTTTTTTTTACGGTCTGCACTTAGACTTCAAGAGGCATTTCAGGAACATCCCGATAGCTAATAAGAGACCGGCAGCAAACAGCGGCCAATAGAAGTATGATTTGTAGTCCGGTTCGGTGACATAAGGACCGGGCGTACAAAAAGAAACCACCACAATAATCGCGGCAACAAAGAAGGCAAGCCAATCGGTCCGTGTTACTTTGATGGGTCTGCCGCGAGCATCTCTATAGAGTATAACCGCTGCAAATATGAGCAGTGTAATCGAGATAAGGACCGGGTAAAGGACTGCTGAGGCCCAGGTTCCTGGTATTAGAAACAGTATGTCCCAGTCCATAATTGAGGCGGGCCAGTTAAGAAGGACTTTGAGCCAGACGTAGTAGAAGATGTCCCAGATTGCGAAGATGGTCAAGAGATAAGCAAAACGCTGCCGGCGGTTTCGGCCGAACAGCCAGGCGCCGGTGAAGATTAAAACTATTGTCGCAGCTTCCCTGCCGATTTCAGTTAATAAAAATCGCTTCCAGAGTGGATCAACGCCGAATATGATTAGCGGGAAGGTGAATCCGTCAGTATAGAAAATTTCCCTCAGATAGACAACCACGGCGGCTTCAATATATCCAAAGGCAATGCCGAAGATGACAACGATGCAGAATCTTTTGATTGATTTCTTTAGTGGTTCCGTTGATTCATCTGCTAATTTCTTTTGTGTGCCCATACATTATGTTAGTTTATCTGGGTACCAGAATATAAGCTTGACTTTGTCTTTTCCTGGTATCCTGATTTTCTGATATTCTGCACCCTTGTTTCCTGATGACCTGATTTCCTTTCTTTTTGTTATAATTTTTGAAGCTCTCTCAACAGTGCCGGGATGGCTTTGGCTTCGGAGACTATTGAGACCCTTCGGCCGTTGCGGTAGATGTAGGCCTTATTCTTTGCGGCACAGAGGGCGACATCGGCATCGGCTGCTTCGCCCGGGCCGTTGACGATGCAGCCCATCACAGCGACACGCAACGGTTTATCGATATCGCGTACGGCTTTTTCAACCCGGCGGGCCAACTTGATGACATCGATTTCGGCGCGGGCGCACGTTGGGCAGACTATCAACTCCGGGCCCGAACGTTCATAAAGGCCTAATGCGATTAGAATCTGTTTTGCGATTTTTGTTTCTTCGACGGGATTACCAGCGATGCTTACTCTGATGGTGTCGCCAATACCTTCTGCAAGGAGAGTACCCAGAGTAACGGCTGAGGGTATCCGGGCGTCTTCGGGCAGACCGGCATGAGTCAGGCCGAGGTGAATCGGATAGTCGAAGGTTTTAGCAATTCTGCGGTTGACTTCGATGGTTCGTAAGGTATCGCTGCTTTTTGCGCTTAGAACTAACTGGGTGAAACTGCGATTTTCAAAAAGTCGAACGTATTTTTTCATTTCCCTTAACATCAAAGCGGTGCGTTTTCCGGTTGGTACAGGCCGGCCCTTGAGGTCTCTTATGCTTGCTTCATTGACGCCGACGCGGATGGCGACCTTGTGCATTTTGGCGGCATCTATTATTCGCAGGATGTCTTTTCGCTTTTTTATATTGCCGGGATTTAGTCTTATCTTGGCGGCCCCGGCTTCTATCGCTTCAATGGCCCGGTTAGGGCTGAAGTGAACGTCAGCGATAAGAGGGACATCAACTTTTTGGACGATTTTTGCAAAAGCAGCGGTGTCCGCACGTCTGGGCACGGCGATTCTGACTAATCGGCAACCAGCCTTAACAAGCTGATTAACCTGCCTCACACAGCGGGCAATATCAACCGTCGGCACTTTCGTCATCGACTGAATGACAACAGGGGCCGAGGAGCCGATTTTAACCGCCCCGACCTTGACCGTCTTTGTTTTTCTCCTTTTAATCACGTCAAAATTGTAGCTTGTTTCGTAAATTCGGGCAAATTAAAATATGGCCAAGTGAAAAGAACGGATTATCAGTTGTATCAATTATCACTATGAACTCGATGCATATACATAGACGGAGTATTGCTTATCGCCTATTTGGGCTGGAGAATAACGCGGGCACAGGTGCGAAAGCAAGAACGGGGGCATTTTAGCGTATCGCGAATAGGAAGGAGAATCGGTAATGCGAGAAACGAGAAACGAGAAACGATAATCGAGTATCGAAGTCGTGATTTCTCCTGACTTTGTTTGCGGCTGTTGCTCAGTCGGACTTGGGGACCCATTTCAGCCGAGCGACCTGAATGCCTTTCAAGCTCGGCATCAAGGAGGCGATGTAGTACCGGCCATCGTGGAGGATGATTTCCGGAGCCGCCACCGGCAGTGTTGTTACTTCGAGACTATTTTCATTAATACCGAAGCGGAGCGGATCGGCAGAGCGGAAAACGGTCGCATGCCGGCGACGCCCGTACCTCTGCGTATTGAACAGGTAGTAGTGCTTCGATTCGGGATGATAGATGACGTGGGGACATTCGGCGCAGTATGGACCCTTGGCATAGGCGCTTCCTTCGGCGACGACCTTTGAAGGTCCCCAGTTTCGCAAATCGGTAGAGATGCGGCAGTAGTTCACGCCGCGATGATTCGAGGCCGGAGAGCGCATCGAGTGTGCCGTGTAGTAGCAGTGGTATCGGTCGCCGACTTGAAGGAGCATCGGGTCGCGGGCGTGCTCTCCATCGCCTTCGTTGAACATCCCGGTTTTGCCGTTCTCCTGAAGCACGCGAGTGAAGTCTTTGCCGTTTTCACTTGTAGCGTGACATATATTGACCCAGTCACCGTAGAACATATGATAGGTCTCACCGAGCTTTATCACATGAGGGGCCTGAAGTCCGCCGGGAGTCTCGCCCAATGAAGGGTCAGCCTCCATAGCAATGCCCATCGGTTTCCAGTTAGTGTCTGTTAGGTTCTTTCCTTCCCAGCGGTAGAAGAATCGTGTCTTACCATCCCGGCCGCTGGCGGTTGTATTTCGAATACAGGACCATATCTGCCAGGTGCCATTGGCAGCCTGCCAGAGGGCAAAATCAACCGGCGGCTGCTTTTCGGTAGCGTATTTGTGATCCATCGGACTGCCGGCTACCTGCCACCACCGGCCGTCAATTTGCGGTATCAAGACCTGCCTGGAATTTTCGCTTCCATATACAGTTATGCCAAAGGCAAAGGTGGAAATTAGCAGTATCGTTATGCTTTTCACTGTCAAACTCTCCAAAAAAGATGTGGCTTGTACCCTGTACACAAGCCACATCATTTATTGCCTTTTAGATTACTTTTCTCTGGCCTGGAAGTCCAGGCTATTCATTGAGCTACTACGAGGTTTCTGAGGCAGAGACGCCGAGCGTGTTTTTATTTTTCGCGGCGTTGCTTTTAGCCAAAGGCTGGCTTTGCGGCTGGTATTTTCGATACAACAGGCCGCGAATCAGCGAGGCGATACCTAATCCGCACAAAATAATACCTACAAACGTTGTCGGATGACCCATCCATGGTTGTACCGCTAAGAATGCCAATCCAATGGCAAGTATTACGACCCCACCCGAAAGGTGTTTTACCCATATTGGCCCGACTGCTCTGGGACTAATATTTCTTAATTCCGATAGTGGGGTGCCTTTCTCGATGGCTGCCATAATCTGTTTGTGCTCGAACCGCTTCTTAAGATAGTAAATCACACCGATGACGATTACAGGGGCTGCACAAGCAACTAATATCAGCGCTACTCCAATTGCTTCTTGTGGTGACATTTTCTTTCTCCTTTCAATTTTAAGTTAATGTTAACAAACTTTCTTTACTACCTTATTCTTATTGAACCTACATCGGTCCTTAAATACAGTTTTCCTTTTCCATCGCCTATTGTTCCGTGCAGACTTTTACCGATTTTGCCTCTCACGGTTAACGGCAGGTCGGTTCTTATCGAACCTACATCTGTGTCAGCATCCACGGCAGCCGAAAAATTGGGCGGTGTGCTTAAGTCAATACCGCCGACGTTCGTTGTGATAGTCGCATTGCAGTCGGCGGGGGCGGCTTTTGAATAAACAACTTTTACCGTGCCCACATCTACTTTAAGGTTGATATCACCTGAGATTTCTTTGCAAGTAATTTGGCCGACGTCCGTTGTAGCTTTTATTTTCTCTGTAATATTCGAGACCCGGATTTTTCCTACGTCACTTCCAAGCTCCAAAGCGGTTTGCTTTGGCACAGTTATATTGAAGCCGATGCTTATCGAGCGGCGTTTTTTTGTGCGAGGCTTTTCGGTTCTGACCGTTAAAGTGTTTCCGTCCCGGTCAAGCTCTATCTTGATTTGCTCGGCCAGGTCTTTCGCTTCTTCGTCGGTGGGGGCCTTAACAGAAATTGTGGCGGTAACATTGCACTCGGTAACATCGCGACCGTCAATGGTGATTGAGCCGACATCGTTATCGAGAGCGAGGATTGAACCGGGTTCAAGAGGGGCTTCAAGCCTTTCTGTTCTCTCGTATTTGGCTCGCGGCCAGCCATCTATGTTTATACAGCAACCTGTGATAACGACCAGCAAACAAATCAGACAAGCCAGCGATATTTTTGTGAAACTGTTCTTCATTTTCCGTCCTTTCGATTCGCGACTCGTTTGTTTGATTATCTTATTTTTACCGAGCCGCTGCTGGTTTTCAGGTACAGTTTTCCATTGCCCTGGCCGATTGTTCCTGTGAGTTTCTTTTTGCTTATTTCGCCGGTTATCGTTATGGGCAGGTCGGTTCTTATCGAGCCGTAACTGGTTGCCAGCTCCACCTGGCCCGCAAATTCAGGTGGCGTTGTAAAATCGATGCTTCCGTATGAGGTAGTTACGTTTGCTGTGATTTCGGCAGGAGTCGAGTCCGAACAGATAATATCGATATTACCACTGCCGGACTTGGCGGTAAGGTCAGTAGTTGTGAGCTGCCGGCAGTTAATGCGTCCGTAGGATGTGGATATATCGGCTGTGTTTGCAGAAGCTTCTGTAACATAAATACCGCCGCTGGCGGAATGCAGTTTGAGTGAGCTGCCTGTAAGCTCGTCGGCGTTGATAGAACCATAGGATGTGTGCAAATCGTAATCTTCGCAGGAAGCCTTTGAAAGTTTTATATTACCACTGCTGGTTTTCAGTTTGATATCACCGCCGGAAATATCATCGCACGTGATGGAACCGTAGGATGTATTCAGATTAACTGGGCCGACAATATTCTCCGCTCTAATCGAACCACTGCCGGATTTTAACTGGATATTGTCACCCGTGATGTTCCTACAGGTAACGGAACCGTAGGACGTATCCAGTTGTGCCGAGCCCTGAATATCCTCTGCGGAAATCGAGCCGCTGCTGGTTTTGCCCTTTACGTTCCCGTCGATATTGTTCAGTTCAATCGCACCATACGAGCTGGTGCAATCGATATTGGTTTGCTTCGGGACGGTTATATCGTAGCTTATGCTTATCGAGCGTCTGTGTTTTTTAGGAGGTTTTTCAGCCTTGACTGTTAACGTTTGGCCGACCGGCTCAAGTTTTATTTCCACCTGCTCAGCTATTTCCTGGGCCTCCTCTTCAGTGGGTGCTTGAACGCGGATTTGAGCAACTACACTACAATCAGTAACCTCGGCACCGGTAATCGTAATCGAACCAGAGCTGGTCTGGGCAATAACAGTTGAGCCGGGAGCAAGGGGGGCTTGCCGCTGAACTGTCCTCTCATATTTTGCCCTGCCCCAATCACCTATTTGAATGTCACAGCCGTTAAAAATCAACAACAGGCAGAGACAAAAGCCAAGAGCCGGGCCCGTGTAATATTTTTTATTCATTTTCTGTTCTCCCGATTTATTGTTTGTTTACTTGTCTATCTTATTCTTATTGAGCCGTTGTGGGTCTCAAGGTGCAGTTTGCCCTGACCCGTGCCGATTTTTCCTGTGAGCCTTCTTTTGCTGAGCTTTCCGCTTACCGTTATAGGCAGTTCAGTATTTATTGAGCCATTGTGTGTTGAGGCTTCCACTTCGGTGGAGAAATTCGGTGGGCTTGTGAAATCTATACTTCCATTGTGAGTAATTAGTGATACCTCGCAGACGGGTGGGGCGGTCTCGGAGTAATAAATGTTTATGCCGCCGTTGTGCGACTTCAGTTGAGCATCAGCTGAAATTTCCTTGCAAATGATAGAGCCGTTATGTGTATAAAGCTCGATGTCGCCGGAAACCTGCTCGGCAGTGACCTTTCCATTGTGAGCGGTGCCGTTGAGCCGGCCGGTGATATTTGTAATTTCTATCTTGCCATTGTGAGTTGTGAGCTCCAGGTCAGTCTGATTCGGGACTGTTACCTCAAGATTTACGGAAACAGACCGATTAATCATATAGGTGGGCTTGTCAATTTTGGCAGTCAGCTTGCCCCCCCAGGGTTCGAGTTTTACTGTTGTTTGCTCAGCTATTTTTTTGGCGTCTTCTTCGGTTATCGCCTGGCCGATAATGGTTGCTGTAAGATTGCAGTCGGTAACATCAGCACCGGTGATTGTTATATATCCGTTGTGGGTCTGGGCTGCGAAGCTTGAGCCGGGCGACAGAGGCGCTGAAAGCTGGACTGTTCGTTCGTATTTTGCCCGCATTGCGCAGCTCCCTATATTGAAACAGCAGCCCGCTGCGACAATCAGAAGGCACAGTAAAGAACCCAGCGATACCTTTTTTAACAAACCATTCTCCATTTTTTCTCCTTTCAATTTATGCCTGGTTATTATTTTATTCTTATCGAGCCGTTGTGGGTTCTCAGATAGACCTTGCCGACGCAAAAGAGTTGTCCCGGGCTTACTGCTTCTGCAAATTTCCTCCTGGTCAACTTTCCAAATACCGTTAAGGGAAGGTCTGTTCGTATTGTCCCATTGTGCGTCCAGGCCGGCTTGATATAGTAGTTTGTTTCCATTTTTGATATTCCTTAATTGTTTCATTTTTCCTTTGTTTTTGTCGTCTTTTGTAAATTGGTCGCTGATTCCGTTCAGCAGGTTTCAAAAAATATGTGTTTTTTCCTGTTTTTGGCATTATTATTGTCTTTTATAAATTACTAACTGTTTTTATGAAAAACGTTTCGGAAAATCTGAAACTTATTAAGTCCGGGCTGCGACTAATATATGAAGAAAGAAGACTTGTTGGTACACGAGATATGGGACCAGCAAAAGGAAGATAACTGGTTACGGCTGCTACGCAGCGGTGACCACGGGGCGTTTGCCCGGTTCATTGATAAGTACAAAGAAACGGTTTTTCTGTGCTGCCGAAGGTTAGGGCTGAGAGAAGATGAGGCCGAGGATGTGGCGAGTGAGACGTTCCTGGCGTCATACAACGGATTAAGCCGATATAACGGCCGGGCTGAATTGAGCACCTGGCTGTGGAGTATAGCGTACCGTCAGGCGGTAAGTTACCTGCGCAAGAATCGAAGGCAGTGGCGGCTCGAAGTCGAACGGGATGAACAAATTGCCAGCGGTGAAGAGCAAGAGCCGGCGGCGGCAATACAAGGCAAAGAGACAGAAAAAATCGTTTGGGAGGCAGTCGAACGGCTGCCGAGACTCTGGGCCATGGCAATTATATTGTACTATCGAGAAGAAAAGAGCATAACCGATATTGCAAAGATAATGCAGGCGAAGGAAAATACCATTAAGACATATTTGTTCAGAGCACGCGGGAGATTGAAAAAGGCGTTGGCACCAGCCTTCGGAGAAGATATTGATGTTGGCGGATAGAATAAACACAGATGATAAATTTGATGAAATGTTAGGGCGAGCTTTGCGCTCGTCTTCGGAGCCGGTGCCGGCTGATTTTAGCGAGAGGATGTTAAGGAGGATTAGGCAAGCCGAAGAGCAGAAGATTTTAACCCGTGTGGTTCTGCAGGAAAGACTCGCTCTGGCGGGATGTATTTTGTTCGGCGCTGCCGCAATTGTTGCGTTTGTAGCCTTTCCGGGCTCTATTGCGGCGGTTTTTCAAAGCGCTGCCGGAAGTTTCACCGCGCGTGGGGGTGCCTTAGTTGATAGAATCCCGCAGACTATAGAAACTGTTCGGGGTCAGTGGCAGCTCTATACGGTCCTTGCGGCCATGGCGGGATTTGCCGTTTACAGTCTTGTCGATTTGTTGGCGGGCGATGGATTAAGGACAGCGTGAAGGACAAAGATAGCGATAGGACGCCGACAGACTGGATAAAAAGCTTGTGGTTTTCCCAGCACCAAAGACTACCGTAGGGCCAAACAAGGTTTAGCTACCGCTACTTCGTGTCTCCACTCAAAGCCAACTCACTCAAAGTTTTTGAAGCCAATGCTCATTTTTTGGGGAAAAGTCGTATAATCTCGCCGATTTTCTGAGAAATCTCCAGGTTTTTCTTGACGTGAAGGTGGCTAATTTGGTACAAATAGATTAGATAAAGCTTGTGGAGTTTGGCTTACAAGCAGGTAGAGTTTATATAGTCTTTTTAAGTGAGTGAGGTGCCGAGTTTCAAGTAAGAGCCTTGGGCTTTGCAATGAGGCCTTTACATTTCAATTAACAGCTCATATTCGGGCTTGTGAACCCCGCCCGTCGTCCGCAGGATGCCTTGTGGCAAAGACGGGACGGGGTGAAGGAAGGAGGTAGTATCGAATCGCAGAAAATTGTCCGAGACAGACATAGATTAAATGTAATGAGTGTAAAAATTATTATCGGTCGTTTTATTTGAATAAGTCAGGATTTTGGTGTGTGGCCAAAGCGTAAATAGTTATTTTTAACTTTTTTTTAAGGAGGACTATTATGTGTAAAAAATTGATTTATTTATTCTCTTTTATTTTGGTGACCAGCCTGATTATAACGGGCGTAGCCGAAGGTGCCGACCCAAATCTTGTCGCCTGGTATCGGTTTGACGGTGACGCCTCTGACAGCTCCGGTCATGACCTCCACGGCACAGAAATGGGCAACCCGACCTATGAGGCCGGCGTTTTTGGCCAGGCGATAAGCCTTGACGGTGACGGCGACTACGTGGATTGCGGGGCTCCTCCGGAGTTCGATATTACCGACTATATCACTTTCACGTACTGGATCAAGGTTGTCGAATTTGACAAGCAGTGGAACACTGTCCTTTCGAGGGGCGACGACTCCTGGCGGTCGTCGAGGGCAAGTTTGAATAACTTCATGGAGGCCGCTGTGGGCGGTACGACTGGGGAATACACCTATGGGGTCACCCCCGTTGACGATGGCGAGTGGCACCACGTCGGATGGGTGTACGACGGCACGATGAACTACTTGTATGTAGATGGTGAGGTGGACGCAACTGAAGAGTCTACCGGGCAGATCACTGTCAGCAGCTATCCTCTCTGGATCGGAGACAATTCTCAAGCAACGGGGCGCTACTGGACCGGCCTGATTGACGATCTGCAGATATACAACCGGGCATTAACCCAGGAAGAGGTTCAGCGTATTATGCAGAGCAGTGCCGGCGCATGTCCACTGGCCTCGGCCCCTAATCCGGTCGATGGTACCATACATGAGGATAGGTGGGTGAACCTTAGCTGGCGGGCGGGAGATTTTGCGGTCTCACATGATGTGTACTTGGGCGATAATTTTGATGATGTGAACAACGGCGCCACCGAGACATTCCAGGGCAACGAGGCTACAACTTCTTTAACTATCGGTTTTCCCGGATTTGCATATCCGGATGGTCTTATTCGGGGCACGACTTACTACTGGCGAATCGACGAGGTTAATGACACTGAGCCGAATAGTCCCTGGAAGGGCGACGTCTGGAGCTTTACGATTGCCAACTACCTTGTCGTGGACGACTTTGAGGACTACAACGACTATCCACCTGATGAGATATTCAGTACGTGGATAGATGGATACGAGGTCGCGATAAACGGAGCTCTCGTTGGTAATGATACTTTTCCATTTGCCGAGCAAAGTATCGTTCACAGCGGTGCTCAGTCGATGCCATTTTTTTACGACAACAGTGGTACGGCAAATTACTCAGAGGCAGAACGCACATTTAGTCCTGCGCAGGACTGGACCAGAGAAGGTGTGAAAGTATTGTCACTGTGGTTCAAAGGTTATCCGGCGTATATGGGCAGCTTCGTGGAAGGGCCAACCGGCACCTACACGATGACCGCAGAGGGAGTGGATATCTGGGACACCTCAGACCAGTTCCATTTTGCATGTAAGGAGCTTTCCGGTGCGGGCACGATTATAGCAAAGGTTGAGAGCGTGGAGAACACAAACGAATGGTCCAAAGCCGGCGTTATGATTCGCGATACTCTCGATGCGGATTCAAGTCACGCGATGATGGTCGTTACGCCCGCTCAGGGAGTTTCCTTCCAGCGTCGCACCCCAGCAGGCGCCAGCAGCAGCGATACTACCGAAGCCGGGATCACAGCGCCTCAGTGGGTGAAATTGGAGCGTAATGTAGGTGGTCTTGTAAGAGCCTACTATTCAGTGGACGGCAGCACTTGGACGCAATTGGGGACACAGACGGTTACAATGAATACGCCTATGTACATAGGCTTGGCGCTGACCAGTCATAACTCCGGCGTAGTGTGCGAAGCCAAATTCTCTAACGTCAGCTTTCCCGGTACGACTGTTGGTCAGCAGTGGACCAATCAGGATATCGGCATAAACAGTAACGATGCGGAGCCGATGTATGTGGTTCTCAATGGCAGCGCTGTGGTCACCCATGATAATCCTGATGCAGCACAGATAAATGAGTGGACCCAATGGGATATTGACCTGCAAGCCTTTGCCGACCAGGGCGTGAACCTTGCCAGCGTCAATACGATTGCCCTTGGATTAGGCAATAAGAGCAATCCGCAGGCTGGTGGTTCAGGTACGATGTACTTTGACGATATTCGTCTGTATCTTCTGCCTCTGGAGCCATAAACGGAAGCACTATTAGCTGTGTGAGTGGCAATTCTCATAGATGAGGTTTTTGACGCCCGTTAAGAAAGACAAGTGTTTTGGTGTGTGGCCAAAACATAATTCGTACATATTTTTTTAACTTTTGTTGAAGGAGGAACATTATGTGTAAGAAATTGATTTATCTAATTTCTTTTGTTGTGGTGCTGAGCCTGGTTAGTAGCACCTGGGGCCAGGACGGCACGGGTTTGCGAGCGGAGTACTTTCACTGGTCAGGGGCTGCCCCTCCATCTCGGGCGGATGCCTTCCGCGATCTGGTGGTGACCCGGATAGAACCGCAAATATACTGCTACTGGAATCCGGGATTTGTAGCCAACCATCCGGATGGTCTTACGCCGGCCTTAGAAATCCCCCCGCCACCGGGGGTAAGAGCTGATACCTTCTCGGTCAGATGGACGGGTGAACTTGTGGCACCTTCCTCTGAGGCGTACACCTTCATAACCGGCAGCGATGACGGCATACGAATGTATCTGGATGGAGAGCTCATCATTGATGCCTGGGCCGATCAAGACCGTGTCGAGACTACGGCCGACCCGGTAGAGCTCGTTGCAGGTCAGAGGTATCCTATAGTAGTAGAAGGATATGAAAATGGTGGAGAAGCGGAATGGCAGTTGTACTGGCAGAGTCCATCCACCCCAAGGCAGCTTGTTCCACAGAGCGCGTTGTACCCCGTGCTTAAGCCGAAAGATTTTCAGGCCAGTGATCCCATTCCGGATGATGGTGCGGTGCTCAGGGAGACATGGGTGAACATGGGATGGACGGCGGGTGAAGATGCAGTCTCACACGATTTGTATATAGGCGAGAATTTTGCCGATGTGGATTCCGGCGCCGCGGACACGTTCCAGGGCAATCAGGCCGTGATGAGTTTTATCGTCGGCTTTCCCGGGTTTCCTTATCCGGATGGTCTTACTGAAGGCACCACATACTATTGGCGGATAGACGAGCTTGAGGCCGATGGGACGAAACACAAAGGCAATGTCTGGAGCTTTACGGTAGCTCCCAAGATCGCCTTTAATCCCGACCCGGCTGATGGTGCCGGGTCCGTGGAAACGGATGCGCGGCTTAGCTGGCAGCCTGGTTTCGGTGCGAAATTGCACTACGTATATGTCGGCGACAATTTTGACGATGTTAGTAATGCCACTGGGGCTCTACCGGCGGGACTTACGACCTATAATCCAGGTCCTCTTGAGTCAGCGAAGGTTTACTACTGGCGTGTCGATGAGTTCGATGCCGTCGATACGTATAAGGGTGATGTCTGGAGCTTTGCAACTCTGGGTTCAGTCGGAAGCCCTGTCCCGTCTCACGGCGCCACAGATGTAAATCCCACACAGATTCTTAAATGGTCGCCGGGAGATAATGCCGCCTCACATGAGGTGTACTTAGGCACAGATAAAGATGCCGTGCGCAATGCCGATACAGGTTCGCCCGAGCACAAAGGTACCAGAGACATTGATTCAGAGAGCTATGACCCCGGACAACTCGAGTGGGATACCACTTATTACTGGCGGATTGATGAGGTCAATAATGTCCATTCCAACAGTCCGTGGGTAGGCCTTGTCTGGACTTTTACGACAGGCAGCTTCATTGTGATAGACGATTTTGAAGCCTACAATGCCCTTAATCCCGATGAACCCGGGAGCAACAGGATATTTGCCGCGTGGCTGGACGGCTATGAAATCCCAACAAACGGAGCTCTCGTTGGTCATGAATTACCTCCTTTCGTCGAGCAGAGTATTGTGCATAGCGGTTCTCAGTCAATGCCGTATTTCTACGACAACAGTGTCGGGAACTCTGAGGCAACTCACACGCTGGAATATCCGCGTGATTGGACAGAAAAGGGCGTTAATACATTGTCACTGTGGTTAAGAGGCGAAATATTTAATTCTACTGAACAGATGTATGTGGTTCTCAATGACAGTGCTGTAGTCTATCACGACGACCCGGAAGCAGTTATGGCAATTGAGTGGACGGAGTGGAAAATCGCACTGCAGGAGTTTGCGGACCAGGGTATAAACCTTGCCGATGTCAATACGATTGGCATTGGTTTTGGTGACAGAAGCAATCCACAGGCTGGCGGTTCAGGTACAATGTACTTTGATGATATTCGTTTGTATCCTCTGCCGCCGGAGCTATAACCGGTAGCACTATAAGCTGTGCGAGTGGCAATTCTCATAGATGAGGTTTTTGTCGCCTGTTAAGAACGACAAGTGTTTTGGTGTATGGCCAAAGCATAAATAGTTATTTTAACTTTTTGAACCCCACGCGTCGAAGAAGGGTCGGGGTTAAGGAGGACTATTGTGTCTAAAAAATTGATTTATCTGGTTTCTTCTGTTTTGGTGCTGAGCATGTCAGTTAATGCTTCAGCCGATCTCATAGCTCACTGGAGGTTTGATGAGGGTTCTGGGAGCACCGCCACAGATATTGCCGGCAATAATGATGGAACCTTGGAAGGTGATGCAACTTGGGCAGTTGGCCTGATAGGTGGAGCCCTGGAGTTCAACGGTGAAGGACATGTGGACTGTGGGAATTCCGATGCTCTTAATTTCGCTACGGGTGATTGGACTATCTCTGCGTGGATAAAAACGACTATAACTGGCGGAGGCGAAATTGGCACAGGCAGCATCTTTGCCAACGGAGGAGACTATGGTGGCGGAATACGGTTCACGCTGGCAGTGGGCGAAGCAGATGTGGGCGGCGCAGTTGTCCTAACCACAGATGACGATAGCACGAAGCTGCAGGCAATAGGTACCCGCGGACTGGTTAACGATAACGAGTGGCATCATATCGTTGGGCTGAGAAATGGAAATACCTTGCAGGTGTACGTTGACGGGCTGTTAGATGCAACTATTGATAACGTACCTACTGGATATGATCTTTCCGGTACCTCTCAACATAATGCCTATATTGGCGCGATTACAGACCACAGAGATAGCAGTTTGTTTAAGTTTTTTATAGGCCTGATTGACGATGTCCGGATATACAACGAGGCGCTGACGGAGCCCAAGATTCTGGCTGCTATGGAAGGTCGTGAAGGATATCTGTATGCCTTCGGCCCCGTCCCGGCTGATGGTGCCATGCATCCAGATACGTGGGCGAACCTAAGCTGGTTTCCGGGAGATTTTGCGGTCTCGCATGATGTGTATTTGGGTGACAATTTCGACGACGTCAACGAAGCTACGCGAGATTCAGATGTGTTCCGGATTAACCAGACTACAACGTTTTACGATGCCGGCTCTCCTGGATTTGCCTATCCGGATGGCCTCTTACCAAGCACAACGTATTACTGGCGGATTGACGAGGTCAATGACACTGAGCCCAATAGTCCCTGGAAAGGTCCAGTCTGGAGCTTTTCAATTCCACCCAAAACCGCCTATGCACCCGACCCGGCTGATGGTGCCGAGTCTGTAGACCCGGATACAGACCTTAGCTGGACGGGAGGTTTGGGTTCAGAATCGCACACAGTGTACTTTGGAGACAATTTTGACGATGTCAACAACGCAACCGGAGGTCTCCCTCAGGAAGCTACGACCTATAGTCCCGGCCCAATTAAAATGACTAAGACTTACTACTGGCGGGTCGATGAGTTTGATGCCGTCGCCACATATAAAGGCGACGTCTGGAGCTTCACGACTCAAGGCGCCATCGGGAGCCCGAATCCGCCTAATGGCGCTGTGGATGTGAAGCAAACACCGATTTTGAGTTGGAATCCCGGAGCCTATCCCGCTTCGCATCAGGTCTATTTCGGCGCTGATGAAAATGCCGTGAAAAATGCCGATACAAATTCGCCGGATTATAAAGGCACTAGGGACCTTGGCGATGAGAGCTATGACCCCGGAAAACTTGAGTGGGAAACTACTTACTATTGGCGTGTTGACGAGGTTAATGACGCTAATCCCGACAGTCCGTGGATTGGCCCTGTCTGGAGCTTTACGACAGCCGACTTCCTTCTCGTGGATGATTTTGAGAGCTACAATGACCTTGACCCCGCGGACCCCGAAAGCAACAGGATATTTAACGCGTGGATAGACGGATATGACAACCCGACAAACGGTTCTTTAGTTGGTTATGACACTCCTCCTTTTGCCGAGCAAACTATCGTTCACAGCGGCAACCAGTCGATGCCGCTTTACTATGACAATAGTGTTGGCTACTCTGAGGCGACTTTGACGTTGAGTGACACGAGTGACTGGACCGAGGAAGTCGTTGTGGAATTGTCGCTGTGGTTCAGTGGCCTACCCCCCTATGTCGGCAGCTTCACAGAAGGCCCGGCAGGCACCTATACGATGACCGGCTCGGGCGCCGATATCTGGAACAACGCCGATGAGTTCCACTATGCTTTCAAGACGCTCACCGGGACAGGATCGATTGTCGCGAGGATCCAGAGTGTCAGCAATACGAATAACTGGGCCAAGGCCGGTGTGATGATTCGTGAGACGCTTGATCCAGGCTCAAAGCATGCGACGATGGTCGTGACACCCGGCCAGGGTGTTTCCTTCCAGCGACGCACCGTGACAGACAGCGGCAGTACCGACACGACAACCGGCGGGATCTCTGCACCGCACTGGGTGAAGATCGAGCGCGGTATCGGCAGCAACTTTTCAGCCTACTATTCAGCCGATGGGGTCTCGTGGCAGTTGCAGGGCACGCCGGAAAATATCCAGATGGGCTTGAACATCTATATCGGCTTGGCAGTAACCAGCCACGACGCAGCCCGGACGTGCGAGGCTGTCTTCTCGAACGTCACGACGACCGGTACGGTTGGCACGCAGTGGGCGAACCAGGACATCGGCATCCTCAGTAATGCGGCTGAGCCGCTATATGTGGCGGTCTCCAACGCTGGCGGCGCGCCTGCGATTGTGGTCCACGACGATCCGGGTGCCGCAACGATCGATACCTGGACGGAGTGGCTCATCCCGTTGCAGGCCTTTGCAGACCAGGGTGTGAACCTTGCCAATGTCAATACGATTGCCCTTGGTCTTGGTAACAGGAAGAATCCGCAAGCTGGTGGTTCAGGTACGATGTACTTCGACGATATTCGTCTGTATCCTCTGCCGCCGGAGCCGGCACAGTAAGCCAAGATTTTGCTGGCCCCCATTGCTTCTGCCGCAAGGCATCCTGTGGACTTAGGATTACGAGGCAAGATATGGGGACGTGGTTAATGTAGCAGTCGCCGCGGCGCCCAGCCAGGGTAGATTTGGTCAATTCGGGGCCTATACCGATTTGGTATAGGCCCCTTTTTCATTGGATCCGCCATAAGACGGCGGTTTCCGCCTATGGCGGATATTCGACTGCAATATTGACTATTTTGCAGTCGCCGCGGCGCCCAGTCAGGGGGAGATTGCACTGCCCTGCGAGGTCGCCAAGGAGCACGAGCAATGTTAGAAGTCAACAACTCACTCGGTGAGGTGGGAAGGGGAAATTTTTAGCGTGGTAAACTCACAGGCAAATTTAACCGATACCTCAAATAGGTTTATCTCCGGCAGGGAGCCGAGGGTCCTATAAAAAGGAGGTAAGTTCGAGCAACAATTTGCCCTTATGGCCGGAGCCGAAAGGCCTTTCGGCCGGGCGGGAGTGAGCCATAGCATTTGATGTCACCATAAAGGAATATCTAAAAGAGATCGACGAGGCATCGCTGTTGAACGCAGAAGAGGAGCGCTCGTTAGGCAAACTGGTTGCCGAAGAAAACGACCAATTGGCCAGGGAACAATTGGTGCGAAGTAATCTCAGGCTGGTCGTTAATATCGCGAAGAAATACGGCGGCCGGGGGATGAGTCTCGGCGACCTGATTGAAGAGGGTAATCTCGGCCTCATAAAAGCTGTTGATTACTTTGACCCTGACCGTGGGGTTCGTTTCAGCACCTATGCAGCGTGGTGGATAAAACAAAGCATCAAACGTGCCTTGCTGGAGAACGTTCAGCCGGTGCATATTCCAACCTATATGGTTGCATTGATGAATCAATGGCGGCACACCACGGCCGAGCTGGAAAGTGAGCTCGGCAGAACATTGAGTGTTGAAGAGATGGCTGATATTATGCAACTACCGTTGCGCAAGGCAAAGGTAATACATCGTATAGTCGAGGTTCTTAGCTCTGTAAGTGAATCTTATAGCGGCGATGTCTCGGACGAAGACCAAATGCTCGAGGTGATTTTGGAGGACCCAAATGCCGGCAGACCGGAAGATGTGCTGGCTGCGGTTGAAGAAGAACTAAAGGCCTTGAAATTGCTGAACAAACTCGACCCTCGAGAAGCGAACATTTTGAGGCTGCATTACGGTCTTGATGGAAACGCGCCGATGCCGTTGAAAGAAATCGCCAAGAAATTAGGTCTGACGCGAGAGAGAATTCGGCAAATTCGACACGATGCGCTTACCAAGCTTTACGAATATATGAACGAAGAATAACCCTTAATAACATCTCAATAAAACTTGCATTTCGTTATAAATATATCAACAATAGACATCAGCAGACGAACGGTCCATCTGTTCGAGCAATCTTAATTTCGAAAAGAACCATAGAGGAAAACTAATAATGCGTAATGGGATTGACCTGAAAAGATACATTCGCAGCATACCTGACTGGCCGAAGAAAGGGATTTTATTCCGCGATATCACACCATTGCTGGCCGACCCGAAGGCGTTTGCAGCAGCGGTGGATGCCCTGTGCGCCGATTTTACGGGGGCGGGTATCGAATATGTTGCTGCCGTGGAAGCCAGAGGATTTATATTTGGAGCGGCGGTTGCAGAAAAGCTCGGGGCCGGCTTTGTGCCCATACGGAAGAAAGGCAAGCTGCCTTTTGAGACCGAAAGCATCAGCTACGATTTGGAATACGGGACAGACACCTTGGAGGTGCATAGTGATGCCGTTGAAAACCAAGCTAAAGTTTTGATGGTTGACGATTTATTGGCGACTGGGGGGACAATGGCATCGGCCTGTAAACTTATCGAAAAAATAGGTGGACAAGTTGTCGGGATAGTATTTCTCATAGAGCTTGCCGACCTGCGTGGAAGAGAAAAAATAAGCTACTATAACGTCAAATCAATTATTTCATACTAACAGGGGCCTATCGCGGTGTTGCCGTGTCACGATGGTCAACCCGATGTGGTCGCCGACGCTCCATAGCTTTGGCGACGGAGCGTTGCCCTGGGCAGGCACATAGGCCTGCCCCTACATGCCTTTGCGTTTTCTGAGCAAATACAAGCTTCCGAGGCCGAGAATAACAATCGGCGCCGGCTCAGGAATCACGAAGCTATCCGGTGTAATGTAAAAGGTGCCGATGTTAGCGAAGATACTTTCGGCTAATTGCATAGCCGTGATGTTTGTTGGGTGATTGTATTCGATGAGACCTCTATTTTCGAAAGTCAGGCCGTCAAGCGTTGCGCCCGAGGCTGCCGACGGTATTATGTTGTTGCCGGGAATATAAACCATATCGACGAGCTGATTTCCTGCAAACAAGTCCTCGTCAAAGAATAATATCGCGATGTCACTTATAGGATTGTAGTAAGGAAGGTCGAAGTCTCTAAAAATCAGGCTGCCGAACATTGCACGAGACGTTGTTAGTATTGTGCCGTCGTTCTTGCGAAGATAAACTATATTCAGGATGTCACTTACTGCAAACAAGTCTTTGTAATAGAACAATGTTGAGACATCAGGCATCGGGTTGTACTCTGGAAAGCCCTTGTCTTCTAATATCAGGCCGCCGGGCATCGCAGCAGGTATGGTTGGGAGTATTAAACCGTTGTTGTCGCGAACATAAACTGCGTCGCGGATATAATTTCCTGCAGAAGAGTCTTCGTCAAAGAGTAGTACGGTGATGTCGATTATCGGGATGTATTTGGGAAGTTCGCTGCCATCGGAAGTCAAGCCAAAAGAAACAGCACCAAGTATATTCGATAATGTAACGTCATTATTATCACGAATATATAAAGCGCCGAGAATCTCATTTCTTGTAAACAAGTCTCTGTCAGGGAATAATGTTTCCGTTGCGTTTAGCGTGCCGGGCGTCCCTATGTCCTTCGTTAATGCAACGATAGTCGCATCAGCCTGATAAGCGAGGACTGCCAAAAGCACTACCACAGCATAAGATGTCGGTAATTTTTTCATCCTATTCCCAATCCATGGGATTTATAGCAAACCGTTTTGGTTATTAAAGGTTTTGTTCCACAGATATCTGCTCCACTCAAGCTATACTTTTTCCATATCAAGTCTTTTTTGTTTTTTTGCGATTGCGATACGGTCGTTGTTGTGGAGGTCTTTTTCGATTTTGATTTCGGCGAAAGCGCCGGTTTGTTCGAGCAGTTGTCTAACAGCCTGGCCCTGGGCGTAACCGATTTCCAATATCAAAGCGGCATCAGGCTTTAGAAATTGGTCGGCCTTTTCGATAATTCTGCGGTAAATATCAAGGCCATCGACTCCTGCAAACAACGCCACTTTTGGTTCATAATCTTTCACGTTTTTATCAAGTTTTTCATACTCGGCGGTACTTACATACGGCGGGTTGCAAACAATCAAGTCGAATTCATTAACATCCAATTGAGGCACAATCGGGTCGAACAAGTCGCCGCATAGCAATGTGACTTGGTCTTTTAGCTGGTGCTTTTCGACATTTCCGGCGGCGACGGCAAGGGCGGCATCGCAGATGTCCGTTGCGATTATGCGGGCATCCGGAAAGTTTTTGGCGATTGCCACGGCAATACATCCGCTGCCGGTGCACAGGTCACAAACGAATTGAGTGCCGGGGCGGGCCCGCAAAAATTCAATAGCACGTTCTACGAGTAATTCCGTCTCTGGACGAGGAATCATACAATCCGGCGTGACATTTAGCTCCAGAGAATAAAATTCGGTTTTGCCGACCAGATAAGGGATAGGTTCTTGCTGGCCGGCCCGTTTTACTAAATCGTGCAGCCTGTCTAATTGCTGCTTGGCAACAGGCCTGTCGAATTGCGTATATAATTCAATCCGCTCCATTGCCAAAACGCCGCTGAGCAAAAGCTCCGCGCTTAGACGTGGCGAATCAATACCCTTGACCGTGAGGTATTCGGTGACCCAGTTTAAGAGCTTTTGTATCGTCCAGGTCTGCATTGCCAGATTATAGCCGGGGCAAAGAAAAGTAAAAGCCAAAAAGAGCTTATAAAGGCACTGGGTTTGAAATTGGGTTTGATTGGGTTTGTTTTTTATCCGCCTGAAGGCGGTTTCATTGTTATATACCTTTGTATAATAGATATTTAAGTTCATTTTGGGTCTTTTCGGAAATTGGGTTTGATTGGGTTTGAATTGGGTTTGATTGGGTTTGTTTTCACCAAGTGTCCAATTGGATTTATTTTTATAAGACATTTGTGATAAATTACTTATGTTCATTTGACTTTTTTGGAAATTGGGTTTGTTTTGCATAAAAAGAGCTGATTTGTAGAGGGTTCTCGACAGATGTAGAGGTGCCTTATAGGCACGTAAATAACTGGATTCTCGATACTCTCCACAGGACGCCAAATGGCGGATGCTGGATACTTGATGGTTGTGATGGTTCATTCGTTAATTTGGTAAAATTGGATAATTTGGTTAAATGGTTAAATGGTGAGTGGTTAATTTGTTAGATGGCATTTCACATTCGGGGTTCAGTTTTCTAATAAGGTTCAGTCTTTGAAACTCAAGTATCGTTTTGTATAGGCTGTGCTCTATTCGCCGTTCATACATCAGGAGCCGGTCGAGGACCCTTGCATTTGAGAAGTCCTTTATGGCCAAACGACCGAGAGCCAAATCGGGGTCACAGGCGGACGGATTGCTCTGTGGACGGTTTGCGGCTTTGAAAAACAGGGATTGGTTGAGTTTAGTTAGGGGGCTGGAGGTATTATCTGCGTTCAATGCGTCTATGACCTGGTTCTGGATTCTACAGATCCGTATTAGCCGCCATGAGAGAGCGACAATGCGTTCTGCGAGCATAGATTCCATAGGGCTGGCCGGGGCCAGCTCGGCGAGCATCGGTTCGCGGTAGAGGTCGAAGTCGGCCTGGCTTTCTGAGCTGATTATGTCCTGCCGGGCGGAAAGGCCGTGTTGGACGACGTTCTGGGAGACGGCGGCCTTGCCTTGTCTGGTGCGGGGGCCTGTGGATTTTTGGGCATTTCGCCGATTGGCGAGTATTTGGGCTTCGGTAGCCATTGGGAACACTCCTGATTTACTATTTACTATTTACTAATGACTAATTTGACTGGGCCTTCTGGCCCCGGGACCGTGCCACGCTGTGGCTTACGACATGCGAGCTGAAATGTCTATTGAATGCCGCCTACTGGCGGTTTATGTTTGCCTGCTGGCTAACATGGGGGTATTTTAACACAATATCTAACAATAGTCAAAAGAAAAACGGGGAAAAAACAATTTTTGTTGGTCATCCCCCCAAAGTCAAGTAGTGAGGGATTTGCACTTGATATTTTACCTATCTTAACGGTAAATAAGTCACAAGACGTAAGAAGGAGTTAGAGTATTAGAGGGTGTGTGAAAAGCTTAGAATCATTCTGTTGTCACCCCGAGCCCATTCGACTTCGCTCAGGGTAAATTGCGTCGAGGGGTCTATTAAAACAGATTCCTCGACTCCGCTGCGCTCCGCTCGGAATGACGAAACGGGCTTTTCACACACGCTCTTAGAGATTAGAGATTAGAGATTGGTGAATAGTTAATTGGTTAATGGTGAGTGTTTAATTGGGGTGGTAGAGACAAAAGACGCAAGACTTAAGACAAAAGAAAGAAGGCCACATTAGAAAAAAAGAACAATGTAATGGCGAGGCCAGATCCCTCCACTTCGCCCCCTGTGCTTTCTTGCCTGCACCTGTCGGTAACGCAGGCACAGGTGCGAAAGCAAGAACGGGGGTAACGCAGGCACAGGTACGAAAGCAAGAATGGGGGCTTCGGTCGGGATGACGGTAAAAAACCGTCATTTTTATCTTGAAAATTTCACTTAAATTGTGTAAATTTCTCATTACTGAGAGAGGACATCTTTGATTAGCGGTTAATGTTTTGTGCGGTTGTTGGGCTTTTGCGGTCTAATATTTTGATAAGCCGGTGTGGCGTAGATTTTAATAGGGTGACTGTCATTAGTTTGACACATACTGACGAATAGGAAGGATCAGGCAATGAATGTTCGAAAAACCCGCTGGCGATGGGGACCGCTTACCGTACTTGTCGCCGGGATCGCGCTGCTCAGCGCCTACTTGATCGCCACCTACGCGATCCTCCCGTTGCTCTGGTTGGAACATGAGCAACCGGGCCGCCAGGCGTTCGAATCTTTACCGAAGGTCACTCATAACGCAGAGGGAATCGCCGGTGACCCCCTCAATGTCGGCCTGATCGGCAGCCGCGAACAGCTCGTTGGTGCGATGCTGGCCGCAGGCTGGCGCCCCGCCGATCCCACCACTTTCAAAAGCAGCGTCAAGATCGCCGAGAGCGTCCTGTTTCATCGACCAGACCCGGACGCACCCGTCAGCAATCTCTTCTTGTTTGATCGTAAACAGGATCTGGCCTTTGAAAAGGAAGTGGGATCTAGTGCCAGTCGGCGGCACCACGTCCGCTGGTGGCAATCCAATGAGCAGGATGAGGAGGGCAGACCTTCCTGGATCGGAAGCGCAACTTACGACATAAGAGCGGGATTGAGTCATCTCACAAAACAAATCACCCACCACATCGACCCCGATGTGGACGCACAAAGAAATCAGTTGATAGAGGATTTGAGTGAAGCGGGTCAGCTTCAGCGGCAGTTTCAGGTTCTCGGCGTGGGTCCGACTCAAAATGGGCGAAACGCCGGGGGAGACCGCTACTATACCGATGGAATGCTGAGCGTAGTAGTGCTCATAGGCTCACAGCCACAATAAAATAGCCGGGGGTGTTTTGCCCCCACCTGTACCCCGGGCACAGGCATGGCAGGCGGGGCAGGTTATTAACACATTACTTTGGAGGCCAAAATGAATTGGAAGATATTTGCCGTCATCGTGATAACGGGAACCTTTTCATACTCTGAGGACGTCAATGAGCCAGCCGCTCACATTCCTTGGCGGCCCGCCCCGGCGGATGTTGCAGCGCCGGAAGGTTTGCCGGACATGGGGAAATGGATGCTGACTTCCGAGAAGCAACCTGCACAATGGCTCGGCCAGCCATATAGGGGACGCGACCTGCGTGAACCGATTAATGTGATCATCATCGACGATATTGCGAAATCAGCGAAAGAGGCCAGGGAACGATTGCTTAGCAACTTCAAGAAAGTGGGTTTCCCTGTTCGCGAACACCATTCCACAGGGTATCAGGGCTATATTGGAGGCGTTCTCTATCCCCAGATTCCGGAAGGCACTCGTGTCGCTTTTTCTGATGAGTTAGCCGAACTTGACAACAATCACGGTCGTGTTTTTGGACCGCACCTGTTTAAGGGAACATGGATATTCGTTGCGGCATTCAGCCGGGAAGAGGTCGATCCCCTGGACAAGGTCAGGCATCGCTATGGCTCGTTCAACCGGGCAAGAGACGCGTTGGCCCACGGACTCGACTTCAAGACAAACTACAAGATCAGGGCGTTTGTTAGCCTCGATAATGCGATGATCGGTGACAGCAAAACTTCCACCGGTGATCACGATACCATCGCCGTACTGTTGCGAACATCGTCTAACGGGGGCAGATAGTGTGGTTGTGCAGTTAAGGTTAAGATATATCCTTTATAAGTATTTTGGAAAAGGGATTAAGGATTATTTTCAAGTACTTATGGACCGAGCACTCAATGAAAGGCAAGGAGTCAAAAAATGCGAAATGTTTTTTATTATTTATTAGTGGCTCTTTTGATGGTAGTTGCTGGTTGTAATACAGTAGGCCCAATGTCCGTCAAAACAGGACGCGCCAGTTATAACATGGCCGTTCAGCAAACAAACAGCGAACAGTTGTTGCTAAATATCGTGCGTCTGCGATACCGTGATCCCCCATACTTTCTGGAAGTGAGCAGCATATCAACTACTTTCGACTTCACTGCCTCTGCATCGGGGTCCGCCTCACTGCCGTCGTCCGAAAGTAAAATCTACGACCTTGGAACTGGAATCAGCTTATCCGAGCAGCCTACTGTCTCATATACGCCGCTACAGGGAGAGGACTTTGTGACAGAGTTAATGTCTCCCGTTGACCTGAACACGATCATTTTGCTATACAACTGGGGCTGGTCTGTCGAGAGAATCTTCCGGATCTGTCTGCAAAGCATCAATAACGTTCCGAATGCTCCGACTGCATCTGGTCCTACGCCTGATTATGCGCCGAAGTACGAACATTTCCGCGAAGTCGTACGACTCTTGCGGCAGTTGCAAATTCAAGGCGTCATGGATATGGGGTATACACCCTCAGGGGATCCAAATAATCCAGTTGTCAAAATCCTTATAGATGATCAGGCTCTGGAATTTAGTGAAGTTAAACGACTCTGTGAACTGCTTGGCTTGGAGCATGGGCGAACAGATTACCCTCTAACCACCGAGGCGGGAGCTGGCGGCAAAGACCGTATCGCCGCCGTCCCACGCTCATTGATGGGGAGTCTGTTTTATGTTTCGCAGAGTGTCGAAGTTCCCCTCGACGACGAACGAACGGGACGCGTGACTGTGACTAAAGATACGCAGGGCAATCGTTTTGACTGGAGGGAAGTTGTCGGTGGATTAATGGATATCCACTCGTCCGAGCAGCAGCCGAAATACGCTTACGCGGCTGTACGCTATCGCGGCAACTGGTTCTACATTGACGACAGTGACCTGGCGTCAAAATCAACGTTTTCACTGCTGATGCAGCTTTTTGCTCTGCAGGCTGGTGAGATAAAATCGACCGCTCCGGTTCTAACACTACCTGTGGGCGGGTGAGCCGATGAAATCACCGGTGCCGTAGTGTCTCGTTTCACAGGACAACCACATGGGGTTGCCCCTACGTTGAACAGCGCATCGGGACAACATCATAACAAATCAGGGCAACCACGTGGGGTTGCCCCTACGCCTACGCGTCTGGCCGTGTTTAAATTTTATTGTTCGAAGAATGGGAAGAGCTTTTTGAGCTCGGCGGCGGAGGGCCGTCGGCCGTATTCGCAGACCTCGAAGGCCTCGGCATAGCGCACCTTTTTGCCCTTCTCCTGGCCGTAGATCTCAATCAGTTTGTCGCGGTATTGGTTGGCGGTAGCTTCAAATCGACGGCGAAAGCGCTCGCGAACCCTGCGGTGAGCGGCAGCCCGCTCTTTTTCGTTCTTGGGTATCATTGATTCGTTGCCGGAAACACCGCCCTCGACAAACTGCGATTCGAGAGTTGCAAGAGCATCCAGCTTCTTCTCGATGACGTCGTCAATCTCAACCACCAGGTCCGGCTCAAAGGGGTTCGGCTTCTGGAAGCGGTCCGAGAGGTACAGGAAAACCGGATTCGTTTTTAAGTGCGGGACATCGGGGCAGATGAACGGACAGATTACCATATACGCAGCATCCTGAACAAGAACCCCCGTATAACGGTGGTCCGGATGGTAGTCGTTCGTACGATGTGATAACACAATGTCCGCATTCCATTCGCGAATGAGCCGAACGAAAGCCTTGCGGTTCTCAAGGGTCGGCATAAGCTCTCCATCGTGGTTGTCCAGCACTTCGGTCTCGATGCCCAAGATTTCTGCAGCCTTTTTAACTTCCGCTGTCCGTCGCTGAGCTAACGGTCCGCCGGCCATTTTCCAGTGGCCGATATCCCCGTTGGTCGTCGAGACGAACTTGACTTTATGGCCCTGTGCGGCCCACATTGCTGCCACGCCTCCGGCTTTAATCTCGCAGTCGTCCGGGTGTGCACCGAACGCGATGATGCGGAGCTTGCCGGGGTTGTCCAGTTTAGCAGCGCGGGCACGCTCACTGCCCAGCGGGGAGCCGGACAGGTCACGCTCGGCCGCCGGAGCCAAATAAGCAAAGACGACCGTCATCAATGCCAGCACCGGCAACGTTAGAGTTGCTGAGCCAAGAATCCTCTTTTTCATAATTTACCTCCTAATAAAAACTCAAAAAAATATTCAAATTGCTCCAGCTTCCGGGAGAACATAAAACAATCACGTGGATTTAATTAACACTGTACAAAAAATCGGCGAATGTGCAAATGTTTTTTATGGACTATATTCAACTTAGAGCACTGGGTGTTTCAAATGAAAGCCGGTGGCATCTTGATAAGCCTTGGCTACGGCCAATACTTCCGACTCACCATAAAGTTTACCGGTAAAAGTAATGCTGGTGGGTTCCTGCTCTTTATTAAAGCCGTTGGGCACTACTACGGCCGGGTGTCCCGTGAGGTTGGTTAAAAGAAGGTTGTCCCCCACCCAGGACGGGGCCACGTAAACATCGATGTCCGACATAAGCTCGTGCATGGCCTTTATCACCAGTGTGCGCAGACGATTGGCCTGGATGTATTCGACGACGGGAATCAGGCGGGCCTCTCGAAACCGATTGGGCCAGGCGTTCTTTATCTGGCGAACGAGCAGGGCGTCACGACCGCTTCGGGTCAGCTCATCGAAAGCGGCCGCCGCTTCGACACTGAGAATAAATCCAATGGCATCGACAGGATAATCCGGCAGCTCAATTGGTATAAGCTCAAGACCCAGGTGACGCAACACCTCCAGAGTTACTTCGTCGTGGGCTTTGGATTCTTTGTCCTTGCGCTCCTTCTCAAAAGCGCTCTTGATGTAACCGACTTTCAAGTCCTTTATGCCTCGGCCCGCATCCCAATTGAAAGGTAAATCCACAACCGTACTATCTTTGCCGTCAGGTCCGTAAATGGCGTTGAAAACCAGTGCGCAGTCCTCGACGCTGCGGCAGATTGGGCCGAGCTTATCCATGGTCCAGCTCAGGGCCATCGCACCGTATCGACTAACCCGCCCGAAGGTCGGCCGCAGCCCTGTTGCTCCGCATACCGTGCAGGGTGAAACGATGGAACCCCAGGTCTCCGAGCCGATCGAGAAACCGACCAGACCGGCTGACGTAGCGGCGGCCGGGCCGGCGGAAGAGCCGCTCGAGCCTTTCTCCGTATTCCAGGGATTGCGGGTCTTGCCCGCGAACCAGACATCTCCCCAAGCCAGCGCACCTAAAGTTAATTTTCCCACAAGAACAGCACCCGCCTCTTCCAAACGCCTGACCACGGTGGCATCTATGTCGATAACCTGGTCTTTATAAGGCATCGCACCCCAGGTGGTCTTATATCCTTTAACCGCCAATAAATCTTTGGCGCCCCAAGGAATTCCGTGCAAAGGTCCTCGATAACGACCAGCCGCGATTTCCTCATCGGCACGTTTGGCCTGCTGCTGGGCCAATTCCTCCGTTAATGTTACGACACATTGCAGTTTGCTGTCGTACTTTTTCAGGCGGCTCAGATACATTTTGGTGAGTTCCAGTGAGCTGACTTTTCGCGATTTAATCAGTCCGGCCAGATTTGTAATCGTCCAAAATGAAAGCTCCTCAATATCCGAAGGGGGATTTGCCTTTATGGGCTGACTTGCCTTTATCGGCAGTCCCGTAAGTCCCGTAAGGGACGCTGCTCGTTGCTTTTTTTCAAAGCTCATGCCCGGTACAACGGGATTGAACTGAATGGCCGGCACCACGCTGTTATCCAGTCGGACTTCGCGCATTTTCTCATAGCTTTTCAGGTGCCCGTTTAGTCCCTCGACCATCAAATCCCGCTCCTGGTCGGTAAATTCCAGCCCGGCTATCTGCTCAGCGTCCTGGAGCATCTCTTTAGTAACCTTGGTGACCTCATCGTCTTGCATTTTTGCCCAGAGAACACCCGGCAGAACTGTGGCAGACAATCCCAGGCCGGAGAAATATGCCAGGAAGCTGCGACGGGCCAACTGCGTTTTTTTAGAAGACCTTGAAGTTTTCATTGAAACCGACATACCAATTACCTTTCATTTTTTGTTATGTCCTCGCAGGACTGTTTTTCACAATTTTATACGCAGTGTCCCTTATGGGAAATGCTTTATTAAAATCATATACCTTAATACTACAACGCCATTTTAGCTCAAGATTTTTAGGCGGTTAGCCGATGTCTTCTTTCAGAACCTATTATTCTGAAAGGAGATACGGAATGGACGCCAAACAAATTAAACAGTTGGAACCTATG
>Ga0307437_1000240_pt1 | contig 45677 bp, 35 predicted proteins | sample SalMarWE160390MG_FD_202146 | JGI IMG/M metagenome (GOLD analysis project Ga0307437, IMG submission 202146) | Salt marsh sediment microbial communities from the Plum Island Ecosystem LTER, Massachusetts, United States - WE1603-90 | ecosystem: Environmental > Aquatic > Marine > Intertidal zone >...
AATTCCCAGACCTTAGCCAGCTCCAGCAGTGTTCCTGTTCCGCCGGGCAGTACAACATACGCCTGTCCCAGCTTTATCAAGGTATCGAGCCGTTCGTCAAGAGAGCCTGTAACAATCGTGCGAGTGGTATATTTATTGGCTGTGCTGCTCTTAAAGGCTGAGCAGGTTACGCCTATGATTTTTCCGCCAGCCTCGGCTGCTCCTTTAGCGGCGGCCTCCATCGTCCCGCCGTAACCGCCGTTGGCTATTGTAAAACCTGCTTGTACCAAAACTCTGCCCGTCTCGTATGCTATAGTATAAGCCGAATCGCCGGCTTTAGCCCTGCCGGTGCCAAAAACGGATATAATTTTCTCATTCATTTGTTTTTTTCACGTATATAATTCAAAAGTCCGGCAGAAAGCAAAATTTCCCTGTCTCTGCCGGAAAGATTTAACCTGCCGACAAATTCAAATGAGCCCGTCTTATCTGTAATTTTTATTTCATCGCTGCTTTTTATGGCTCCGAGCAAATCGTTGATTAATAAATCGTTATCCGGCTTGATTTTGTCATAATCATTTTTGTCGGCAAACTCTATTGGCACGATGCAAAAGTTAATTAAATTGGCTTTATGAATTCGCTCAATACTCTTAGCTAAAACTGCCCGAACGCCCAGATACATCGGACAAAGTGCAGCGTGCTCTCTCGATGAGCCTTGTCCGTAGCTTTCACCTGCTACGATAACACCGGCTATGCCTTTTTGCTTTAGCTCAAGGCTGCGCTCGGCGAACGTAGGTTTACCCTGCTCATTAAAACAGTTGAAAACCACCTTGGCATATACCGGCACATTAGAGCGCAGTTTCAAAAAAGTACCAGCCGGCATAATATGGTCGGTCGTCACCTTATCGCCGCACTTGATCAGCACCCTTGCACGCAGCTTCTTCGGCAGCGACGGAGGAACCTCCGGAACAACAATAGTCGGTGCTCTTAGGACCTTTGCCTTCGCAGCCTGTTTGTCACTCAAAGGCGGCTCTATCATACTGTCGTCTATGATAAACTCATCCGGCAGGCTTATTTTCGGATATTCGATTCCAAACAGCTTTGGCAAGTCACGTGGATCGGTAATTCGGCCGGTCAGAACCGAAGCTACCGCCGTCTCCGGACTTACTAAATAGACCTGATCGCCTTTTGTGCCACTTCTGCCGGAAAAGTTCCTGTTGAATGTGCGCAGACTTATTATATTCTCAGCCGGTGAAAAGCCCATGCCGATGCACGGCCCACAGCCGGTTTCGAGAATACGAGCACCGGCTGAAATCACATCCGCCAGTGCCCCGTTTTTCGCCAGCATATTCAGTACTTCTCTACTGCCCGGTGCAATTGCAAATTCGACCATATTATTTATACGCCTGCTCTTGAGCACTTCCGCTACCATCATTAAATCAGCAAAGCTTGAATTCGTGCAGCTTCCTATCGCAACCTGCCCTGTTTTAGCGCCTGCGATTTCCTTTACCGTCTTGACTTTGTCCGGCGAAGACGGACAGGCAGCCATCGGCTCAAGCTCTGATAGGTCAATTTCGATGACACGGTCATACTTTATATCAGCATCAGCCGCTAAGGGCTGATAATCTTTTTCCCGCTTCTGAGCAGCGAGGAACCTTCTGGTCTGTTCATCACTGGGAAATATGCTTGTTGTTACGCCTAATTCCGCTCCCATATTGGTTATGGTGGCACGCTGTGGAACAGACAGTGTTGAAGCGCCTCCTCCGAAGTATTCAACCATCCAGCCCACATTTCCTTTTGTAGTCAAGATGCTGAGCAGTTTTAGAATCACATCCTTTGCCGCCACCCAATCGTTAAGTTTTCCGGTAAGTTTAACTCCTAAGACTTTCGGACAGGCCAGATAGAATGGCCCACCGGCCATTGCTGCTGCCACATCCAGGCCACCGGCACCGATACCGAGCATACCAATACCGCCGGCGGTTGGAGTATGCGAGTCGCTGCCCAATAGAGTCATGCCAGGCTTTCCGAACCGCTCCAGATGAACCTGGTGACAGATACCGTTTCCTGCACGTGAATGATAAACCCCATACTTTGCAGCAGCACTTTGCAGATATAAATGGTCGTTATGATTCTCCGGGCCAAAACCGGCCATATTATGGTCAATATAGCTCACAGAAAGGTCGGTTTTAACTCTGCCTGCTCCCATAGATTCGTAAAGCAAAAAAGCTGTTGTGCCCGTTGCATCCTGGGTCAGCGTTTGGTCGATCCTGATGCCAATCTGCTCGCCGGCAGCGAGCTTGCCGTCAACTAAATGCTCTGTAAGTATCTTATAGGTAAGTGACCATCCCAATTTTTTTCTCCTTGTAAATCGATGCCTTAATGTATCACAAACATCCCATAAAGACAAATCCGATTTCTGTATATATACGAGTGCAAATACAATACAAAACAAGCGGTAAAAACCCCCGGTAAAACCGAAAGCTAAATATGTCGTTTATTTAGCCCAGCGTTTTACGAAGGGTTATTTTATACGTTTCACACGGGATTGTTTTTAGAATGGTATAAGAGTGATAAATGATTTGAGCAACCTTTCCCTTAGGGACGGCGAAGTGATTTATTTGCGACAAGTTATGGCTACGTAGCCCCTCGGGCTCTTGGACCGATGAAATACATAGATAAAAAACTGCGAGAGCGGAAAAAGCAATTTATGATGCCTCAACTACCAACAGGCAAAGTTCTCTTAATTCTTTAAGCTTACTATCGATATCTTCCTCGGATAAATCATCAACTGCTTCAAAATAATAATTCTCAAACACTCCCGTGACGTTTGCTAACCATGTGGGATCTTCTGGTGAATAATCAAGATACATATAATCGTCATCGTAAACTGCATCCCAAAGTATGCCCTCTGCAAGAATCTCCACCTCATCAATCCATTTCTCTATATCATCGCACGTAGATGCAAGTGTGCATTGCCCTGCTGTTGTCTTTCTGGCATCGATCACCTTTGCTCTCCAGTTAGAACCAAGCGCAGGCTCATCAATTTCAACAGCTATTAAGTTGATCAAATGCTCGAATACCGATGCAATAGCACCCTCAGCTACCTCTGTTAGTTTAACGCACAGAACGTCCGTTCTCAATAAGCCGTTCCCGATGGTGGATAAAACAGAAATCTTTTGCCCGATAGTAAGCTCGTCAAAAATTTGAACACCTATGTAACAGTTATTAAATGGTCTAAGTTTTATTTCTTCCACTAAATTTAACAAGGCCTCAGCAAATAGTGTGGCTTCAGCACCTTCAAGCGCTCGCTCACCGTACGCTGTCCACCACACTGTAATCTCCTTATATCTTAAAAATTGAACATTCCGTTTTTAACCATAACTGATCCTTTCGGGCTTGTCAGCTATTAAAACTATCCCTGAAAGCGTGCTTTCTTTAGGTGCAATCATCAACTCGTGAGCACTAGTCGCCCATTTTCCCCGAATACCTAATCTTTTTTCATCCATTAACAAAGGTAGCACTGCCAATGCTATCAACGTATCGTGAAGACGGGGTCACAAGAACTGTGTCTTCTGCCTTTTCAGCAACCCTCCAGATTTCTATTATGACATTTTTTCTCTTATATAAAAATTGTGGGGATTGCGTAATTTCTGCTTGATGAATTATATTCAATATAGATTCCTCGTTATTCATCAATAAGAACTCTACATGTTCGGGAAAAGCTCATAAAAAACTGAAACAAAGAAAACCGCTGGCGTGAAAAATTAACAAGTTTGTTGTTAATTCACAAATTTCAGTATGGTTTTTTTATATTTCGAGGACGCTCGGCAAAACAAAAAGGGCCGCGGTGGAAAGTCATCGCAGCCCCTGAATTCGTCTGACTTTATTATTTATTTAAGTTAAGCTTTCCGTTTGCGCAGAAAAATCAGTCCGCCAAGCCCCAGCAGGCACACAGTAGCCGGCTCTGGAACCTGAGCTATATAGTCCTGCTTTCCGGCGTTGACAAAGGCCATAAGTTCCGCCTTCGGTCCGGTACCGTCTAATGCATGTAACCAGTTATTAGCGACGGTTGAGTCAATATACTGGGCCTTGAAACCATGTGAACCATAGGAGCCGTCATCTGTGACATCCCAGCCCAGCGGAGATGTCGGCAAGTCCTCATATATGATTTCCCATATAGCTGCGGCAAAGGCCTCAGCCTTGCTTTTTTCCTCGCTTGAATATGGTCCGCCGTCGGCCCAAGCTGAGTCATAGAATCTGCCCCACAGCTCAGAAATATAATCGGATTTATCGGTTCCTACCAGGCCACCCATAAAGCTGTTGTTGACCTCATCCAGCGCAACCACATCATATGTCAGCGTACTGCTGCTGGCCCATTGATGTAACTCGATGCAGAAGGCGCCGATCTGGCCATTCGGCCAAATATTTCCCTGGCCTGTACCGTCGGTTTTATCGAGCATATAAACACCGCCATGAACACTTTCGCCGCTGTGTCCACCGCCCCAAACTTTAACATAACCATTCGCTCCATAACCGTCATGTGCTATATCCACAGTACCAACAGGACCAGCTTTTGTTATGCATGGTAAGGCCAGAAACACTACGGCACAAAGAATCGTTGCTGTTTTAGGCATCTTCATTTTGCACCCCCCTAAAATGTACAATTTGTGTAGATTTAAATCCGGCAACTAAACTTAAACACGTCGATAGTAACCGAATTCCTCCGTGTACTTAATTGGTGGAGATTGAAATACCCCCCATTCCGATTACAACCACCCCCGGTAGCGATTATGGCATTAGTATATTGTTTTAGCCCACGAAAGTCAAGATAATTTGGACAGTGACATCAAGTATAAACAAAATTTTTTCGCCATTTCCCTTAAGGAGCGGAAAATAGAATAATTATAGGGTCTAACTTAGTTTTGGATTGATAATTTGTTCTCCTTTTCATTAAAGTTTTTACGGCGGTTAGCAACAAGCTCGCCGGAAGTGTAGAAATTTGCACAATTATCCCGCAACCTTTAGAACACTTATATTTTGTTGTTGCCCTTTTAGCTGCTGGCGGCTTTAATAATATTGGCCGTGCTAAGCGGGGTGCTAGCGGTACCCTGTACTCGCAATCCGCTACAGCGAGGCTGAATTCTTTTCCGAGGGTTGATTGAGATGGGACACTGTTGTCATAAGTGATGTTGACAGCCGGGTTCCATGCAAACGAACGGCGTGAACCTGGTCAGGCCGGGAACGGAGCAGCCATAAACGTTAGCTCGTTGTGCTGTGGAGCAACCCAGCTCGAGTTGGCTGTGGCAGCAAACCCATCAAAACCAACTCGAAGAAAAGTGCACGGCCATTTTAACAAAATATTCGGCAAAATGGTTAGACGGCACACTGTTGTCTATTTCAAGTTAAAAAAAGGAGAAGATTGTGAAAATAAGAATTAGTATTGCGATGTTGGTATTGGGCTTTTTTGTTGTGATGCCGGTTAATGCAGCAGAGAAAGGCACCACAAAAGATGTTAACGAACCTGAAATCGCCGTCCAGGCTGCTGACGAGAAAGCCGAAGTATTTAAGACGGAAATGGACAAGGTCAGCTACATAATAGGGACGCAAATAGGCGAGAATCTGAAGAAAGCCGAGATTGATGTTAATCTTGAATTGCTTATACAGGGACTCAAAGACACTCTCAAAGGCAAGGAGCCGGCGCTTAGTCAGGCCTATATGCAGAAGGTTTACTCTGATTGGCAACAGCGTATGAGGGCCAAACAGGTCGCCAGGCAGAAAAAGGAGGCTGCTGAAAACCTGGCCGCAGGCACTGCGTTTCTTGAAGCGAACAAGGCAAAGCAAGGCGTAAAGGTTCTGCCGAGCGGTCTGCAGTACAAGGTGATAACCGAAGGGACGGGCAATACTCCCACGGCGGACGATAAAGTGAAGACTCACTACCGCGGCACTTTGATTGATGGCACTGAGTTTGACAGTTCTTATAAGCGGAATGAGCCTGCCGAGTTCCGCGTTAAGGGTGTAATAAAAGGTTGGACGGAAGCTTTGCAGCTTATGAAAGAAGGCGGCAAGTGGGAGCTTTATATACCCGCTAATCTCGCTTATGGCCAGCGCGGAAGGCCCGGCATACCGCCCAATTCCACTCTTGTTTTCGAGATTGAGCTGATTGAAATCGTCAAGCCGGCTGAAGCGACTAAAGAGGTTAAGTAGAAAATATAGAAATGTAGGGTGCTTAAGCCCACCGAATCAAAACTTTATTTATAGTTTATGTAAAGCTTCAGTATCTTTGTCGAGATACGCTTCACGCTTCACTTGTGCCTAAGGTACGAGATACGAACTCATTATCAATCACAACTCATCAAAATCGACTCGAAGAAAAGTGCACGGCCATTTTAACAAAATATTCGGCAAAGAGGGTTGTTAGCTGGCACATCCGTTGTGCCGGTCGTTTGAAAAACAGCAATTAGCCGGCACCCCTGCGGTGCCGGTTTGACGGGCCGGGCAAAGTTCTTGCGGAAAAAATACCAACTTACCAGAATGAAATAATAAACGCATTTCGTTGAATTTCAGCCGATTCATAGAGATGGTGTATGAGAAGATTTTATGTCCAGCTTAGGAATTGCTTTTCTTGGAGAAGATCATATTTGAACATTGCAACAATACATTAGTGACACTTTCCACTCAGATTGTCATAGTGTTTAAGAATACGGTCAAAGGTACTTGAGCCATCAAATATTCCCTGTTGCTCCTTACGAACTCCGCTGAAAGTGGATAGAACATACTCGACATCTTCACGCCCAATTCCATAGAGCAAGAAGAATGCGGCATCAAGCTGTGCCTGCAAATCAAGACGCTCAGCAGGATTCCATTTGTGCACTAATGGCTTAAAGCCTGTGGCTTCAGCCAATGGTTTCATATCATTACTCGTACAAGTCAACTTCAGAACACGTTCACTAATCCACTTCTCTAAAGTCTTTCGCTTATCCCAGGGACAACGCTCAAAGTAGAAGTCTGGCGTGAAGATAGGAAGTTGTTCAACAATAAAGAAATTTAAATGTACACCTCCAACTTTGTGACGCGCAACAAAATCCATAGCGAAGCTATTAAGATTTGCCAAAATACAGCTTTGGGCTCTTAATGATACATTGTCTCCTGTTAAAATCAGTGGGGAAGAATTAAGCACAGCCACGTGCGGAATAAATGCCGCTATCATCGTCCGAACATTTGTTGGGCTAGTGACATCCTTGAAGGCAATGTATGCGGGTTGAATTCTATTTTCCAAGCATTTATTCACTTTTTCTTCATAAACCCACCACCTGGATTCTGTTGCAAATTCAGGGTTCTGGTGTTCAACAAGGGTTGTAGCAGTCGTTTGACCTTGACGCATCCAGTTAGCGTCCTTGACTAATACACTTGCAGCACGATGGTCATACATCTGTATCATCTTTGCTTCGTAGAGAGGCAGAAAAATCTTTTTCCCCTTTTTCCAAATAGAACCCTGCCGTTTGAATTTGGCAGCCTTTAGTTGTTCGGCCACGCTGAAGATTTCGGCATCGTTGGTTTGGTCGAACATTCTGAGGAATTTGATGTCCCAGGGGTTTCCACCTTCTTTGCGTCTCCTGTCTCGTAATACAGGTATGCGTTGATAAATAGCTTTTGTCAACTCAGCATCGTGGTTCGAGCGAAAGACTGGACATGTTTCTGTGTTTGGATTCAGAAGTTTAAAGTCTTTGCTGTATAGTGAAATATGACGATTTTGGTCTTTTAGTTCTTCCATCCTGTGAGCGAAGAAAACGAAATCAGCCTCTGTAGTTTTTCTTTCCGATCCACCAAAAAGAAGAACGCAAAATTTGTACGAGCGATGGACATCAGGAAAGAATGGTGCTTTGTTTTCGAAATCATATAAACCAATTAAAGATTTGTTGTTTGTCAATTCAGCAAAAAATTCTTTGTTTGTTTTATCCGTAGCGATACCTGTAGGCACCAAGAGACCTACTCTGCCTGAGAGGGTGACAATATTCCAGGCAAGTTCTGCAAAGACTGCATAAGTGTTTATGTCACCTTTGCCGGTTAGAGGAAAGCGTGTACAATTGCGAACGTAGTCGAGCGTTATTTCGGCTGAGTCCTTGGCCTGAGCATATCGCTGGTGTAGTTCAGGGTTAGTCTTCTTGAGTTTAGCGATAAGCTTTCGTCTCGTTGCGGCATCAACGGCTGTTGCAATGGTGGTCATAATAGAATCGAAGAATTCTCTTTCTTGAAGTTTTATTCGTTCCCAGGGTGGGTTGCCTATGACACAATCGAATCCTGGATTGTCGCGCGTGAAGACTTCGGGAAATATTTTTTCCCACTGCATAGCATGTGGGTCAACAGTATGGTCGGTGACAAGGCTGTTGCCGCATATTATATTCTTCGATAAATCAGCAAGGGATTTGCCTTTCTGTGCGGAGCGAAGCCACAATGCTAATTGCGTGATTTCAACTGCTTCAGGCGATAGGTCAACGCCGAAAAGATTATCGTTCAGAATAAAACCGGAGACTTTTTCTCTTAGCTTTTCAGCCTGGGTAGAATTGTGAAATTCAAGGATATCAATTAAGTCTTGATATTTTTCTTCGAGTATTTCATAGACTTTGATGAGAAATGCACCGCTGCCACAGGCTGGGTCAACGATTTTTATCTGACGCAGAGCATCAATGGATTCAAGGGCAAAACGCACAACCTTTCCATCGCTTTTGGTGGTGTCAATATCGTTTCGGTCTATGTTGTATTGTGCTGCAATAGTATCAATTTTTTCATCGGCTATTTTGGCCACAGTGTTGTTTGTGATGAATTCCGTGAACTCGGGTGGTGTGTAATAGATTCCGCCTTTTTTACGTTCGGCTGATTTTTTCATCTTGGGAGATATTACCTCTATAGCTTTTGATTCAAACAAGCCGCCGAGGCGGATTTTTTCTATGTCGTTGATAGACTTTTCAAAGAGGTGTCCAAGCACATCAACGTTGACTTCATAGCGGAAATCATAATCTCCTATGCTTTTAAAAAAGTTGGTCCAATCATCATCGAGGTCGAGCCCGTCAACTTCATCATCTTTTCGGAACAATCCGCCATCATACGGTGAAATGCCTCGCTGCTCGTTTCCTTCATCGATACTGCGAAAAAGGTCGATGAAATTTCGCCACTTGGGATTTGTGACACGATGGAAAGGAGCAACCTGGCTCCATGCTTTATATAGTGATTTATCCGGCAGCAACTCACGGTCTTCACAGAAAGCTATGAAGACTATTCGGTCTATGAGCTTCTGGGCGATTTTGATGGCATTATCCAAAGGCTTATTATGAAGCTCGCTGGTTAAGTGATGGATAAGACGGAGCCTGTTTTGGTGGTAATCTTCATAGAGTTCATCTCCTACCTCCCGCTGGCGTTTATTGCTGCGTTCCAAAAGCATGTCTGCTCGCGGAACTTGGCCAAGTGTCGTGGGAAGAAGACCTCCTCGCTCAAAAAGATAATAGAATTGCAGGAAATTGCCTTTTTTACAAAGGTCTTGAAGCGTAAACAACTCGTAAGCTCTTGGTGTTTGATTTCGATGATAGAGACGAAAGCTCACAAAGTTGCATACGATGCCCCAAGGACATTCAGTTAAAAAGTTAAGATAATCCCAGCATTGCTGGACGGGTGTGCGGCCGTTGAACCTGTCTCGGTCCACATTAACGGTGGGACCTTTAAGTTCGATTATAGCACGTGGAGGACGATTTTTACACGATTCGAACATTCCAATAGCAGCATCTGCTTCGCCACCGTTAACGTAAAACTTAGGTTTCAAGTTCCATTCTTGCTTGCCCTCGGAAAACAACGTATATCCCAGAGCTTCGCCGAAAATCTGGGTCAGAAACTCTCCTTCGAGCGTTGTCTCTTTTTCTTTTTCAAGTTTGCCGCTTGTTTCTAGTTCAGCCCATCTGAGAATTATCTCGTATGCGTTGTCCTGTGCTGCACTTCTCAGGCGGTTATCCTGTGATTCTTCCTTTAAGTGGTTAGGTATGAACAACGGTCGCTTGCGCCGATTATCTCCATAGCGAGCCGTGTTTGTCTCTGGAAATAATTCTCCTTGTTTAGCAGCCATAGTGCTTCATCAGTAAACTAAATAATAGTAGTAATCGTTATAAGTAAATTCACGTTTTTATTCTACATGCAATTTAAGAACAGGCAACTAAAAAAGAGAAAGCTACGGGTGCACCTTAAAGAACAGAAAGAAAAACAGAAATTCTATATGAAAGGCAGGAAAGAAGAAGGGGGCTTCTTATGATGTAACTGATGCTTGCACGTCATCGGCGGAATCCTACCATAAAACCTTCCTGAATTGGTTCGAAGGATGGCATGGCTAAATATTTGGAATAAAAATAGATTGCCACGTCGGCCAGGAGACGGCCTCCTCGCAATGACGTCGGTGGATGGAGGGCAGAAGACAGAGGACAGATACCGGAGAACAGATTGACTGTCTTGAGAATCAAGCAATTATCTTATTCCAACGATCCTTTTAATAACTCTTTAGAACTCAATAGTGCTGCCAAGCCATGTAGTCTTAAGACTACATGAATATTATCTAAGTCGGTGCTATTTCATCACATCCTATGTTCTCGCCGTGCTGCGCACGTCGCAGCAGGTCTTTGTAATTTCCCTCTTATTCAACCCGTGAGATAAAACTCTTACGGGTTTAGCTGGTAATACGGTTATTTATCTCACGGGTTTATTCCTTTCTTTCACCTTTATTCTATTTTAACTATCAATCTCATAATAGTCACGTACGTAAAGCGCGTACGTAAAGCGCGTACGTAAAGCGCGTACGTAAAGCGCGTACGTAAAGCTCATACGTAAAGCGCGTACGCGCTTTACGTATATGGTTTTGAGCATCAAGTATCAAGAGTCCGCCGTCAGGCGTCCTGTGGAGAGCAACAAGAAAAAATTTCACTTGAAAATTAACACTTAATATTGTATAATGTGACACCAAATTTAGTATTTAGTATTTAGCATTTAGTATAGCATGTCACGGTTAGCGGATATTAAAAACAGATGACGGAAGACGGCTTGTCCTTCGTAGCACGCCTGCCCAGCCCGTTCTCCGTAGTCCCTAAGGGACGAAGGGTGAAAGTGTACGGCGGGCAGGCTTTAGCGAAGATGGAAGGACAGAAGTTTATCCACCTCTGGCGGAACATAAAATAGCAAAATCTTCACCCAAATGGCGTAATGGGCTTGGCCATCCCTGTCGGGAGCCATCCCCTAAGATTATGTGGGAATATGAAAATGGTGCGAGGTTTCGCACCCTACGTTTTATAATGCCGTAAGGCATGGCCAAGTCCATTGTCGAGAATCCTCTACAAACCTGCTGCGACGAGCGCCTGTCGCGACGAGTCGCAGACACAGCGGGCAGCACGGCGAGTCGGCCCTATTTTTATGCAAAACAAAGCCAATTTGCTTAAGGACAAAATTAATGAAAAGTTCTTTGACACAAAGGATTAGGAAAATATACGACTTCGCAGACCTGCTGGAAAACAAACCCAAACAAAGCCAATCTCGAATGCGTGGAATTAGCCTTGCTTTTTTCAACTGTATTTGGTAAGCTGCTGAAACTTAGAGTTTTACCCGCCGGAGGCGGGCTTGGAACTGCAGCGAGTCGAAAATTCTTGAATTCCTGAATAAAGGAGATTCTATGAAAGTCCTATTTATCTGTTTATTGACGTTTTTGCTTATCTCCATGGCCTCTGCAGCGGCTCAACAGAGCGACTCGAATGAACCTGTTGAAGGCTCGCTGAAGTCCGAAACACTGGACATATACGTTATCGACACCTGCGGAGGTAAGGCGATAATCCTGCTGACGCCCGCCGGCGAGGCAATGCTAATCGACGCCGGCTATCCAAGAGAAGACGACCGAGACACTAACCGGATCGTCGAGACGGCTCAGGCTCTCGGAATCAAACAATTCGATTACATCGTGGCTACCCACTACGACGCCGACCATGCCGGCAACATCCCACAAGTGGACGCGAAAATACCCGGGCGGGTCTTCGTGGACCATGGCGAGGTTCTGCCCACGGCAAACGAAAGGGATAAAAAGAAATATTACGAGCCATACCTCGAAGTGATTGGCGAGCGAAAACGCATGTCGGTCAAACCCGGCGACGTGATTCCAATGAAAGACTTGAAGATTACGGTCGTTACTTCAGGCGGTGACGTGCTCTCCGAACCTCTGCTGCAAGCCGGTCAACCCAATGAATTTTGCGACGCAGCCGCCAAGCCGGACTATAAAGATGAATATGACAATGCTGGGTCTGTGGGATTGCTGTTTGAGTTCGGCGGATTTCGTATGCTCGATCTGGCCGACCTGCTAAACACAATTGAGTATAAGCTCATGTGTCCAAATAATCCGATCGGAACGGTGGACCTGTTCATGGTGAGCCATCACGGCTTTAAGGTATCAAACTCTAAATTTTTAGTTCATGCTCTGCGACCGAAAGCAGCCATAATGAACAATGGAGCACGCAAGGGCGGCGAGCCGGAGGTGCTGGACATCCTCAAAAGCTCACCCGGCCTGCAGGACATCTGGCAGTTGCATTACTCCATCCCAGGCAAGGACAAAAACGCACCCGAGGACTTCATCGCCAATTTGGAGGAAAAGTGCGAAGGCAAACTAATAAAGGTGTCTGCGCAGCGTGATGGCACCTTTACTGTGACGAATACCAGAAATAATTTCTCAAAAACATACAAACCGAAGATACATTACGAGCCGATTGAGTTGGATTTTGATATTCCCGTTTCGGTGGGCAAGAGCGAACCTAACGACTGAGAAATCCGATTATGCGCGGCCCAAGAATAAGCACGGCAATCACAACAGAGCCTATAGCTGAAATTAGCACCGCACCAGCCGCGACGTCTTTTGCTCTTCCAACTACCGGATGAAATTCATCGGATGCCACGTCAGCTAAAAATTCCAATGCCGTGTTCAACGCTTCTGCCATCCAAACGGACATGATTGCTATGACTAACCAGCACCATTCTGCCTTTGTAGTGTGCAATACGGCCCCAAAAATAAGGACGAGAACAGACGCCGTGGCGTGGATCCAGGCGTTGTGCTGCGATTTAAGCATTAAACCAACGCCATAGAATGCGTTTCTAAAGCTTCGTATTCGGCCTGTAAACGAGAATTTTTGATCCATATTCTTCCAACCACCGGATGTTTAAGACATATTTCGGCTCTTTTGCTTTCTTTTAAGGCGATAGAATAACTCATCCGCTAAATATTATATCGGAATAAATTGTGTCCGGATTTAACGAAAAACCCTGTGGCAAGCCACAGAGAATTATCAAGTTAAAGATTTGCAGGAAAAAAGGATTTTAATGACTCAATGCTCTGTTGAAAAGTCCATTTGTCATTTCGACCGAAGTGAGCGTAGCGAACGGAGTGGAGAAATCTGCTAAAGGCTAAAGCAAATTTCACTTCAATTTCTTCTCTAACCCTCTGCAACTTGGTATGCTACCCCTGCCGTAGATCCTTCAACAACGCTCAGGACAGGGGCGGGGGCTAAAAGGACAGGTGCGAGAATGTATTTGATTGACCGTCGTGCGGTGGTTAAAAGACCCGCGCAACCATATTTCCTGCGAGGGACATCAATAATCAAGTTTTGCCTTTTTTTTGCCGGTCCGTTCGGCGACGACGTTTGCCATTGTAGTCCAGAGATACAATCAGCAACGGCTCAATAACCATCCATGAATCGTCCGGCTCAACTACGATGATCCGGCGTTTACCGACAGCCACCATCTCCGGGTGCGGTACATCAAGCGACCGACCATCTGCAAGACAAATACTGAAAGACTCGAACGGCCGACGTAGTAGAGCTTCACGAATACCTTGTATATCCATTCTTTATTCCTATACTTTTAAATGTTTTGGTGTAGAGCAAATGCTAAAAACCCCGCCTATGCGTACATTATGATAACCGTTGTTTGGAAAGGCAAGATAAAATGAAGATTGGCGATTTGTGAATGGTAACTGGTAATTGTTAATAGAAAATCAAGTATCAAAATGCTTTGTAGAAAACACAGTATTTGTCATTTCGAGCGAGCCGAAGGCGAGTCGAGAAATCTACTTTTTGCGCAGATTTCTCCGCTTCGCCCCCGTGCTTTCTGCTTGCCCCTGCGTCTTACGACGCAAGGCGGGGCAGCGGGCGAAAGCAGAAATGGACGCTTCGGTCGAAATGACTTATAATCAACTACACATAGCATAGTCAATAATAAATTAACTAACCAGCACCTTCTCAAACTCCGCTACCTTTGGTGGTTTTTTGCCTTTGCCGGGAGTGATTTTATGGCCTTCTTTTCTCAATAGCTTAGCATGTGACTCGACGCCGCCGGCGAATTTGGGGTTTAGGCTGCCATCGTCCTTGATTACCCGCCAATAAGGTGTTATCCGCTCCCTCGACTGCGCTCGGGACATGTTTTTGCCGTTTAGCCGATCTTCCTCCGCTGCCTCGGATATTATCCGCAAGAATATACCAAGTGTCATCGGGCAAGTTGAGTCGGCATCCAACTTTTTCGTGTCATTTTCAGATGTCCTATTTTTAGTTATACAGAGTATGGCTCTCGTCTGAGCGGCTCGTCTCTGCGAATTGCTTCACCGAAGAGGGAGTGTGCCGTAGCCCGATGCGTCATCGCCGGGATGGCTTACGCCATTACCAGCTTCCGCCGGCACCACCTCCGCCGAATCCGCCGCCCATACCTCCGCCGAATCCGCCGAACCCGCCGCCGAAGCTGCCTCCACCGAACGAGCCGCTCCTTCCATAGCCGCCGTGCCCGCCAAAGCCACCTAACATAAACGGCAGGAAAAACCACCAGCCCATCCCCCTGCCGAGACCACCAAAAATAATCAAAAGGAAAAATATAAGAGGTAAAAAACTGCAACAAGGAAGACCTACTGTCCTGCGTCTCTGCTGAACCGGTACAGTCTTAATTTTTGGCATGCCCGTTAAAGCTACACCGGCCTGCTCAGCGATCCTCTGGACAATCTGTAAATTGGCCTGGTAAATTCCCCCGCCGTAGTCCCCTCTTTTCAGATACGGCACGAGGACGTCTCTGCCGACTCTGCCGCAGTACTGGTCAGTGACAAAACCTTCCAATCCGTAGCCGACCTCGAAGCGATACTTCCTGTCGCTCTTTGCCAGGACGAATAACATACCGTTGTCTTTGTCCTTTTGGCCGAGCTTCCATTTCTCCGCTAATCCGATTGCAAAATCTTCAATCGGCACCCCGCCGGTAGTTTCCACCGTCAGAACGATATATTGCGCGCCGGTCTTTTGCTCCAGCTCCTGCAGGACGCCGTTTAGAGACTGCTCATCGGAGCTGTTTATCACATTGGCATAATCCTCGACATAATGACGAGGAATGGGCAATTCGGTCTGAGATGAATCTGCCGTACCAACGAAACAGATAAGTAGCAGTACTGCTGTTAGGTTAAAGAAAGTCCGTCGCATTTTAACTAAATTTCGTATATATTATTATACATACTGTGTTCCAAGTGGGGCATATGCCTCCCGGTAACCTAATACTTAATATTACGCGAAACCTTATACGATTTTAGCATAAGATGCAAGCGGTTGTAGGTGAATCATTTGAGTCCATATTTCTTTTTGAAGTAATCATAAGCTTCATTGATCTTTTTCATTTCTTGCTCGGCAATTTCTTTTAACTTGGGTCCAAGTTGGTGGACTTTATCTGGATGATATTGAACTGCAAGTTCTCTATAGCGGTGCTTAACTTGCTCGGGGTCTATACGACCATTAAGGCCAAGTATCGATCCATAGTATCTTTCATCCTTGAATAGTTCCCGCTTGCCGGACTCTTCTGACCGAGTTCTCTCGTTCTCCTCTCGATGATTTTGCTCTTTCTCAGCTCGATAGCGATCATCCTCGCGATGTGCTTCTTCGCGACGCCGAAATTCTTCTTCCGACCGACGCTCCTTCTCCTGTTGTTGCCTTTTCTCTTCTTCAGTTTTGCGCTTGGTATCTTGAAATTTTTCTTCGGCCTCTCCTTTTGCTTTCTGAGTTTTATATGTTGTTGTCCTTTTGTGCAGGATCGAGTATGATACCACACCGAATAGAATCAAAGCACAAGAACATAGAAAAAGTACACCGCCCTGTTTATATTGATTTTCTTTTTTTTGAGGAGATAATTTATGTAGTGCTGTAAGTGTAATACCCGAAGCATCAGCGATTTTCTGTACGACCTGTAAATTGGCCTGGTAAATTCCCCCGCCGTAGTCCCCTCTTTTCAGATACGGCACGAGAACGTCTCTGCCGACTGTGCCGCAATACTGGTCGGTTATAAAACCCTCCAGTCCATAGCCGACCTCGAAGCGGTATTTTCTGTCGTTTTTCGCCAAGACGAAGAGCATACCATTATCTTTGCCCTTTTGGCCGAGCTTCCATTTCTCCGCTAATCCGATTGCAAAATCTTCAATCGGCACCCCGCCGGTAGTTTCCACCGTCAGAACGATATATTGCGCGCCGGTCTTTTGCTCCAGCTCCTGCAGGACGCCGTTTAGAGATTGCTCATCGGAGCTATTTATTACATTGGCATAATCCTCGACATAATGGCGAGGCATCGGCAGAGCTGCTTGGCCCAACGCCACTTCGCCAACAAAACAGAAAAATAACAATGCTGCTGTAAGAGAAAAAAGGATTCGTCGCATATCAAATCTCAAGCTCATCTACAATATCAGCTAATCTCTCAACGATGGTATAGACCGACTCGAAGGCACTTTTCATTTTAGCCTCGTCTAAGCGAATCTTTTCGTATTGCCATTTTGCTACAGTTACCAGAGGGTCTATGCCGATCCCGCTCCGGCTCGCTTCGCCGTGACGAGTAGAAAACTCGGCGCCTGCTTTTTTGAATGTTGGTTCAGCCTCATGTTGTCGGTCAATATCTTTCAGCCACAGCATCGCCCTTAGAAGCGGCGTCAAGCCCTTTACGGTGGATATTAGGATGTCACGGACGAGCTTGCGGTTGGCTGCTGCGGCAATATAGCCTTGTCTTAGTCTAATGAGCATCGCTTTAAGCTCCCGCTCACACTGAAGGCGGACATCTTTCTTTACCAAACTGAGCGATGCGAAAGGGTCATTGCCCAAAATCGTTTGGTGAGTCAACTGAAAGTCCAGAAACTCCACGCCGAAGACGTCGAGCGAGCGCTCGATATAAGCCGGCGTCATTAGAAGCGGCGCCGAGATTTTTTTCTTGTTCATGGTCTTAGCCATGCCTGCAATGGCGTCGAGCGAATTTACCGTCAGTTTGCCGAGCACGAGAACGGTGTTTATGTCACTTCGGCCGCTCTTATAGTCTTGTGTTAAACTGCTGCCGACCACCGTGACGCTCTGTAGATTGTCGCCCAGACCGGCATTGAGTTTCTCAGTAAACAGCGTCAGAGCTTCCCTAATCTGTTCAGGGACAGCGTCTAATTTAAGGCTATTTTCTTTTTCAGCCATTTATCGAACCCCTCAAGTTTTGACTAGATTTAAATCCTTATCGTCAAGATGCCTCCCGAAAGGGATCCCTTACGGGATTGTGGCATTACTTTACTCTATTTAAAAGACCGCCGCAACCCGTAATTAAATCAAAAGAAAATGTGAAAATTGTGTGTAACCGGATATTGTGGCAAATCCTTGTCATTGCGAGCACGTACTCGGAGGGTGGCAGCCTCAATCCTGCTTTAGACGGATTAGGGATGGCTTTCCCACAGGTTAATCACCTACAACTCAACAATCGTAAACTTATGGCCAGCGAAGCCGAACCATCGCAAACCTGTGGTGAGCAGACCTGAACCTTGAAAATCGAAATTGATCTGTAGAAAACAATGTCTCTTGTCATTTCCACCGAGAGGTGTCCTGTGGAGAGCGAACCGAAGGTGAGTCGAGAAATCTGCTATTAGTAGATTTCTCCGCTTCGTCCCGATGAATCGGGACTCCGGTCGAAATGACAGTAAGTCTTTTCTATAAAGCAATCATAAATCGCAAACTTGTGGTGAGCGGACCTGTCTTGAGCGTAGTCGAAAGAGCCGAACCATCGTCAATTGAAAACCTGTGGTGAGCGTAGTCGAACCATCGAAAATTGATCAGCATTTCCTTCCTAAAATAACCGCACCAAAGCCGAGAGGCAAGAGTAGGGACAGTTTAATTGTCTTTTTTTTTCTTGTTTTTGAATGTAATAATTAAGCCGCCTGCTATAAGAACCTGTATGAAAACCCACCTATAAAATCCACCAGAACCATCAAGTATCGTAAGTATTGCAGGCAACACAATAGTTACTATTCCCAACCACATACAAATAACCTGTTTTCTGTTCATAAGCCATATCTCCGCATTTGGTTAAACTCTTTTTCTTAATACCACCGCACCCAAGCATTTGTAGGGTATGCAGATTTCTGCATAACTATCCCTATACATTTTTCAGAGTATGCTACCTTACCAATTCGGTCGATCACGATTCCTCGTGTCACGTATTTCGTTTCTATCCTTCATTATCTCTTTGTTGAACGCGTAGGTGCACTTCCAATGCAGCTAAAAAATATAGAGGCCAGGTTAGAAATCCAATCAGGTTTAGTATTAAGATATATACAGGAAGAACCGCGAGTATCGCTAGCACCAAATTAAGCGTCCATATATGGTAGACAATTTCTCCTGTTGTGACTACTATAGTAATGTGACGAACGGCATCAAGTAAGGGAAAGGTACCTAATCTTAATTGAAATTTTCGCACATGCTTTTCATCTTTTAAGATCAAATTTACAGAATCCAGCGTATCCTTGGCGGAACTGTATAACCACAAAACTACAGTGTTAAGCTGTAAAAAAGGTTCAGATTGTGTCTTTATGTCCCATCCTAAGCGCAGCGCGAGTGTGGAAGTAAGGTTGTCGAGGCAACTCTGTGATAGATGCCCACAGAAACGGTTACACAGATGAGTAGCATATTCTCGGTCAAGACCAGTTTCAACCAATTTGTTTGCATATCGATCGCATACGTTCTTGATTGCATTGCCCCATGCTTGCTGCTTTCCGTCAATCGTGTACAATCGCGAAGACGATATTGTTTGATTGTATTCACGCATATTATACCAAATCTCTAAACATTCATTCTCTCCAAGGTAATTCTTGGTGAACATAATCTCAGATTTCAAATAAGGAAGAGATTTGTCATGGGACATGTCTCTTTCCGAAAGACTATCTTTCAATGCCAGGCCGAAAAGTTCCATCCATAGCGAACTCATCTCCCGCTGAAATAGGCCAGGTTCGACGTTCGCCAATAAAGGGTCAGACTTCGTCACAAATTCAAGGGTTTTTTCCCAGAGACCTGAGCCTTCCTTACTATCAAGACCACTTTTGTAGAAGATCACTGAATTGTAGAATTCCTGACATGCTTGTTCTACGCTAATCTTCCGCTTGATTTTGAAGACACCCTTTATTGACTCAGACAGTGAGTACTGTGTGTCAAGAATGATGTCTTTCATTGGTGTTGCTTTCATTATTCAATATCCCGAATCGTTCATTATTTGCTAATTAGGTCAAAAAGCTCGTCTGTTAATTCCTCGTCAAAGCTTTTCAATATACTTCTGCGTATCAAATTGTGCTCCTCAAGTGCTTGGATTTATTGATCCTCCTAACAAATATTCTCGTTTTATTGCATATCGTCCTAAAACAGGCCTAAATAGAGCAATAAGCTGATTATTTAGGGCAAATTAATAGCCGATAAAAAGATGAAAAGTATTTTTATTGGTCTATGAACATGTAATGTTGTGAATTTATTAAAATGCACATGGCTTAGAAGAAGCGACCGTAGAAAAATACAAAAAAACAAATGAAAAACAACGCGCAAAAAGAAGAAATATCAAGTCGTATTCAAGTATTATGTTCGGATTTGAGAGACTTCCGTGCTGATTTTATCCGGGGTGCCATTGTATTTAGGGCTTGTTGTCGAGCAAAAAACATACCTGATAAGTTCAAACCTAAAGATAAAGACCTGCCGGATAATATAGAATGCAGACTGCGTATTTCCTTTCGTACCAATCAACACAAATTCCATTTATGGAATGACCGGGAACCCCCCTATAACTGGCTGATTAACAATACCGGCCTGGCGGATTACACAGATATGTTGGGTGATATTTGGCCGGAGGGTGGTTATAGTTGGTTAGTTGAAAAACTGGAACACATTGAGCTTCTTAATAAAAAAGCAGGCAGCATTTGTGAATTATCAAAACCACTATTAAAAATAAAGAAATATCGCAGATATGCGGCTAAAGTAAGAGCAATTGTCCGGTGTAACGGTGGTCGATGGACTGATAGATCGAATGTCGATTGGTCTTATCCTGAGGAGATCGAAAAGATAGTTAAGGAACTTGAAAATGCTGTTGCTCAAAGGCTAGCAGAAACAGAGCAAAAAGCTACCCTTGACAAACCGGAAAAGGAAAAATGGTTCTTGAGATTATACCGAATAACCGTTACGAGTTTTTGGTATGCGTTTTGGGATAAAGTTCTGCGTAAGTGAAAAGTGTTTTGTTATTCGTTGATAAAAAAGGTTGAGATTGCTTCGCTGCGCTCGCAATGACACAGCGTCATCTTTCATAATGGAACGGCCTCACGCAGCACATGCTCGTGGATATAAGGATTGAGCGCTTTTTCTGTCACGACTTCCACAGGTCGGCCTTTCGGCCTGGCAATGACGAATGGTGAACCTGCCGTGAAACGGCAGAATAAATAAGAACAAGAACCCTGCCCACAGGTGGCAAAAAATAAGGACCCTGCCATGAATGGCAGGGCTAAACATTTCGGCGCCATGACCCCCTCCAAATTACGGCAACGGACGGTTTCGTATAGGGTCGTTCCGACCGGAGTCCCCATTTCTTCTTTCGCCCGCTGCCCCGCCTTGCGTCGTAAGACGCAGGGGCAAGCAGAAAGCACGGGGGCGAAGCGGAGGAATCTGTTCAAAATAGATTCCTCGGCTTCGCTCGGAATGACGTGGTAGTGAACTCCTGCCATTCGACAAACTCATGCCAGGCCTTGCAAGTGAATGACAATTGTGAACCTTCCGTGTCCACAGTCCACAGGATGCCTCACGGCAGACGCCTTATGGTGAAACGGCAGGCTAAATAAGAACTCTGTCATATCACTCCGCCAGAAAGATAACCCTGCCATAAAAATGGCAGGGCTAAACATTTTAGAGCAATGACAAAGGACCATATTAAAGCAACGAACGGTTTCGTACAGGGTCATTCCGACCGGAGTCCCCATTTCTGCTTTCGCCCGCTGCCCCGCCTTGCGTCGTAAGACGCAGGGGCAAGCAGAAAGCACGGGGACGAAGTGGAGAAATCTGTTCAAAAAGGATTGGTGGGGCAAGCCCCACCCTACCCAATGGATTCCTTCCTGCGCGGGGAGGTGACAAAAGGCGACCAGCCATTATCGATTGAGATAATAGGTAATACGATGGTGTCAACCTCACCTACAAACTCGACATGCACCCCCGAAAATATGCCAAATTGACAGCTATTTTCACAAAAAAATCGCAGCCGAAAAACGATTAAGTGCCGATTTTGACCGGTTTTAGCCATTCCGGCCTCTGGCATGAGTTTTGCTCATATTCACAATAGAGATTAAACAATGTGTGATGAACAGAAAAAGTGATTTCAAGACAATGTAATGGTTCCCAGCCGCAAAAAATGGCGGCTGGGGTCCCAAAGGAGGTGTTACTATGGCACTGGTACCTATTCACAAAAGACCAAGAAACGAGCTGGCACGGCTTCACGGTGAGATGGACGATTTATTTGACAGCTTTTTCAAAGGACTCGGCAGGCCCCTGACAGGCTATAAAGCCTGGCCGACGATTGACGTAGCCGACAAGGATGACGCAGTCGTGGTAAGGGCGGAAGTGCCCGGCTGCAAGGCTGAAGACATCGACATCTCCGTGTATGGCAACACTCTAACTATCAGCGGCGAAAAGAAAGAGTCCAAAGAGGAGAAGGAAAAAGGCTATTACCATGTAGAAAGCAGCTATGGAAGCTTCAGACGCGAAATAGCTCTGCCAACGGATGTAGATGAAGACAAAATTGATGCCGTCTGCAAGGATGGTGTGTTGTCCATAACACTGCCGAAAGCCGAGAAGACCAAGGCCGTCAAGGTCAAAGTCAAAGGATAAAAGCCAACCTATGCGCAGCAAAAATCAACCGGCCTTGGCTGGTTGCTAAATGACCGAAAAGGTTCCCGCATTGTGATAAACTTTTTGCGGGAACCTTTTTTTATAGTTGAAATCAGTAATAAATTGCTGTACATATTTACCCCGTTAGAGAAAGAACTAAGTTTTCTAACGGAGTTTACCTGGGGATGGGTGTGTATCACATTTTTCAGGATTGATATTGAGTAAAACTGTGGCTTCAATGCCAGCAGAGCTAACCTGGTCAGTTCTTGAGAGTGAGTAACTATACTTTTATTTGGGGTTTTTATCGGCTCGTCCCATAAAAAATAAAGTTTTTCAGATTCCTTAGCCGAATACTAATAGTGGGCATCTAGTAATTTATATCGAGTATATAAGAATCCACTAAAAAGATGGTTTTTTTCGGACGATCTCTTAAAATAACACATTTTCCGAAAGCCTGTGAAGCGATGTTTCTAAACGTGGAGAAGAGCTATGAGGACGATAGCGGTCGTAAATCAAAAGGGAGGCTGTGGAAAGACAACGGTATCAATAAACCTGGCAAGTGCTTTAGCTGAAGTTGGCAAAAAAGTTCTGCTGGCAGATATGGACCCCCAGTCGCACTGTGCTGTAGGTCTTGCCGTTCCAGAAGAGCAGGTTGAGCAGAGCATCTATGATGTGCTGATAAGCAAAAGCAGAAATGAGCCGTTAAGGCTGACGGAAATACTGTGGCAGATAAGCGACAGGCTGGAGCTGGCGCCGGCCAGCATCGACCTGTCCGCATTCGAGCAGCAAATGGCTAATATAGCCGATCGTGAATGCTGTCTGAAAAACGTTTTAGACGACGTGAACAGTGATTATGATTATACAATTGTCGATTGTCCACCGGCGGTGAGCCTATTAACCTTCAATGCTCTAAGAGCAGCGACCACCGTTATAGTCCCCGTTGAGACCGGTTATTTTGCGCTGCACGGACTCAGCAAACAGCTCGAAACCCTGAACATTCTCTGCAAACGATGCAGCCAGCAGGTACAAGTCAGGGTCTTGGCCAGTATGTATGACATAAGGACAAAGATGGCCAGGGAGATATTATCCGAGCTGCGAGCCCACTTCGGCGACAGGATGTTCAGAACAGTCGTCAATTTCAATACCAAAATCAAGGAGGCGTCGAGTTTCGGACAACCTATCAACGAATATGATTCTGCCAGCAAAGGCCAGAGAGATTTCCGCTCGTTGGCTGAGGAGGTTATCGGCTCGGCTGCGAGAGAGCAACACCGCCAAATCGTCAACTCCTTGGCCGACCAGCTCGAATCTATCAGCGTTACAGCTTCAGAACTGCTGAAGCAAACCAAGCCTGAGACGCAACCAAAGCAAGCCGCTCAGAGGCAGGCTCCACCGTCTGCGCAAGTACAAAATGTCGAGTATCCTTCAAAAATCGAGGATAAAATCCCCGAAAAGCCAACACCGGCAAACATAAATGCCAAGCTTTCCGACTACTATGGCGTCAATCAGATTGACGATGCCATCGTATTTATCACGCTGTATCCACGTGCAAGCACTGTGCAGATTGCCGGCGACTTTAACAATTGGCAGCCGACTAAGAATCCTATGAAAAGAGTCGGTGATAGCGGCGTCTGGCAAACAGAATTGAAGCTGCCCCAGGGCAAATACCGCTATCGTCTCGTAGTTGACGGCCAGTGGCAGCAGGACCCATACAACGAGCTGACGGAAGTGAATCCATTCGGGGAATATAACTCCATTGTTGAAGTAAAATAAGTGCAATATCAATCATGTCCGTTGTGCCAAATAGATGGCTAAACGAGGCGTAATAGTAGCTGCAAGAATCCAACAGCCTATTACATTCTACTGTACAAATAAACATGGGGGATAACCGCTATATGTACATATAAAACCTTCAAATCATCAGTAGAATGAGTGCTCAAAGCACACTATCGTCGAGATGCCTGACGGCACAAAGTATTGTGTCGCAATTTCCGAAAGTCCGCAGGACGCCTTACGGCGGGACACTTCGTGCCATACTGCGTATTGCAATCGTTATACTTCAATGGGTGTGCTGTACCTCTGTCTTTGCCGGCCCGGTCTATACTTATGGCGGAGAATTCAACCTGCGAATCCCTGCTGACCCAAACAGCAGCAAGGGATTAATGTACGATGCAATTGTAAATATCCCTGATCATTTTACTATTTACGACCTTGATGTGGGCATCGGTTTGACCCATAGCAACGTATTCGACTTAAAAATTTTTTTAGAGAGCCCTTCCGGGACAAAGGTTTGCCTGAATATGTATGACGTTGGTGAGTATTTTGCGGGTGAAGATTACATCGATACCATATTCGACGATGAAGCCGACATTCCCATCGAGATGGCCGAGCCGCAATTTACGGGTAATTTCAAGCCGAAGGAGCCGCTGGCAGCTTTTGACGGCGAGGATACATACGGCCTTTGGCGGCTACAGATATATGATGCGTATTACGCCGACACCGGCAGCTTGGATAATTTCAATATTATTGTTACGATTCTTGAGCCCGCAACAGCGGTACTCTTAATATTCGGCGTTGGATTAGCAATGATTTTACGACCTCGCCGATGAACCCTCTGCAATGCAGAGGGCTAAAATTTTAATCTTCGTGTCGCTGCACGTATTTGATTTTCTTTTCTAATTCCTGCTCACTATAACAATATCTTTTGTCAAATCCTTTTGTCCACACCTTGTCGTTAAAACCGTATTTTCTAAGTGCTTTTGTCGCTGCTTTTTTGAATCGGCCGACCGAATAGCCGCAATTTTTATTGATACTTTCAACAACAATATGTACATGGTTACTACATACTGCTATTGCATAAACTTTTTGGCCGATTTCTTCCGCTTCTTTGAGAATTGCATTTTTAACTATTATGCGAAGAGTTTTAGAGATAGTTATTTTGTTATGCTTGAGTAGTGCTTTGTTGGATTTTTCTAATTCAGGATTTGCTTTTAAGGTGGTTCCATTTTTGACATAACCTTTTTTATTGCCTTGCAGCCATGTTCCGTATGTGGTCCATGTCGCCATAAAACCGATCATTCTCGCCATACCAATGAAATATATCTGTTAGCTCCTTGCACTGCAAGGGGTTTTAATATTATGCACCGCAAGGGGTTTTATTTTGTTTTATATTGTTTAGCACTGCCGGGGGTTGTTATGACCGCAAGGTGTTTTTTTATGTTATTATCAGCCCCTTGCATGGCAAGGGGTTCTTAATAATGTATATTGCAAGGGTTTTTTAATGTTCGGCATTGCAAGGGGGTTTTGGTGTTTGTACTGTTAGTACTGTTAGCCCCCGGCACTGCCGGGGGTTTTTATGACCGCAAGGTGTTTTTTTATGTTATTGTTAGCCCCTTGCATAGCAAGGGGTTCTTAATAATGTATATTGCATGGGGTTTTTTAATGTTGTGCATCGCAAGAGGGTTTTGGTGTTTGTACTGTTAGTACTGTTAGGGGGTTTTTAATGTTCGGCAATGCCGGGGGGTTTTTAATGTTCGGCAATGCCGGGGGGTTTTTAATGTTCGGCAATGCCGGGGGTTGTTTAAAACTAACTAACGAAAAACAATTTTAATTTGCGTACTGGTAATAAATCAAATCCTGAATTATCTCTACGTCCCTATCCGGCACGTTCTAAGAGCAATTATCTGCCATCGTTTATCTTATATACTATTTGTTATGATTTTTGATCACTATGACTTACAAGCAATGTATTGATTTATCTCCATAAACTTCCTTGACCTTTTCTAAATGTTGTTTTGAAGCACTTTGTTCCATCCCTACCAGATACTCCATGAATTCAGATTTATGATTCAGCGAAAAGACCTTTGTTCCATAAGACAAATGTTCGCGCACTGGATTTTCTTCAAGATAACTGTGCATTTGGTTATCAATGAACATTGCATCGCAGTATGGAAGTAATACAGATACAATATTAATATCGGTTTCAAGGCCCTCATCAGGTGGTTTACGCATACCCGCTGCATACTTTCTTGCCAAGGCCGCAAATAGTAGCGATGAGATTTCCACAAACGGAACATACTTTAGAGAATCTGAATTCAAATACTCCATAACCTTATAACAAACATCCCTCTCATTGACTCCGTTATTCATAAACACGAATTTTAGAGACTGCAATAGACTATAAGGTAAAGAAAATGGTACCAGTATGTCATCCAGCGCGAGCTCCTTATCTCCTTGATATTTGTCTACCATTCCTTTTAATGACTGGCAATATGCCTTTAACACTACCTTTCCAAATCCTGAGCTTTCCTCCTCGAACCAGTCATCAAAGCTCTTATTCTTTTCTCGTTGCCAGCGTTTTGCCAAATTTTCCAGCCCTCTGCTTACCTTCCCTCTTTCCCCTCGTAGCCCTTCTACGATCTCATTACTGTGTTTCCAATCTATCGAGACAGTGAAACGTTCCTGCCACGCGTCTAATTTCCCATCTATTACCGATTGTGGTTCTATTTCGATTTTCTTCTCCGGTTGTCCATCAAGCCAGTACCGAGCATGTTCGCAAATCTGTTCTATTTTGATTTCGTCAGATGACTTGAATTTGACATCGCACGACAACAACTCATACATTTTTTTTAGTTCTGTGAAGTGCCTGCAAAGGGAAGATTCCTCTCGATGGAAACATGATTCGGGACACACAACAAGTTGCATATGGCACAGTTTGCAAAGCCTCTCGTACATCTCCAGCCAGTATCCATCATTATCATAAGTCCCTCCACATTCCTTCACTTTACTCACAGCCTTCATCATGTTTGAAATAACAAACTGGTCTATGTAGATTATCTTCTTTTTCAGTGTGGGCAGTGGATAAATACACTTGTCGTCTGTCCCATCAGGATAGTGACAGTCCTTGCATCTCCGCTTATAGCTCTGAGGCAGAATTTGTACAACGCCGAAACTTTTCTTTCTACATTTTGGACAATTCCAGTATGGGGATGATACAAACATTTGGATATACTATCTCCAAAATTTTTCAGAAATATCACTCATTCATAACACTGATGCCTTATTTGATATGTAATATATATCCCTTCTACACTATCGGAAAACCATGGATAGCCCGGTTTCATCATCATGCCATAATTCCTCTTTACCCCGTGAGATATATCCTTCCCGTCCATCGGTTGTCAAACACTTGACGAATTCTCTGCCTTGAATTATTTGATCCCATTTCGAGCAATTATCTCACGGGGTAAATTCTTCCCCTCCACAATATCATTGCACGGCCTAGCTAATGCCATTATCGGCTGAAATTCAGCGTATTATAATAGGCACTTTTTACTCTGCGACTTGTCCTCCGTAGCAACACTGCGAAGGGTGGAAGCGCTGCGTAGCACGTGTCATACCCATCAGGCTTCGGCTAAGGCCTACGCCGAGACGAGATAGTTGGTATTTTACCGTCGTTCGTATGTCGTCAACCGGCACGACAGGCGTACCGGCTAACCATCAACTGTCGTTCGTCCATCGGGTTCTCCCACCTTCAATGTCGGTCGAGAGCCTGAGGGGCGCTGAAACTCAATACCGCCTGTCCAGAGAGTACGACGGGCAGGTAAGTCCATTCCATAGGCCTTATCCCGGCGAGCCGGGATCAAATCAGTTCAAATGCGCAACTTTTATCCGCCTCTGGCGGATTAATATGGAAAATAAGGGTGAAGACAAATTGCTTGTTAAGCAGAAAAAGCAGGTGTGGTGGAAGGGGCCGGTTTAGTCTCTCCGATAGCGAAAAAGTGCTACATAGTATCTGTATTATTCGGTTTATCCAACATGATGATAATGATGATATGGAATCTTAGGTTTATGCTTCTGATGCATCTGAGCTAAATGTATACGACAGTAATCCTCATGGTTATAGATACTCAATATACACTTGCAGTTCGGATACATACATTTCCTGCCCTCAGGCGAAGTCTTTAATGCTTTTTTCATCTTTACTCCTTCATGTAAAATACCAAACAAAAAAAACCACAAAGGTTAGTAGTCTTCCTTTGCGGCTTAAAAGATTTCCTAATCTTTTGTATTTTATTTATTATACCACATTATTGGGCTTTGTCAAACAATCTCTTACTAATACTACTCTGCCCCCACTCTTGCTTTGCAAGAAGCTGCGGGAGCTGCGAAGTACGAGTCATACCCAATAGTGGGTATTTTTACGCAGTAAAACCGTCACGGCAGGCGTGCCAGCTAAACAATTGTTTTATTCTGTTCCCTGTCCTCCGTAATCCGTTCTTTCGACTTGGTTCGACTCTTTCGACGGAGTTTATCCCTTCATTTGCATTCAGGGCAGGCTCTGGGCGTAGTCGAACGGACTCAAGACAGGTTCGCTCACCACAGGTCGCTCAGAGCCTGCCGATGGGGCAGTATTCTGTGGCGGAGACAAAAACAGTGTCTATCCGTGTCTATTAAAATCCGTTTTTAGCCGGCTTCATAAATGGGGTCCCATACCATTTGGAACCCGGCGGACATGGTCCGAACTTTCGCAGAAGCTTGCTTCGATAAAATGTTCAGCTAAGAACATCAAGCTCATCCTGAGCATAGTCGAATGGGCTGGTAAAAACAAAATCTAAGTTAATCTGAGTCTAATAAAAACTCTCCGCTCTCTCTGTGAAATCTGTGGTAGGCTTTTCCCATATCTCCCACTTTAACATATTGTTGGCTTTTAAAAAGTGGTGAATTTTTATCAATTTCTGCCCAAAAAGCGCGCGATTCTGCAAATTTCCGATCACTTTTTGCAAATTTCAGCTCATTTTTGCACACTTTTTGACCTGTTTTTTCTTGTCTATTTTACCTAAGCCCCACAGTTTGAATGATGAACTGCATTTTTTGAACTGATATTAATTCTGCCCTGCGAAAATTTGCTGAAAAATACCAATTTTTTAAATTTGCTGTTAATTTAAATTTTGTTCTGTGTGAATCTGCATAATTAAATTTGCCGCTGTGCGGAATCCTTATCGATTACCTTTTTCTCTTGAGACTTTCTGAAATCGGATAGTTTCTTTTCAAGATTTTTATCCGTCAGCGCCAGAATTTGCACAGCAAATATAGCAGCATTTTTAGCGCCTGCCGACCCTATCGCCATAGTTGCCACAGGCACGCCCGGCGGCATTTGAACCGTGCTCAGCAAAGCATCTATCCCTTCCAATCCACCCCCAGAAATTAAAGGTACTCCAATAATCGGAATTGTGGTTCGACCTGCTAATGCGCCCGCAAGATGAGCAGCCATGCCCGCAGCGGCTATAATAACCTTGATTCCATTAATGGCTGTATTTTGAGCAAATTCAGCGGCTATTTCCGGCGTGCGATGAGCCGAGATTATCCGCACGAGCGGTTTTAAGCCGAAACCTTGAAGCGTATCAATACAGCTTTGCATTACATCCATATCGCTGTCCGAGCCCATTACCACTGCCACAGGAGATGTTTTTTCAGATGCCATTTGTTTTTTCTTCCTAAATGCTTAGAATATTTTGCAGTTCCAAACCATATCGTAATCAATATTAGTGGCTCTGCGCCACTAATGCAAGTGATAGGTGCCAAAATGCGAACCAGAAAACCAATTGTTGCAGGTCAGTTCTATCCAGGACTGTATAGTTCCTGTGTAGCTGAAATCGATGAATGCCTCGCGGAAAGGGCTGTTATTAAGTCACTGCCGGAAACAATAGTAGCCGGTATCGTCCCGCATGCCGGCTGGACTTTCAGCGGTAGCTTAGCAGCAATGGTCTTTTCAGCAATAAAAAAGTCCCTCGATCCTTCGACTCGGCTCAAGACAGGCCCGGCTCGTGACGGGCGGCATAAAAAAGTTCACCCCGTTAGAGAAAATTCTTCAGAAAATAGCCGTGATAAAGTCAAATTCTCTAACGGGATACATACGTTTGTGATATTCGGAACCGCCCACAGCTACTTCGGGTCAGTACCCGTTCTCGATGACAACGACTCCTGGGAAACTCCGCTCGGAAATGTGGCTGTTGACACAGACCTGGCTGAGAGGCTGGTAAATGAAAAATTGGCTATCAGCAGCTCTTCAGCTCACAGAGGTGAACATAGTATCGAGGTACAGATTCCCTTTATACAGCAGCTATTTCCCAAAGCACAGATTTTACCCGTAGTCGTTCCACCCAGTGAGCAAGCGATCTTTCTGGGAGAAGCCCTTGGTGATATTATGAATTCCAGAGCAGATAAAAAAATCGTTTGCATTGGCTCGACCGATTTGACGCATTACGGCCCGCGTTACGGCTTTACGCCGATGGGAACCGGCCAAGAGGCTCTGCGATGGGCCAGTGAGGTCAACGACCGAAAATTTATTGATTTAGCCTTAAAGATGGAGCCGCAAGCCCTGCTGGCCAGCGCCGCTGAGAACTACAACGCGTGTGGTCCCGGTGCAGCAGCAGCGGCTGTAGCTGCGGCGAAAAAGCTCGGCAAAACCACGGGCGTATTACTGGTACAGACCAGCAGTAATGAAGTAATGCTCTCTAAAATGGGCACGACAAGTGCCGATAGTGTCGGCTACGCCGCAATAGTCTTCTGATTTTTATTAGTAAATATTTTCCGCTACGTTAGAGAATAACTATTGACAAAACAAATCTATCGTTGCTCCGTCACTAAAGCTATGGAGCATCTGCGTCTAAACTAAAGTTTAAGTAACCGTTCACGCAGAAAATAAGGCGTTTTTGTGTCATTGCGAGGCCTTTAGGCCGAAGCAATCTCAAAAACGTACGATTTTAGATTGCTTCGCTTCGCTCGCAATGACAAAAATGCGGTTTTCCCGTGAACGCTTACAATTTTAAGTTTACATTGGACGATATGTAGGTATGTACCACACCTAAGAAAGATTGGGTCGGGCACTTTTCCGTTCTGTCAAGATTCAGAAAAGAAATCGGCAATGGGATAGTAATTTGTATGGCAGAAAGAGATTTGCCCATAGATAATAAAAATGATGCCGTGCCCGTGACTATCCTCTGAATGGCAAAAAATCCGCCGTATAAATCAGCAACTGAATTCTTCGCCCTATTGTTTTTTAATACAGGCAAAACCGCTCCCTGATAGTCGCGGCTCTGTTAAACCATAAAAACGAAATTTGGTCTTTCAATTGTAATAAAAATCAACCGGTATCGACTAATATATTGAAAAGGCTGAGAAATACCGGCTCAGAGCGGCTATACAAAAAGGAGATTTGCTTGCAAGTCATTGATTGGCAGGTAGTTGTGAAAAAGTACGGCCCTATTGTATGGAATACCGCATACAGGCTGTTAGGCAACCATGCAGATACGGCTGACTGCTTTCAGGAAACATTTGTCTGTGCTCTGGAAGTTTCACGGCGTCAGCATGTGCGACACTTCCCGGCATTACTGATTCGTTTAGCTACCGCCCGTGCGATAGATCGGCTGCGTAAGCGAATGCGTGAGCCAAATATCAGTGCTGATATGACCATTTGTACTACTGTGCCAGGCGATAATCCAGAGCCTTCTCAGCAGATACAAACACAGGAGCTGGTTATCGGACTGCGCAAGGCTCTATGTCAGCTTCCGCCACAGGAAGCACAGGTTTTTTGTTTGCGATATTTAAATAATATGAGCTACCGCCGAATCGCCAAAGAGCTTGGCATTAAAAACAGCACCGCCGGTGTATTACTGCACCGCGCCAGAACGAAACTACGAGAACTTCTTGAAAAAGCTACGGTTATATAAGAAAGGCAGGTGTAATAATGGATAATCCGAAAGATATTTTAGATAAGGCAATAAATGCCCTTGCAAATACGGATTTACCGCCTGGCCCACCACCAGAATTGACAGAGGCAACCGTAGCGAAACTTGCCGAAACTACAAGAAGCTCTCAGCAAGAGACCGGGACCATAAAGATCACTGACAGAACCAGATTGATAAAAGGTCCTATAAAAATAGCCGCAGCAATATTAATACTTATCGCAACCGGTTATGCTATTGGCCGACTTTCAGCCTCTAAAGCACCAGACATTGAACAGCTTCAAGCTGCTCTCGAACCTGCCATCCGACAAAACCTTCTCCAAGAGATGGACCGGTATTGGCAAGTTAGCCTTTCTGAAAGCTATGCACAACTTAAAGATGAGCTTCAGCAGCAATACCGTCGTGACCTAAGCGATTTTGCAATTCAGACCTTATCTGCTTCAAGCGCGGTGACCAACGACCGACTTCAGGAGCTTATTGATGCCATCAACGCCGCTCAAACTCAGGACCGCCGGTGGTTCGCAACAGCGCTTAGCCAAATAGAACATAACCGCCTGCAGGATAAAACCCAGCTTTCAGCCGGCTTAGAGACGTTGGCTCTGCAAACTGAAGACCAATTGCAGCGCACCAGACGGGATATGGTTCAGCTTTTATCTTATACCCAGCCCAGCAGCCAGATTCCAAACAAATCCAGAAATTCAAACAATAAATGAAAGGAGCAAACAATGAAATCTTTAGTCCGAACAATCACTGTATTTGTCGCCCTTAATCTGATAACAGCAGGTTATGCTTTAGCTCAGCCAGCGCCTACGCTTCCAGAACCACCACAGGTAGAGGCGGTTGAAATTGCGGCGAAAGAAGCACAAGAACGAGCGAAGGCCGTACAAAAACATATGGAATCTCTTCATCTGAATCTCGGAATGTCGTTGCCAGGAAGCGGTTCCGGCACAGTCCTGGTGATTCCAACCTCAGAAATTAAAGCAGAAGAACTTGTCACAATAGTAGAAGATATGACTGTTATGGCACGTATTTTTGACAAACAATTGGGGCAGGAGCAACCCAGACACATGTGGTTTTCCGGAGATATTTTCGGACAGAGCAACCGCCCGGCTGAAAACATCTACCTTCAGGGATACGGCGCTCTGTTCTTAAAGAAAGTGAACTTTCCACTGTCGCCTACTGCTGCTGTGCAAGAAGAAGAGGTTAAAACCAAAAAAGAAAGGGAAGAAGTTGACCCGGTCTGGGACCAAATGAGAAAGGAAATTTATGAGCCACAAGGAGACCGAAGGCGCAGACCGGAACGCGACGAAGAGAAATACGACGCCGAGCAGGTAAAAAACCTCAAAATAAATATTATCAAAGCACTAAAACACGCAGCAAACATGCGAAACCTGAAACTGGATGAGTCTGTTATCTTGTCGATCACCGGCAGCGGAGACTCGTCCAAAACATCAGGAATTGCAATTGCCGGAAAGGGCTACGGTGGTCAAGTCATAGTTCAAGACAAAAAATCTACCGGTATGAGAATAGTTACGCCAACTCCACTAAGCGATTTAGGGGCCTCCTCACACACGATGCTCATCATTCGTGCGAAAAAATCAGATATTGATGCCTTCGCCAGGGGTGAGTCGGATTTTGATAAATTCCGGCAGCGCGTGCAGATGTTTACTTGTCCCTACCTAAGTGGAGAAGCTGAATATGGAGACTCATACGATTACACCCGAAGCGGGCGAAGCCGACGTCGCTGAGCCAGCTTTTTTATAAAATGATTGATCGATAATAGAAAAAGTTGAAAATATTTGATAAACTCAGGCCGGGCTAAAATTAACCCGGCCTTTTTTAATCCATTGCCGAACAAGCAAGATAAACAGTCATACCCAACACGCAATTAAACATCGAGGTTCTGGACTTCAAGCGCATGCTCCTGAATGAAGTTCCGTCGTTTTTCCACATCATCACCCATCAATATACTGAAGAGCCTGTCGGCCTCGCCGGCATCGTCAAGACGTACACTTAGCATCGTTCTCGTTGCAGGATTCATCGTTGTCTGCCATAACTGCTCAGCGTTCATCTCACCCAAGCCCTTGAAACGCTTTATATCAATTCCTTTCCCGCCGATCTGCCTTATCGTTTTGCATATGTCACCAAGTGATGCAGCATCGTTAGTTTCCTTACCGTGGACAAGCTGAAACTTGGTCGGTAGAGACTCTCCCGATACGGACTTTTCTGGTTTTAAGAGAAAATCGTTTAGGTCCAATCTAAAATCGGCTTTTAGCTTATCATTTATTTGGTTGATACGAGCCAGCTCATGCAGCTCCTCGGCGTCGAATTCATCCATATCACTTATCTCATCCAACCTTTTTTCATAATTGTTGCTATTGTAATAAACTTCATCCTTTCCCTGCACACGGATAAGAAAAATCGGCAACCCACCTTTGGTCGGATTATAATAGGCCTTTACAAACTCTGTAAAGTTAATGCCGCGTCTTGATAAAACATTTATAATTCGTTCGGCATCAGCTAAGATTTTTACAAGAGCAGTTAGCTGTTTGTCTGCAACTTTACGAATTGTGCCTCTGCCGGCTTTGCTGCTTTTTCCGGTCTTATTGCGTTTCTTGCCTGCCTCATTATCTCTGATAAAAAGTTCTGTATCTTCAAGACCACGACCGACCATAAGTCTGCGCATCTGGCTTTCATTTATCATATATTCAGACTTCTTCTGTCCCTTAACCCTAATTTCATATAGTGGAGGTTGAGCAATATAAACCATCCGCTCTGTAAGCAGTGCCTGCATTTGTCTAAATAAAAACGTTAGCAGTAAAGTTCTAATATGGGCACCGTCAACATCAGCGTCCGTCATCAATATAACTTTTCCATATCTACACTTTTGCACGTCAAACTCATCCGTGCCAATACCGGTACCAAGAGCGCTTATGATGGTTCGTATTTCATCGTGCGCCAGCATTTTCTCCAGCCTGGCCTTTTCCACATTGAGAATTTTACCTTTAAGAGGCAGAATCGCCTGGATGTTTCTGTCCCGACCAGCTTTAGCCGACCCACCTGCAGAGTCGCCTTCCACTATGAAAATCTCTGTAGTCGTTTTTTCTTTGCTTGCACAATCCCACAACTTGCCCGGCAGATTAGCACCGCTGAGAGCACCCTTGCGTCGGGTCAGCTCGCGAGCCTTTCTTGCAGCCTCCCTGGCCGCAGCGGCCTGGATAGCTTTATTTAAGATGTGTTTAGCTTCAGTTGGGTGCTCTTCCAGAAAATGCCCAAGCTGCTCATTAACAGTCGTCTCAACGAAACTGCCTACCTCGGGATTGGTCAGTCTTACCTTTGTCTGTGCCTCAAAATGCGGATCGGTCAGCTTTACAGCTACTACTGCTGTTAAGCCTTCTCTTAAGTCGTCACCAGTGGTTGCCTGATTGCTTTTTAATAAATTATTACTCTTAGCATAATAATTCATCGTTCGGGTTAATGCTGTTTTAAAGCCGGAAAGGTGCGTTCCGCCGTCAATATTCCTAATGTTATTAGCAAAAACCAGAATGTTTTCGGTATAGCCATCATTATATTGCATCGCCACTTCACAGCTCATCTTTGCCTGTTGGTCCTCTTTAGCTAAGTAGATGACATCCTTATGAAGTGTATCTTTACCCTCGTTTAGATGTTTAACAAAAGCTTTAACCCCCTCTTCAAACTTAAATACCTCTTTCTTATTAGCTCTGTCATCACGGAATTCAATCTTAATGCCTGCATTTAAATAGGCCATTTCACGAATTCGCTTTAATAATGTATCATACGAAAATTCCGTATCGCCGAAGATTTCTTCATCCGGCATAAATGATATTTTCGTCCCGCGTTTTTTAGTCGGTCCAATTTCCTTCAGCGGCCCTTCTCTCCTGCCCCGGATACATTCGAAATGATAGTGTTTTCCATCACGATAGATATCCGCTTCAAGCCATTCACTTAGAGCGTTAACAACGCTGACGCCTACGCCGTGCAGCCCCCCTGCAACTTTATAACTATCCGTATCAAACTTGCCACCGGCGTGCAGTGTTGTAAGCACAACCTCCAAGGCGCTGATTTTCGCTTCTTTATGCTGCTCAACCGGTATTCCACGGCCGTCATCTTCTACCGTGCAACTGCCATCGGCGCAAATACATATACTAATGCTATTACAGAATCCTGCCATGGCCTCATCGATGGAATTGTCCAGCACCTCATAAACCAAATGATGAAGGCCTGCACTGCTACGATCACCTATGTACATGTCCGGACGTTTGCGAACAGCTTCTACCCCCCCAAGTATCTTTATATTACTTGCATCGTATTTGTGAACTTTCATGTAAACCTTCTTCGCTGTTTTTTAAGTAACCAATCTTTTCAATAAATAGAGGTTTTAAGCCTTTTTATGTGATATTGTGGGCAACAACGTTTTAATTCCTCAAGTATATCGTGGCTATATAACTGTAATTGATACATATAAGGCGGTGAATCCACATATATCTTAAGCTGGCCCGCGGAAATAGAATCAATTCTACAGTGCTCATAAATCTCAGATGGCAGAAAATTCCTCAATACTTCTGAAATGTTCTGAAATTGCTCATACTTAGGCTCTATTACATTTTCCATAAACTTGGTTAGTAATCCGTCCAGTCTAATTGCTGGAATAGCTACTTTATCTGAACGATTGGCCAATGTAAATTTACCTAAATTGTTTTGTCTGTAATTGATCATGGAAAATAAAAAAAATGAAAATTCAATAAAAACAGAATCTGAATGATTTTCCTCTGCCCATCTAAGTTACTGTTAATTTGACATCTAACCCAAGCTTATGGGCATTAGAACATAGAGGAAATCTGCTCCGCTTTTTATTAGCCCCGGCGTATCTGACTGTCCCAATTGAAGCTCAAAATCATCGTTTTGTATTACCCTCAAAGCATCAATCAAAAACTGAGGATTAAAGCCGATATCAATAGGCGTTCCACTATAATCGATAGGAACTGTAACCTGTGCTGAACCTGTTTCAGGTGCCCGGCTTGAGAACACCATCTTATCCTTGCTAATAGAAAGCTTAATGCCTCTTGATTCCTCGCTCGTTAGAAGAGCTGAACGTTTAACAGCGCTTAAAACTGCATCAGTAGGTAAAACCAGCTTGTTATTATAGTCTTTTGGTATTATTTCTTCATAATTTGGGAACTTACCTTCGACAAGAGATGAGCTTATTACTGTGTTAGAATAGCTAGATAGTATTTGATTATCTACATATCTAACTTCAATGTTACCTTTGTCATGAGTTGCAAGTTTATTCATTAATGACATTGTCTTGGCGGGAACTATAATTTTCCGTTCAGCAATCTTTTCAGCCACTGTTGAGGTAAAGCCGACTCTTGAACGCGCCAGCCTTCTTCCATCGGTAGCAACAAAATTAAGCTTTTTCCCCTTTATTTCCCACAATACACCATTTATTGCATATCTACTTGTCTCCTTAGCTGCTGCAAAAAGACATTGCTCAACACCAATCTTGAAACGGTCAAAGGGCAGTATAATATCAGCTTCTCCATCAAACTGTGGAACTAAAGGAAACTGCTCTGGTTCCTGTCCATAGATAGTAAAATGGCTGTCTGCGCCCGTTATTTCACAAGCACCTTCCTCCGTTGTAAAAGTCAGTGCGTTATCAATACTTTCACGTACAATACCATTTAACCTATCCGCCTGTACTAAAACATCACCACTTTCATCTATCTTAACCTCTGATATTAAACAGCTTATCCCTGTTTCTAAATCCGTAGCAGAAATCACAACGTCTTTTTCACCGGTTGATATTTTCACACATCGCAAGATTGGCTTTGGTGTACGTGACGGAACAACTGATATTATTAAACCCAATGCCTCTGCGAGGGCATCTTTATTAAAATCTACCTTCATTAAAAACCTCCTTAAAAAAATGGTGTGAAAAAGCCACTTTTTAAAAATACACGTTTTATGAGTTCATAGTCTATAGCAGAAAAAGCATAAAAACAATAATTTTTGTGAAAAAAACAATCCCTATTTACTCAGTAGATCGTATGTTACTTATCACCTTCAGTTGTAATTTTATAGATTAATATTAAATCTATGTAAAAATTTGTTATTAGAATTAATATGAACTATGAATTTGTTATGTTTATTTTTTGATTTATGCCAAAGTCTTAAATGCAAAGGAAATAAGTAATAAATATGGACAGATGGTAATAAACATTAGTAGTTAGATATATTGTTAGCAACTTGACAAAAATAACAGTTTGCTTTAATAAAATTGTAGATTCATATATTAAGTATGAGATTTCAATAGCTTTCTAACAATGTATTTAACAATATAAAAGAATAATAGGGTTAAGATGGGTAATAGAGTTAAAGATAGATCCTCTATAAAAGATAGATCCTCTATATCGGAGGAGAATTTTTATGTAGGTTTTGACCTTGGAAGTAGTTGCGTACATTATGTTGTTATCAACAGTAACAAAGAGGTTGTTTACTGCCCAAAGCCAATTATGCACTTTGCGAATCCTATTGAGGCCTTAAAAGAAGCATGGTGGGATATAACAAGAAGATACGACACCCGATTTATTAGAAATACATCTTTTGCAGGAAGCGCTGCCATATATTTCCCAAAGGTTTTCAATGAGGCAGCTTACACATACGACAGCATTGCAATACCCATGGGGGCGGAGATACTAGCGCCTAAAGCAGAATATATATTTCACATAGGAGCCAAGGATTCTTATTTTTTTAATATAAAAAGAGCTAATGGAAAACGGATAATTAATGAGTGGCGAACAGGAAGTAAATGTGGGGGTGGCTCCGGCACATTGATAGAAAAACAGTGCAGGAGATTATATCAAGAAGATATTCAAGATTTGCAGTTGAAGGGGGAAAAAACTACTAACTTTGAGCAAGAGAAAGAAAAAATAAATATACTCAGCAGAAGTAAGCAACAGTTGCAATTAGAGAGTATGCTTCAAAGAGCTGAGTATGAAGCTGGAATGTCTAAAGAACCAAGTGAATTTTTAGCTCGATGTGGCGTGGTTATACAATCAGATTTGATTCATAAACAAAATGAGGGCGCCAAAAGAGAAGATAACATAGCAGGGCTTTTTAGAACGATAGCGAGAAACTACAAGATTGATGTCTTGGGAGCAAGAAGCTTCAAACAATCTAAAAATGATAGCAATGCAATTATTACAGGTGGAGTCTTCACTAACGAAATAATCCGTAGAAACTTAGAAAGTCTGCTTGGAATAAATATCATAAGGCCTAAGCATCATCACAGCATAGCTGCAATAGGCTCAGCTATTAAGGGAATAGAGCAGGGCAATAAATTTACACTTAATCTTGACCGTCTTGAGGAGGTTACTGAGTATGGCCGAGGGAAAAGGCAGTTTGCACCTGCACTTTATAAATCTATTAAGGATGTACATCAAAAAAGCAGATCGTTGAAGGAAGAGATAGAACCGGGTACGGAAGTTGTATTAGGAATAGACGGTGGCAGCACTACCACTAAGGGCACAATTGTTGAGTTAAAGAGTGGAAGATTACTTGATAAACTTTACATCAAAACTCATGGTGACCCGGAGGCCTCTCTTAGACGCGTCATTAAATACTTAAGCCGGCATAAAGAAAAAGTCATAGTTAGAGGGGTTGGCGCTACCGGCTCTGCGAGAAAATTGTATGAGAAGATGCTTTTAAGTAAGAAGAAAATTAAAGAGCTTTCAACCAAGGGCGTAGAATTAACAGATAGAATCACAGATGAAATTACATGTCATGCTCTCGGTGTAAAACATTATGATTCTGATGTAGATACAGTTTTCGAGGTGGGTGGACAAGACATGAAATTCACCACCTTTGCAGAAGATGGTACAGTCAAGCAGGCAAAGATGAATTATAGCTGCCAGGCGGGCTCCGGGCAGACTCTTGAGAATATGGCAGAAATTATAAATCTAAACGTGGAGAATTCTCTGCAGCAGGCTGCACTTAGAGCCGAGAGGGTTCCTATAATTGATTCTACATGCGGCGTATTTATGGAGATGGACGAAAACAGGCTCATAGCGGAAGGCTTCAGCAGAGAAGAAATAGCAGCCGCGATAATACGTGGTACAGCCGCAAGCTATTATTATAAATTTGTTGGAGGCTCTCAGCACGTCGGCAGGAAATGTTCTGCTCAAGGCGGCCCTCCCTTAGGAAAAGCCTTCCTTGCCGCCTTAGCACAGGTAACAGATAAAGAGATACAAGCCTATCCTCATCGTGAAATGTTTGGCGCCTGGGGCCAGGCTCTCGATATCATTGAAAATATCAAGCGCTTAGAAAAGCAGGGTAAAAAGTATGAATCAGCTTTCAGAGGATGGTCCTTAGTTGACATGTCTTTTGAGAAGCGAAAGGTGTCATGCAAAGAGCTGTTTAAGGAAAAGTCCTGCGGCATGAGGGATTGCCAGCTTGAGGTTTTCTCCATCGAGGACGATAGAATAATAACAGGGGGATTCTGCCCGAGAGGAAACTCCGAAGCTGCCGGCAAACCAAAAATAGACTACGTCGAAAAATATCACAAATTATATGAAAAATACTTCAAAAAGTACGGCTGTCTGCTTGCTGAGATTTCGTCTATAAGAGAAAAAGATGAATCAATTCGTACGGTAGGGATAAAGAGAAGCACTGCAACGCTTAGCGAAAAGGGTATCTGGAGTGCAGCCTTATTTAAAAATCTTGGTTTTCAGCCGGTAGTATCGCCGAGGAGCAATAAAGAAATTGCCAAGGTTGGAGTTGACAACTCAAGAACTGAGTTCTGCATAGCAAGAAAGCTCGTGACGGGTCATGCTGCTTTATTAAACGCCGACGAGAATGTGGAGTATTTATTTAATCCAAGCTTTATCGAGCACAGAAAAGCAAGTCCACCGGACTTGAAATACTGCATCTATACGGAATCGGAAGGTTATGTTTTAAACGATGTTCTTTCTCTCGATAAGAAAAAACAGATAAATCCAATTTTACATTTCGGTGACTTTGTACTTCTCGTTAGCCAGCTTAAGAAAGAGTTGGAAAGATTAGGATTTAGATTTACAGAAAAACAGATAAGGAAAGCCGTAAGAAATGCTGATAAAGCTGAAGATAGCTTCAAGGCCGAGCTTTACAAAGAGGGAGATAAATTCTTGCAGAGAATCGAGCAGTCAGGACAAAAGGCCTATGTCGGTATCGGCAGAGATTATGTCCTTCTTGATCCTGAGGCAAGCTCCAACTCAGGCGCTATGTTTTCTCAGGTACGAGGGCTTGAATACATACCTCAGATATTTTTAGAGCATAAGTTCAGAAACCTTTCGCTTGATGGAATCGTAGAGAATGAATTCTGGGTTGAGAGCGTCAAGATTCTAAAGGCACATTTATTCGTGGCTAATCATCCTAATTTGTTTGCTATAAGGATGATGAATTTTGCCTGTGGGCCGGATAGCTTAAAGATTTACCAGGAGGAAAAGATTCAGCGGTCTGTTAATAAGCCCTTGCTTACTTTGCTGACTGATGCGCAGACAAACAATGCGCCATTTGTAACAAGAACGGAGGCTCACGAGAGGGTTGTGAATCAAAGCCAGCCAAAGGCGCTGAGAATAGAGGATTTAAGTTTATGTTCAAACAACGGCAGTGCTGACAGAAAATGGCTTATACCGTATATGGGAGATGCCAGTTACTTAGCGGTGGCAGGGCTAAAGCATTTCGGAATAGACGCTAAAGTCCTTCCTACTAATACGCCCAGGGGCAATGAAATAGCTAAGCAGCATATTTATACGGAGGTTTGCCATCCCCTTAAGGGGGTTGTAGGTGATGCACTTGGCTTTCTTGACGAGGAAATTGAAAGAAAATCAAAGACATACGTAGAGGATAATTATCTTGTTATGCTGCCGACGACCAGCGGGCCGTGTAGATTTGGAAAGTACACGGAAATTTTAGGAGAGTTTTTACATCAGAGGGGCTTATCAAAGGTGCCGGTGATGGGACCATCTTCAGAAACAGATTACATTGATGTTCCGCTTCCGAGTGACTGTAGCTCGGCAGATAAAATCCGGATGCAGAAAATTTTGTTTAAGGCGATAAAGGCCTCCGACCTGTTGGAAGATACTTTTTTGAGATTTTACCCTTACGCTCTGGATAAGACATATATAGAGAGGCTCAAGAAAGATAGACTCAATGTGCTGAGTAAAGCGGTGGAAAAAGGCGCAGAGATAGCAGACCTTAGGAGATGGGGGCAGCAAACGGTATCTCTATTTAAGAGAATCGATATGCGAAATAGCGAAAGACTTCCTCTTGTTCTGTATATAGGTGAAATCTACATGAGACAGCATGACCCCTATACGAGCTTTGTGATTAGGCAGTTGGAAGAATCCGGACTGGAGGCAATAAGGGATCCAATTACTGATTGGCTGGACTACGTAAATCAAATGAACCAGAGAAATTCATGGCGAGATGCAGGGCTGGGAGTTAAGAGTCTTGATACAGCCAGGATATTAAAACATTCGGCTAAGTTTGCAAGGTCTTTTATTAAAGGCAGATATATGTCTTATGTTGAGCAAAAAATTGCTGAGCCGTTTCATGAGGTGCTCGACGGCAGGCATATTCTTCCTAAGCCTATGGAAATAATTGAGACCCTGGAGAAAAGACACGAATTTCATGGAAATATAGAAGGCGAATCTCCTCTGAGCACAGGGATTGCTTATTATTTTATGAACGAGTTAATCCAGCCAAAAGGCGATGCGTACGTTTCAGGGATATTCCATGTTGGCCCTTTTACCTGTATGCAGGAAGGAGTAGCAACGGCTAAAATAGAAGCGATGGCAAAAGAATTGAGGAAAAGAAAACCTGATTTGGTTTTTCCAATTATACATGCCTTTTTTGGGGATTCGGCGAGCGCAAATCTTGATTCGGAGATCGCTGTTTTCACCGAGCAGTGTTATCAAAAAAGAGAGATGCTTAAACAGAAGTATGGGCGAAAATAACAAAGTATTATCGTCTGCAATCGAAATCTCTGATATGGCCAAGCCGTTTTGTAAGATTGTTACATATCGTGGTTATTATGTAGGCTAACCCTTTTTATATCAAGATGTTAAAGGCGAAGAACGGCAGGTTTTCCTTGTGGAAAAATTGTTAGAAGAAATAGCAAAATACCAGACAACCTTGATAGTGGTTGGCAGAGAATTGGGATACAAAAATGCTTTGTTGAAAAGGTGCCGGGTCATTTCGACCGAAGCCCCCATTTCTGCTTTCGCCCGCTGCCCCGCCTTGCGTCGTAAGACGCAGGGGCAAGCAGAAAGCAAGGGGGGCGAAGTGGAGAAAACTGTTTAAAATAGATTTCTCGACTCGCCTTTCGGCTCGCTCGAAATGACAGTTATGGTGTTTTCAACAGAGAAATACAAGAAATAAATGTTTTTGTGTGGCGGCATCGCAAAGTCCCGCCACGGGCGGTTTGGGTACGACACGTTTTCTATTTTTCTTGCAATGATGATTGATGATTTGTAAAGTAAATAACAATTATGAAGTTACAGTAGAATCTTCTTGTTTCCTGGGTCGGTGCCCGAGAGGCTAAAGGGGACGGGCTGTAAACCCGTTGGCGTAAGCCTACGTTGGTTCGAATCCAACCCGGCCCATTACCGAAATTTCACGCCCTAATCAAATTCAAACATTTCCAATGCTGCGTTGCTCGTCTTAGATGTGGCGTCTATCTGCCAAGTTATACCAAGTGTACTTAATTACAGCGTTTTTACTGGGCTATCTGATGTGGTTAACGGCTCTGCTGAGCCAATAAATATTGAATCCACAAGCTGGCTCAAATATATGAGACGCAAGGATTAATCATAATTAGTATTAGCAGTTTCTGCTAACATAAACTGCTAATATATGCAGATATATATTTATATGTTGGTATTACTATCTCCGGCTGAACAGTAGAAATTAACAACTCGAAAAGCATTTGACTCGTCTGCTCAACTGTGATATACTTGTTTGTCGCCCTGGGGTCTTTTTGGTGTATTGTGGAGGATGGGTGAGGCCGTCACAACAAGGCCCAAATAAAAAAGGAAGGATGGTTATGTCGTTTCTAAAAAGCAAACACCAAATCAAGCTTTGTCCCAAAACAGACAGAATCAATCCGTCAACTCGCAAACACAGGTGGCTTTTGTTGTTGTTTCCCTTTATGGGTTTTGCCGCTCTTATCTGGTTCCTCGTGCGCGTAATTCCCAAGCCTTCACGTGCAACATATCCCTGCCAGCGGGTGGCGTTTCCACTGGCATCGGGTTTTATTGTCTGGCTGATGGGAATAATTGGCTCAGCCATCGCCTACCGAAAGGCAAAACGTGCGCTTGCGCGAGCACACTATGTCCTGGCTATAACCTGCATCGTCGTCAGTATCGGTTTTATCTGGGCGGCTATAAATAGCACCGATGGGAAAATAGCCTACAGCCACGGGCCAATCGTTGCCAACAGCCCAATAGGCAATGGCAAAGGCATCCATCCGGGCCGAGTCGCCTGGATTCACGACCCCAATTCAACAAACTGGCATGGTCGAGGCTCGGCAGAACGCTGGTATTCCAACACCTGCACTGACCAAACGGTTGTGGATGAAATGCTCTCAAAAGCAATTCAGGCATTAACCGGCAAAAGCAGCGATGCCGCCGCTTGGGACGCCATATTTAGAAACTTTAACCGGCAAATGGGAAAAGGCTACATCAGCTACACGCCGGGCGAAAAAATCGCTATAAAGGTCAACCATACATTGATGCATTCTGCCAGCGCATCTACTATGGAGAAAACCGTGCATATCGACGGCATAGACAATTCACCTCAACTTGCGATAGCCCTTCTCAGGCAACTGACGGATGTTGTAGGCGCCAATTCAGGCGACATAAGCATAGGCGATCCGACCAGAATTATGCCCAACTACTGGTATAATATGGTCGAGCCGAATTGTCCGGGCGTCGTTTATTTGACAAGAGACGGCTATTCCGGCTCAGGCAGAACAATTGTCACCTACGACTACAATACGCCCTTTCATTGGAGCGACCCTTGCGACGAACACTGGACAAGGGTCTGGAGGAAAGACTATATCCCAACGCACTTTGCACAGGCAGATTACTTCATAAACTTTCCTATCCTTAAAAGCCACAACGACTCCGCAATAACCGTCGGCGGCAAAAATCACTACGGCTCTTTGATTAGGAATCCAGCCGACATAGGCTATTATAATATGCACCACTCAAGGGTGACCGAATCGCCGGGGATGGGCAGGTATAGGGCGATTGTTGACCTGATAGGACACCCAAAACTGGGCGGTAAAACTCTCTTGACATTAATTGACAGCCTCTACGCCGGTCGAAGCTGGGATTCCCAACCAATCAAATGGGATATGGAGCCGTTCAACGGAGACTGGCCGAGCAGTATCTTCCTCTCACAGGATAGGGTAGCAGCCGACTCTGTGGCCTTCGATTTTATGGACAATGAATGGGATGCCAGTCCCTACAGCATTAATGGCTACCCGCAGAAGTCCGGAGCAGACGACTATCTGCACGAGGCGGCACTAATTCCCAACCCTCCGTCCGGCGTAAAATATGACCCCAACAACGATGGAGGACTGACTGAGAGCTTAGGTGTTCACGAGCACTGGAACAACGCAACCGACAAACAATACAGCCGAAACCTCGATCCAATTAATGGAGCAGGTATCGAACTAGTAACC
>Ga0307437_1000244_pt1 | contig 45445 bp, 42 predicted proteins | sample SalMarWE160390MG_FD_202146 | JGI IMG/M metagenome (GOLD analysis project Ga0307437, IMG submission 202146) | Salt marsh sediment microbial communities from the Plum Island Ecosystem LTER, Massachusetts, United States - WE1603-90 | ecosystem: Environmental > Aquatic > Marine > Intertidal zone >...
CGAGCTTGGTTACATAACGGGAGAAGAGCAAAAGGAGATGTACCGAGGTATGATGAAACAGCTGTATGGCGAAAAGGCGAGTCTTGTCAGAAAGATCTTTGCGACCAAAAATGCCGGGCTCTTTGCGATGAACCTGATGAACGCAGCCCGGGGTTTGGGTCTTGAGACACACCCCATGGATGGATTCGATGAGGCAGCTATTAAGAAGCAATTCGGCATTCCCCAAGACAAGATCATCCCCATGCTCGTCGCAATCGGCCATCTCAAGAAAGGGATGACCTTGCTGCCGCGGGCCTTCAGGAGGGATATCGACGAATTTACCGGCTTTGACTCGTACCAATAAACCCCATGTTCGTGACATGACATCAAAGAGCTGTGTTCAGGACCCAGGTGCCTGGATCGAGACAACGATCAAGGATTTCATCAACACGTCGCCGGAAAACACGCTGCGAAATAGCGAAGGTGATAAGGCATGGGTAGATCCGCTCGTGGGGTTCTCAAGCGGCGCAGATCCCCTCTATCAATTTTTTAAGGAAGATATCGGGTCTTTTCACTGGACCCCTCTGGAGATATTCACTAAGACATTTCCCTCGGCACAGGTTACCCCTGATCAGCTCACGGTCATCAGCTGGGTCTTGCCGCACACTGAGGTGACGAAGGCAGACAACCGCACAGAGACCGTCTATCCCTCAGAACGATGGGCCAGGGCACGCATCTTCGGTGAAAGGGTCAACAGAAAGCTCCGTGGGCATGTGGTGGAAACCCTGCAAGGATCAGGGTACGATGCCGTTGCCCCCATGCTTTCTCCTTTCTTCGAAGGAAAAACGTCCGAGCAGTATGGGTTTGCCTCCACGTGGTCTGAACGGCATGCCGCGTATGCATCGGGGCTGGGGACCTTTGGCCTGAGCGACGGTCTCATTACGCCCAGAGGTAAGGCAATGCGGTGCGGTTCAGTCGTCGCTCGCATCGCCATCCCCCCTACGAACAGGCCGTATCTGGACCATTACGCCTACTGCCTCTTTTTTGCCGAAGGCCTGTGTGGACGGTGTATCCAGCGCTGCCCTGTCGGGGCCATTACCGAGGCCGGCCATGACAAAGAACAATGTCTCAATCATCTGTCACCCACAACCGCTGATTATGTAAAATCCCATTTCGGATTCGAGGGCTATGGTTGCGGGTTATGCCAGACGAACGTTCCATGTGAATCCAAGATTCCTACCAGAGATGATGTTCACGAGGAAAAAAAATGACCTAAGTACAAGCATACCAGCTCCCCGTTGTTTTGCCAGAAGCCGATTACACACATTTCTCATCCCGATAATCCGAGAGATTGCCCCTTTAAAAAGTCAGGGTGACAAAATGCCTTGAACTAGATACGCAGGTTTGTTACGCTGTTCTCTCCTTATCATCCGCTCTGTCGTGGGTATGGACCGAAAAGAGGCTTTAGCCCCCGGCGATATCTCAGGAGGTGCTATGTCCGCAGGAGAGAGTAAAGACTATTTAGACCTCAAGGCCATCGCCGCCCTCATCATCTTGACCCTCTTGTGGGGCTTCAACTACACCGCCGTCAAAGTTTCAAACGAGGGGATATCCCCGGTCTTCGCCTGTGCGCTGCGCTCCGTCATCGCCTCGATCTGCGGGGTGATCTACTGCCTGAGAAAGGGAGAACGCCTATTCCATACCGATATCATGCTCTTTCATGGATTCATGGTGGGACTCTTATTCGGCCTGGAGTTTGCCTGTATATACTTGGGGTTGCTGTACACAGATGCCGCCCGCGCGGTGATCTTCGTCTACCTGAGCCCTTTTGTGGTGGTCGTAGGGGCTCATTTTTTCCTCAGGGGGGATCGTCTGACCGTTTTAAAGATCCTCGGTCTTGTGTGTGCCTTTGCCGGCATCCTCATCGTCTTCCGGGGGAGGCCAACAACGGCCAGAGCCACTATGGTCATCGGTGATATCTTGGAGATCATGGCGGCCTTTCTGTGGGGGTCCGCTACCCTCTATATCAAGCGGTTTATGGCGAAAAAGGCCCACCCCATCAACACCTTTTTGTACCAGCTCGTTTTTTCCATCCCGATCCTTTTTATAGTGAGCCTTATCATTGAGCCGCAGTGGATCACCAGGATCGATCTCACCATCGTCACCTCCCTCTTCTATCAATCGGTCATCGTCGCCTTTTTGAGCTATTTTATCTGGTTCAAGCTCATACACAGCTATTCGGTGAGCAGGCTCTCCGCCTTTACCTTTCTTGGCCCTTTGTTCGGGGTGCTCTTCGGGATCCTCTTCCTGAGCGAGGAATTCACCTATTCTTTGATGGTAGGGCTCCCCCTGGTCTCGCTGGGGATCTTCTTCGTGAACTGGAAGCGGCGGACAGCCCAGGGGTCCTAATCTAACCATCCGAACGGGTTGGTATCGCCCTGCTTTATTTCTGAGATACCCCTCTGTCTCAATAAAAAACGGGGGGTAGTAGTGTACCCCCCGTGGGCATAAGCAGAACATTGAATCGCCGTTTATTTATCGGCTAAGCGAATGGCACGTTGGCTAAAACCTTGGCATCAGCTTTTTCTATGCCCTCGCTCCCCACAGGACCCAGATGCCAATGGCGATAAACCCTATGCCGGCAATGAGCTTAATAACCTGTGGAGAGATCCACCGGCTGATGAACGATCCGGCGACAACCGCCATAAAGGTCGCCAGCACCAGGGCCGAAGCGGCGGCCACGAACAGGCCCACCTTGTTGACCTCCCTGTCCGAGGCGAGCAACAGGGTCGCCAGCTGGGTCTTATCCCCCAGCTCGGCCAGGAAGATGCTGGCGAAGACCGCAGCAAATATCTTAAGATCCATGTCTTCCTCCTTGTTTTACCCGGGCAAGGCCTTTCGCAGCCCCTTTATGGGGGCGGTTTTTCTCTGTGAAACCGGCATGAGGATTGAAACCTTATGCCAGCTCATTATCCCTTCCCCAGTATCCTCTTGTACCAGACAAACCACGGCGTATCCAAAAGGCCGATGATGTTCTTGCTGACGATCTGTCCGATGATGAGGGGGAGGATGGGCATGACACCGTAGAAGGCCAGGGTCACGAAGATCACGCTGTCGATGGTCAGATCCAGGATATCTGAACTGATGCTGCGCAACCATATCCGTTTCGCGTACCGCTGCTTCAACCAGGCGAAGACATACGCATCGAGGTTCTGACAGATGAGGAAGGCAACCCACGAGGCAGCCGTGATCCTGATCCCCAACATAAACATCTTCTGCCAGGCCTCCTCGTATGGGAAAAAGGGGGCAGGGGAGAGGCTGTTCACCAGGGCGATGAAGATCACGAGCAAGACCTGGGTGATGAAGGCGATGATGATTGCCAGGTGGGCCTTCCTCCTTCCGTAGGCTTCGTTGATCATATCGATGGCCTGGGCGACAAAGGGATAGATGAATACGGAGGCCGGGGCGAAAAAACGATGAAACCCCAGATTAAACTCCACGATCCTGATTGCCATGATTTGAGAGGCACCCAGGTAGATGGTGTAAAAGGCCACCAGCGCCGCAAACCCGTGCTCGGGAAAGCGCTTGACGATGGAGGCGCTGGCATAGGTGACGATGGTCAAGCTGACGATCCAATAGATCCATACGAGAGGAATGGGCATCTTCAAAACTCCAAAATCTCGGTCTTAAGCTCCCCGCACGATACCCTCTCCCCCCGTCCTCTGTCAACCAGGAATGGGTGAGGCAGAGAAAGGGTTGACACCCCCCGAGGTACTATTTCATAATGATGTTATGTTATTGCCAAGCACATGCTCCCTGTGTCTCAAGGGTGCAGGGCAGGACCTCGGGAGGGCTTTAAACGATGGGTAACAGACTGGCCTGGGCCGGATTGATTATCATCGGCCTCTTGCTTACGACGGCCCTCCTCGCCCCCTTTCTGGCCCCCTCTGATCCCCTGGGCATCGACCTCACGGGTGAGCTGGAGGGGCCGGGGCCGGGTCATCCCCTCGGTCAGGACAAGCTGGGAAGGGATATCTTGAGCCAGGTTATCTACGGGTCTCGGGTCTCCCTTGTAGTGGCATTGGTGGTGGTAGGGATCTCCCTGCTCATCGGGGTGGCCCTGGGGGCGACGGCGGGTTATTTCGGTGGGGTCTTCGACGCCATCTTGATGCGGATCGTCGATATCCTCCTCGCCTTTCCGGGTATCCTCCTGGCTATCGCCCTGACGGGTATCCTCGGCCCCAGCCTCAAGAATATCATCCTCGCCCTCTGCGTGCTGGGCTGGGTGGGTTATGCCAGGCTCGTGCGAGGCCAGGTCCTCGCAGAGAAGAACAGGGAATACGTCGTGGCGGCCAGGGCCCTGGGGGGGAGCCACCCCAGGATCATCCTCCGGCACATCCTCCCCAATTGCTTTGCCCCGGTCATCGTGGAGGCTACGTTCGGCCTGGCAGGGGTGATCCTGGCAGAGTCAAGCCTCAGTTTTTTGGGACTGGGTCCCCAGGATGTACCGACGTGGGGAAGGCTCCTGAACGAAGGGGCCCAGTACATCCTGTTCGCCCCCCACGTGGCCACCTTCCCGGGCATGGCCATTATGATCACGGTCCTGGGGTTTAATTTTATCGGCGACGGCCTGCGCAACAAATGGGATGTCAAGAGGACGGCGTGAGGATCAAAAAGCTTCCCAGTCCCAACTTTTCCAGTAGAAATGGCCAACAGGTGGACATGATCGTCGTCCACGCCATTAGTCTCCCCCCTGGGGAGTTCGGCACGGGGTATGTCCTGGATCTGTTTTTGGGCAGGTTGGATTCTACCGCCCACGCTTACTTCAAGGTATTGGAGGGCCTGAGGGTCTCCGCCCACTACTTTATCGATCGGGAGGGAACAATCATCGAGCTGGTTGACCCGGACCAGATGGCCTGGCACGCCGGCGAGAGTTCCTTTGAGGGGAGGGAGGGGTGCAACCCCTTTTCCATCGGCATCGAGCTGGAGGGCGGCCCAGAACACCCCTTCACCGAAGGGCAGTATCGCGCACTGCAGGAACTCTGCCTGCTGTTGATGGAGCGCTACCCCTTGATCACCCCGGAGAGGATCGTGGGGCACAGCGATATCGCCCCGGGGAGAAAAGCTGATCCAGGCCCCCTCTTCGCCTGGGGACGCTTGAGAGATGAATTAGGAGCGAAGGTGAAGGGCAATGCCTGAAACACGAACTCTTATACCCCCCAAGGCCCTCGTGCTGGCCCCCATGGCAGGGATAACGGACCCCCCCTACCGCCTAGCGGCCCGGGAAAAAGGGGTTGACCTGGCCTACACCCAGATGGTAAGCGCTGTGGGGTTGGTGAAGGGGAATAATGGATGCAGCCGTCTCTTAGAGGTCTACCCTCAAGAAGGACCGCTCATGGGTCAACTCTACGGCACCGATCCTGCGGTGTTGGCTGAGGCCGCCGCCCGGGTGCAGGAGATGGGGTTTGATGGGGTTGATATCAACGTGGGGTGTCCGGCCGCCAAGGTGGTGAAAAAGGGAGGGGGGGCGGCCCTCTTGCGGGAGCCGAAGAGACTACAGGAGATCCTCAAACGGGTGCGTGACGCCCTCCACATCCCCCTCGGGATCAAGATCCGCTCAGGATGGCATGAAGGGAGCATCAATGCCCTGGAGATCGTTCAGATGGCCGAGGATTGCGGCGTGGACCTGGTTGCCATCCATCCTCGCTCTCGGTCGCAGAAATTCGGCGGGGAGGCGGATTGGGGGCTCATCAGGCAGGCCAAAGGACGAACAGGGCTGAAGATCATCGGAAATGGCGATGTCCGTACGCCCGAGGATGCAGTAAGGATGCTTGATGAGACGGGGTGCGATGGGGTAATGATCGGGAGGGGGAGCTGGGGGAACCCCTGGATCTTCGAGAGGACACAGGGGCTCATCCACAAGGGACAGGTAATCCCTCCCCCCACGTGGGAGGATAAGAAAAGAATAATCCTCAGGCACCTGGAGATGCACCTGGAGCACAACGGCACCCCCTGGGGGATCCTCAGCTTCATCAAGCATGTGGGATGGTACCTTAAGGGGTACCCTGCGGCCGCCGATTTTCGAGGAAGGCTCAACACCATCAGGACCAAGGACGGGCTGCGCAGGGAGATGGAGGCATATTTCCGGCACATCGAGAGCGCAAAAGGAAGGAATTGATGCCCATTATCGATGCCTACGGCATGAGGGGAAATGTGGTCTTTGGCAGGGGGGAACGCGGAGAGGGGAAAGACTCCCTCGTCTTCATCCACGGGGCCGGGGGCAGCTCGACCACCTGGCAACCGCAACTGGACTACTTCAGCCGGGCGTTCAACTGCTTTGTCATGGAACTGCCGGGACATGGGGCGGCGCAGGGCACGGGGGCGCAGGAGGTCAAGAGCTATGCCCTCTGGATCAGGGGGGCCCTGGATGAGCTGCAGGTGGTCAGCCCCTTCATCATTGGGCACTCCATGGGAGGGGCCATCACCATGGACCTGGCCCTGAGATTTCCGGCCCTCCCCAAGGGGTTGGTACTGGCAGGCACCGGTGCGCGGCTGCGGGTACACCCCGACATCCTCGACGGGATCAAGAAGGCATTTCCCCAGGCCGTGGAGCGCATCTGCGAATTCTCCTTGGCCAAGGATGTATCAGAGGGAATGCGGCAATTGGCCGTTGCCCAGATGATGAAGAATTCGCCCGATGTCCTGCATGGGGACTTCTTAGCCTGCGATCGATTCGACGTCATGGAGGAGGTAGGGGCGATCAAGAAGCCCACCCTGGTCATCTGCGGTGATCAGGATGCCCTGGCACCGGTCAAATATTCCCGCTACCTGGCCGATACAATAGCAGGGTCCCGCCTGGAGATCGTCGAGGGGGCAGGACACAAGGTGATGTTGGAGCGCCCTGAGCAGTTCAACAACAAGTTGGAGGCCTTCTTCCGTTCTGCGGGTACTGGAGATGCCTAGGGTCTACATTCCCCCGGAGAGGATAACGGGTGAAGCAATTCCCCTGCAGTCCAGGGAGGCACGGTACATCCTCACGGTTCTGCGGCTCGGCCCAGGGGATGAGGTGACGGTCTTCGACGGTGAGGGGCGGGAATATCGAACCGTGCTCACCGAAGACTACGAAGGGGGAATGTACCTGGCGATCCAGGAGGAGTTGAGCACCCAGAGGGAATCTCCTTTTAGGATAACGCTTGGCCAGGCCCTCCTGAAGGGGGAGCGCATGAAATTCGTGATCCAGAAGGCCACCGAACTGGGTGTGGACAGGATCATCCCCCTCGTTACCTCCCGCTCCATCCCCATCGTGGAAGGAGAGCGGGAATCGCTCAGGATAGAGCGGTGGCGCAAGATCGCCCAGGAGGCGGCCAAACAAAGCGGCAGGACAGTAGTCCCTGAGATCGGGGCGATCCATGAACTGGCGGATTTCCTCGCTCAGAGCGAAGGGTCAAAAGGGCCAAAGGTGATGCTCTGGGAGGGGGAACCCACCCCCCTGCGGGAGGTCGCAGCCAAGATCGACCCGCAAGGTGGGATCACGTTGCTCATCGGCCCCGAAGGGGGGTTTTCCGAGGCTGAGGTCTCCGCGGCCCAAGACCAGGGCTTCCTCGTGGCCGGGCTGGGACAGCGGGTCTTGCGGGCCGAGACAGCGAGCCTGAGCGTCCTGAGCATCCTTCAACACCTCTTCGGCGACTTGGGGTAAAGCAGCCCAGAACTGATGAAGCAATGGTAAGACAAAACCTGACGCAATTGTGTAAAGAAGGGTTAATTAGAAAAAGGGATAAGTATATTACAATAGGATAAAAGGAACAGAAAGGAGAAGAAAGCCATGATTTACAAGAAACTTTCCAGACGTTCCTTTATAACCATGTCAGCTCTCTCCACTGTCTTCTTTGCCCTGGACTGGAAAAAGATTTCGGCTTATGCCGCCAGCATGGGCCCGAAAAAGGACTATCCAACTGTGATAATCGGTGCTGGGTTGGGCGGGTTATGTTGCGGGGCCTATTTGGCGAAGCAGAACATACCGGTAACGGTGGTCGAACAGTACAGTAGTCCCGGTGGCTATGCGACCGCCTTTGATCGAGCCGGCGGAAAATTTACATTCGAGGTTTCCCTGCATGGGATGGCGGCCAGAAACAATGCGGCAGCCCGCATCCTGACAGATTTGGGGATACTAGAACGGTTAGAATTGGTTCAACTTCCTGAGATCTACCGTCTGGATACCCCAGACCTGAAGATCACTATTCCCCAGGGGGATCCCGAGGCATATATTCGTCTCCTGACCAAACACTTCCCTGCCGAAGAGGGGGGCATCCGAGACTTTGTTCATGAGGTAGTCGGCATTGCCGAAGAAGCTGACAGACTCTACCGGAAAGGGAAGTTTTCCAAAGTCCTATTTGCCGTTCAGTACCCGAAGATGTTTAAAGCTCACAACAAAACTTTGGCCGAGCTCATAAACAAGCATATTAAGGATCCTGCCCTCCAGACAATCTTGGCCTCCCTGTGGGACTTTCACGGGCTGCCGCCGTCTAAGGTCTCCGCTTTATACTACGGCGTGGCCACGGGCGATAGCCTCAAAAACGGAACCTATTACATCAAGCTGCGTTCTCGGGACCTGAGCTACGGCTTGACCAAGCTCATCGAGAGCTTTGGTGGTCAGATCATCTATGAAACCTTAGTGGAAAAGATCTTGGTTAAGAACGGTGCCGTAGAAGGGGTGGTGCTCAGGGGGGGGAAGGCCCTGCCCGCCCGGGCCGTGGTCAGCAATGCCAATGCACTCACCACACTCAAGGAGATGGTGCCCCAGGAGGCCATGCCACCAGATTACCTCAAACCCCTGGCTGGGTATAGGCCCAGCCTCTCCACCTTTATTGTTTGGCTGGGGTTGAGCAAGGAAGTCAAGGGGAAGATAGACGGCTCCGGTTTCCAAATCGCTTCAGGTCGGGGACCAGAGGCCGATTATCAGTCTTGCTTGAAGGGTGAGGTAGAAAAAATCCCCTTCAGAGTCAGCGTCTACGACAATATATTTGACGGTTACTCTAAACTGGGGACCTCCACGCTGAGAATCTTCTGTCTGACTGGATATGGACCCTGGCGGCAGTTTGAAACCGATTATCGGGCCGGTCGTAAGAATGCCTATCACCGGGAAAAGGCGAGATGGACGAACATCCTCATCCGCCGGGCCGAGGAAAAGGTTGTGCCTGGGCTCTCCTCCATAGTTGATGTCAAGGAGGCAGCCACTCCCCTGACGAATTGGCGTTTTACCCAAAATGTCGAAGGGGCGATCTACGGGTTTGAGCAGTCTATGGACAATGCCTATATTGACCGAATAGACAACCGAACCCCCATCAAAGGACTTTACCTAGCCAGCGCTTGGAGCTATCCTGGTGGTGGCTTTTCCAGTGTGCTGCTGGGGGGGCAGATGACCTTTCGAAAGATGATGGCGGATTGGGGGGGATAAGGGGGAGCACCGCGATACGATGACGCTATTCCATATCCCTTCATCTATCCGGTATGAAAAACCGCTTTCCTTTTTTGAGGATAAACCCTTCTTTGCATAATTGTTGCAGACATTTGCCCACTCGGTCCACATCGCGGTTGATCTCTTGCACCAGGGCAGCCTTCGTGATACCGGGATCTTTCACCAATGCCCTCAGGATCATACCCCTGACCTGCCTCAGCGATCCTTCAAAGGGTGACTGTTTTGTATAGTGGGCGCTCCTGCGACTGGGGTTGACGTGCCTCTCCTTTAAGGCCACCCCATAGTCCATCAAGGCGTAATACCACCGGCGGGGTCGTTTTGCATCGAGGGTCTGTTCTACAAGCGGAAGGATCTCGCTGTCTTTGATACCCTCCCTGTCTTGGAAAAAGTGGTGGATGAAGACGCTGCGGATGTTCGTCTCGACAAATACGGCAGGTTTATTGAAGGCAAAGGCGCACACAGCGCCGGCCGTGGCAGCGCCGACACCCGGCAAGGCCTTCAGGGCCTCGATTGTCGAGGGAATCCTGCCTTCATGGCGATCAACGCAGATGACGGCCAGGTTTTTGAGCGCCAGGGCCCTGCGGTTATAGCCCAGGCCCTGCCATTGTTCGAGAACGGCACGCAACGGGGCGCGGGCCACGGACTCGATGGTGGGAAATCGGCGGAGAAACTGCCCGTATTTTTCAATGACCCTCCCGACCTGGGTCTGCTGCAGCATCAGCTCTGACAGGAGTATCCTATAAGGATTGCGGTGTTTGCGCCACGGGAGCGCTCGCCCGTTTCTTCGATAGTAGTCATAGACCTCCTTGCGAAACCGGCGTATCTGTTGGGGGCTTAGTGTGCGGGGTTTCTTCATGTCCGATTCCATAGGGGGTTCATGATCTGCATTGAATACTATATCACGGAAGGCGAGGATGAGAAAATGTGCGAAAGGGCTGGAAAAAGATCCTCAGGGATGTTATATTGATAACGATACGGAGGTTAGTATGCCCATCTTTGAATATCACTGCATGAAATGCGATAAGGACTTTGAGACTCTGGTCTTCGGCGATCAAAAGGTCTCCTGCCCCACCTGTAATGGCACCAAGGTCAAAAAGTTCCTCTCCACCTTCAGCCACAAGAGCGAAGAGGGGTTCTCAAGCTCGCAGGGATCTTCCTGCGGTTCTTGCAGCGCCACGAGCTGTACGAGTTGCGGCTCTTCATAATAAGGGTGCAGCGAAAAAGCAAGCCGGCTTCTCCCCTTTAAGCCAATCCTTTTGTAAGTAAGCCCCCCATAAAAACGGTCTTGACAAGCAGGCACAGAAAAGCAATAGTGCCGATGTCAATGCTCTCGTGAAACAACTACCGGAGGTGTCATGGATATCAAGGAAATCACGTTAGAAGCACTGGATACGGAGCGATTCATCGCAGAACAAGTGAAGGAGATCGCCTCGGCCGTGGGGGATGGTGTGGCCATCAATGCCCTCTCCGGCGGTGTCGATTCAGCCGTTGTGACCATGCTTGGGCATAAGGCCCTTGGTGATCGGCTTAAGACCTATTTTATCGATAGCGGCCTGATGAGGGAGGGGGAGCCGGAGCATATCGTTTCGCTCTTTAAGGGGTTAGGGGTGCCTACAGAGTTGGTCGATGCCCAAAAGACATTCTTCGCAGAACTCAAAGGCCGCATTGATCCGGAAGACAAGCGAGAGGCCATCACCCGGGCCTTTTACAAAGATGTTTTCGGCAAGCTCGTGAAGGAGACCGGCGCCAAATACCTCCTGCAGGGGACGAACCACACCGATATCGAGGAGACCGTTGCCGGGGTCAAGAGACAGCACAACATACTCGGGCAGCTCGGCATCGATCCGGAGAAGATGTTCGGGTACAAGATCATTGAGCCCCTGATCCAACTCAGAAAATCGGGCATCAGAAAGGTCGCCCAGGCAGTAGGGTTGCCGGAGGAGATCTACAACCGACCGCCTTTCCCCGGGCCGGCCCTGGCTGCCAGGGTCATCGGTGAGGTGACACCCGAGAAGGTCAAGGTCGTGAGAAAGGCCACCATGATTGTGGAAGAAGAGCTATCAAATAGCGGGGCCTTTCAGTACCTGGCGATCTTGCATGAGGACAAGGTGACCGGCGTGAGGGCAGGGAAGAGGGATTTCGGCCTGCAGATCGAGGTCAGGTGCTGGGAGAGCACCGACGCGAAGGTCGGGTCCCCTACCAGACTCGGATATGACGTGTTAGATAAATTAGCAGAGAGGATCACGACCGAGGTGCCCGGCGTGGTCAGCGTGACCTATAATATTACCCCCAAACCACCTTCCACCATAGAGGCGGTATAGTAACTTTTATGAGTCTAGGTTGGCAGCTGAATGTTGGAGGGGTGGCTTGATGTTACAGTTTGGTTCCCACTTTACCGGACTCTAATGTTTTATTGTTTGTGACTCTTTCCACATCAACAATGACCTCGCGCTCTTTGCGCACTGAATTGACCAGGTAGATGTGAGGACTTCTGGCGAGGTCTTCTATCCTTATCACCCTCTCCTTGACCTTCCCCTGCTCCAATAGATAGGCCCGGTACGTGCCGGGGAGCAGGCCGCATTGGATCGGCGGGGTGTACAATTCTCCGTCCAGCTCGACCACGATATTGGCGATGCACGACTCGGTCACTTCCCCCTTTTCATTCCACAGGATGACATCTGTGTGCCCAGGCCATGTTGCCAGGGCCTGCTCATAGACGCCTCGGTTGGTTGTTTTGTGGTACAGGAATGGATTCGAGGGATCGATTGGTGCAGGTGCCAGGCAGACATGTGGGAGCTGTGCAGCAGCATCTCCCAGGGCTTCGGCCAAGACTTCAGCCAGAGCTTCAGACTGAAGGGTGATACCACCATCTCTTGCCACGAGGAGCCGTACCTTGTGCGCGGTTTTGGGGAGCGTGTGCGCTAAAGAGGCTAGCGTATTGCGTACGGCGTCCATATCGGCGGAGTAAGAAAAATATGTCGCCGAGTCCGCCAGGCGCGCCAGGTGGTACGGAAGCAGAAAATATCCCTCCTCAGGGGTCCACAAGATCGACTCGAGGAGGGAGAACCCCGGCACCCGCTGGGTGAGAATTTTCGCCTTTGTCTGACATTCCTCAAATTCCATGGTGTCGATGGAGTCCCACACGATGCCGCCGCCGACACCGTATTCGGCCTCACCTTGGGCCTTGTCGATGAGCACCGTGCGAATAGCGACATTGAACTGCGCCTTACGGTCGGGCATCCAGAACCCGACGGTGCCCGTATAGATTCGACGGGGATTTTGCTCGAGCTCTGTTATGATCTGCATGGTGCGGGGTTTCGGTGCCCCGGTGATAGAGGCCGGGGGGAAGAGGGCTTGCATTATCGCACATAAACCGGCCTCTGTTGTCGCCCTGACGGTGGAGGTCATCTGCCACACGGTCGGATATTTTTCAACCTCATACGGGTTGCTCACGTGCACGCTCCCCGTGTGTGCGATCCGCCCCATGTCGTTTCGAACCATATCGACAATCATGACGTTTTCCGCCCTGTTCTTTTCCGAGTGGTGGAGCCACTCGGCCTGTTCGCGGTCATCATGCAGCATCAGCCCCCGCGGGGCGGTCCCCTTCATGGGACGTGAGATCAGCGCTTCACCTTCGAGTTGAAAAAAGAGCTCGGGTGAGGCGGAGCATATGATCCATTCCTTGGTGTTCACGAAGGCACTGTACGATGCATCCTGCGCCCTGGCCAATTCGATGAAGTACGGCCACGGATCTCCGCTGAAGGGCGCCCTCAGGCGCAAGGTGAAGTTGACCTGATAGGTATCGCCAGCCTCGATATAGTCCTTGATTCTGCCAAGGGCGTCCTGGTAAGCGTTGGGTGTGAGCGAAGGCGTCCACAGTAGTGATTCGGAAGGAATTTCTGTTCCTGATGGAAACGAAAACCCCTCGGGTTTGTCGTAGAGACCGAACCATAGTAAGGGAAAGCAACCATCCGCCTTCACCGCAAGGGCCGAGTCGAAGGCAGGTGCCGCCTCATAGGCGATGAAACCCGCGGCATAGAGACCGTGTTGGCACGCCTGCTCTTCGATGGCATTCAGCGCCGGTATGACCTCTTCAATACGATGGGCGGAGATGATCCGTTTTGGATTCTGAAAATGCAGCCATTGCCATTGCGTGGCGTCATGGATGATAACGCTATTGCTCATATCAGCACGATTCGTCATATATCCCTTCGCATGACTATCTTTTATACAGGAGAATCTTACGATAGTATCCTTCTCTTGGCAACACAAAGGTCCTGTGGAGGAGACTCATCCCAACTCAATAAAGTAATCCTTGACAAACCCCTCTCGATTTATGAGAATCTTTTTCCTATCCCACCGAGGGGAGAAATTGTGCGGTGAACATTCTGCAGGCATTATGGCTGGGGGTGTTGCAAGGGGTCACGGAGTTTCTGCCGATCAGCAGTTCAGGGCACCTCGTCCTGGGCAAGGCGATCCTCGGTGTGCACACCGCAGGGGTTGCCTACGAGGTATTCGTCCACTTTGGGACCTTTTTGGCGATCCTGACGGTCTTCTGGGGCGATGTCTGGAAAATACTTGTGGCAGTGGGTCATGCCCTGCGCCACCCGTCACCACGCACGTGGCATGGAAGCTACCGTGAGGATCCCTTCTTGCGGCTGGCAGTCCTCATCTGCCTCGGCACCATTCCGATTGTAGTCGTCGGCGTACTCTTTGAGAACGAGATCGAGGCCGCCTTTTCAAACCCACTCCTTGTTTCGCTTGCCTTGCTGGTGACCGGCACTTTCCTGCTGGGCACACGCTGGATCAGGCCTCAGGATACCCGTTTCGGCGTGGTGAGGGCGTTTGTGATCGGCCTTGCCCAGGCTTTCGCCATCTTGCCGGGGATCTCACGCTCGGGATCGACCATTGCTGCTGCCATGTATGTTGGGGTGGAGCGTAGCGAGGCCGCCCGCTTTTCATTCCTCCTGGTCCTGCCGGCCATCCTCGGTGCAACCGTGCTGGAAGGTGGGAAGCTGCTGCAAACGGGGATACCGTCACAACAGCTCATGACATTGTTCGTCGGCACCATCGCCGCCTATTGCTCCGGTGCGATTGCCTTAAAGTGGCTGTTAGGGGTGATCCGCCGCGGCCGGCTTGACCGCTTCGCGTACTACTGCTACGCAATAGGCATCGTCGGTCTTGTCTGGTTCGCACGAGGCTTTTTTCTCTGATTCCTCATGCCCCCTCATAGTATGGGGATCGTGTCGTCGATGAATGCCGCATAAGAGAGCGGCTATTTTTTGTCTTTGCTGAAGACCTTCAGCATGAATCCCTTTCAGGGTCAGTAGGCGACAAAGGCGGTATACAAAAGACACAAGCCGAGGACCATGGATAACGGCTTCAAGAATCCAGGGAGTAAAAAGCCCACAATGATGAGAATGACCCCCAGGATTACACGGATGATCCTCTCATTCTGTGCCAGATTTTTAACTTCAGCCATAACAACCTCCTCCTTCTCCCCATTCTAATGGTTTGAAACCAAAAAGCAACTGAAATTTCGCTGTGTCCTTTGCGGTCTTTCCTACGGCATCAATTTCGACCGGATGAGCTTAATCGCGCCCATTACCTCCTGGTCTGGCGCATTGGCAATGTCTGTGCCGCGGTCCGTTACATACGGGGCCACTGCTCGCAGTACATCATTGGTCATGCCGCCGTATTGCCTGATAAAGGATCGCAGTCTCGATTCCAGGCTAAAAACCAGCTTCTCTCGGGGTGAAAGGGCTTGTCTTCTATCACCAGTCGTGATATCACCTTCCAGGCCAAGGGCTCAACCGCCTGTGAAGAGATGACCATGGATTCCTTTCGTTCACATATCCCATCGCTGCTCTTTTTGACGGGGATCTTCTTTGTCAATTTCCTCTCCCGGATTATCCTGGCCCCCCTGCTGCCTGCCATTGAGGGAGACCTGAACATAGGGCACGGCGAGGCAGGGTCCTTTTTTCTCTTCATCACCCTGGGTTATGTTGTAGGAATTGTGGGTTCCGGGTTCGTTTCATCCCGTCTCACCCACAGGAGGACGATTGTCATCTCGTCGGTCGCTATCGGCGGGGCCCTTTTCGTGGTCTCCCTCGGCCCTACGCTATGGGGGATTCGCGCAGGACTGATGCTCTTAGGTTTGGCAGCAGGGCTCTATCTCCCCTCAGGCATCGCGGCGCTCACCTCTCTCGTGCGTGCACGGGATTGGGGCAAGGCCGTCGCCATCCATGAACTTGCCCCCAACCTGAGCTTCATCGCCGCACCCCTGGTGGCGGAGGGATTGCTATTATGGTTTTCCTGGCGGGGTGTCATTGCGCTGATGGGGGTGCTTGCAGTGTTAGCCGGCGTTGCCTTTATACGCCTTGGCAAGGGGGGGAGATTCCCCGGAGAAGCCCCCAGCCCTCAAAACTTCCGGGTCCTTATCGCCCAACCCGCGTTCTGGATCATGATGGCCTTATTTAGTCTGGCCATTGGCGCAAGCCTCGGGGTCTATACCATGCTCCCGCTGTACCTGGTGGCTGAGCAGGGGTTCGAGCGGAGCTGGGCCAATCAGCTGGTTGCCTTTTCCCGGATCGCAGGGCCGGCTATCGCCTTGGTGGCGGGATGGGCGTCGGATAAGGTGGGCCCAAAGAGGGCCCTGGGGGGTGTTATCCTGGCCACCGGGGTGGCGACCGTGCTCTTGGGTATGGCCAGGGGGCCGTGGATCGTACCGTTTCTGTTTCTCCAGCCGATGCTGGCCGTCTGTTTTTTTCCGGCGGGCTTTGCGGCCCTGGCGAGCATCGGACCGCCCCACGTCCGCAACGTCGCGGTCTCTTTCACTATCCCCGTAGCCTTTCTCGTAGGAGGCGGGGCCGTGCCCGCGGGTATTGGGATGATGGGGGGACAAGGTTCTTTTTCGTTGGGGATCATGCTCTATGGCGTGTTGCTCTTGGGAGGGGTAATCCTGCTGCGGTATCTCAGGTTTTATGAAGGTGCAAAGTAGAGGCTATATCAGGACATTTCAATACGATAGCGACAAACTCCTTTTTTATTATCCTACTAAGCCTTAAAGTACTCAATTGCATTACATCCCGCCATCCCTTCCAAAGATTCGTTTTTTAAGAATCTCATAAGTAGCTCTGTAACCACAGGAAATTGTTGAATATGAGACAAATGGTCGGAATGTTTAATGGTAGTGAAAACCGCATTTTTAAAGGCAGCCGCCATTTCCCTGCAATATTGAGGTAAGGTAAACACATCATGTTCACCGGTAAAAACTAAAGCACGAACACGAGGCTTATCACTTAAATCAAGTGGCTCATGTTTAAGCAGACGCCAGGTGTTAGAAATATATCTCACAATCTCATCACCGGACATATTTTTTAATTGTAAATAGATAACTCTTTCGACCAGCTTACGCCGGGCAACAATCTTATTCTCATCCCGGCACAGTAATCCGTTATGTACCACATAGGATGCGAACTCTTCCATTTTATTATTTTCCAATAAATGTAATGTATGAATAATACGGCTTCTAGCATCCCGCGGTATCTCCTTCATTGTTCCTCCCAATACCACACTACTCAGTAATTCAGGATATTTTTGAGCAAATCTATAGGCAATTGGTGTACCATATGAGGCTGACACTAAACAGCATTTTGATATCGATAGCTCACCTAACAGCTTATATATCGACCCAACTAAAAAATCCACACCCTTATCCGGCGGGAGAAAATCCGATCTACCGACACCAGGCAAATCTAAAAGAATCACTGTAGACTCAGCAGAAAAGTATTTAACATATTTTTTCCATGAATCCATATTCTGGAATGCCCCACTGATAACAAGGATAGGCTCAGAATTACTGCTCCCATTTCTTATATGGCGGTAATAATATTTAAATTTTTCATATGTTATAGGCACATCCACACTTTTCATTTTAATCCTTTTTCTAAATAATTTTTTATCTCTAAGGGGCGCGGCTCACCTGCCATCCGGCTGAGCCGGTGAGCCTTGCTTTGCATCGACACCCGCAAGAGCGAAAGAACCCCAGGTACAACCCGCCCGAAGGGCGGTCGGGTTGTACCACTTGTTATGTAGCGTAACGCTGATACCTACCGGTTTCAAGTTTCATAAAGGTATGGCGACCGGCCAACGCAGGCAACCAACGCGAAGCCGGTTGTTGAAAAACGAGGCGTAGTTTATGGAACAAGACTTCGACCGACAACTCCCATTTTGAGATCGGCTCAAATCCGTAACGTGCGAAATAGGTCGGCTTCGCGGTGGCCAACCACACAAGACGCGCATCTCGAGACATTGCTGAATCGATGCATCTTCTCATCAACGCCTTGCCAACACCCTGACCCTGCGAGTTAGGATGCACGGTTACGGCTAGGATTTCCACGGTACCTCTTTTGTACCAATGAAGCTGTGCACAGCCAAGGACAGAACCTCTGTTGTCTTCGGCAAGGACGAACTCCGGAAGGTTTCGCCGAACCTCTCGCAAGGGCTGCTGAAACAAGGATACATCGGAGAGATTGGACCACAACACCTCGACGATTCTTTGAACGTCTTCAGGTTTCGCGCTACGTAAGGAAACTCTGCCCCTCATCTCCCAAACCTCTTCGCACTACAACGCTGCATAACAATATTTATATGGTTCCTTATAATACCCTAATATCGTTATATTTGCCATATAAGACACCTGCAAAACAAGAGCCGCGGACATAATTTTCTTAGCAGGTATTTGTTTATAGGAGCGATTTTTATCACGGCGTCTTATATTGATCGGCATAAAACCCCTCTTGGCAGGCTCACAACTATATCAGGAAGCTATGTTGTCAATACCTATTGCCACGCCACCTTTGCAGGGTCGCGCTTCACGAGCCTCTGGTATTGGGTCTTCTGGTATCCGAGGGTCATGGCCGCGTAACACCGGTGATCGCGGGGTATGCCCAGCCATCTCTTGATCCGGCGGCTGTTGTTTGCGGCTCCCTCCAAATACCCATTGAAGCAGCACCCTATCCCCAGTGTGTGGGCCATGAGCGAGCAGTTATAGAGGGCCACCGAGCAGTTAAAGGCCGAACAGGTGTCCCACGATTCGGCATGGACCACCATCACTGCCGGTGCGCCATAAAACAGACGGTCCTCTCCCTGGGCTATTACCTCCTTGACATGCTCCATCTTGGGGATGGATTCCTGCAGCTTTTCAACGATCCTGCGCCCGGCGAACAATCTTAACAGGAAGGGACCGAACCTGCTCTGGACCCACTTAAAGATCCTCTCATAAAAGGCAATGGTCATGGTCCGGAGCTGGTCGATCTCAGCAGGCGTTGTCAACACTACGTAGTGGACGTTCTGGCTGTTGCTTCCGGTCGGGGTATACCTGCCGGCCTCGATGATCCCCTCCAGTACCTTTTTGGGCACGGGTCTGTTGTGATAGGACCTCACGGATCTGCGCTCGCGGAGCAGGAGCATGAGTGTTTCAGGAGTGGCGGCGGGTCCTGGTCCTAGGGGTGGACCTTTGGCAAGGACGGTTGCCTCATGCCGGATGGCCTCAACCGGACAGACCGCCCCGCAGTGTCCGCAGCCGATGCACCAATCACCTCTCTCGACCGAGGCCTTTTCATCCTTCATTACAAACACAAAGGCCGGGCAGACCTCAAGGCACAGGCCGCAGCCCGTGCACTTTTCCCGTATCACCTCTGGCGGGGAATAGGTGCGTCTCATAGCGTTTTGCCCTCCGCTTTTACTATCTTCGCCCCTATAGCTTATGACCTAACGGCGTCAGTCAATCAGGTAACTGAAAAGGATATCCTTCCCCCTCTGTAATAATATAAATCTCCCGCCAGTGCAAGAAGGATTCATGCTGACCCCATCGACAAAGAAAAGCCAGCGATAGTGCTTTAGAGGCTTGACATTGCCCTGTTTTTGTAGAAATATTAAGCACACAGGGGAGCTGAGCGCGAGGAAGCTTTTTAGCTGTCAAAGGAGGAACATGGGTTCTTATCGGCGTTTGATCTGGATTTCTCTTTTGTTATTTTTTGTCTCCTCTCAATCTGCATGCCTTTTCAGTAAAAAGGTACGGGTCGGTACGGCGGCATTATTGTTGGAAGACGTCGCCAAGGCCTCCTATAAACAATCCGACTTGAGAGTAATCCGCGAAGGCATGCCTGCCTATCTCATGCTGATGGACGGCATGATCGAGGCATGGCCGGCAAATGAGCGACTCTTAATCGCTGCCGCTCAGTCCTATTCGTCCTTTGCCTCGGTCTTTGTGGCAGACCAGAACAAGGAATATGCGCAACTTCTCTATGGAAGGGCGCGTGCATACGCCCTCAGCGCCTTGGTCAAGCGGGGATTCAGAGATCCTTTGAAGAGTTCGTTCGATGATTTTGAAGATGACGTGAAGGCTTGTAGTAAAAAAGATGTCCCCTATGTCTTCTGGGGCGCTGCCTGTTGGGCAAGTTGGATCATGGCAAACCTTGACTCAATGGAGGCCATGGCCGAACTCCCCAGGGTGGAGCTGATGATGCGCAGGGCCCTGGAGCTCGACGAAGGATTCTACTACGGCGGTCCTCATCTCTTCATGGGGATGTGGTTCGCCGCCAGGCCCGCAATTGCCGGCGGAGACCTCAAAAAGGCCAAAGGGCATTTTCTGAAGGCCCTGGATTTGGGTGAGGGGAAATTTTTGATGGCCTATATCTATTATGCCGAAAACTACGCCCGACGGGCCTTGGACAAAGACCTCTTTGTCTCCACCCTGAACAAGGTCTTGGAGGCCCCTGCGGATTGTCTGCCGGAATTGACCCTGCTCAATACGGTGGCAAAACAGAAGGCGAAGGAATTGTTGCACAACGCAGATGAATACTTTGAATAGGAGAACACTATGAAGAGGTGCAACGTTATCACAATGATAGTGATCGCTCTCGTGGCTGCGCTTGCTTTCATCTCATCGGTCGAGAGTGCGGAACAGACCATGGTAATCAAGCTAGCTACCTTGGCCCCCGAAGGAAGTTCATGGATGAAGACATTGAATGCCATCAACGCCGAGGTGATGGAGAAGACCAATGACCAAGTCCGATTTAAGATCTATGCCGGAGGGGTGTTAGGGGATGAGAAAGATATGCTGCGAAAGATGCAGATTGGGCAAATACATGGTGCAGGCCTGACTTCGCCAGGGCTCTCGGTGCTCTTTACGGAGATCGACGTGTTTCACATCCCCTTCTTTTACCAAAATTATGGGGAAGTCGATTACGTCTTGAAAAAAATGGGCCCTTTCTTCAAGAAGGGGTTTGAGGACAACGGATACATCATCTTGGGATGGTCAGAGGCAGGGTTTATCTATCTGATGTCCACCGCCCCCATCTCCAGTGTCAACGCAATCAAAAAGATGAAGGTCTGGGTCTGGCACGAATCGCCGATGGCCCAAGCCATCTTTAAAGAAGTTGGTGTAGCAGCTATTCCCCTCTCTCTTCCCGATGTCCTGGTCGGTCTTCAAACCGGACTGGTGGATGTGGTCTATGCACCACCAACAGGGGCCATCTCCCTGCAGTGGTTCACAAAGGTAAAATATATCACTGATGTCCCGCTGTCGTATATAGGGGGTGGGCTCGTTGTCAGAAAGGATGTCTTCAAAAAACTGCCGGAATCATCGCAGGATGCTATCATCGAGATCTTCCAACGCCACCTGGATCAACTGAAGCAGATAACCCGAAACGAGAATGAAGAGGCAATCAAGGTGATGCAGAAGCACGGAGTGACACTCGTGACACCCCCCCAGGACCAGGTCGCTGAATTCAAGAGACGATCGGATACAGCAATGGCCCGTCTCACCAACCAGGCCTTCTCCCAAGAGGTCGTCGACGCAGTCGCCGCTCACCTCGAAAGCTATCGAAAGGGAAGGAGATAATGAAGGGCTGGGAGCGAGGAGATGAAATTATCGACCGGGTGGAGCAGGCCCTCATCTCTATCCTGTTGAGCCTCATGATCCTCATCTCCTTTCTGCAAATCGTCCTGCGCAACGTCTTCGCCACCGGTATCTCCTGGACAGACCCGCTGGTTCGCAATCTGGTCCTCTGGGTCGGGTTTGTCGGTGCCGCCATCGCTACCAGGGAGGGAAGACATATCACTATTAATGCAATACCGCGTTGGATACCGCCACGGGGAAAGGCCATTATCGGAATCATCACCCAGGTGTTCTCCTTTTTCATCTGTGGACTATTGACCTTTGCGGCATTGAAATTCATCAGAAACGAGGCCATCATGGGCAGTATCACCTTCTTGGGCATTCCTGCCTGGGTCCCGCAGATTATCCTTCCTATAACCTTTGGATTAATGGCCATCAGATTTGGGCTCCGTTCCCTGAAGGACCTCTCGACGCCCATACAAGCCGACACAAAACCGAAACGAGGAAGGAAATAGATGGCTGTCTTTGTGGTCATCGTCCTTCTGTTGCTCTTCGGAACCCCTATCTTCGTTGTCATCGCCGGCTTGGCCCTCTATCTCTTCCACTCAAGCCAGATCGATTCGTCAGCCATGATCATCGAGATGTACCGGATGGCCACAACGCCGATACTCGTGGCCATCCCGCTCTTCACCTTTGCCGGATATCTCCTTTCAGAAAGCGGGGCACCGAGGAGATTGATTAGGCTTCACGATGCGATCCTGGGATGGTTCCCCGGTGGACTATCGGTTATCGCCTTGATCAGCTGTTCCATCTTTACCGCATTGACCGGCGCCACCGGTCTTACCATCATCGCCTTAGGGGGAATTCTCTTCCCGGCCTTGCTCAAGGGGAAATATCCCGAGCGGTTTTCTCTCGGGCTGTTAACTACCTCAGGGACCCTGGGCCTTCTCTTCCCACCCAGTTTGCCCCTCATCATCTATGCCATTGTGGCAAAGGTGAGGATCGATCAGCTCTTTCTGGCGGGTATCTTACCCGGCATCCTCCTGGTGGTCTTGCTCTCTGGATTCGGCGTTCAGAGGGCCGTTGTTGACCACGTTCCCCGAACACGGTTTCGTTGGGTGGAGGTATTCAGGGCATTCAAAGAATCGATCTGGGAAATCCCCCTCCCCTTAGTCATATTAGGTGGAATCTACAGCGGATATTTTGCCGTCAGTGAGGCCGCCGCCATCACAGCGGTCTATGTACTCCTGGTCGAGGTGCTCATTTATCGCGACATTTCATGGCGTGCGCTACCCCAGATCATGCGCAAGAGTATGGTTCTGGTAGGCGGGATCTTGATCATCCTTGGCGCTGCCCTCGGTCTGACCAATTATCTGATCGATGCGGAAATACCCTTGAAGGTGTTGCAATTCTTCAAGGCCCATATCACCAGTCCCATCGTCTTCCTCATTATGCTAAATCTCTTTCTCCTCGCCGTAGGTTGCATCATGGATATCTTCGCTGCCCTGACCGTCGTCGTACCCATCATCACCCCGGTCGCCCTTGCCTATGGAATCCACCCGGTCCACCTCGGTATCATCTTCCTCGCCAATCTGCATATCGGGGCCTCGACCCCTCCTGTGGGGATCAACCTTTTTATCTCCAGCATGCGTTTTGAAAAACCGGTCGTAAAGATCATACAATCCGTACTCCCCTTTATCCTCATACTCTTGATCTGCTTGGTGCTCATCACCTATGTCCCCTGGCTGAGCCTTGCGTTTTTGAAGTAGGCAACCAAAGAGAAAAACTCAATCTCTTTTTCATCGAAACCGAAACGATATCGTGGCATCGTGAATGCACTTTGTGATAAGATAGGACCATTCTTAATACTACCCATTATTCTTCAGCACAGAGGAGGCGAAGATGGCGAGGACAACTGTTGAACAACTCGGAGAATTGGGTCAGAGTGTGTGGCTGGATTATATCAGCCGCTCGTTGATGAAGAGCGGCAGACTCAAAGAATTGATAGGATTAGGTGTAACGGGTATGACCTCTAACCCCACCATCTTTGACAAGGCAATCAACTCAGGCAGCGATTACGACGACCACATCAAAGAGCTCCATGGGATGGGAAAACCTCTCTTTGAGATATATGACGACATAACGATCTCGGATATCCAGGCAGCTGCGGATACCTTTAGACCCATATATGAGCGGACAAAAGGCGTCGATGGTTATGTCAGCCTGGAGATCAATCCAAAACTGGCATACAAAACCAAAGAGACGATAGAGGAAGGCACAAGATTGGCCGCAAAGGTTGATCGGCCCAATGTCATGTTCAAGGTCCCGGCGACTGATGATGGATATGGAGCGATCACGACATTACTGTCTGAAGGGATCAACGTGAATGTTACGCTGATATTCTCCTTGGAACAGTACCAGAAAACGGCAGCGGCATACCTGGAGGGTATCAAGCAACTTTTTCAGAACAAGGGTGATGCACGCTCGGTTCGTTCGGTTGCCAGTGTCTTTGTCAGCCGCATCGATACCGCCGTAGACAACCTCCTCGATCAGCTCCCGGGGCACGAGGAGGCTGCTTCCCTGAAGGGAAAGGCGGCAGTGGCCAATTCGAACTTGATCTACCGAGAATATACACAGATCGTTTCCGAGGATGAGTTCAAACAGCTGGAAAAACAAGGGGCATCTGTCCAGAGGTGCCTCTGGGGTTCTACCGGTACAAAAAACCCGGCCTACAGCGATATCAAATATGTGGCGGAATTGATCGCCCAAGACACCGTCAACACGGTGCCGGAAAATACGTTGGAGGCATTCTTAGACCACGGCACGGCCGAAGAGACCATCACCGCCGGCGCCGATAAAGCCCAAGGGATTATCGATTCTCTTCATAGACTCGGCATTGACATCAACGCCGTCTGTGCGAAATTGCTCGAGGACGGCGTTATCGCCTTTGAAAAATCATTTGAATCCCTGCTCGATGCAATAGAGAAAAAGACGAAGGGCATGTGAGATGGTCAGAAACCTGTCGTCCTATCTGCAAATCATCCTCTCTTTATCCAATTCACTGATGACGTCTGAGATGGCGAACTCCCTCAGGGCCTGCACAAATAACGTCCGTAGCAAGCCCCAGGAAAAGCCCGTGTTCCACAATACCAGCCCGTTCGCTTAACGTAGCCCCCAAGAGAGCGGGCTGCTCTATGGGACCAAAGGTGCAGTCTATAATGAGATTCCCTTGGTCGGTCTTGAAGAAGGTCCCATCGCTGTTCGTTCGCACGCTTACCCGGGCACCGAGCGACTCAAGATAGATTTTCTGTGTATGCCACCCAAAGGGGACAACCTCGATGGGCAGCTCCCTGTGCGTGCCCAGGGCAGGTGATACCTTCGATTCATCAACAACAATGATCTCTCGACAACTGGCCTGGGCAACGATCTTTTCCTGCAGGAGCGCGCCACCGGCGCCTTTGATCAGATCGAGGTTGGAATCCACCTCATCCGCCCCGTCAATCGTTAGATCAATAACAGGATGCTCCTCCAGGGTGGTCAGCGGGATACCGAGTTGCCTCGCCTCCGCCTCGACCTGAGCCGAACAGGGAATACCACGTATATTCTTCACTGTACCAGCCTTCAACAACTCGGCGATGCGGCGCACGGCGAAGATGGCGGTGCTCCCATGGCCCAGACCTATTACCATCCCCGACTCAATAAATTCCACCGCCTGTTCAGCTGCCTGTTGCTTGAGTTGAAGGATGTCTTGTCTCACCACGCTTATCCCTCCGATCGCCAAGTTAAGCGTCGTCCGCTTGAACGCCTTGATATGCATAAATTACTTATTAATAAGTTCAGCGCTGCATTCAGTTTTGTTAGCCAAATCGTCAAGCGCAAAAAAAGAAAGACTCTGTATACAGCTTCTATTACCACAGTTCCACTCTTCTTTTAAAAAGAGCGCTCCAGTATTTTTTAATTTTACTCTGTAGACCACGTTACCAAAAGTTATGAACTCTGTTTTAAAGTCACATTTGTATCTAACAATCGAAAATTCGCTTGTATTAATCAATTCTATCAAACGTGCATGCTCCTCTAAAGCCTCATGATATTTAACGAGCTCAATAATTTTTGGATTATCTTTCGAGCCAATGACTACAACCTGCCATTTGCCGTCCAAGTGTTTTAAATCGCCTGAGATATTAGGTTTTGAGCTGCTAACTTTTATTGTTATGTCACCCTCTGCAAAATGAGAAAACCCGCCTAATCCTTTAGACCGCATTAAAAAAATGGTGTGATCAAAATAAATGGGTTTATCAACGGGTTTAAGGCCGTGAGTCCAGTGTACGTGTGAAAGAGAAGCGATTACTTGTTCCCACGTAAGATTTTGATTGCTGACAATCTTTGCTATCGATACAATAATATCTGTGTAATTAACAGACTTAGCTGCCTGATTAGCCCCATACGCAAGGGATACCGAAGAAAAACATAAGCACAAGGTCAAGAATGCTATGGATATATTACGCATATCTATTCACCTCCGTATTTGTGATGCATAATCCCAGCTTATGAGGATAGACCAGTGCCCCATGCTCATGGAACTGTTTCATTCAGTATCGTGAGCCCCTTCACAACATCCCCCCCCAGGTCAAAGCGGATCACCCGCCTGCCAGCATTCAACAGCGCCAGTCTGTCACCATGGGCCTGGACCGTCTTGAGCACCCCAAACGTAAGAGAGGAATCCGGCAACCCTGCCTCATCAGGGATCGGTATATCTTTTGGGTCATCGGCGGTGATTTGGATAAAGAGGCCGTGACCCCCATCGCCCTTGTGCAGTTGACCGGTGGAGTGCAGAAAGCGCGGACCATAGCCGACGGTCGTTGCCAACCGAAACCGGTCGCGCACCCTCATGCGCAGTGCCTGTAACGCCGCATCGGTTTCAGGGGTCGGCTGAATATAGGCCTGGATGGCAACGTAGGCGCCTGGTTCGGCTTGGCTAAGAAAGGCCCTCAGCGCTGCACCTGGATTCTCGGCCTTGACCTCACCGTAGACCGCGATGTCTCCATCGGTCAAGGTTGGAATCTCGGGAGGAAGCGTTCCCTTCGCCTTGTACTCATCTACCGCTTGGCGGGCGAGGACTTTGGCAGACTCGACATCAGGCTGATCAAAGGGGTTGATCTTCAGCCTGTGGCCGGCCACCGCAACGGCCATCTCCCACAGAAAGCATTGTCCGCCGAGATCGTAAGGGTCATGCAGGGATATCCGCACGATGGGATGCCCCTGTTCTTCCAATCCTGCTAATGCCGCCTCGTCGGTCTCTGCTCCATTAAGAGAGAGATGGACAAAGAGACGGTCCTCGCCGTACTTGTCCGGTGGACCCAGGGGTTCCCCCACTACCGGCAGAATGCCCTTTCCCTCCTTGCCAGTACTCTCGGCAATAAGTTGCTCTACCCAATCGCCGAAACTCGCGACCTGAGATGATATGACAAAGGTCACCTTGTCCCGACCCCCCTTGGCTAGTTCTCCCAATACCGCTCCCAAGCGGAGCCCGGGGTTTGCCGCTGACCCCGAAGTGTTGGAAGGCTTGCAATCCTGGGCCATTACCGTGCCCCGGTTGAGCAGCAACGTTATATCCATTCCGATCAACGCCGCCGGCACCAACCCGAAGTACGAGAGTACCGAATAGCGGCCCCCGATGTTCGGATCGTTCAGAAATATTTCCCGAAACTGATATCTCTCAACAATATCAATCAACGGTGTGCCTGGATCGGTAATGGCGATAAAGTGCTCTCCGGCCCGCTCTGTGCCGACTGCATCACTCATCCAGTTATAGAAGAACCTGAAAAAAGAGAGGGGTTCAGCCGTGGTGCCGGACTTGGTGGAGACGATAAAAAGCGTGGATTCTGGATTTAGTCGTTCTGATTGAGCCAGTACGGCGCCGGGAACGGTGCTGTCGAGCACGGCAAGTCCCAGATAGCCCTTTTTTACGCCAAAGGTCTTTCGGAGGACCTCGGGGGCCAGACTCGAACCGCCCATCCCGAGTAGCAGGGCGTGAGTATAGCCATCCGCTCGCACGGCATCGGTGCGCTCCTGAATGTCTTGGACCTTTGCATCCATCTCCTCAGCGATGTGGAGCCAGCCCAGGCGGTTCGTGATCTCCGTTGGCCCTGGTTTCCACAGCGTATGATCATGCGCCCAGATACGCGTCATCACCCGCTGGTCTTTCATTTCGGCAAGGGCCTTATCGACGAGGCCCTGGTATTTGCCTACATTGAATGATATGCCCTGCCGAACGGTCATCCTTTTTTCCTCTCCCAGATCATCGCTCAGACAACCCCCTCCACCAAGCCCCTGAGCGTCTCACCCGATGAGCCTCGACTGCTCTATTGTTTTCCTTGCTTCCGTTGTAGGAGCCCTTTGGCGGTTTTAACGACGCCTTCGACAGTAATGTCGAACTTCTCGTACAGGACCTGAGCGGGGGCGCTGGCCCCGAAACCACTCATACCCACGACCGCCCCTTCCAGTCCGACGTAGTGCTCCCAACCCAGTGTGATGCCCGCCTCCACTGCAACCCGGGTTGTAACGTCCGGAGGCAACACGGTCTCACGGTATTTTATCGGCTGGCAATCGAAGAGTTCCCAGCAGGGCAGGGCAACCACCCTGACTCCGATCCCTTCAGCAGCCAGTTGTTTGCCCGCCTCAAGGGCAAGGTGCGTTTCAGAACCCGTACCGATGAGGATCATCTCTGGGGCGCTGGCGGCCGATTCCCACAGGATGTAACCGCCGCGTTGCAGGGTTTCGGCTGGTGCACATTCGGTCCGGTCCAGCACCGGCAGGCCTTGCCGTGAAAAGACAAGGGCCGTGGGGCCATCGGTCTTCAACAGGGCCATCCGCCATGCCTCCACGGTCTCCGCGGCATCGGCCGGACGGATGACGGTCAGATTGGGGACGGCTCGCAGATTCATCAGTTGCTCGATGGGCTGATGGGTAGGACCGTCTTCTCCCAGACCGATACTGTCGTGGGTGAAGATGTAGATAACCCGTGCCTTTGCCATGGCTGCCAGGCGCATAGGCGGACGCATATAATCAGAAAATATCAGGAACGTGGCAGTGTAGGGGATGAAGCCACCGTGCAAGGCCATACCGGTCGTGATGGCGCCCATGGCATGCTCCCGTACACCGAAGTGCACGTTTCGGCCCTCATAGCCCCACTCACCTCCCACCTTGCCTTGTAGCCCCTCAGGTGCAGTCGCGGGAGACTGAAAATCACCGAACCCTTTGAGCCAGGTAAAGGTGGAGGGGTTGAGATCGGCAGACCCCCCCATGAGCTCAGGTACCCCTGGTGCAAGGGTCTGCATGATAGCCTCCGAGGCCTTCCTGGTGGCTATGCCCTTCGGATCTGTCTGATAGGTCGGCAGCGCCGCATCCCAGCCAGGGGAGAGTTCACCGCTCATCCTTCGCATGAATTCACCCGCCTCATCCGGGTACGATTCTGCGTAACGCGAGAAGGCTTCTTCCCACTCGGCCTCTTGTGTCTCTCCCTTTGCCAGGGCCTTGCGAAACTGCTCCGATACGTCGTCAGGGATGAAGAATGCCGGTTCAAGGGGCCAGCCGAGGTTCTCTTTGGCCGCACGCAGTTCGTCCGGCCCCAGGGGCGAGCCGTGTGTATGAAAGGTCCCCTGTTTGTTCGGCGCACCATAGCCGATAATAGTGCGTACACAGATGAGCGAGGGACGAGAGGTTTCATCCTTGGCGGCATGCAGCGCAGCGTTAATAGCAGCGAGGTCATTGCCATCTGCCACATGCTGCACGTGCCACCCGTACGCCTCAAATCGCTTCCCCACGTCTTCGGTAAAGGTAAGAGTGGTTGAACCGGCCAAGGAAATCCGGTTGTCATCGAACAGGCAGATCAATTTGCCGAGCCCGAGATGCCCGGCCAGCGAACACGCCTCAGACGCAACCCCTTCCATGAGGTCGCCGTCACTGGCGATACAATAGGTACTGTGGTCGACTATCGTATGATCGGGCCGATTGTATCGTGCTGCAAGATGGGCCTCAGCCAATGCCACTCCTACCGCGTTGCTCAGCCCTTGACCGAGCGGCCCGGTAATGACCTCGACACCAGGCGTGAGGTAACTCTCGGGGTGGCCGGCGGTCTTGCTTCCCCACTGCCGAAACGATTGCAACTCCGACAGCGGCAGGTCGTACCCCGTCAGGTGCAGTAACGCATATAAGAGCATCGAGCCGTGACCTCCCGAGAGGACGAAGCGGTCGCGATCCACCCATGTGGGATGAGCGGGGTTGTGCTTCAGATGCCGCTGCCACAGGACAGAGGCCATAGGTGCCGCCCCCATCGGCATACCGGGATGCCCCGAGTTGGCCTTTTGTATGGCGTCGACGGCCAGAAACCGGATGGTGTTGATGCATCGTTCATCGAGTGTAGCCTGATCTGTCATTACCTCTTCTCCTTTTCCATTCAATGTCGCTCCTTGTATAATTCCAACCCGTAAAAGGCCGCACCTATCAGGGCGGTCTTGGGATTGAGGATAACATATACCGGTATGTTCTTCAGAAGGTCCGCAAGGCGGCCCTTATTCAAAAAGGCCTGCATAAAGGCTTCCTGTTTCAGGGCGGGGAGGATGCGAGGGGGAATGCCACCTCCCAGATAGACCCCGCCGGTTGCCAGCACCTTGAGCGCCACGTTTCCTGTCTCTGAACCCAGCACAGAGATAAAGAGCATAAGGGTGGTCTTGCAGAGTTCACATGATGTCTCAGTATCGAGCGCTGCATTGACGATAACCGGGGTTGGATCTTCCGCTTCCGCCAGTTGTTCAGCGAGCCAGACGGGCTCCTCAGCATGGCCGCTCTCCCTGAGATAAGTATAGATGTTAGGCAGACCCATACCAGAGCAGATGCGCTCATAGCTTACGTGGTCCCATTGGTCACGAAGAAAGTGTAACAAATCACTTTCCAACGGGTTGGTGGGCCCAAAATCGGTATGACCACCCTCCGAGGCATAGGCTCGGTAACGCGACCCATCCCAGGTAAGAAACGCCTCTCCCAAACCAGTACCCGGCGCGATGACGGCCTTTGTGCCGCCACGGATTAGTTCTCCCTTATTAAGCGTGTAGAGCTCATCTGGATCGAGCAGGAGGGGCACGCCCTGGGCAACGGCCTTGAGGTCATTGAGCAGGAACACCGATTTGAGGTGCAGTTTCTTTTTGAGCTGTGCTTCGTTAATGATCCACGGTAAGTTGGTAATGGTGGCGTGGCCGCCGACGACGGGGCCAGCCACGCCGAAAACGGCACTGTCCACATCCAGGTTGGCCTGGGCGAGGAACTCACCAGCGAGCACTTCGAGACTGGGATACTGACCGCTTGGGGATGTCTCCTCAACGATCGGCTCACGTGGTCCCTTTTCCATTGAGTATACACCCAGGCTGGTCTTGGTTGCACCGATGTCGCCGGCAAGCAGCACAGTTTTTCTCCTCCATTTGCCTGGTATCTAGAGTTGAAAAAATTTTCTCTTGCCCGATCCTTCTATATCATATTAAGCAGTTACGAGCAATAAAAAGGACCTGTTCATAGAGCCAACCGATTGAGTCGATCGTCCGGTTTTTAAAAGTATTATGTACCTCATATCTTCCCCTCCTGCTCGATCACAGGTTTGTAATTGAAAAAGCGAGAGGAATAGTTTATAGTCATACGTTACTGTAAATTTTACTTGGCGGTTTGCATGATCAGAAATATATCGCAGAGAGATATCTCCATCGTGATTCCGGTCTACAATGAAGAGGATAACATCAAGCCCCTTATCTCGGAGTTGCAGGAAGTATTACGTGGTTTAGACAGGTCATATGAGATCGTCTTCGTGGATGACGGAAGCCGTGATCGAAGCCTTGAAATATTGAAGGAGGCTGCGTCACAAGATCCACACATACGGGTGATCCGTTTTGGGAAGAACGCAGGCCAGACAGCGGCCTTCGATGCCGGTTTTAGGACCGCTCAGGGTGATATTGTGGTGACGCTGGATGCCGACCTCCAAAATGATCCCCATGATATACCACGCCTGTTAAAAAAGATAGAGAAGTTCGATGTGGTCTGCGGATGGCGGCACAAGAGGAGGGATCCGTGGATCAAGATCGTTTCATCTAAGATAGCCAACTTCGTGAGGAATAAGCTGAGCCAGGAGGAAATCGTCGATACCGGCTGCTCCTTAAAGGCGTTTAGGAAGGAGTGCCTGCAAAACATGAAGCTCTTCAACGGTATGCACCGGTTCCTCCCTACCCTCGCAAAGATGGAAGGCTTCACGGCAACTCAGGTCAAGGTGAACCATCGGCCCCGTAAGTTTGGGACGACAAAGTACACTATAAGCAATAGAATGGTACGGGCGTTTACCGACCTCTTGGCCGTCCGTTGGATGAAAAACAGGCATCTCAACTATGAAATAGAGGAGGTTATTGGTGAACGCAGGCGTGACTGAAAAAGGCTATGAGAGGCTCTTTTGGGTCCTGGCCTTGGGGTTTTTTCTCTTTCACCTCATCTATATCCGGCTTACCCCCTTTGACCTCGTCCCTGACGAGGCCTACTACTGGGATTGGTCCCGAAACCTCGCCTTGGGTTATTACAGCAAGCCCCCGATGGTGGCGTGGATAATTGCTCTCTTCACCCGTCTCGGGGGAGATCACCCCTTTTTCGTTCGCGTGGGGGCGGTCCTATTCTCTCTGGGGAGCAGTATTGTCCTCTTTTACCTCGGCAAGGCCCTGTTCAATTCAAAGGTGGGATTGTGGGCCAGTATCATCGCCAATGCCACCCCAGGCTTCGCCGTGGAATCTCTCATCATGACCATCGATCCTCCGTTGATGTTCTTCTGGGCGTTCACCATCTATCTGCTGCATCGCGCCCTATCGGGGAAGGGAAAGGGTTACTGGTATATGGCCGGCGTCAGCTTGGGACTGGGCTTGCTCAGCAAGTATACGATGGTTGCCTTGATTCCCTCTCTCTTCTTCTATCTCGCCTTCTCTCCCACGAAGAGAGTGTGGTTGAGGAAAAAGGAGCCATACCTCTTCATGTTTATCGGCCTCCTCATCTTATCCCCCAACCTCTATTGGAATTATATCAACCAGTGGACCTCCATCCAACAACCCGCCGGACTGGTGGGTGATAGGAACCTCAGCAGCCTCACAACCTTCATCTGGTTCTTTGGACCTCAAGCAGGTATCCTATCCCCCATCACCTTTCTTCTCGTACTCTACGGCCTGTGGGAGGGAGGCAAGCGGGGAATCTTCCACCATGACGATCGCCATCTCTTCCTCTTTTGGCACTCCATGCCTCTGTTAGGTTTCTTCCTTATCCTGAGCCTCTTTTCTGTCTGTTATGTAAATTGGGCCGCCCCAGCCTATGTAGCAGCCTTTATCTTAGCCGTGGCGGTAGTGTGGGAAGGGGGGTGGCGAGACAAGACGAAAAAGTGGATTTTGACCTCGGCGTTGATTTTGGGTGCAATCATCACCCTCTCAATGTATAGCTTGGATACGGTACGGGCCGTGGCGGTAGGCCTTGGGGCCAACATCCCGGCCAAAAAATTCCCCACCGGTAGATTAAAGGGGTGGCGTGAGCTGGGTGCAGAGGTGACCACGCTCCTCGATGAGGTGGGGCGAGAAAATCCCTTTATCATCAGCTATAAGAGACAGTTTGTCAGCGAACTTGCCTTCTATGTAAAAGGTCATCCCAGGGTATATACCCTGAACCTATCCGGCCGCATGCAAAGCCAGTATGATCTTTGGGAAGGGTTTGAGGACAAGATCGGCTTTAATGCCCTCTATATTACCAAACTGGGCCGCCGCCCGCCTGATAGTTTTGCCAGGGCCTTTGGCCGGGTAGAAGAGATAAAAACAGTAAAAATCTATGCGGGGGCGGAACTTATGCATGGCTTCGCTCTATTCTACTGCCAGGATTTTCGCGGGCTCGAAGGGTCATAACGAGCGAAGAGAAGATGAAAAGGCAGGAAAGCATCAGCCTGATAACGTAGTAGCTCTAGGTGGCTCATAACTTCTCTCCCCCTGTCTTGCGTGTCGGCATCACTATCCCTGCAACGGAATGAAATGCTACTCTCATTCCAATGCATTGTCCGCCAATCCTAAACGAGCTAGGATCTTCTGTTCAGCGGCCTCCATCGCAGCAGCCTCTTCAGGAGTATTCTCATGTTCATACCCCAGGAGGTGGAGGATTCCATGGACAAGGAGCAGGGCCATTTCCTCATCGAGGGTCACACCCCGCTGCTGGGCTTCCCGCTCGGCCGTCTCCGCCGATATAACCACGTCGCCTAAGAGGGTGGGATGCATATGCTTGTTTTCTCCTTCCCTCATGGGGAAGGAGAGGACATTTGTTGGGTGATCGCGAGAGAGGTATTGGCGATTGAGTTGCGTTATCTCATCATCGTCGACCAGGAGGATGCTCAGCTCACTCTCGTGACACTCCAAGTCGCTTAATATCCTTTCGGCCATTTTCTTTGCTTTTTCCGGCCTTACCCTTTGCCTCTTTTGCCGATTTTGTACTACTATCTCCATTCTTCTTTTGCTCCCCTTCTGGTTGGGACTCTGGATATTCTATTCGATGATGATGGATGGCATTGAGAATGATATTAAAACTCTTGGCAATCGCGTTGAGATCCTTCAGGGTTAACTCACACTCGTCGAGCTGCCCATCGATAAAGATATCATTGATAATCTTCTGAACCAATCCTTGGATGCGGGCAGGGGTAGGATCTGCCAGGGTGCGCGAGGCGGCTTCCACGGCATCTGCCAACATCACGAGCCCCGCCTCCTTGGTTTGCGGTTTGGGTCCGAGATATCTGAAGTCCCTCTCGTCCACCTCCTGCACCCCTGTTTTTTCTTGCTCTTTGGCCTTTTGATAAAAATAGTTGATGAGCCGGGTACCATGGTGCTGCCTGAGAATGTCGATGATCTTATTCCCCAACTTGTTCCCTTTTGCCAACTCTATCCCATCCTTCACATGGGAAACGAGGATTAAACTGCTCATACTCGGAGTGAGTTTGTCGTGTCGGTTGTTTCCCGTCATCTGATTCTCAATAAAGTATTGAGGCTTTTTAATCTTCCCGATGTCATGATAATAGGCGCTCACCCTTGCGAGCAGCGGATTGACATTGGTGGCCTTGGCCCCCGCCTCCACCAGGTTTCCGACGATCATACTGTGATGATAGGTTCCAGGGGCCTTCATGAGCATCTCCTTCAATACGGGCTGATCCAAATTGGCCAGCTCTAATAGCTTGATGTCCGTTGTATACCCAAATATCGATTCCACTATAGGAGCCAACCCCACTACGACCATCCCGGCAATGATGCCCCCCGCCAATCCCATCAAGAGACCAAATAGGATATCCGCTTCTAAAATCCTCGCCGTGCTCATCCCCTGAAAGGAGATGAGCGCGAGGTTGGTCAACCCTACGAGAAGACCACCCTTGATCAGCTGGAATCTCTGATCGCAGCGGGCCACGTTATGGGCCCCTACGACACTTCCGATGAGATAGAAGATGGGGAGAAAAATTCCCCCTTCCAAGAGGAGACCGCTCAGGAGGCTGGCAAAGATAGAGTAGATCAAGGCTACTTCGGAATTAAGGACTACTCTGATCAACATGGCGCCGGCGGCCACGGGAAAAAAGTAGTAGTAAGAACTGAGGGGAAGCCCTGGAAAGGCACCAGCGAGGGCCTCGGAGATGACGAGTGATATCTTCGTTATCCCCAGCGAGAAGATTAATACGAGGATAAAGAAGAAAAGGTCTTTGTTAGTTAGGGATATCTTTTTGATATTCTTCGTGGAAAAGAGGTAAAAGGCAGCAACAAAAAAACAGGTGAGCAAGATAAAACCTACTACTATTATCAGGGTCCTGCCCGTGCGCCGCTCTTCACGGAGGGCCTCAAGTTTGAGGAGATCTTCCTCGTTCAACCGCTCCCCCGTTCTTAACAGGATCTCCCCCTTCTCAATCGGGAAGAAGACGGGTTTTACCAGCGTACGCGCTACCTCCCTCCTCCTATTGGTTTCTTGCCTGTTGAACGTGAGATTGGGAGAGATGAGATTATGGATGATCTTTACCATCACCCCCCTCAGGTCGGTGGGGATATCCTGCGCCTGAGGACCTTCAAGGGTCTTTGTAATCGTCTCTTTGGCCTCCTGGTAATCGAGGAGAGACCTGAGATTCTTCCTGATCACCTCCTCCCCTGTTTGAACATTTCTCACCACAATCCCCTCTTCCTGCAAGAGGAGCTCCTTGTTGCTCACAATACCCCTCTTTATGAGGGGGGCAATGAGATCTCCCACACGCTGTATTATTTTTTCATTGAAGCGATGTGCTTTTAAAACCCGAAATTCCTGACGGGTAGGCACAAAACCCAGAATTTCCTCCACTTCTCCCTTCTGCGCCTCCACGGCATTATATTGCCTCATCACCGCAAAAGCGGAATCTATAACGCTTTCAATCTCCAGGGATGCAGACGGGTCATAATCATAGACCGGGAGGACCTGACGCGCCGCATCCTCCATCTTTTTCTTGATAGCCCCCTTATCTTTTACCAAAAGATCGCGGTCTGCCCTGATATCTTTCGTGGCTATATCTCCTACCCGATACAGTGGGGGGGCTTCCTTCAAGGTTGGAGATAGGAAGGCGGCAATGGCAAGAGAGGCAAAGATCAACAAAAGCCATTGCTGCGCAAGGGGGCTCTTGAAGATGCGCCAAAACGGCCGCACCTTTATTTTGCCCCATAATAGTAAAAAGGGGAAAGATCCCCTTTTCTTTTTTTCCCGGTCTGGTTTCTCCATTGCGTCACGTCTCCGTGGATTTGCCTTGCTGTTCGGTCTCCTCATAGGCCTTGATGATATCCTGGACCAAGGAATGTCTGATGACGTCCTTCTCGCTGAAGTAAACGAATTTTATCCCCTGTATTTTTTTGAGTACAGCCTGAATCTGGATCAAGCCTGATTGCTTCCCATCAGGTAGATCCACCTGAGTGATATCACCAGTGATCACCACCTTGGAGCCAAAACCCATCCTGGTGAGGAACATCTTCATCTGCTCCGGTTTGGTGTTTTGAGCCTCATCTAAGATGACAAAGGAATCGTTCAACGTCCTACCCCGCATGAAGGCGAGGGGGGCTACTTCGATGATCCCCCGCTCCACCAGTTTTGAGGCCTGATCGAAGTCCAACATGTCATGGAGGGCATCATAGAGGGGCCTCAGATAAGGATTAATCTTCTCATAGAGGTCCCCCGGCAGAAAGCCCAACCGTTCCCCTGCCTCCACGGCAGGACGCGTCAATACAATACGCTTCACCGCCTTTTTCATCAAGAAGGAAAGGGCCATGGCCATGGCCAGGTAGGTCTTTCCCGTACCAGCAGGGCCGATGCCGATTACCATATCATATGTTCTCATGACATCGATATATTCTTTTTGCGCCACACTCTTGGGGGTAATGACTTTTTTCTGGGAGGAGACATAGACCGTATCGAGAAAGATATTTTCCAGATTAATCGAACGATCCCCTGAGAGGATTCGGATGGCAAAATCGATGTCGCTGACATAGATCGGATAACCCCGCTTCAAAAGCCCTTGAAGTTCCTTCAATAATCTGCCGGCCAGTTCAACATCCAACTCATCCCCATCGATGAGGACATTTCCCCCTTTGGTGTGGACCTTTACCGCAAGGCTTTTCTCTATGGCCTTCAGGTGGTCATTATGCGGGCCAAAAAGGGCCTTTGCCTCTTCTATATCTTCAAAATGCAAGTTCATCTTCAATCAATCGTCCTCTTCTCTCTCCCTGTAATCTATCTCCCTATCAGCCCTCTCCCCTGATGCCTTTCACTATATGGCAGGTTCCATCTGTCCACAGTGCGATTTTTCCTTGTCAGGGAATAATTGGGGAAGGAAAGATTAGTGATTAATGTTTAAGTATAGCATCCTAACGTACTATTTGCAATATCAAATGGGCTTCAGAGCGAAATTTCGCCTTTTCATCTCCAAAGGAAGTGGCGGTCGATATCCTCAGGAACGGTGCTCCCTAGCCTCCTCCACGATCTTCGGGAGTATCTGGCCGGCTGGCCCCTGGATGAGATAATCGGATATGTAGCCGGTCAGGGCGGTGGGCTCCGTATTTATCTCGACTATCTTGGCCCTGTTTTGCTTCGCTAACGTAGGTATCCCGGCAGCAGGATAGACCACTGCCGAGGTCCCTACTACCAAAACCACATCGCAGGTCCTCGCCTCCTCAAAGGCCCTGGCCTGGGCCTCCCCCGGGATGGGTTCGCCGAAAAAGACGACGTCCGGCTTCAATATGGAGCTACACTGAGGACATCGCGGGGGGATATCCTCGAAGGAAAAAGAGGCAGCTTCTTGACGATACCCACATTGGAGGCACACCAGCCACTGGTTGGAGCCATGAAACTCGATGACCTCCTTGCTTCCCCCCCGTTGATGAAGGCCATCGACATTTTGAGTAATAACGGAACTCAGCAAGTCCATCTGCTCCAGCTCCGCCAATGCACTATGGGCGGGATTAGGCTCAGCACCCAGGACCAGTTCCATCATCTCCTTTATCATGTGCCAAATCTTTTCCGGATTCGAGCGGAAGGCACTGATATGGGCATACTCCTCAGGATCATATTTGCTCCACAATCCCCCGGCGCTGCGGAAGTCGGGGATGCCGCTTTCCACCGAGATCCCCGCACCGGTTAAGGCGATGGTCTTCTGCGAATCCAAAAGATCCTTGACAGCCCTCTTAATTAAACCTTCCGTGTTATCCTGGGCGATGTTCACTTGTAACCTCCTAAACGTAATTAACTAACAGCTTCCGTATTTAAGCTTGAGGATGTTTTTGCAATAAACTTTCTAGAAACCCTCTTTAATCTGAAAACCAAACGCAATGGAAAAAGTACTGTGGGAATGGGGATTGTTTTTTCGATGATAAACTTTCCTTCGATCAACTCTTTGAACTTTGTAATGTCAAACGTATGGAGGTGCCACTCGTCCTCCATTCTTTTGGAAGGCCGATAGCTTTTCCTAAATAGTACTTTATGAAGTCCTAATGTAAAGAGTATGTTCTTTATCCAATTAATGCGCTTTTCATTGGGAATGGTGATAACAATTACTGTATCATGTTTTGAGACACGCTCCAATTCTTCTAACAATGTTATGGGATGAAGGAGATGCTCTATTACCTCCGTAGAAACTATTTTATTGAAGCTTCTATTTTTAAAAGGGAGATTTTCAGCATCTGACTGCACTATAAATTTTTTACCATTATTACTGCAATTCCTCCTGGCAGTTTTCACCATCACATCAGAAATATCCACCCCAACTCCTCGTTTACAGACCGCTTGATTTAATAAGTATCCACTTCCACATCCTATATCTAAAAAGTTATCGTTATTGCTCAACTGCAGAAGATCTCGAATCTTTTTGAACCTCTTTAACTCCACGAATTTCACCAAAAAGTTCGAGTGAAAGATATAGTCCTCGGGATTATACTTTTTTACCATCGCCTCGTTCCATTCCCGAAAGGACTCCTTTAAAGCCATCGTTTAAACCACTCCTCCAATCCCTTTCCCTCAAATCTATGACCGCCTGGTATTAACTGCCATGTGAGACGTTCCTCACGCCCTTTATAACATTTTTTTAGGGCTTCTATCCCTTTCATCAAAGCCTCTTTAGGAAACTCTGGATCACTATCCCCGCCTTCAATCCATAGAGATCTCGGTGCTATCAAGCAGGCCACATCGGCCATTTCGCCAAAATTCAAAATCCCAGGAAGATAGTTATCAGTGCTTTGACGCCTTCTCATAAACGTATCCCGGTACGTACCAAAATAGCTACTTATCCCCACAACCTTCACCCTTTTGTCCACCGCAGAAAGGTACATGGCAAGGGCACCTCCCATGGACCAGCCTATACAACCCAATCTCTCAGGATCAATGAAGGGAAGGGAAGCGAGATAATCGATGAGGGCCTTAAGATAGGAGACTCGTATTGCAGTTAGGCTTGATCCTGCCATGATTAATTTCAAAGCAACATGATCCTCAACCCCTATATCTTCCGAAAATGGTATATCAGGTGCAAGGACGCAAAAACCGGTCTTTACAAGCTTCTGCCCAAAATCCACATAAAAACGAGACCGCCTGATGCCAACCACATCTTCTTTCGTTGTGTGATGACCATGAATTGCCAAAATTGCCGCGACCTTTCCTTTCTGATGGTTCGGTATAAGGAGATAGGCCTCATGCGAAAGACCCTGCCAGTAAAAACGCAGAAGCCTTCTCGTATAACTCCCCATATCCTTTTCTTCTATAATGACCGCATCAGAAAGTTTTTCCCTTGCTAGTTTCAAAGTCTTTCTCAACTCTCGCCGCTGAACTGCTTTTGCCTTCAAGGAAAAAACCAAATGGGGATAAAAATAATAAAAGGTCCATCCTCCCGCAAAGGAAATTAGACATAGAATCAACACTGCAAGTGTCTTTTTCACTTTGCTTGCTCCCTTGCCTTTTGCACCCAGCTCTCTTCCTCTGGAGTTTGGGGCTTAATCCGAGAGGCTACTTCAAAAAGCCTTTTTGCCTTTTCCATAAACCCCAACTTTTTATATACGACAGCCAGATTATAAACTACCTTTAACTCATTAGGCCTCATCTCCATGCCCCGCTCAAAAGACTTCCTCGCCTTCTCCAGTTCATCCAAGGCGAAATATGCAATTCCCATATTGGCGAAGGTTTCCCAGGTAGGTTCCTCGAGATATCGCACGCGTTCAAAGCAGCTTAAGGCCCTACGGAATTTATATCGCTTTATATAGGCCATTCCAAGCAATCTATACGCCTCAACCTTTGTTCCGAACCCTGCCTTTTCTCTATATGTTTCCAAAGACTTTATGACTTCTACTATTTCACCTTTCTTAAATAACGACGCACCTAAGTAGTAATAGGCATCGGCGGGGAGACGGTGGCTAAGCCTTATGGACTTCCTCAGGGCCTCTATTGCTTCATCATATCGCTCCAACTTCATGAGGGTAAAGCCTAGCTCATAATAACTCCGTGGGAAATCCGGACGGTTCATTACCGCAATGCGCAGGGCTTTCTCGGCCTCTTGAAGATGCTCTCTTGTCCCATAGATCTGATGATAGACGCCGAGATAATAGAAAGGGTAAAAATCTTGAGGAAATCTTTGACAGGCCTCCTTCAGCTCTTTTTCAAGGTCCTTGAGATATCTTCCATCCTCTCTTTTCTCCTTGGCATAATCCATGGAGACATCAGATGGCTTCAGATAACGAAAACCATATTCTTCTATAAGCTCATCAAATCCCGTCCCCTTCTTCATATAGAGGTTTGAAACATCATCGAAGGCAACGAGTCTCCAATTTTCATCTTCATCAAGCCAGCGTAAGAACGAAGAATAATCAATCTCCCTACGATCGCGAAAAAGTATAATGTTTATCCTATAGCGTTCAGCTACCTTTTCCCAGACCTCCTTTCGTCGCACCGCCATGACGTAAAGCCAGTAGAAGTCCTGATCGTAGATAGTGGGGGTCCTCCCATCTATGAATACGGGGATAGCAGGCCAGAGGTGCCAGATAATATACCCACCGTGGCCATAGGTGTTAAAAATTCTCCCTTTTGCCTCATGCTTCTTCAAGAAATCCACGGTCGTCTCAGGATAATTCCTCCAAACCCCGAAGCCAAGCCTATCCATCCTAACCAGGGTCCTTACCTCATTGACGGAAAAGCCAATAATTATAAGGAGGGGTAAAAGATGTATCCATCTCCATCCACGCACCTGCCACCGGAGCTGGGTGAGATTGTTGACGATTATGGGGGCTGTCGCTATGGCGAAGGCCCCGCAGAAGCGGATGTGCTTGAAGGCCATATAGGAGAAAAGAGCGAAGATAAGCAAATCCTCTATTCTCTTCAGGTTATCTTTCTGAATCAAAAAGGAGGCCGCCCCTATGAGAAACAGGGCGCGAAACCACATAGTAGGGTTGATTATAAAGAGCCCCACGAATCTAATGTCCATAGATGCCCACTCAGCGATCCCCCTGAGGGCTTCCTCAGAACCCGCTGTCTTCAAAGGGACGAGCAAAACCCGATACGTATGGGGGTTCAGCAAAGAGGCCATACACAAGAGGAGGCACACAAGCAGCAGGCCTTGCAGCTTTTTATCTTTAAATACCGGTGTGAGGTCTCGGTGGTGTCTTAAGGCCAAGGGGATAAATCTGCCCAGGGCATATATCCCTACCAATAAGATCCCCAAAAGGAAGCTGGAGTGAAAGTTGACCCACAAGAGATGGGCTGGTATAAGGAAGAGGACCAACTGACGGGTGGTAATCCGCTCTCCCCGGTGGAGGGTGAGAAGATACAGATACAGGGCGAGGAAGAGCAAAAACATAATTTGAGGCCGAACCATGAAACGCCCCCGAGCAACCAAAAGGGCAACAAAAAAGAGGGTAACGCTCAACCACCTCTTCCCCCCCTCCACCTCTCGGCAGGTGAGAAAAAGGACCAGAAAGGTCAATAAAATAATGACGATCTTAAAGATGATCAGGCCCCCAAATCCACCCAACTGATATATAGGATAGATCACGGCCTGAAAGAGCCACTCAAAATCTATCCACTCTGCACCTCGGAAAGTATAGGAGAAGGGATCGGCATAGGGTATGGCCTTATGCTGCCATATCCACTCTCCGGTCTTGAGATGCCACCAGATGTCAAAAGATACTATCTTCTGAGAGGCGAAGAGGGCGCAAAACCCGAAAAAAACGACGAGAAAAAATAACAAGATCCTTTTATCTTTATCCCCCATTATTCAGCTCCTTGTTCCAAAGCTGTCCCACCAGAGTTGAAAGATGAGCAAATTCCACAGCTTTTTTCTGTTGTCCACTCGACGGGCGAGGTGATCAGCAACAAGTTTTTGTACCACAGACGGTCTGAAAATCCCCTGTTTCTTAAGCCTACCCTCAGAAAGCATCTCCAATATTAACCCCTTTAACTCCCCGCAAAACCAATTTGCAATCGGTATCCCAAATCCCTTTTTACCTCTTTTTTGGATCTCCTCAGGAATGCGATCTTTAATGATCTTTTTCCATATATATTTTGTTGTAAATCCCTTCAACTTTAATCCCTCAGGCAGTCCTGTCACCAGCTCGACGAATTGGTGATCGAGAAAGGGTACCCTTACTTCCAGCCCATGGGCCATACTCGCCCTATCCACCTTGGCCAACACCCCTTCCTGTAGATAGAGCTTGGTATCGAGATAGAGAAGTTTCCCCAACTCAGAGTTGAAAGCCTTGCCATTGAGATAGTCGTGTAACACATGGAAGGAATTAAAATCTCCCCATTCCTCTCTTATGCCGTTGGTCACCAGCTTTTTCTTCATATCTGGTGAAAAAGTCCCCAACCAAATATAATTCCTCTCCACTGGAGGATAAGCGATACCATTGATGAACTTTTTTGCGCGAAAGTCAAAGCTCATGTTGTCAAAGGACACGGGGAGTCTCTTTACCACCGCTTCGACACAAGACCTCATCATTCTTGGAAATCTTTCGTAGTAACGAGAGAGCAAAAAGGCCTGATAGGTGGGATAGCCCGCAAAGAGTTCATCTCCTCCATCACCTCCCAAAGCGACCTTTACATAGCCTTTGGTAAATCGGCTGAGGAGATAGGTAGGCATAATAGAGGCGTCGGCCAGCGGCTCATCGAGGATGGAGGCGACATCTGGGATTATATCGATGAGCGTGTGAGGGGCAAGGACCTCTTCATGATGTTCGGTTTCGAAGAAGGAGGCCGCCCTCCGAAAGTACCTGGATTCGTCAAAAGACGGATCCTCAAACCCTATGGAAAAGGTCTTGACATCATCCACTCCTTCGTGCCTTAATGCGGCAAGGACCGAGGTAGAATCAATCCCCCCGCTCAGAAGCACCCCTAGCGGGACGTCACTGATCAGACGCATCTTGACCCCTCGACAGAACTCCTCCCAGATCAGCTCGCAGAGCTCCCCTTCATCTAAATTCCCATCGAACCGATCGCTCAGATCAAGGTCCCAATAGCGTTCACAACGGAGGTTTCCATTCTGATAAACGATTTGGTGACCTGGTGGTACTTTTCTGATATCTTTATAGATGCAGTAAGGAGCGGGGATGAAGTCGTAACTCAAATAGTGGCTCAGACCTTGGGGGTCAAGTCTCCCCTCTACCCAAGGAAGTCGCAAGAGGGCCTTTGGCTCCGAAGCAAAGGTCAATCCCTTACCGTTATAGGCGTAGTACAGGGGCTTTATGCCTATCCTGTCCCTGGCGAGAAACAACTTCCTCCTCTTCCCATCCCAGATGGCAAAGGAGAACATCCCATTAAGCCGCTCCACACACTTCTCTCCCATCTCTTCATAGAGATGGACCAACACCTCTGTATCCGTCTTGGTGTAGAACGTGTGCCCCTTCTCTTCTAGTTCCTTCTTGAGTTCTGGGAAGTTATAGATCTCTCCATTAAATACCACGTAGACAGTTTTATCTTCGTTGTGGATGGGTTGCTGTCCGGTATGGAGATCTATAATGCTTAACCTCCGATGCCCCAAAGCAATCCCCGCATCAGTATAAAATCCTTCATCATCGGGCCCCCTATGACGTAAAGCAGATGTCATCTTTGTCAGGACATCTAAATCCACTGGCTTCTTATCGGAGAAACAAAATCCGCAAATACCACACATAATAACAGAATCCTTGGAATGGTTATTGACTCTTAAAGATATAGAAACTTAATACACGATCCCTTTTCACTTACAAAAAACCTCTTGAGAGTATGCATTTTTATATGGCGGTCAATGAGTAAGATTTATAGTCGATTTTATCGTATAGATCGGCTTCCCTTGAGACTCGTGGTAGGTGCGAATGATGATCTCTGCGATGAGACCTAACAGAATGAACATGACCCCCATGGTGATAAAGAGAAAGGAGATCAAGATCATTGGGCTGATCCAGACTCCTCCCCAAACGAGCCTTCGGAAGAGAACAAACAGCCCTGTTAAAACCCCCAGTGCGAGTAAGATCATCCCCGCCCCACCGAAGAGACGAATGGGCTTGGTGGAATAGCGCTGTAAGAACAAAATAGTTATGAGGTCCAGGATGATGCTGGTGGTCCGGGAAAGGCCATATTTGGATCTTCCATGCCTGCGAGGGTGATGGCTTACCTCTAACTCTGTAATGCTTGCCCCCACCCAGGAGGCATAAGCAGGGATGAAGCGGTGCATCTCCCCGTAGAGCCGCACATCCTTCAAGATATCCCTTCGGTATGCCTTGAGGGTGCATCCGTAGTCGTGCAGCTTGACCCTGGTCAACCAGGAGATCAATCTGTTGGCCATGGCAGAGGGAAATCTCTTGTTGAGAAGGGGATCTTTTCTGTTCTTCCTCCAGCCGCTCGCCACATCATAGCCCTGTTCTAACTTTTCCAAAAGACGGGGGATGTCTCGAGGATCGTTCTGCCCATCACCATCCATGGTGACGATTATCTCCCCCTGGGCATGCTCAACCCCGGCAGCAATGGCAGCTGTCTGCCCGAAGTTTTTGCGAAACTGGATGACCTTGACTCCTTTATCATCCTTGGCTAATCCTTGCAGCACCTCGTTGCTGGCATCATCGCTGCCGTCGTCGATAAAGATGACTTCATATTTCACCCCCATCCTCCCCATAACGGCCTTTAAGTCTTGATACAGGGGGGAGATGTTCTCCTCTTCATTAAAGATGGGGATTACTACGGAGAGCCATTTGGGGCCCCTCCCTTGTTCTGTATTTTCTCTATCCATTGCTCCTCCTGCGAGGCCGATGCCTTCTCACCCATCTGGAGATATATGGCCCTTAGCCATTGATGGTAGTCTTCATTCAGGGGATAGAGTTGGGAGGCCTTTTTGATCTCCTCCATGCCTTTTTCCCTTTCCCCGGTGATCAAGTATATCATACCTAAATCAAAATGGTAGTAGTGACGCCAGGGGCTCAACTGTATTGCCTCTTGTACCTCAGCAATCCCTTCTTGTCGGCGGGAAAGCCCCTGAACGAGCAACACCCCATATCGGTGATGGT
>Ga0307437_1000246_pt1 | contig 45141 bp, 33 predicted proteins | sample SalMarWE160390MG_FD_202146 | JGI IMG/M metagenome (GOLD analysis project Ga0307437, IMG submission 202146) | Salt marsh sediment microbial communities from the Plum Island Ecosystem LTER, Massachusetts, United States - WE1603-90 | ecosystem: Environmental > Aquatic > Marine > Intertidal zone >...
CAAAATCAGTTTTCTGTCAGTAAAATCCTCGGTTCGCTGGCGAAATCCATTTTCACATCTACTTGACTCTGCCAAATTCACTCATTTTGCAGGAGTCTTGTGAAATATAACAGAACCTTGCCAAATGCGCTTTTTAAAAAATGAATTTTCTTTATGGTCTCTGTGTCGTCAATGGTTGAGTTTTTCAACAATAGTTTTTCGCATAAGTTCAGCGTTACCATCGATATTGGTGAAAAGCTTGAATTGAGCCATGCCCTGATTAACGAACATTGAAATGCCGTCAATTGTTTTCGCCCTCTTCTTCTTTGCCTCTTTCAGCAGTAGGGTCTTTGCAGGATTATAAACCGTATCGAAAACAGCCATACCTTTTTTCAGGTATTCCTGAGGAACAGGCGTTGCATCAACATTTGGGTGCATCCCGATACTCGTGCAGTTTATTAGCAATTTTGCATCAATTTTTGGCAAATCGCCTAAAGGTGCAAAATCACAATTAAACTCGGCTGCAAGTTTTTCCCCCCTCGTGACAGTGCGATTGTAAATTTTTATTTTGGCGCCTGCATCAGCTAGACCGGCCACTATCGCCCTTGCCACTCCGCCCGCGCCGATAACCGCAACCGTCATATCTTTCAAATCGACCCCGCTGATACCAAGCGTCGAAGTAATTGCATCTAATGCTGCGGAATAATCTGTATTGTAAGCACTGACTTTACCACCTCTGCTTATAACAAGGGTATTGACCGCTCCGATCTTTTCAGTCAGCAGCTCTATATAACCACGATTTACGCGAACAAAATTCAGAGCATTTTGTTTATGCGGGATAGTTACACTAAAGCCGCCGAAGTTCAGCCACTTTCTAAAAAGCGCTTTATGCAAAAACGAATCGAATTCCCACTGCCCCCCTTCTACCAATAACGGCAGATATAATTTGTTCAAACGCTTCTCGGCAAAGCAGGCATTATGAATCGCGGGACTCAGCGAATGCCCTACCGGGTCGGCTATAACGCCAAAAAGCTCGGTATCGGATTTTATATCATCGTAACGGTACAATTTCTTAAACTGCTCGATAGCCAATTGGCCCGGTGCCGTTGCGCTTTCTTCATCGATACTTGCGAAAGTCACGAAGCCGCCCAGCTTTTTCGCTATAATTCTGCTGATAAGCCCGGCCTCGCCCATACAGAAAACAATTCGTTCGCTGCTCGTTTGATGCAGCAAATCGAATGCCTCAAAGCAATCGTTTATATGGTTCGCCATATAGACAAGCTTGGGTATCGCCTCTGGACATACGGCTAAGATGTCACGATATAGCTTGCCGATATTCGCAAATCTTGTTTCGAAATTATGGGCTGATAGAATCAACCGGCCCTTTGAGCTTTGCGATAGCGCCAGTCTTATTTTTTCCTGAATCTCAATGGAGAGGTAGTTGTCATATTCAAAGTCGATAAATTCTACTCCTGCTTTCAGCGCACCTGCCAGCACATCGACTCTCAGCCTTTGTGGATAGTCAATCACACCCCCCTGTCGCTTGTCACGACAGGTTGCGATTACAGGCGGCCGTTTGTCGCTGCCGCCTTTTACAAAGTCAATCAAATTTCTAACCATATCGACGCTGAGGTATTCGAGATAATCTGTGCGCAGCTCAAGCATCTCGGCTCCGGCAGCCATAGCCGCTTTGACCTGCCGCTTGGCCGTATCTAAATCCTTCGCTGCTATGGGAACGGCTAATTTCGTCTCCATAATCCAAACATATAGCAGCGAAAAACCCCAAAAGCAAGAGTAAAAACACAAGTATAGCACCCTTAACCCGGGATTTGACCGGGCAAACTGCTTAAAGTCTTGCTTTCATTACGTAAACAGGTTATATTACCCGGCTTGCATATTTGATAAAATTTCAGGTTGCACACTCAACCTGATTTTAGTGTCTTTGATGTTTAATTATAAATAACTTATGGTTTTCGTATAATGTTAGAGCATGAGATTAAAATTCCGGCCTCGCCGGCCGCAGGTTACAGGATAGAAATCGGCACCGGTATCCTTGGCTCATTATGGCCTCGGATAGAAGCCGACTTTGGCAGGTATAACAAATTTGTTATTACCGATGAAAACCTTGTATCCGCTGGCCATTTGGAAAGGCTGCTGGGCCAAAGAGATGTTCCTGCTTTTGTAATAAGCCCGGCCGGTGAGACCTCAAAAAATATAAATACGCTAATTTCGATAATCGAGATGATGGAAAAGGCCTATCTCGGCAGAGATACCCTTGTTGTCGCTCTCGGCGGCGGGACGGTCGGTGACATCGCAGGATTTGCGGCTGCCGTTTTCAAAAGAGGTGTCCCTGTCCTTCAGATACCCACGACCACAGTCGCCCAGGCCGATTCCGCTGTAGGCGGCAAAACCGGGGTCGATTCGGAGCGAAGCAAGAACGCTTTCGGCGCGTTCTGGCACCCGGCGGCTGTGTATATCGATGTCGCAACTTTAACAACGCTGGACGACAGACAATTCAAAGCCGGCCTGGTTGAATCTGTAAAGCACGCACTTATTGCCGACAGCCGGTATTTTGATTTCCTCGAACAAAATCTCAATGCTGTCCTCGATAGGCAGACTGATGTGCTGGAAAAAATAGCTTACTTTAACTGCAAAATAAAGGGCAGCGTTATTGAGACCGACCCGCACGAGCAAAACAAAAGAAGAATTCTAAATTACGGCCATACTATCGGACATGCTGTCGAGGCTGCCAGCGGGTTTGAATTGCTGCACGGCGAAGCAGTCGCTATCGGTATTATCGCAGCCGGCTTAATCGAGATTGAATTGCAATTAGCCCAACAGGACAGACTTGAGAGGGTCCGGCAAATTTTCGAAAAGCTGGATGTTCCGGTAAAATTACCAAAGGATTTAGCCGAAAAAGACCTGATAGACCTTATAAAGCATGACAAAAAGGCAATTAAAAAATGGCCACGGTTCGTGTTGATTAGTGACATAGGTCAGGTTTATTGTCCGGATAGACAATACGCTGTCGAGGTCGCTCCTGAGCTGGTGGAAAAAATATTGAATAAGCTTTAACTTATCGTTACCCTGAGCGCAACAAAGGGTCTCTTTTATGCGAAAATCACAAGATTCTTCGCTTCGCTCATGATGTTGGTGTGTTCAATATTGTAGTTATTTACTGTTTTGGAAACAGTATCTGTCATTCCCCCGGAAGTGGGAATCCAGCTTTTTCGCTCTGGCCCCCTGCTTTGGGTTCCCGCAAGGCGGGGTCCCTCGCAGGGGTGACATCGTCGGTTTTTGTTTTCCGCAAAAGATACTAACTAATCACCAATTAACCAATTAACTAACACCGTCCACCGTCATCTGTCCTTTGTCATTCGACATTCCTTGTTCGATATTGAATATTCCTCCAATAGTTTTTTTTCTTGCCTTTCGAGCAGCTTTTGAGTAGATTTTATAAATAAAGTGAAGGGCGGGCTTGTTTCGTCCATCAAAAGCGAGTTCTCAATGACGAGAATTTGGAGATTTGACAATGATAGGCAAGAAGATAAGACTCGAAAGAATAATCGACCGCAATTCCCGCAGGACGGTAATCATTCCGATGGACCACGGCGTTACGGTCGGCCCTATTGAGGGCCTCGCGGACATGCGCACAGCCATCAGTAACGTCGTGGCCGGCGGCGCAAATGCTATTCTAATGCACAAAGGGGTTGTTCGTGCAGGTCACAGAGGCGCCGGCAAGGACGTCGGACTGATTATTCACCTTTCCGGCGGCACGTCACTAAGTCCCGACCCCAATGCAAAGGAGCTGGTCTGCACTGTTGAAGAGGCAATCAAACTCGGTGCCGACGCCGTTTCTGTCCACATAAATCTTGGTGCCGAGACCGACAAAGAAATGCTGCGCCAGTTGGGCCAGGTCAGCGAGCGATGTATGGTCTGGCAGATGCCGCTCGTTGCGATGATGTACACACGAGGCACGAAAATCAAAGACGAATACGACGTCAATAACGTCAAGCACGCCGCAAGGGTTGGGGCCGAGCTTGGCGCAGATATCGTTAAGGTAGTCTATACCGGCAGCGTTGAAAGTTTCACCGAAGTAGTGCAGGGCTGTCCGGTGCCGGTCGTTATTGCAGGTGGGCCGAAAATGGACAGTGACGAAGACATTTTCAAAATGGTGGACGGTGCGCTAAAGGCCGGCGCTGCCGGCGTATCTATCGGCCGAAACGCTTTCCAGCACAAAGACCCGACTAAAATGGTCCAGGCCCTCAGCAAAATGGTACACGAAGAAGCGAGCGTAGAAGAAGCTGTCGGGGTCCTCAAGTCTTGAGGATTGCTCCCGTTACTCTGATACACCGGTGAAAAAGGCACGAAAGCGTTGGAGGACTGCTGTACTTGGCTCGTTTACAACATCAAATTTTTGAAGGAGGTTGCTATGAATCGCCATCCCACAATTATCGTTTTGGTCGCAGTGTTGGCCGGCGTAATTTTATTGCTCGGCTCTGCACAACCAACAACTGTCTTGTAGTTTTCTGTTTTTCTCTTGACTTTCCCGCTTCAATCGTGTAGATTTGTTATTAGCAGGAAACGATGCGAGACATCTTAGATTTATGCTGCTCAGTAATGGCTTGCGCACAATGCACAGAAAACGAGGTGGAAGACGATTAAAGGAGGAGCTATTATGTGTGGGGTATGAAGCTGTAGTGGAAAACTTTATGCTTCACGGTGAAAATATTTTACATTTCAATTAACAATCAATATTAATTTTATGAATCCCGCCCGTCATCCGCAGGATGCCTTGCGGTGAAGACAGAACGGAGTGAAGCAGGATTATTATGTATAGGAAATTGTCACTTATAGTTGCGGTCGTGTTCACCTTGCTATTGGGTGGAATGACACAGGCGGCTGGGCTTGATATCACGGCACCAGGGGATACCATCCGGGGTGTTCCGAACGATGGAGTAACTGATGGCAGTGGAAACTTCGGCTGGCCTGGTCATGAACACCCTGCCTTGGCGATCGATGATAACACCTCGACGAAGTATCTGCATTTCAAAGGAGAAATTGAAGCCACTGGTTTCCGGGTTACGCCATCAGCCAGCCAGACTATTGTTGTTGGGCTGACTTTCACCACTGCGAATGACGCTGTAGGTCGTGATCCGGTTGCATATGAATTCTATGGTTCTAATGTGAGCATAAATGGGCCGTACACGTTGATTGCAAGTGGCGATATCGTCGATTTCAGCCAAACGTCGCCATGGCCGCGCTTCACAAAGAACGAAACGCCGATTTTCTTTGATAATGATGTGACATACGACCACTACCAGGTTCTATTCACGGCCGTTCGAAGTCCCGCAAGTGCCAATACTATGCAGATATCCGAGGTTGAACTATTGGGGAAGGACCGAACCGCTGCGAATCCTGACCCGTTTGATGGTGCTGTGATTCGGGATACATGGGTAAGTTTGAGTTGGTTGCCTGGAGACTCTTCCTACTCGCACGATGTGTACTTCGGCGAGAACTTCGCAGAAGTTTACCGCAGCACCGGCGGCACCTTCCGGGGAAACCAGCCCTCAAATCATTTTCTTGTGGGCCTGCCCGGATATCCCTATCCGGACGGTCTGGTTCCCGGCACAACTTACTACTGGCGCATTGATGAAGTGGAAGCCGACCGTGTCACCAAGCACCGAGGCGACGTGTGGAGCTTCTTCGTCCTCTCCGGCAAGGCCTATGATCCCTAACCGGGCGACGTGGAGCGGTCCATAGACACGGATGTAACTCTCACATGGGCGGCCGGTAGCGACGCCGAGACGCACACAGTGTACTTCGGCGACGATCCTGACGCCGTGGAAGATGCTGTGGGTGGAATACCTCAGACGTTGAGCCGGTATTACCCCGGCGATCTGGAATTCGACAAGACGTATTGCTGGCGCGTAGATGAGTTCGACGGGGCCGCCACGCACAGAGGCGACGTCTGGAGTTTCACTACCATGCCGGCGGATGAATTCTGGGCTGGGGCTTATTATGTCGATGGAGAAAATCGTCTCGCCAATGACGGCAATCCCGGGACCGAAGCCCAGCCCTTTAAGACGATTGGAAGGGGCGTGCAATCGCTGCAACCGGGCGATACTCTGCTGATAAAGGCCGGGACCTACAGGGAAACGGTGATCTTGTCGAGAAGCGGAACGCAAGCCAAGCCCATAAAGATTCGAGCCTTTCCCGGAGACGAAGGTAAGGTAATAATCAACGCGGCTGAGCCGGTAACATACTGGCACAAGTGCGCCGGCCCCGGCGATTGCGCCGGGAATCCATACTGGAGCCACATCTACTATGCGGACGTGACGGCGCTGGTGCAGTCCCACCCCGATAGTGAATTTGCGATCAGACAGGTCTTTCAGAATGGGGAACTGCTCAAGCGCTCGCGATATCCGGATAGGGGATGGAGCTATCCAACGGGTATTCTGGACCCCAAGAAAACGTTCTCCGACGACTTTCTCTCCAAACCCGATGGGTATTTTGTCGGTTCGGTATGCCATGTGAAGACGGCCGTGTGGCATCTCGACCAAATCCCCATTACGGACTTTTCCCGACGTGCAGTGACCCTGGCGAGGAGCCCCCGGTACGACATATCGACGCGATTCGGGTACTACATCACCAGCGTCGTGGGCGAGATCAACGAGGAGGGGGAATGGGCCTACGACGCCCTTGAGAAGAAACTCTTCCTGTGGCCCAAAGGAGACTTTGCGCAGGGTGTGGAGTTTACGTATCGGGAGTATTGCGTGCGCACGTATGGCGGCACCTCGTGGAACGTCATGCGCGGATTGACCATGCGCAATGCGTACACCTACGGCATCTGGTTGTACCGGGCAAACGATATGACGATTGAGAACAACACCATTGATCACACCTTCACCTTCGGCATCTACCTGCAGAGTACCGGCGGGATCTGTAACAACAACCAGATCCTTAACAACACAGTCAGACATTCCTGTTTTCGCGGCATAAGCGTCGGGGGTGACGCCTCGTATTGCCGCGTCGAGGGCAACTATGTTTACGCCACCGGAGTCGAACACTACGGCGATGATCTGATGCACGGCCCGAGCCACGGCGTGTATATCAGTGGCCCGTTCGCCAAGGTGTACAACAACAGGATTGACCGCACGGGCTACACGGCCTTGTACCTCGATGGGCACACGCTCGGACGCGATGTGTCCCACAACTATATCACCAACGTCGCCCTGGCCCTGTCCGATGGCGGCGGCGTCTATACGGGTGGCTTCTACGACAAACCCGAGAAAGACCATATCCACCACAACATCTTTGAAGATGTGATTGGATGCCTGTCGATGGATCGGAATCATGACAAGGGATTGCCGGTAACCATCGAGAAATACTCCGGCGATTCGTCCGGCATCTACGTGGATGAGCGGGGCAACAACCGAATCATCGAGCACAATACAGTCATCAACTCTCACATGGCGGGCATTTTCTTTCACTGGGCGCCCGGCAACGTCGTGCAGAACAACACCCTATATGGCAACAAGGAGGCCCAGATCTGGTTCAGCGGCCGCAATCAGCCGGGCGAGAAGCTTGTCGATGAGGTCGTTCTCGACAACATTATGTTCGCAACAGATGCACAACAGAAAACGTTTTTCCTTGCGATAAATTATGATGATGTGCATTTCGGCCAGTCCGACAGGAACTACTTCTACAATCCCTATCGCTACTCACATATCTGCGTGAGTCGTTACAACGGCGGAACGGTCCAGGACGATCTGACACTCCAGCGATGGCGTGCTCTGTCCGGCTACGACGCAAACTCCAAAGAATTTAGTTACATGGATCAATTCGAGGATATTACGATGGACCCCCAAAAAGAGTCCCGGATTATTTATAATACGTCTCTCGATGTAATTAGCATTGATTTGGAATCAGATAAATATTGCGATGTGCACGGTAACAAAATTTACGGTAGCGTTAGTTTACAGCCCTTTGAATCAAAAATTCTTATATTCTCCGATTATGAAATCCCGGACCCTCCCCTTGAAGGACATCTCAATAAAGGCCTTAAAATTCGCTAAGATGCACTTCAGCCCCTGCTTTCTCTTTTTCCGTATAGTTGCATTATTTGTAAAACACAGTACCATTATATTTGACATTTATGCAACATCGTATTCTTGAAGGAGTTTATTATGAATCGTCACCCGGCAATTTACGTCTTAATTACAATACTGTCCGTTGCTATCTTGTTCCTTGGCTTGACTCAATTGACAACAGGCCAGGATAATCCGAAACTCATAAAGGCCAAAGACGGCTCCGGCATCATCGGCTATAAGGACACCCCCATTTTGCCCTGGTGCGGCTACCACGTGCACGACCCTGACCGGCCGGCGCCAGAAAAAGTCACCACCGCCCCGCCGGACACAAAGGGAAAAACCGGCATCGCACCATCCGATGCAATCGTCCTCTTCGACGGCACCGGCCTTTCACAATGGAATTATTCAGACTGGAAAATCGAAAAAGGCGAGCTTATCGCCGTCTCCGGCAATCTCACAACAAAGCAGCCCTTCGGCGACTGCCAGTTGCATATCGAATGGATGGCCCCGGACCCGCCGCAGGGCGGCATCTGGGACCGCGGCAATAACGGCGTGACGCTAATGGGCTTATTTGAAATCCAGATTTACGACTCATACACTGAGAGGCTTTACCCCGATGGCCAGGCCGCCGCCGTTTACGGCCAGACACCTCCGATGGTAAACGCCTGCCGCAGACCCGGCCAATGGCAGTCGTATGATATTATCTTTTTTGCCCCCGTCTTCAAATCCGGCAAGCTCGTAAAGCCCGCTTATGTCACCGTCCTGCACAACGGCGTACTTGTCCATCACAACCAGAAAATCTACGGCCCGACCGGTCACCGAATCCTGCCGAGTTACGATAAGCCCATCCCCGAAAAACTGTCCCTTGCCCTCTCGGCCCACAACAATCCCGTACGGTTCCGTAACATCTGGCTGCGACCGCTGTGAGCAGAACTCGACGATAAAGGACTGCATGAACGACCGAGTTGTTGCTCCCACGGCTGCTGCCTCGTTTGACCTTATCAATCAATCGCAGGAAATGTTGTTATACGTAAAGCGCGTACGCGCTTTACGTATGCCACATCTAAACACAACAAAAGGATTCACATAGTTTCGATTAGCTCTTGTGCATGGATTGCACATTTCCCACTTTGGTCCTCCGTCCTTCATCATTCGAAATTCCTTGTTCGATATTGGACATTCCCTGTCCCCCACCCTCTATCATCCTGAACTGTACCTAAATACGACATATAACATACAAAATACTCTTTATGTTTTACTAACTCCGTATCCTCCTCCGCATTTCCTCCGTCTTCTTCTTTAGCTCCGGCCATTTCGTCCAAATCTCTTTGTCACACGATGGAAAATCATCACAATGGGCACAGGTTGGCAGGCCTCTTGCCATTGCGCATTTCTTCGCATCGCAATTAAAAAGTGCATTCTCCGACTTACACCCGTCACAATAAAGCTTTTCCGCATTCATTTTCCACTGCTTTGCCACCTTGGCCCTTAACTCATCATCGTTGTTCTTCGTCGTAATATAGACATCACATTTGTCACACTCTAAGCAGCAATAAGCAACCATAGCGAATTCGTCGGCGGCCAACTTTTCCTTTTCGCCTTCCGAACACCTTGGACAGCATGAAAGACCCGCCTGGCCTAAAGCAAATCCAATCCCCGCGCAGGCACCCAACCTCAGAAAGCCTCTCCTGTTATGTCTGTGACAATCAAAACTTATCTCTGAATATTTCTCGCTTTCCATAATGGATTCCTTTTCTATATAAGTACTGAACAAAACAGCCTGACACAACCAACTATCTCACAAGCTCTTTCTGCTGTCAAGTCCGGCCGGTCTAAAAAGGCCGGTTCCGAACCGGCAAATTTCCTTTCGAGAAATCTTCAAATACATATAATAGGGGGCAACATTCACCATGAAACTGAACAATTAAAAATAAATGGGCAGGTCAGGAAAATGAAAACGCATCGTACTAATCTATTCGTTGTGATGGGCATAGTCCTCGTTGTTGCATCGGCGACTATCGTAACGGCTGCCTCCAATTCCAATAATATGGCCCACGGTGACATCCAAGGCATTTGGATGGCTGCCGCTGAAAAACCGAATACTCCCGCCCCTCCCGTCATATTTCGGATTGCAATAAACGCCGACGGTGTACCAAAGGCCTTCATGGAAAGCCCCGACCAGTTGCACAGGACGCTCATGAACAAAGTCACCTTTGAGAACGGCCGACTCCACATCGACGCAAAATCAATAGGAGGAACTTATGAAGGAAAAATCGAAGCCGATGGTACGACCATCAAGGGCAACTGGAGCCAGGCCGGCCGCTCGTTTCCTCTCATGCTCAAGCGCACGGACGAGCTGCCCCGCCCGAACCGGCCGCAGGAGCCGAAGCGGCCATATCCTTACGATGATGAAGAAGTCGTCTATGAGAACAGCCTGGCCGCTATAAAGCTTGTCGGCACCTTGACCCTGCCCCGCACCCGAGGTCCGTTCCCGGCGGTGCTGCTCATCGGTGGTTCCGGCACCGACGACCGTGACAACGGCTTTTCACATCGGACCTTCCTCGTCCTGGCCGATTACCTGACCCGCCGCGGCATCGCCACCCTTCGCGCCGATAAACGCGGCGTCTGGAAATCGACCGGTGACTTCTACACGGCCACGACTAAGGATTTTGCGAGCGATGCCCTCGCCGGCGTGGCCTACCTCAAGACCCGAAAAGAAATCAATCCCGCGCAAATCGGCATCATCGGCCACAGCGAGGGGGCAATGATAGCACCCATGTTGGCTGCCCAATCCCCCGATATCGCGTTCATCGTGATGATGGCGGGAGCAGGCGTGCCGCTCGATAAGCTCCTGGTAACTCAGAATTGCCTTTATGCTGAAGTGGAGGGAGCCGACGAACAAAAAATCGCCCTTCTGCGCGATTGGTATGAACGTTACTATGCCATCGCAATCAGCGAAAAAGATGATGCCCTCGCCGAGGAGAAAATTAACAAAATGTACGCTGAGCTTAACGATGAGCAGAAACCAATGCTCGACTGGTCCGAAACAAAATTGAATGACGAAATCAAACGCGTGCTCTCGCCCTGGTCGCGGTACCTGCTGGCCTTTGACCCCAAAGTATTTCTGACTAAAGTAAAGTGTCCCGTTCTTGACATCAACGGCCAGAAGGATTTACAGGTCGCCCCGGACGAGAATCTCCGCGGTATTGAGCAGGCATTGAAAGCCGCAGGAAATCGGCACTACCTCGTCAAAAAACTCCCCGGTCTTAACCACCAGTTTCAGACGGCCGACACCGGAGCCGAATCAGAATACGCCAAAATAAAAGAGACATTCGCTCCCTTTGCCATGAAAACCGTAGCGGACTGGATTCTAAAGCAAACCGGCGAGCCTGCGGATGAAAGATAGACGCACGCCCCTCTCCTCGCCCATATCATTTAGGATGAAAAATCATCGCATTGGACATAGACCCGCAACACTTTGCAATATATGATAGTACTCTGTAACAGCTCAAATTATGAGTGTCATTGCGAGGCCCCCGTCTTGCTTTACAGGAAAACGGGGGTCGTGGCAATCTCTAAGTTTTAAAAAATAGTAAATCTCATCTTATTTGATAGACTAAGAATTCCTAAGGCAATCATTATGGGGAGCCTCTATCAATCAATCTTCTTGCCTGTCGCTTCGCGGGCGCCTCTTTCGGTGATGAACTCGCCCTTGAGGGTCGTTCCATCCAGTTTGCCCTTAAATTCCATCGGGACATCACTGTCCCCGTATCTCATTATGACCTTGAAGCTAACCTGACTTCCATCCACCTTGAGGTCCGTAACGGCTATCTCATTGTCCCTAACGGTGTACGTAGCGGTCATGTCTTCTTTAATCTTCAGTGTGCTTGTACGCGTCCCTCGTGACGACTCCCTCGTGAACTCCCAGGTACCGACAACCGGTGAGGCATCTTCAGCCTTCTTACCGACCACCTCACTAGTACCTCTATCTGAAATAAGCTGACCCTTAAGGCTCTTACCATCTAATTTGCCTTTGAAGTCCATCCTGAAGGTTCTGTCTCCGAAGCCCATCTCGATAGCAAAAGTCACCTGGTTGCCTTCGAGTTTGATGTCCTTCATGGGGATCTCACCGCCGAAGAACTCATACCTGCCGGTCAGGTCTCCATTGATCATCATCATACTCGTACGCGTACCTCTATCGGACGTCGTTGTCAGCTCCCAATTCCCAATAAGTGGTGCTCCTACGCGCTCTCCGGTTGCAGGCATCTCGCCTCGTCGGCTCTTGAATGCCCCTGCTAACTTATGCCCCTTGATTGCACCCTCAAAGCTCGATTCCCATTCGCGCTCACCGAATTTGCTTTTTCGAGTATAGGTGAGCTTTCCATCCTGAAATTTGACATTCGATACTGCGTGCTCTCCGGACTCGGCTTCCCATTTGCCGGCCAGCGTACCGTCTGGATTCTCGGAAATTATCAGCTTGCCGGTGATTTCTCTATCACCAACATTAAACTTCATATTCCACTGACCGAGGGCTGGGCATTTAGGCTTCTTCCTGGCCCCGTTGGCGGCAAACTCCCCGCGGTCGCTTGACATTGTACCCGTAATCTTACCGTCCTTTAAAGTCCCCGCGTACTCCATTATGAACTCCTGGTCGCCAAAGCTGAGTATTCGAGTAAAGGTGAGCTTTCCGTTCTCGAATTTGACATTGGTCAGCTCGCCGGAGCCCCACTTGCCTGTTAGACTGCCGTCCGCCTTCTTGGAGATGGTCATCGTGGCAAAGCTCTCTCGACCGCCGAATTCCATCTTCATTTCCCATTCACCTATAATGTCTTCAGCCGCCCAGACAAACGATGTCTGCATCAACAGCAAAAGACAGGTGAGAATGATGGACTTGCCGATTCTCTTGTGGTTTAACATCTGATTCATAATAGGCCTCCTAAAAAAGTGTTTTAAAATTAGTCGCTGCTCGACTACACGAATTTACCCTCGAATCCAAAATGTTACTGCGGAGCAGCATAAAAAACAATTGTTTTTTCAAAAATATTTGTCTCCATGAGACTTGACAATAAAAGATATTGACAGGGCTGTCATTTTTGAGTTAAATCTTGCAAATGCGGTTATATAATTTTGGACTAAGGACGAATCAAAAATGAAAAAACTATGGGTAAATGTTATTCCATATAACAAAGAAATCGCCATAGCTGCGCTGGAAAGCGGGGCCGAGGCCGTCATTCTCCCTGACGGTCGGAGTGAAACTGTCCGCCGGTTCGGCAAAATCAAAACCGTTGAGAAAAACGGCGACATCAAGCCCGGCATGGAAGTCGAGTTCATAGATATAGCCGGCAAAGAAGACGAAGACAAAGCCGCAGCAGTGCCTGCGGAAAAAATTATTGTCCTTAGAATGCTCGACTGGACGATTATACCGATAGAGAACCTGTTGGCCCGCCGAGGCAAAAATATTATGGTGCAGGTAGAAAATAGCGAACAGGCCAAGCTTATGGTTGAGATACTCGAAAAAGGCGTTGACGGCGTCCTCTTAAATACTACCGATATAAACGAGATAAAAAAATGCGCCGAAATCATTCACGGCGTAAGTGAAAAAATCGCTCTCGTAACAGCCACCATCACAGGCATCAAACAATTAGGTATGGGCGACAGGGCCTGTCTCGATACCTGCACGCAGATGACTTTAGGCGAAGGGATGCTCATCGGCAATACTGCTGCCGGTTTCTTTCTGGTCCATTCCGAATCCATCGATAATCCTTACGTGGCATCTCGGCCGTTCCGCGTCAATGCCGGTGCCGTGCACGCATACACCTTAGCGCCGGGCGGTAAAACGAAATACTTAGCAGACTTAAAGGCCGGTGACGAAGTGCTGCTTGTGGATTTCCAGGGCAAAAGTCAAACCGCTTATCTGGGCAGAAACAAAATAGAAAAAAGGCCTGTCATGCTCATCGAGGCCGATGCCGAAGGTCAGCCGATAAGTCTTGTCTTACAGAACGCCGAGACGATTCGACTCGTCAGCCCGGACGGTAAAGCGATTTCGGTTACAACTTTGAAGACGGGCGATAAAGTCTTAGGCCATATAGAAAAGGCCGGCAGGCACTTCGGTATGCAGGTTGATGAGACACTAATTGAAAAGTAAACCTATGGTGTGGCCGGACGATGTCATCAGTATAATCTTAGCTGCTTTTCTTGGAGCGGCAATAGGTCTGGAGAGAGAGCTTAGTGGCAAGTCTGCCGGGCTCCGGACGAATCTCTTAATATGCCTTGGCGCAGCCCTCTTTACCATAATCTCCAAACGACTGGCCGTCGTGACCGAAGGCTCGACTACAAGGATAGCCGCCCAGATTGTTACCGGCGTAGGCTTTTTAGGTGCCGGTGCCGTCATCCAGGACAGACGTGGTGTACACGGCCTGACCACAGCCGCGACCATTTGGCTTGTTGCAAGTATCGGAATGGCCTGTGGGGCCGGTTTTCACGACTTGGCAGCTATATCAACGCTCATTGTAATTGTCGTCCTCGCGGGCCTCTTAAAGCTCGCAAAGCCGTTGACACGCTATATGGAAAAACACCAAACCAAAAGAACTCTTGACGACCAGGATTATACCGGCGCGGAGCGCAGGCAAGCAGAGCAAAATAAAACCACTTAACAACACGAGGCACTTGCAAACACAAACGTACGGACAATCACCTCAAGTGCTCTATCACTCGCCCCGACCCACCGAATAAAAATATGCTTATCACTCAGTTGGTGTATAACCTAATTTTCCCCACACAGCCTTCTGAACTCTATACAAATCCTGATTGCCCGGATTATTTGATAAATTGCCATTCCGCCCTGTGTCTTGCCAGTAGTCATAATCCATCTTGGCGATCTCTATCGTACGCGGGTCTTTCCACTTCCAGTACTCGCTATGCCCATCTACGAAAGAAAAGTTTGTCCCGTCTCCGTGCCGGGCGGTAATCTGGTCCCACCATCGCTCCTGGTCATACCAAATGGTCCAGCTCGCCGGACTCAATCGGCCCTCATCAAGAAAAACAACTCTCTGGCCCGGCTTGCGAATCTGATTCCTGTTTTTAACTATCTGCCCCTCAGCGCCGGGTATCGCATCATAACCATTCATAGCATCAACTATAGCATACGTCACCACCTCTCCGCGAATACCGGTCGGGCACTTGTAAAGCTTTATGTTCGGGCAGTATTCATATAGCAGTCCCCTCTGGATACCTTCTATTCGCGCTTCTTCTGAGGCGCTCCGGCCCGACCAATATACCCAACATGTGCCGTCTTTGTTGTTGCTTCCGGTGCTTGTATTGCCGTTAACAATCTTGCTGTCGTTATCATCCGCATACATAATCCACGCAAGTGCCATTTGCTTCACGTTGCTAAGACACGCCGCACGTTTGCCCTGCTCTCTGACCCGATTTAGCGCCGGCATCAATATCGCCATCAACACGGCGATGATAGCGATAACTACCAGAAGTTCTATTAACGTAAACCCTCTTTGATGTCTTCCACTTTCCTGGTTAATAATCTCAACTTCTAACGGCCTGAACAGTTTTCGTTCATTCATATTGCGCCTTCCTCTTCTGCCGCGATTACACTCCTCAAAGACGGTTCTCTGCAAATGCTTCCACGGCTCTAATATTAATAAAATCCTGAATTCTTACATAATCATATCATAAAATCGCGTATAGTGCCAGAGTTTTTCCTTGACGTCAAAGTGCCTAATTTGCTATAAATAAAATCATCGGAGTTTGTTTCTTTTCGGCAGGCCGAATTTCTGGAATTTTCAGCTAATTCAGCTTACCTGAAAGCTTAAAAAACGAAATACGCAGTGTCAAGTCAAAACTTTGTATTTCGCGGATAGGATTTTTACATTTCACTTAATTGTTCTTATTGGGCTTTTGAGGGAAGGAGGTAATATCAAGTCATAAAAGCCATCTTGGGCGGCCATAAATAGAATGTCGTGAGCCTGAAAATTATTAGCGGTCATTTTGTTTGAGGTTATTTGAGACCAGGAGTGTTTTGGTATGTGGCCAAAGCACAGTCGTCGTTATCGTAACCTTTTTTACAGGAGGATGTATCATGAAAACTCAAGTAGTTTGGTTGGCAGTAGTTTTGTTGATAGGATTCATAGGAATCGGTTCAAGCTACGCACAGGAAGTCGTGAATCTACTACCCAACGGTGGTTTTGAGACCGGTAATGCAGGGCCATGGAACATCTATGGCGACGTGACATCCGAAGTCGTTACGGGATGTGTGGATGCCGCGGTTCCCGAAGGTCCGATTGAGGGAGACTATTGCCTGCACCTTGTGGTTCCATCGGCAGGGGCCGGCCCTCATGAAAGCGGCATGTCGGACGGAAGCTATATCTTTGAGAAAGGCAAGAAATACACGTTTTCCTGCTTCTTCAAATGCAAATCCGGCACGCTACAGTTTCGTATGAAGCCGGAACATGCCACAGATCCATGGGAAGCCTATGGCGATCAGGTCTTCACTGCCACCGAAAAATGGCAGGAATTCAGCGTAACCACTCCTGTCTTTACTGAGGACGTGACTCCCGCCAGCCCTTCATTCCACCTCGCTTTTGCAGCCGGTGATTTTTGGATAGACGGCATACGACTCTACGAGGGCGACTATGTCCCACCTCTTTTCAAAAGTTTTACAGCCAAAAATCCCAGTCTGGAAGATGGAGCCGTACACGAGGACACATGGGCAAGCCTCTCGTGGGAACCGGGAATATCAGCAGTAACGCATGATGTTTATTTTGGCGACAATTTCGACGATGTGAACAACGGCGCCGAGAGTACTTTCCAGGGTAATCAGGCCGAGGAGTTTTATGTGGTTGGCTTTCCCGGTTTTGCTTATCCGGACGGCCTTACAAATGGAACGACGTATTACTGGCGGATTGACGAGATAAATGAAAATGACCCGAACAGCCCGTGGAAAGGTGATGTCTGGAGCTTTCTGGTTCCACCCAAGAATGCCTATAATCCCGTACCGGCTGACGGCGCCAAATTTATAGACCCGAAAGATTTAGTACTTGAGTGGGATCCTGGTTTCGAGATAAAATTGCACCAGGTGTACTTCGGAGATAATTTTGCCGACGTCGATGCCGGCACAGGCGGCACCGCAAAAGGTCCGATTGGTAATACAAAGTTCAATCCTGGAACACTCGAATTAGACAAGACCTACTATTGGCGCATCGACGAGTTCGATGGCATCGAAACACATAAAGGCAATATCTGGATCTTTACAATAGCAGGGACCGGCGGTGGTGTGCGTGCAGATTACTTTACAGGTATAAATTTCGAGAACCTGGTTTTGAACCGTGTTGATTCTCAAATCGACTTTAACTGGGGCGATCCGGGCAGTCCGGACCCGTCGGTCGGTAATGATAACTTCTCAGTCAGATGGAGTGGTCAGGTAGAAGCGGCTTTTACAGAAACCTATAACTTCTATGCCAGAACCGACGATGGCGTACGCCTATGGGTCGAGGGTCTGCAGCTTATTGATCAGTGGGTTGACCGTTCAGCAACCGAGAACAGAGGAACGATAGACCTTGTTGCAGGACAGATATACAGCGTTGTAATGGAATATTACGAAAATGGAGGCGGCGCCGTGGCAGAACTGCGCTGGTCGAGCCCCCACACTCCAAAGCAAATCATTCCGCAGGCGGCACTATCACTGCCGGTAAAGGCCAGCAGTGCCAATCCGAGGACCGGCTCTGTTGATGTAAAACAAGACACTATTCTTACCTGGGGCCCCGGAGACTTTGCCGAATCACACGATGTCTATTTCGGCACAGATGAAGAAGCAGTACGGAACGCCGATACAAGCTCGCCCGAGTACAAAGGCACGAGGGCCCTTGGTTCTGAGAGTTATGACCCCGGTGTGCTCGAGTGGGGTGCTACTTACTACTGGCGTGTCGATGAAATCAATAACAACAATTCGGAGAGTCCGTGGGTAGGCGGTGTCTGGAGCTTTACGACGGCCAACTTCCTTGTAGTCGATGATTTTGAGGACTACGATATTGGCAACAACGAGATATGGTGGGCATGGAAAGACGGGCTTGGCTATGCCGCGCATGGTACTGAACCTGCCTATGCCGGTAATGGAACCGGCTCGGCTGTAGGCGACGAAACCACAGGTTCTTATTGTGAGGAGACTATCGTTCACGGAGGCGGCAAGTCGATGCCTTTATTCTATGACAACAGCGTCCTCAAGTATTCAGAGGTGGAGAAGACACTGACTTATCCGCGTGACTGGACTGAGAATGGTGTCAGCACACTGACAATTTGGTTCAGGGGCGATTCGGCTAACGCCGCCGAGGTATTGTATGTTGCTCTCAATGGCAGCGCGGTGGTCAATCACGATAATCCAGATGCAGCACAGATAACTACCTGGACCCAATGGAATATCGACCTACAGGCATTTGCTGACCAAGGTGTGAATCTGGCCAATGTCAATACAATGGCCCTTGGTTTCGGCGACAAGAATAATCCGCAGCCCGGTGGTTCAGGTACAATGTACTTCGATGATATTCGGCGGTACCGGCCGATACCATAAGAGCCGGAACCGGCACCTTAACTAAGATTTATGTACAAATTAAGATTGAGTGGTTAACTCCATGAGATAATTCCTTAATATCTCAAGGGGTTAATGTAGCAAATTTGTGGCAATTCGGGGCTTATATCGATTGATTCGATATAAGCCCCCTTATTATTGATAGTTGATTCAACTTTACGTAATCTTATCAAAAAATATTGGGTAATCACGCGTGATTTTCATTGACGGGAAAGTAGCTAATATGGTATAGATATATTAATATAGCTTGTGCCTGAGCAGTCGGGTATCTGCGGTTTCTCGTCATTCTGTGGGCACGATTCTTGTAATTTTACGAATAGAGGAGGAGTTATTATGTATCATGCGGGGCACATAGTTACGGTAAAAAATTTTGTGCTTCTCAGTTGAGTGTTTTTGCATCTCAATTAACAACCCATATTTATTTTTTAAAGGAGGATTATTATGTGTAAGAAGTTAATTTTTCTGATTTATTTTGTTTTGGTGCTATGTCTGGCTCTAACAAACGTGACCAACGCTGCTCAGTCCGGTCTTATCGGCTATTGGCGATTGGATGAAGGAACGGGTACCGCTGTCGGGGACGCGAGCGGCAACGGCAACCATGGTATTCTTGAAGGAGGTGGCAAATGGACGACGGGGAAGTTGGATGGGGGTGTCTATCTTGATGGTGTGGACGACTACATCGAGATTCCTAACCTCATAGGCGAAGCAGGCACCATGGGATTCTGGTTCAAACCCGACTGGGATGGTTCGGACCCGGCAGACTACAGACTTTTCGATGCGAGCCTGGGTGGCATATACTTCTTCGTATCGAAGGGTGCAAACCATGCCGACATCAATCCGGAGGATTTCGGATTCTATTTGGAGGACGCCACTGATGCCGACTACCAGGGTATCGAGATTGACCCGGCCGGCGTTATATTTGCCGATACCTGGATTCATGTCGCTGTGACCTGGGAATTCGGCGGTGGCCCTGCTGTCCTGTATCTTGACGGACAGGAAGTCGCAAGAGCCGATACATTAGGTCCTCTCCCGGTGCTTTATGAAAATCCCCGTTTTGGTCTGCAAACTATCGACTACATTCCATCTGCAAATGGTGCAAAGGGTGTCATCGACGACATTGCCATTTTCGACAGAGCCTTAACAGCCGAAGAGATTCAGACCATTATGTCGGGTCTCGGAGAATATCCATGGGCCTGGGGTCCCGAACCGGATGATAGTACTCTATATTCGGATACATGGATAAGCATTAGCTGGTCGGCGGGGGATTTTGCGGTCTCGCACGATGTGTATCTCGGTGATAATTTTGATGATGTCAACAATGGCGTCGCCGAGACATTCCTGGGTAATCAGGTCGCAACGAACCTTGTTGTCGGCTTTCCTGGTATGCCTTATCCGGATGGCCTTGTTCCAGGAACCACTTACTATTGGCGAATCGATGAGGTCAATGATGCCGAGCCGAACAGCCCATGGAAAGGCCCTGTCTGGAACTTTAGTATTCCACCCAGGACCGCCTACTCCCCAGGCCCGGCTAACGGTGCCGAGCAGGTAGAGCCTGATGTGGAGCTTAGCTGGACGCCGGGCTTCGGTGCTAAATTGCACCATATGTACTTCGGTGATAACTTCGCCGATGTGGACAACGGCACGCCGAATACATACAAAGGCCCTATGGGTTTCTCAAAATATACTCCCGGCGCACTTAAACTGGCTAAGACTTACTACTGGCGTGTCGATGAGTTTGATGCCTTCGAGACGCATAAAGGCCACGTCTGGAGCTTTACTACTGAGGGTGCCGTCGGGAGCCCGAACCCGGCTAATGGAACTGTGGATGTAAAGCAGACACAGATTCTCACCTGGGCACCGGGAGTCTATGGTGCTTCGCATGAGGTATATTTTGGCACAGATAAAGAGGCAGTACGAAATGCCAATACCGGTTCACCGGAGTATAAAGGCTCCGGGGATCTTGGTTCTGAAAGCTATGACCCCGGAAAACTTGAATGGAATACCACTTACTACTGGCGTATTGACGAGGCCAATAACGTCAATCCCGACAGTCCGTGGCCAGGCATCCTATGGAGCTTTACGACAGCCAACTTCCTTATCGTGGACGATTTTGAATCTTACAACGACCTTGACCCTGCCGACCCCGATAGCAACAGGATATTTAATGCGTGGATAGACGGATACGACGACCCGACAAACGGTTCTTTAGTTGGTTATGATAATCCTCCATTTGCCGAGCAAACTATCGTTCACAGCGGCAACCAGTCGATGCCACTTTTCTACGACAACAGTGTTGGTTACTCTGAGGCAACTTTAACGTTGACTTACCCGCGTGACTGGACCGAGAATGGTGTAAACAAGCTGACAATTTGGTTCAGAGGCAATTCGGCTAACGCTGTTGAGACGTTGTATGTTGCCCTCAACGGCAGCGCTGTGGTCAATCACGATAATCCTGATGCAGCACAGATAATTGCCTGGACAGAATGGAATATCGATTTGCAGGTATTTGCAGACCAGGGCGTGAACCTTGCCAACGTCAATACGATTTCCCTTGGTCTTGGTAACAGGAACAATCCGTTGGCTGGCGGTTCGGGTACGATGTACTTCGACGATGTTCGTCTGTATCCACCGCCATCGGCGCCGTAAGCTGGGATTTAGCCGGTAAGTAAAATTGCGCGGCTGATACGAAGCTTTCAAAGTTTGAGATTGACGCGTCCGCCTTTGGCGGACTCGCAATGACAAACAAGAGGACACCGGATTCGTGTTAATTCGGGGCCTATACCGAGTAAATTTGGTATAGGCCCCTTTTACAATAATAAATGATTATGGATTACTACATAGGCGGAACTGCGATATGCCTGTTGGAACTCCGCTCACAACGGATATCCATATTGATTATTGATATTAAACATTGTATGTCGTACTACCCGGGGGCATACAAAGTCGCGCATAAATGAAAATCATCCCCAGCGATGGGGTTTTTTAGATTGAAATCTTCAGGGGATTCGATTATATTTACACCAGCTTATTACAATAGTAATTTGCCTTTTGCTTAATTTCGGTTTCTTTCTCTGTTTTGATTGAGCCGCCGGGTTGGAGATAAATAAGCACAGCTAAGTTTTAGGAGGTAACAAAATGCAATCCTTAAAAAGAAAACACGCCCACTTATGTCCCAAAACAGGTAAATCCCTCGAGTCCAAAATAAAATATCGCTGGTTGACGTGGATATTTCCCATAGCCGGCCTGGTGTCACTGATATGGTTTTTGGTCAGGGTGATACCGAAACCTTCACGGGCGACGTATCCGTGTCAGCGCCTGGCTTTTCCGTTGGCTTCAGGATTTGTGGCCTGGCTTGTAGGTCTGGGTGCATCGGCAATGGCATTTAGAAAAGCCAGGTTCAACTTTGCCCGAAGGCGCTATGTGGTGGCCTTGGTATGTGTCGCCGTAAGTATTGGCGCCTTGTGGATAGCTGTCAGCGCTACCGGCGAGAAGTTGGTCTTGGCTCAGCCTCAACCTGCGAATGAGCCAATAGGAGTTGCCAGGGGCATTTATCCCGGTCGCGTTGTCTGGGTTCACGACCCCGAAGCAACAGATTGGCAAGGACCCGGAGATGGTCACTGGTGGGAAAGTAACCACACGAGCCAGGCACGGGTAAACCAAATGATGTCACGGGCAATACGTGAGCTGACCGGCGCAGCGAGTGACACTGACGCCTGGGACAAACTTTTCAGGCACTTCAACAAAATGCAGGGCAAGGGAAATGCAGCATATAAACCCGGCGAAAAGATATTTATAAAAGTAAACTTTGTCGGCTTCATCCGGACTGTCAGAAGTGTCAATCCTGAAAATTACGATTTGGAACAAGGCATTGATTATATGAACACCTCGCCGCAGATGATTACCGCCCTGCTGCGCCAGCTTGTTGAAACGGTCGGCGTAGAGCAATCTGACATTTCAATCGGCGACAGCCTGGCCCGCTTTGCAAACGAGTACTATAACATTTTACATAAGGAGTTTCCAAACGTCCGCTTTATGGATTGTGAAGGCAAGTTTGGCCGAATCAAGATGAAGCAATCCTCCGCCCCCTTCTACTGGAGTTGTAATCCCCAGGTGTCCGAGCAGGATTACGCACCGGCCAGCTATGCTGAGGCTGATTATTTAATAAACCTGGCAAACCTCAAGGCCCACACAGGCGCCGGCATAACCCTCTGTGCAAAGAACCACTACGGTTCGCTTATCAGAACACCGCCGCAGAAGGGCTATTACGATTTGCATCCGGGTGCCTTTTCCAAGGAGACGGGAATATACAGAAACCTCGTGGACCTGATGGGACATAAGCACGTCGGCGGCAAGACCGTTCTGTATCTAATTGACAGCCTTTACTCCGGAATACATCCCAGAGACAGAGCGCCGCGAAAATGGAGAACTTATCCTTTCAACGGCGACTGGACTTCGAGTCTTTTGGCCTCGCAGGACCCCGTAGCCATCGATTCGGTCGGCTTTGATTTCCTCCACGCTGAATATGAGGAGCATCCACGCAAGGCCGGTGTGGACGACTACCTCCACGAGGCGGCCCTGGCGAACAATCCGCCTTCGGGAACATTCTATGACCCGGACCACCCTGGCAACGTCAAGAGATTACCCAGTCTCGGTGTCCACGAACACTGGAACAATACGAAGGATAAAAAATACTCCCGCAATTTGGGAACCGGCGAAGGTATCGAGCTGATAGCTGTGACATCGGCGGATGCCGCAAAGACAGGCATAATCGCGCCGGGTGCAAAAGTGCAGAAACTTTCCGGCGGCTTTAAATTCACCGAAGGCCCCGCTGCCGACGCCCACGGCAACGTCTTCTTCACCGACCAGCCCAATAACCGGATTCTCAAATGGTCGGTGGACGGCAAGCTGTCAACCTTCCATGAAAGCCCCGGTAGGGCAAACGGCCTTTACTTCGATAAAAAAGGAAATCTGCTCGCCTGTGCAGACCTTAATAACGAATTATGGTCAATTGATATGCAAGGTAACGCCACAGTGCTGGTCAGGGACTACAAGGGCAAGAAGCTTAACGGCCCAAACGACCTCTGGGAGGACCCGAAAGGAGGAATATATTTTACCGACCCCTTATACAAAAGGCCTTACTGGAATAGAGGCCCTATGGAGCAGGACGGCCAGCACGTCTATTATCTTAGTCCCAATCGCGAAAAACTCATCCGCGTAACCAACGACCTCGTCCAGCCCAACGGCATAATCGGCACACCCGATGGCCGGTTGCTTTATGTAGCTGATATTGGCGACAGGAAGACCTATGTTTACAACACCAATGCCGACGGGACATTGTCGAACAAAAAGCTTTTCTGCTCGATGGGCTCTGACGGAATGACCATTGACAACGAGGGAAACATTTACCTGACCGGCAGAGGTGTCACGGTCTTCAATTCAGCCGGTGAGAAAATCGAGCATATACCCATCGACGCCGGCTGGACGGCAAACGTATGCTTCGGCGGCGAAGACAGACATACGCTTTTTATCACTGCTCAGACCTCGCTCTATTCACTGCGCATGCGAGTCAAAGGCGTATATTGAAAATAAGAATTCAACAACATAGAACATCTTTAACCATATTGACAGCATAAACACTGGTTGCTATATTGCTGTCGGTTTAGGTAAACTCAGGCTCATTTCTTACCCACGAGTAAAGGGTATTTAAACGGAGGGACGCTAATGAGCGACCCTGAGCAAAAAAACAATAACCAGCCGAATCAGAAAGAACCTCCTCAGGCGGACGGTTTCAGCAGCTCACTGAAAGGGCCGGGCAGCCACATCGGTCGGTTCCGGATAGAACGGGAGCTGGGCCGCGGGGCCGTCGGAGCGGTTTACCTGGCACACGATACCAAACTCGACCGTCCCGTCGCTATCAAGAGTCTGCCGGCAGAGGTAATGGGCGACCCCCAGGCCAAGTCGCGTTTCGAGCGCGAGGCCCGAGTCTTGGCGTCTTTGAATCACCCGAGCATCGCCGCTATCTATGAAGAATTGGAAGAGGCCGAGGGTATCGGCTACCTTATTCTCGAATACGTCCCCGGCCAGACCTTAGACCAGCAAATAGCGAAAGCCGAGATTAACCTAAAAGAGGCATTAACGATTGCCCTCCAGATAGCCGAGGCGGTCGCCGCAGCACACGAGCATGATGTGATTCACCGCGACCTAAAGCCCGGCAACATAAAGGTAACCCCCGAAGACAAGGTAAAGGTCCTGGACTTTGGCCTGGCCAAGCCAGTCGGCAGTGAAAAGGTTGACCAGCAAGCAACCACTATCACGCAGCCGGGTTGCGTTATTGGAACGCCGGCCTATATGAGCCCCGAGCAGGCCCGTGGTAAGCCGGTCGATAAACGCAGTGACATCTGGTCGTTTGGCTGCGTGCTGTTCGAGATGCTCGCCGGCAGGGCGCCCTTTGAAGGACAGACTGTTTCCGATATGCTGGCCAATGTTCTACAAGCAGAGCCTGAATGGCAGGCGCTGCCCCAGAACACACCGACTAACGTCGGGGTTTTGCTGCGTCGCTGTCTGGAGAAGGACCCGCGTCGCCGCCTTCATGACATCGCGGACGCAGCCATTGAAATAAATGAAACATTAAACCTGCCTTCCATCGCCCCTCCGATGACAACTACATCTCTCGAAATCGCTAATCCGACCGGTTGGAAGAAACTAATAGTGGTGGGTGCGGTCTGTCTATTGCTCGGGATTATTATGGGCGCTATCGCCATCTGGAGTCATTGGCGACCGGGCGCCCCAAAAACCCAGCCGATAAGAAGTTTTGTCATTAGTCCCGAAACGACTCTTGCGATGGAAGCCTTGTGGCACTGTGCCCTGGCCCTGTCGCCCGATAGCAGACGACTAGCTTACGTGGAAACGGGCATCGACGGGAGAAGAAAAATCTACATTCGCGAGATGGACGAATTCAAGGCAAAACCGCTCCCCGGCACGGAAGGCGCGATCAGCCCATTCTTCTCACCCGACGGCCAGTGGGTGGGATACGTCGACCATTTCCAAAGAAAGCTTAAGAAAGTATCTGTTAAGGGCGGTGAGCCTGTCGTCTTGTGCGAGTGCCTTCAATTTCGCGGAGGAAGCTGGGGAGCTGATGACAACATAATTTTCACCCCTGCCGGAGGCACAGCTAAAGGAAGCGGCCTCTGGCGAATTTCCGCATCCGGTGAAGGATTAGAGGAGTTAACGGTCCCGGACTCAGACCAGGGTGAGCTGGGACATTTTTGGCCGCAAATCCTACCGGGCGGTAAGCAGGTGCTTTTTACAAACTTGCAAGGTGGGTTTGATAAGAATCAGATCGAACTATACTCGCTCGAAACGGGTAAAAGACACATTTTGTGCAAAGGTGGAACATGCGCGCGATATGTCTCCAGTGGACACTTGGTTTATGGGCGCAGAGAGACCCTTTATGCCGTACCCTTTGACATCGAGCAGCTCAAAGCAACTGCTTCTCATGTACCGGTCATACCGGATGTTATGACCTCGCTCGTGTTCTGGAGTGCCTCGGCGCAGTTTTCCGTCTCTCGGGATGGTTCGCTCGCCTATATCCCGCTCGTGACGCGCAGCATTGAGCTAAGACCGGTATGGGTCGATAGAAAAGGGAAGGTCGAACCATTACCGGCAGCGACACCTCGCAACTATAAAAATGTCAGGATTTCACCCGACGGGGCGTATGCGGCATTTATTATCGTCGATGGGGATAACTCTGACATTTGGATATACGACTTGATACGCCACACACTAAATCCACTTACGTCCGATGGAGTCAGTGGTAATCCGATTTGGATGCCGGATGGCAAGTTTGTGCTGTTCGGGTCATATGGAAATGGAATACCTCAATTGTTTAAGCAAAGCGTTCCCAGTAGCGGCAAACAAGAGTTGCTCATAACGTCCGAAGAATTTGTAGGAGTTCCAACATCCTGCTCCCCTGATGGCAAGGAGCTGCTGCTTGCCGCATCTGACCCGAAGTATCCGAAGTTGGACGATGACATCTCAGTCTTCTCGTTAGACAGGCAGAATGGAAAGCCTCGTTCCCGGTCGTTCATCCAGAGAAACAATAATCAAAGACATGGTGTATGGTCACCCGACGGCCGGTGGATTGCATACAGTTCCGAAGAGTCCGGCAGCTGGGAGATTTACGTAGAGCCTTATCCAGGCCCGGGTCCAAAAACCATGATTTCGACCGAAGGCGGTTACCAGCCCGTGTGGTCGCGGGACGGTAAAGAGTTATTATATTTTAGTGGTCATGGCAGTCCCAGGATGATAGCTGCAACCATTGAGACCGAGCCGGAGTTCAGAGTCGTCGAGTTTAAGGAATTGTTCGAAGCTATAAACTATCGAAATTATGACATCGCGCCCGATGGGCGGTTCCTGATGATACAGGAATCACAGGAATCCACAACTCTTGGCATCAACGTCGTGCTAAATTGGTCTGAGGAGCTCAAACGCCTCGTGCCGACGGGAAATAACCAATGACGCTTTCACCCGGGATACGTTTTGATTTTTATGAGGATGTTTGACTATTGGAGCGTTTGTAAGGATTCTCAATGAGCAGAGCACTTCTGGAGATTAAATGAGTATTATTGGAGAAAAAATCATGCAGAAAAGAAGGGACAGTCCTAAGGACCCCTTCCGGGGAAACAGCGTCTTGTTGATGATTGTTGTTCTCACAGTTGTGTTATGTCTCGTGGCGGCGAACTTAGCGCTGGGCCAAAGGTCGAGATCGAGAACGAGACGGTCACAACGGGTACGGATGGAACAGGTACAGGTAGCTGGCCCGGATGGGAACGTTAAGTTGACAGTCCTGCCCAACGCCGAGCGTCTGACCTTCACGGTAACGCTGGGGAATACGATTGTGCTCGACACATCCACGGTTGTTATGAATCTGGATGGCTACGATCTCTCAACCGGAGTTGTTTTCGGCAATGTGGAACGCTATGAGCTTAACGAGACCTATCCCTGGCACGGCGCCCACAGCACGGCAGTCAATCAATGCAACGGCGCCCGCATCTCGCTGCAGAACGATTTGTCGTTCATCGACTACGTCCTGGAAATCCACGTCTTCAACGACGGCGCAGCCTTCCGTCACATCATCCCCGGCGATGAAGGCGTTTCTCGCGTGCCGGACGAATACACGACCTTCGTCATCCCGGCCGGTTCCACAGTCTGGTATCACGACCTGGGTGGGCACTACGAAGCCGCATATAAAAAGGATGATATCTCCGAAATTTCGCCCGGTCAATGGGCTGGGCCGCCGCTAACTTTCAAGCTGCCGGGCAGCGCCGGCTACGGCTCCATCACCGAGGCCAACCTCGTCAATTACAGCGGCATGGCATTGGAGGCTGACGGTCGCCGCGGTTTCATTACCGGCCTTGGCCACCGCCACCCGTTGAACTATCCCTATGAGCTGCGCTACGGCCGAGAGGAAGCCAGGCGGCTGGGCAAGCTGGCATCGGTTAGTGGGACGATAACGACCCCCTGGCGCGTCGTAATGGTCGGACGAGACCTGAATACACTGGTAAACAGCACTATTATGCCCAACCTCTGCCCCCCACCTGACCCGAAATACTTTCCCGATGGCATCAAAACTGCATGGGTCAAACCTGGACGGTCAGTATGGCGATACCTTGACGGTGGAGACCGCTCGTTCGAAGGCATGAAGGAGTTTTCCCGAATGGCTGGTCAGTTGGGCTACGAATATCACATCCTTGAGGGTTTCTGGAGCAGATGGAGCGACGAGCAGATCAAGGAAATCGTGGAGTACTCCAGGCAGCAAGGCGTGCGTCTGCTGTTTTGGATACACAGCAACCGGTTGGGCACACCCCAGGAGCGCGAGGAATTTTTCACGAGGTTGCACGGCTTAGGAGTCGCCGGTGCCAAGATCGACTTCCTCGATCACGAGGCTAAGGAAGTCATCGACCATTACGAGAAGCTGCTCAAGAAGGCCGCGGAAAATCAGATGGTGGTCAACTTCCACGGGGCGAACAAGCCGACCGGTCGTGCCCGCACCTGGCCCAATGAAATAGTTCGCGAAGCGGTCCGCGGTATGGAAAGCAGCTCGCTCCGCGAGCGTGCACGACATGAGACGATTCTGCCGTTTACACGTTATCTGGCTGGCCACGCCGACTACACGACGATGCACTTTGGCGAGCGCCGCGGCGACTCAACCTGGACGCACCAGATTGCCAGCCTGGCCATCTTCGCCAGTCCGCTGCTTACGGTTGCCGCGCATCCCCAGTCCGTCCTTGACAATCCGGCGGTGGACGTTATCAAAAGCATACCGGCCGTGTGGGACGAAACCATCGTCTTGCCGGAGTCCGAAATCGGCGAGTTGGCCATCTTCGCAAGGCGCACTGATGAGACGTGGTTCTTAGCCGTAATGTGCGGCCCACAGGCCAAGACGATTCAGGTACCGCTGTCATTCCTTGGTGATGGTCGATATAACGCGTCACTGGTACACGATGATAAGGAAAACGATGCCGCAGTAGTTCTCGAAGACAGGACCGTGCGCCGCGGCGATACGCTCAAAATCGAGATGACCAACGGTGGCGGTTTCGTCGGACGCTTTTCAAAGTAGCTGTCTCTATGCAGTATATAGCAAAAAATATTGGGTGAGTAAGAAGATCTGCTTTATAGATTTGTGCTTTGCACGAGATGGTTGCTCTATATATGTGTTTGGGTTCTGAAAAGCGAGGGCAGATAAAAATGAATAAGAAACGATATTTTCTAACAGTATTATTTTTCATTGGGACTTCGTTCAGTTTCGCAGATGTCCCGGTAACGGTGGAGGTGGTTGAGGTCAACAAGATTTGGGACAAGGCCCCCCACAACGCATTTACCGACCTTGTCTGCTGGGAAGGTAAATTTTATTGCGCTTTCCGCGAAGGCAGAGGCCACGTCTCAACAGACGGGAAAATCCGGATTCTCGAATTGAAGGACGCAAATAGCTGGGACTCGGCGGCCCTTATTGTACTGATAGGCTACGACCTGCGCGATGCTCATCTGTCCGTAACACCGGACGGCCGATTAATGCTGCTCGGCGGTGCCGCCCCGCGCAAAAAGGACAATCAATCCGCCCCTACCGGCGCGTTCGTGAGTTTCTCACAGGATGGCAGACGATGGACTAAGCCAAAAATTGTCGTCCAGCCGGGCCGCTGGTTGTGGTGCGTCACTTGGAACCGGGGAAAAGCATACGGCGTTTCCTACACCGCCGGAAAAGAAGCACCCTATATCGATTTACTCGTCAGTAAAGATGGAATTAACTACAAGCAGTACGTCGCCAGGCTGTTCGAGCAGGGCCGACCTACGGAGGTTACACTGCGTTTTGACACTGACCGGACGTGTTATGCCCTTGTCCGCCGCGACCGTTATGAGACAGAACCAACCAGTGCATTCCTGGGAATAAGCAAACCGGACTACAAGCGGTGGCAATGGAAAGACCTCGGTGCGGAATTCAACAGTTTCGGCGGGCCCAATCTCATCCGCATACCCGGCGGACACTGGATTGCTGCTGGCCGAATGCACCAGGGAGGTGCCCATACCGCCCTGAACTATATCGATGTCAAGAACGGCTCTATGACAAAATTGATAAAACTGCCCAGCGGCGGCGATACGAGTTACCCCGGCTTGGTTTGGTACGAAGGTATGCTTTACGTAAGCTACTACTCCAGCCACGAAGGAAAAACCAGTATTTACCTGGCGAAGGTGAAAATCAAACCAAAAACCGGCAATGCCGAACATTAGGGGGCAGTTGTAATTTTAATGTGATCTTAAGAAAATACCGCATGTCATTTCGACCGAAGCCCCCGTTCTTGCTTTCGCACCTGTGCCTGCGTCACCGACAGGTGCAGGCAAGAAAGCACGGGGCCGTGGCAATCTCTGAGTTGCAGAAATGAGAAATCTTATTGTGAATGAAAGAGCCAATCTCAAAAGTGAAAGGAGCTAAAAATGAACAGGAAATGGTATGCTTTAATTGTGTTGTTGTTTGTAGTAGCGGCAACCAGCAGCAAAGTCGAAGCGGTGAGCGTTGTCGCACCAGGCGCAAAAGTTGAAAAACTCGCGGGCGGCTTTAGCTTTACCGAAGGCCCAGCGGCGGATGCTAAGGGTAATATCTACTTTTCGGATATCCCGAACAATCGAATCCACAAATGGTCGCTGGATGGTAAGCTGTCAACGTTCCGTGAGAACTCAGGCGGGTCCAATGGTCTTTACTTTGACAAAAAGGGAAATCTCTTGGCCTGCGAAGGAGGTGGCCGACGGTTGGTATCAATTGACCCGCAGGGCAATTTAACGATGCTGGCCGACAGGTATCAAAACAAGCGCTTCAACAGCCTCAACGACCTCTGGATTGACCCCAAGGGAGGTATTTACTTTACCGACCCCAGCTACGGCCGCAGAGATGACCTGGAGCAGGATGGCGAGCATGTCTATTATCTCTCAGCCGACCGTAAGAAGCTCATTCGCGTAATCGATGACATGGTCAGGCCGAACGGAGTAATAGGCACCCCCGAGGGCAAGCTGCTCTACGTTGCCGACCACGGCGGGAATAAGACCTTTGTGTACACAATCAATAAGGACGGGACGTTTTCGAACAAAAAGCTCTTCGCTCCTGAAGGTTCAGACGGAATGACCATAGACAACGAGGGTAACATTTACCTGACTGCGAAGGTAGTAGCCGTTTACAATAAAAACGGCGAAAAAATTGAGACCATCAAGGTTCCCGAGGGGCCGGCCAATGTCACCTTCGGTGGGCCGGACAAACAAACACTCTTTATCACTGCACGAACTTCATTGTATTCAATCCGGATGCGAGTTAAAGCCGCCGAGCGGGAACAGACTGTCTCAGAGCTTGGATTTGAACAGGATATTATCCAGACAAGCGCCGGTGCTCTAAAGATTATTTTCATTGGTCACGCAACATTGATGTTCAACTTCAAAGGCAGGGTCATTCATGTGGACCCTGTGAGCAGAGAGGCCGACTATGCCAAGATGCCCAAGGCCGATCTTATTTTAATCACACATGAACATGGAGACCACTTTGACACTAAAGTTATAAAGACTCTTCGAAAAGAGGGAACCGAACTGGTATTGACCAAAGCCTGCGCAGAAAAAGTTGCCGGAGGTATTATCATGCAGAATGGTGATGTACGAACCGTTCAGGGACTGAGAATCGAGGCCGTACCTGCGTACAATATTGTACATAAGCGCTCCAGCGGAGAACCTTTCCATCCCAGGGGTCGGGGTAACGGCTATGTGGTAACTTTTGGCGATAAAAGAGTGTATTTGGCCGGTGATACAGAGAACACACCAGAGATGAAAAGACTAAAGAAAATTGATATCGCATTCTTGCCGATGAATGTCCCCTACACGATGACACCGGAGATGGTCGCCGATGCGGCGAGGGCGTTTGAGCCAAAGATTCTCTACCCATATCACTACGGACAAACGGATCCACAAAAGCTCGTTGACCTGTTGAAAGATTCGAAGGATATTGAAGTTCGTATTCGCAAAATGAGATAACCGGCTGCAATGTAATAGATGCTGGCAATGGCGAACTACTTTCCGTTGCTGACCATGCTGGTAAAAAATATTTGTTTAACCCCAAAACTCGTACTGAGTCCGTCGAAGGTTTGATTGGGTTTGAATTGGGTTTGTTTTTTTGAGATGGAAGGCGGTTCATTTTCATAATCCTTTTGTAGAAAAGTGTTTACGTTCTTTTTGGGTTTTTTGGGAATTGGGTTTGTTTATTCGGAATAAGAAATCATCATTTTTTCTGTAATCCTTTGTAAATACACATTTTGCATCAATTTTACCCTTTCGACAATTGGGTTTGATTGGGTTTGAATTGGGTTTGTTTTCACCAAGTGTCCAATTGGATTTATTTTCATAAGCCGTCTGTAAATAGATACTTACATTCATTTTGGTATCATGGAAATTGGGTTTGTTTTGCATAAAATGGGTTGATTTGTAGAGGGTTCTCGACAGATGTAGAGAGCAGAGGACAGACGACAGAGGACAGATGAGTGATGAATGATGATAAGATACTGTTGCATAACGAGTTATCTGGAAGTTTGAAATCCGAAATCCTAATCCGTTCGACTACGCTCAGGACAGGTCACTAAATCCTAAACAAATCCAAATTACACAAATGTAAATGTTCAAAACCTTGTCTGGCTTGACAGATAATGCTTTTTGGCGTGTATCTTCTGATACGAAAATGTGCGGTTCTCCGCAAAACTGTCGCCTGCTGGCAGTTGGCGTTAGCCTGCTGGCTAACATGTGCGTATTATACCATAAAAGAGGTTAAATTTCAAGACAATTCCTAAAAAATGTCCGAGACAAGGCACTTAATGCTGGATGCGAGACGACGGATGGCGGAAGGACGAAAAAAGGAGAATGTCGAATATCGAAAAGAGAATTTTGAATGATGAAGTGCGGAAGGTAGAGATCGGAAGGCAGAAGGCGGAGTTCCGAAGAAAGTAAGGGGAAAAAAGAGGGCTGGCAGGGTCTCAAGCTGCCAGCCCTTTGGGCAAATGTAATGGTGTGTGGTTATTCCGGGCGTTTTGTCTCTTTCTGAGTCGGTCTTCTGTCTCCGATATACAACCTACTCAACAGGTTCAACCGGTGGAACTTCCTCGAACAAATGCTCAGCAAGGACGATAAGGTCTTGGACATCTACAAATCCGTCGCCCAAAGGTAGCGGGGCAATATCACATAGCGTATTGTTCGTGTGCCAGTTATCGACCATGATGCACATATCAAGAGAGTCTACAATTCCGTCCCCGTTGAAGTCAACGATTGGAATAAAGTTCACCTGCCATATGTCGTTTTTTCCTAATGTACCCCAGGCGCTGGCGACATTGAAGTATAAGGTAGAACCATCGGGTGAGAGCGTCGGGCTATGGAAGTTGCCCGGAGGATTGTCAAAGGGGAGCATCACAGCGGGTCCCCAGTCATCATCTATTGATTTTCGTGTCGTTGCGTAAATACTCGCATAACCTCGGTTAAAAACAAGTGTCAGACCGTCGGTAGAGATACTTGGAAAAGTGTCGTGAGCGCTAGTGTTCACGTTCGGCCCAAGATTAATCGGCGCTGTCCAGGGATCGGCCGTCGTGTCCCGCTTTGCTACCCATATATCCGAGTCACCAAATCCGTCGGGACGGGTGGAGGCAAAGTATAGGGAAAGACCATCGGCCGAGATATCGGGGCTCCAAGCGTCATTCGAGCCGACCGCTAGAGCAGGCTCATCCGAGCCAACCGGTGGGCCAATCTTTACCGGGCTACTCCATGGAGCGTCCTTGGACGGGCGTGTGCACACGCGTAGAATCCAGTCGTCCCAAGACGAGAAATAAAGCTCAAGGCCGTTGGATGATATGCTCGGCTCAACCTCGCATGCTGAACTGTTGACGTTTGGACCAAGATTGAAAGGCTCTTGCCAAGGACTATTGAATGTTTCTCGTTCGGCCATGTATATGTCGCCACTGCCAAATCCACCAGGCCGGCCCCACACTGCAAAGTACAACTGCAATCCATCATGTGAAAAGTCGGAGTTCTGTACATCATAAGCATCATTGATCACCGGCCCAACACTGGTCGGTTCACTCATGATGATGTCTGCTTTCGCAGGGCCACCCCCAAGCACAATAGCGGCCACAAATCCAGCAAACAATAACCTTATTCTGTAACCATTTAACCATTTCATAATAAACCTTCCTTTCTGCCTTTATAGGCAAAATAAAATTAAATAAATTTACAGATGTCGTTCCGATTGAAGTTCCGACTTCGTCATTGCGAGTGGAACGAAGTAATCTAAACCGTAAAAGAGGAGATTGCCACGCTCGTCCCCCGTGCTTTCTTGCGAAAGTAAGAACGGAGGACTCGCTCGCAATGACCGAATGAAAGTTTTTTCATTTGCACCTGCCTTTCCTCCCTTTTGTTCAAGGGACGTAAAATAATTGTTAATAATCGCCAATGGCGAACTTTTTGATGTTGCCAAAGGCTTGTTCACCCGCGCCCCTGCCGCAGGGGCGGGGTTCACCAAAGGTCTCTGTAATCTAATCCAAGAAAAATTTAAGATGCTGCGCGCATTCTTAAAAAAATTTGAAAAAATTATTTTTCGGCGGTCGGTTGAAATGTAAGTACTTGACAATAAATTATTTACTGTCTATGATATTGTGAAAAATGAGCGATAGCGGATTCTCAGGGTGCAAAAGTGGCCGGATACCATGAACAAACGGATATGGGGGGAGCCGGGGAGGTATTTCTCACCACCCACTGGTCGCTGATTGAAGATATAAAATCAAAAAAGGATAAAGATAAGGCCTTGATGAACCTATTGCTCAAAAGGTACTGGAAGCCCGTTTATTGCTACCTGCGTCATAAAGAGTATGACAACGAGCAGGCCAAAGACCTGACGCAGGGCTTTTTTCACGAGGTTGTCCTGAATCGCAATCTGGTCCAGAGGGCGGAGCAGTGCAAAGGACGTTTCCGGTCATTTTTGCTGCATGCGCTCAATCAATATTTAATTAACGTACAAACCGCGGAGGCTGCCAAGAAAAGAGTACCTGCAGAAAAGCTGGTTCAAATTCATACGATTGACCCGGCGGAGGTGCCCCAGGCCATCTCAAATTTGAGCGCAGAGGATGCTTATAACTATGGCTGGCTGTCGGCATTACTCGACCAGATTCTCTCTGAGGTAGAGGCCAAATGTCGTGAGGATGGTATGGAAACCCACTGGAATATCTTCCACGACAGGGTCGTACAATCCATATTAGAAAATGTCGAGCCTCCATCTATGGCCGATATTTGTAAAAAGTACGGCATTGAAGATGAAAAGAAGGCCTCCAATATGAACATCACGGTCAAGAGGCGTTTCCAGGCAGCTTTGAAGCAATATATTCGTAATACTTTGATTTCTGATGCTCAGATAAATGAAGAATTGGAAGAAATTATGCGATTCTTCCCAAAAAGGGCGCAGCATTTCAAATAAATCCTGGATTTAAAGATAGAAGAGATGGTTGTTTTATTATTCGGCTGGTTTTGTATGCCGTGATAAAACACCTGCCGAAGGCGCAATTATATTGCAAATAGCTAATACCAATTACAGTTAAAAATTGCCGAAAGAGTTGCATAGGGTTCCCGCCTTGCGGGGGCCCATATAATACCCAAAAAGAGCCTGGATTCCTGCTTCCGCAGGAATGACAGAGTCAGATAATCGGCAATCAATAAATAGAATTGGTATAATTTGGATTGCTGAACAATGACCAAAAAATCTACATTTGGTAAGGACCCTGAACGCCTAAAACGGCTATTATCCGTTGGTTTTGAAGAGGAAGATGCCGGGAAAGAAGCCGCCACTACAGCTTCCCTGGAGCAATTTATGGAGAAGCCAGGCGGTCGAATTGGCCGCTATAAATTGCTCAATATCTTGGGTGAAGGGGGAATGGGGATTGTTTATTTAGCCGAGCAGAAGCAGCCTATCAGGCGACAGGTGGCTCTTAAAGTCATCAAGCCGGGTATGGATTCTAAGCGTGTTATCGCCCGATTTGAGGCTGAACGCCAGGCTTTAGCTCTTTTAGACCATCCTAACATCGCTCACGTTTATGATGCCGGTACGACGGAGAACGGCCGGCCATATTTTGTGATGGAGTATGTTAAGGGCTTATCAGTTACCGAGCATTGCGACCGCCACAAGCTTACTATAGAAGACCGGCTGAATTTATTTCGGCAAGTCTGTCTTGCAGTCCATCATGCCCATCAGAAAGGAATTATTCACCGGGATATTAAGCCGTCAAATATCTTAGTCTCATTACAGGATGACCAGGAGTTGCCCAAGATTATCGATTTCGGGGTAGCCAAGGCCCTTGCTCAGCCGTTGACAGAGCGAACGCTTGTTACCGAGCAGGGACAGTTGTTTGGCACACCGGAGTATATGAGCCCTGAGCAGGCGGATATGGCCAATGAGGACATCGACACCCGCTCGGACATCTACTCGTTAGGTGTGCTGCTATACGTGCTGCTGACCGGCGTTCTACCGTATGATTCTACAACTTTTCGTGAAGGCGGGATTGAACATATCCGGCAGGTTATCCGCGAGACTGACCCAAAGACGCCGAGCACCCGGCTGACAAAGCTGGGCGAAGAGGCTAAGAAGGTTGCTGAAAGACGCCAGACTGAGGTCGCAATGCTTGCCAAAAAGCTGCATAAGGAACTCGAATGGATTCCACTCAAGGCGATGCGCAAGGAGCGTTCAGAGCGCTATCGCTCGGCCTCTGAACTCGCCGATGATATCGAGAATTACTTAAAGGGCGCCCCACTGCTGGCCGGCCCGGAATCTACAATGTACCTAATCAAAAAGTTCGTGCGTCGAAAAAGAGCTTTGGTAACTGGCATCGCAGCGGTATTGGCTGTGCTCATTGCCGGTATCATTGTCTCAATGCTGTTTGCCCTCCGGGCCCATCGACAGGCGCGAATTTCAGAGGCTGTGAGCAGCTTTTTGCGTAACGACCTTCTTGCTTCGGTCGATCCGGCAAGAGGCAAGGGCCGAGATGTAACCATACGCTCGTTCCTCGACACCGCATCAGAAAACCTCAATGGCAAATTTAAAAATGAGCCACTGGTCGAGGCATCCATCCGGGACACACTTGGCTGGACATACCGGATGCTCGGCGAGTTGAAGGCGGCGGAGCCACACCTGGAACTTGCATTTCAGATACGCCAGGAACACCTCGGCGTCGCGCACCCGGATACGCTAAGTTCGGTGGATCACCTTGCCTGGCTTCGCTCCGGTCAAGGAAGAAACAAAGAGGCGGCAGAATTGCTTGAGGAAGCTATGTCAGCATGTCGGCGTTCACTGGGAGACGATAATGTCATAATGCTGGGCCTTGCCAATGCGCTTGGCTGTGCGTACCTTGACACGGGCCGTTATGGTGATGCCGAGCAGTTATACCGCAAGGGCATTCCGGCCGCGCTGCGGGTGCTTGGCGAGAAGAATGAAGTAAGCCTATTTATGGTGGGCAATCTTGGGCAAACATACGAGCGCCAGGGACGCTACGACGAGGCCGAGCATCAGTTCCTCGAGATGCTGCGGCTGCGTGACGGCTTTTGGGATGATGAGAATGTATGGACTCTGAGATACAAGAGTTTCCTCGCTGGGGTGTACATAAAGCAGAAGCGGTACGATGAGGCCGAACGGCTGTACCTGGAAATACTTCCTATGCAGCGTCGTTTACTCGGTGACGAGCATTGGATGACACTGAGGTCGGTGAACAACGTGATCGAACTGTACGAATCCTGGGGCAAGCCGGAAAAGGCTGAGCAATGGCGGGCAAAATTGCCTGACGCGGAGCCTGCAAAGTAGCAGCAAATAACACCACACGTTCGCCCTTTTAACACTTGCCTTTGGCGGCGGAAAAACGTACAATCCGGGGGACATGAGACTTTGATTATTCAAAAGGAGCTGCTAATAATGGCAAGCAATAGAAGTCATCTTAATCGGCGCGATGTCCTGAAAGGTTTTGGATTAGGGGCCTTGGGCCTTGCTTTTGGTGGAAAGCCTTTTGGCCCAGCCATCGGCTATGCAGCCCCGGGAAGCCCATGGGTCAAAAAGGATGGATTGTTCAGAACCAAACCGGCACCCGCAAAGGTCGCTTTGATAAAAGGCAATGACAGGCGGGATATTGTATATCAAGCGCTGAAGAAAATCGAAGATGAGGTCCTCGCTTCAATCGGTGATAAGAAGAAGATTCTTATCAAACCGAACTTCGTAATCACATCTCGCCAGCTCGCCGCTACTCACGTCGACGCTGTTAGAGGAATCCTCGATTTTCTAAAACCGCACTTCAAACATCAGATTATCGTCGGCGAATCCACAATCTCCAGAGAAGGCACATTTGACGGATTCAAGAATTACGGCTATCTTGCGCTGGAGAAAGAATACAACGTCAAGCTAATTGACCTTAATCACCAGCCCTGGCAGTACCGTTACGTATTCGGCAAAGGTCACCGCCCTACCCCAATTCGGATTATCTCAACGTTCTTGGACCCTGATTTGTACATCATCTCCGCAGCAAAAATGAAGACCCACGACCGCGTTGTAACAACCTTGTCACTGAAAAACGTTCTGCTCGGGGCACCACTCAACGACTACAAGAAGAATGATAAGGGCCTGATGCACGTTGCGTACAATTTCTCCCGCGAGGCGCTCCTGCACTACAACATGTTTCATCTGGCCCAGGAGATTTATCCCGACCTGGGTGTCATTGACGGTTTTGTAGCTATGGAAGGCAACGGACCGACCGGTGGAACTCCCGTAGATACAAGGCTTGCTCTGGCAAGCCTGGACCCCCTCGCAATGGACACCCTCGCAACAAAGCTAATGGGCTTTGACCCAACCCAGATTATGTACCTCTCGGCCTTTGCCGAAGCGGGAATGGGCCAGGGTGACTTTGATAAAATCGAAATCCTCGGAACGCACCCAGAGCAATGCCAGTATCACTTCAAGGCACACAAACGCTTGCTCGAGCCTTACGGACTGTAAAACGCAGTTCAACTACGGCCTTTAAGCAATTGCAGGGCCTCATCCGCAGTGACATTGGCTTGAGTACCAAGGGCAGTGGATGAATCCTGCGATACCTGGCTTGCGATATGAACTGCGGTTTCGATGGCAACCTTCGGCGTAAAAGCGTCTAATTCGACACCCATAGCGCTTTCCAGCTCAGATTCGATGATCGCCGTAGCAGCTTCCACGCGTGCAACCTGTCCATTGAGGTATTGCTTGTATTCATTAAGATTTGTTATCGCCTTTTTGATATTTGACAATGCTGACTTTGGGTCGGTAGTCAAATCAAGTCCTTGAGAATTAAAACTAAAGTCCTTTGCGAAAATATCCACCTTCGAGCCGTCACCGATTGGGATTGATATGCTCTCGCCGGCTGAGGTAAATATCTTGTTGAAGTCATATTCGGTGTTCTTAACTGTTTCGTTTATTTCTTTAGCTAAGCTCTTGAATTCCTTTTGCATTGCTTCTATCTCTACTCGTGAATAATCCGGGCTGGATGCCTTTTTGGCCAATTCTTCCATCTTGGCTAATTTGGCGGCGATGCCATCGACTGCGTTGGCAAATGTCTGAATGATGGAGATAGAAGTGCTGGCCTCTCTGGCGCTTAGGCGAACATCTGCGATGTTGCCGCTGAGCAGCTCTCGAACTGTTGCCACGACGTCGTTATGTTTTGGTGCTCCTGTCGGACTGCTGTTCCCGGTATAAGCCCCGTTAACAACATACGCACCATAACTTACATCTAATACGTTTCTAATTCCGTATTCAAACAGTTTTCTTTCCCCCACATTCATTGTGTTCTCCGCAGTGCCCCCGAAGCTAACTCTTAAATAAAATATAGTAAAAAAGCAGCTATAAGCCAAAAATCCAGTTAAATCCTCTGGTTAAATTCAACGGTTGCTTTAGTAGTATCGTTAGGAATGTTTTTTTCGGACTCTTGTATAAGCCATCACGGCCAAAAGGCGGCCACTGCCACGATTAACCAGATGACAATGCCGAGGGCAAATTTAGTGATTATGCCGAAAAATTCCCCGAGCCCAGCTCCCACAGCATAGCGTAAGGAGTGCTCAGCCTTTGTTCCGCGGGAGAACTCCATTCCCCATACGCACAAACCTGCCCCGGAGCAGGCTCCAAGCAGGGTCCCCAAAAATGGTATAGGTAATAGAAACGTGCCGAGCACGGCACCTGTCACAGCGCCGAAAAGTGCCGCGATTGATCCCGGCCAGCTTGCTCCTGATTTCTTGGCCCCTATCATCCCCGCAGTGAACTCTACAAGTTCGCCAAGAGCTGCCAAGACTGCTATCGCAATCAATGTATAGATGGAGAAGACACTATTGTCCCACTGCCACCAGGCGAACAGGCAGGTGGATATGACAATCAGCCAATTGCCCGGCAGGCCAAACAAAACCAAACCTAACCAGGCTGAGTTGAGAAGAACCAATATAGTTGACCAAAGATAAACCATAGGCTAATTTTAGGTTAAGAATATAAGATAATCAAGTTGTAAACAGATATGATTTGGCTATATGCCCCCATCGCGTATGCTCCGACAACAAGGAACTTAGGCCGGATTTTCCGGCAAGCGATTTTAAGTTCATTTGCAATCCGCCTACGGCGGACAAGATTGGGTTTGAATTGGGTTTGTTTTTTTGGGCCGGAAGGAGGTTTCATTTTCATAATCCTCTATAATATATAAGTTTACGTTCATTTTTGGCATTTTGGAAATTGGGTTTGTTTATTCGGACTGAAAAATCATCATTTTTTCTGTAATCCTTTGTTATAAGTGAGGTTACATTCATTTGGGCTTTTTGGAAATTGGGTTTGTTTGGGTTTGAATTGGGTTTGTTTTTTCCACTTAGCCAAGTGTCCAATTTTTCATATTTACTTTTCATATAAGAGTTTACGTTAATTTGAGCGTCCTTGACATTGGGTTTGTTTTGCATAAAATTAGCTGATTTGTAGAGGATTCTCTACAGATGTAGTGCCTTATAGGCACGTAAATATCTGGTGCCTTATAGGCACGTAAATATAGGGCCTTATAGGCAGATAAGTTAGTGAAAAGTGAGCTAAAGTGCCTAAAGTGAGCTAAAGTTGGATTCTCGATGCTCATGGATTGGTTAATGGGTTAATGGGTAAATGAGTAAATGGGTAAATGAGTAAATGGGTAATTCCCCTAAAGGATTTCCGCCCCAATTAGGAAAAAGGCAAGATTCACTACAAGGTTATTGGCAATACACTAATCCTAAGGATGCTTAATAGCACGATAAAATTTGACTTGGGCGGATTGCCCGATTCGTGCGGTTCTCCGCAAAACTATCACCTGCCAGCGGGTTACGTTAACCTTCTGGCTAACATTTGGGTATTTTAACATTTTTCAAACATAAGTCAACAAAAAAAACGATGATTAAAAAAGAAAATGTATTTTTTTAGAAAAATGCTATATTACAGTAACTTTAGAATTAGTGGCTATTTGCGAGTATTCGGAGATGATTAAATGGCTAAAAACAAGTTAGAACAAATTCCCAAAAAAGGTACGCTTGAAATCAAAGTGGACAAGGCGGTGGTTAAGCACCTGAGCATCGGCCTATACCGCAACTATGCACTCGCCATAAAAGAATTGATCTCTAACGCATACGACGCAGGGGCAACAGAGGTTAAGATAAAACTGGATTTGAAGAAGAAGAGAATCATAATTCGGGATAATGGACGAGGCATGGACTATGATGACTTTGATAAAGAATATCTGTGCATTGGATTGCACAAAGACCCTTCAAGAAAGCCGGACGAATTGGGTCGCTTGCGGATTGGCACTTTCGGGATTGGTTTTCTTGCACCTCTTCCATACTGCAAGAGAATGGTCGTGATTACCAAGAAACGGGGAAGCGATAAGGTTTTTCAGGCAACAATCGAGGCCACAAACTTCTTTAGCAAGGGCAATTGGGACATCAAAAACGAGAAAGTTGATTACGAAATTACAGACAGTGACCTTCCGCGCAAGTCTGGTGAAACAATTGTGATTTTGGAGGATGTGGAGCCACAAATAGCGGAGGATCTTAATAGAAGTCAGAAGAGTGCGAAGGCGAAACTTGATCAACTCGGTGGCTTCGACAAATTCAAATGGACTCTGTCTCAATACTGTCCAATCGACTTTCCACATGAATGGAAGACGTTGAGGAAGTTTTTTAAATATCCTGGTAGGATTTCGATGCGTATATGGCTTGATGGAAAAGAGCTTTTTAGAAATGTGCCTAAGGGATGTGAAATTCTGGAGAAAGATGAGAAGGTCTTTGGAAATATTCACGTCAAATATGCGATTTTGACGCCTTACCATACTGTCAAGCCTGAAGAAGCACGGGGTCTACAGCTAAGGCTCAGGGATGTGGCAATCGGCTTCCCTCAGGATTTTGACGTTACGAAGCTTGGGAGGGTCTTAGGAAAATTGAATCAGCTGTGCGGGGAGGTCCACATTCTCGAAGGACTAGATAATGCTCTGATGATTACGAGGGATTCCTTTAATTATACCGAGTCAGTGGCCGAGTTGTACAAGTACTTCAGAGATATGCTTACAAAGTGGAACAACTGGCTTGCAGACGAAGCGGACGCGACAAAGAAGGTGTATGAAGTACTGCCTCAAGACAAAGCGGACGCAATAGCTGAGACACTAAGAGAAGCAGATGTTGTCAAATTCCCAAAGAAGAGGTTCCGCCTATCCAAGTCTCTAATATCGAGCAGGCGTAAAGGTGAGATCTCCAAACCTTCAAGCCAACTAAAAGAGGCGCTAAAATCCAGACAAGGATTTTCTGTAGTATCTAGTAAGGCCGAGAGGACTAAGGACGAGCCTGCTGTTGAGGTTGATAAGGAGCGAAAATCTATAATCGTTTACGACGAGCACCCTTCTTTTCTTGATTCGATTGAGGTGGAGAAAAAGAAAATACTCGTAAGTTACGACAAATGGGAGGTTTCTGAAACGCCCTACTCGATTTGTAAATACGACAAGAGACATAACAAGGCAGTGTTCAATACAAACCATCCACTCTTCAAATCAAAAGTCAGTGACAAAGTAGTGAAACAGCTATCCCTAGGTATGTTGATATTACTGCAAGGGACCAAGGAAAAAGAGCGAATCGTATCCAGATTCAATCGCTTGCTTGAGGATGTATTCCAGGGGTAGTACACAATGAGCAACAGCACTCGATTGAAAGACGAGATGATTGATAGATTATGGCTCCCGAAAGCTAGGGAGGCTAGTAGCATCATTTATCCTAGGCGGAAGAAACATGCTCGTATGCGCATGCTTACACTGTCGGATGGCCTTGATGTGGATGAGGTGATAAAATTGGAGGAGGCGAATCTGGTTACAAGAGAAGACTCAGTAGCCTGGGTATCTTCAATGAATAAGCGATGGAGGGTCGAAGCAGAGAGTATTGGACTGGTCATTGACGGGCATGTATATGATGCCTCATTTCTCAGGCCGTCTTGCCCGCTGGTGGTCCATATCCCCTTTGATATCCTCAATCTGGATTTTGGCTCCCAAGACACTGACATGAATGAGGGAAGGACGGAAACTGAAATAATAATATTAGAAAAATTCATCCGTCTTCAGCAAGAGAATGGCAAACCCAAGTTCCTTGTGATCTTCACTGTTCCCATTAACTCCTGCGAGCTGGATTCCGCAAGGATCGTAAGGGAATCTAACGCAATGAGAGTTGATGGCTGGGGCGGACTTAGATCGGACCAGTTCCCACAGCATATTGATGAACAAAGCGAAAAGATGGATTTCATACAGGCTATGACACACAGTGTTGTGGGAAAATATGGATATAGTTGTAGTAACGGCTTCGAAACGTTATTATGTTCCGACTCTAACAGGATTCTGTTTTCCGTTGCAGGAGTGCTAGTGAGGTAGAAAATGGCAAAATTCAATATCGACAGGCTACCGCGGCTGGCGAGAAGTATGTTTGAAAGCCAGTCGAAGTGGGGAGACAAGAACTGGAAAGATACCTTGAAATTTCATGCGCGCGAAATTAATATTCTCCTGGATGACATGAGCATTTTCGATCTCTGGAAGAAAACATTGGGAGACGGATACGGTAAAGTTGGACAGAATTTGCTGCCTGAGATTTATATGGATGTCTATGTGTCAGTACACTTCGCTTGCATGGGTCTGTACAAGCAAAGCCATGTATGTTTGAGGGCCGAACTAGAGAATGCTCTGCGTCTGGTCTACTTTGCAGTGCACCCTGTTGAGTATGGCTGGTGGCGTTCTGGGAAGGATTTCTTCAAGAAAAAGGATGTATGGGCAGAAGATTATCGCTATTTTCGACAACTTGATGAGGTGCAGAAGTTTCAGCAGGCGTGCAAAAATGATGGACACAAAGTAGATGTTTTTGACGCCGTAAGAATTCTTTATGGGAAACTATCTCAATACGTTCATACAGGGCCTACTACTTTTATAACTACACCTGATCGCTTTGCTCCCAAATATAGAAAACCAGAATTCGGGAAGTGGCTAAATGCCTTTAAGGAGACGCAGAAGTGTATAAATCTAATTCTTGTCTTGGGGTTCACCGAAAATTTCAAGAAGTTGACCCTGCCTAAGAAGAAGGGAATCTTGAAAAAAACCGGTGACAAAAAGGTAAAGAAAGGTCTACGTAAATCAATACCAGTAAAATTCGTGGGGGCTATCTGATATGATAATAAAGAGGGAAGATATCCTTAAGAAAGCCCCTACGACCAGATACCAGGGCAGCAAACGTAGCATTTTGCCGTGGATCTACGACAACCTGAAGGATTTGAAATTTAAGACTGTGCTGGATGGTTTTGGTGGAAGCGGTATCGTAAGCTATTTATTCAAGCTTATGGACAAGAAGGTTACATTC
>Ga0307437_1000249_pt1 | contig 44882 bp, 35 predicted proteins | sample SalMarWE160390MG_FD_202146 | JGI IMG/M metagenome (GOLD analysis project Ga0307437, IMG submission 202146) | Salt marsh sediment microbial communities from the Plum Island Ecosystem LTER, Massachusetts, United States - WE1603-90 | ecosystem: Environmental > Aquatic > Marine > Intertidal zone >...
ATATTTATTAGAGATAGTCAGGCCCATTATTCTATCAATATTTTCCAGATCCCTCAGCAAGACCTCAAGTTTCTGGTCAATATCTATCTTCAGGCCTGATTTGCTTTTAGGTTTAAAACTGCCTAAAACTTCCCTTAAACTGCTTATATCATAACCCAGGCTCTTGATTTCCTTATAAAGAGTACGGAATATATCAAAATATATAAGAACCAATCTATCCCGGTTCTTTCGATTTATTTCATTCATTTCATTGTTTATCTGGACCTGAATGTTATTATTAATCGCTTTCATTGTCTGGTTGTAACTCTTTCTTAAATTCTCAAAATACATACTGGTAAGGAGATAAATATATCTCCTCAGCACCCCCTTTATATTTTTATCTTTGTTCAGCTCTTCAGAATTCAAGATATCAAATCTGCTTAAAAGTTTTACATCCTCAAAATTTTCTCTGTCCAGCTTTACCTCGAAAAGCTCGAATAATTCATTCTTTCCATATATCTCACCTATTTCATCTTCACTGGCATCCATTGTCTTATACTCTATTTCATCCCATATTCCCTTATCTTTAATCTCAAAACCGGCATTTTTTAATATATATTCAATAGTAAAGTCATCGATCCTTACACTGGACCGGCTTCTCATTTTGCCCTCCCCGAGAACCTTGTAAAGTCCCCTTTTCTCTGGAATAGAAAAAAACAACAGTCCATCTTTTCTTAACTTTGAAGCAAGCACATTCACCAGGTCATAAAAAAATTTCGGGGATATTTTATAAAACACATTATTTAAAATAATGGCTTCATACTTGGTCCTTTCAGTGATTTTAGACTTTAACAATCCAATTTCATCCAGCTCTTTCTTTTCATCCTCTGCAGTCATCAAGTCGACATCCATCTCCACCCAGAATATCCTACCTATACTAGTTCCGCTCATAACTTCTTCATCTTTATACTTATTCGAAGTTATATTCAGTACATTTGCATAGCCCTCAAAATTATCTTTTATGATTCTTGAGATTTTACTGTTCTGCAGGTCTATTAGCTCCATGATCTTCTTCTTATCAACTGCATAATCAGGGCCAACACAGTATTTGACCAGCGGTCTGGTCACATTTTCCCAATAAAACCTGGGGGCAATCCTGATCAAATTCTTTTTGTATATTTCTCTTAGGCTTTTATTAGTAGCCATGCTCTCCATTACTCTTGCAAGCTGGGCAGTATTTTCATATTTTACCACTTCACCTATCTTTTCAGTTTTAACAATCTTAGCTATTGAGTCACCTTCGGTTGTTATCACTGGAAGTCTTGCCCATATGTAATCTATGACCCTCGTCCTATAGGAAAACTCAGTTTCAATCCTTTCCTGATGAATCGAAATGCCCATATCTGAGTCCAGCAGGAAAGTCTGCCTTAAATCGTACGGTGTCCATTCGTTAAAAAATACAAACTTTTCATACATATCGAGCTCTCTGCTTAACTGTATTGCTTCATTGCATTTCCTCATTTCAGGAAGGCTTGCGTCCGGGTGTTTGATCCCCATAAATATCATTTTTATATTCTTTTTCTCCCTGGTAATCTCCCACAATGCCTTAATGGGTGTAATGGGATCAAGCCAGTTCCAAATACCTCCTCCCCATAAGATTATATGGTCGCGTTCACCGATGCCCGGGATTTTATCCCCGGTATATGAGGTAGACCGCCTGGGTGGCTGGGAAGGCATTCCAGTAGGAACAATATCTATCAGGTTTCTTAAGGTTTTGTCAGAATCATAATTGTAGGGGTTTATTCTACCCATGGCATTTAACATCCCGACCCAATAATCCCTCTGTTTTTCGCTTGCACATATAAAGAAGTCACCTATTGAAAGCTGCATTTTTAATATATTTAAATTGTTTTTATCAATCCTGATCCTTTCAGTCATATCACTGTCCCCGAACATCTCCAGGCTCTCTAAATTGAAAGGATTATAAAGATCCACAATGATCTTGCCTTTGAAGTTTCTTAAGAAAGGAAAATAATAAAGAATATGACCCTGAATCAATATAGTATCTGCCTTATCAACATATTTCTGCAAGCTTTTGTAATTGCTCAGTTTATACTGCCTGGCCTTGAAGCCTTCGGTATCAATATCTATTTTATTAGGGGTGACCAGAGTTACATCCAGGTAATCAGATAAAATTTTAGCAAACTCGTAAAACCTTATGCCGGGACCGGCCATATTTTTACCAATAATGTCATAACTAATTATACAGATATTTGAAGAACTTTTTTTATTCAACTTGGTATCACTTTTGCTGTCTAATTCAGTTTTCATCATATCTCCCTGTTATATATCTCATACATAAAAATTTAGCTAAAACTGGTATAAATCTCAGGACTCTTAAATGACCTGGCCAATCCTGAGATGAAATCATTTTAACTCTAATTTATTTAAGATTAAATGATTTTTTATTTTAATTATCAAATTATATGGTAAAAACACAAGATTTAAGAAATAAGCATAAAGTATGGGGGTTATCTGGTCAGCAGTAGCCTTGTTTCTTAACCATGACAGTTCGGAGCAAATAAACTTTCTCAAGAAATCAAGGACTCCCAGATTTATAACTGCACATCTGATCCTATTTTTATGGTAATACTTATAGAAATTTTTACTAAATTTTTTTACAGAAGCTCCCTCAAAATGCCTGGCGACAGAATTATGATTTACAGCCACCTTTCTTCCTGTCCTTTTGATCTTAAGACAGTAATCAAGTTCCTCAAAATATAACGGCCTGTAACCCTGATCGAAACCGCCTATGTTCTTAAAGACTTTAAATTCAGTAGCAAAAAAAGCTCCTGTAACATAATCTGCATCTCTTAAATAAGTAACCAGATCGGGCTGGTTCCTCCTGCTTTCCTTCTGTCTATATTCTCTACCCTGACTATAATATTCTTCCCCATGTCCTATATGGGAAGTAATAAAATTGTTTTCAACCCTGCCGCCTAAGTGCTGTATTATATCTTTCTTGTAATCAAGAATAAGCCCACCTGCAACTCCTGTTTTATTCAACGGTTTGTGCCTATCTTTACTGACCCTAAAAGTCGAAACCAATTTCTGCAGCGCGTCTTTCTTTAAACATATATCAGGATTCAATAAAATCAGAAATCTTAAGTTCCTTTCAAGATCTTTTTTCTCCTCCGGTATAAAGTTGAAAACCGCATAATTAACTGCCCCTGAAAATCCTATATTTTTCTTTAGAGTGATAAGCTTGAAATTGCTTTCAGTGATCCTGCGGCTGGCATCTCTATACTCTTTTATCCTTGCTTTGGTATTATCGCTTGAATTATTATCAACGACTGCGAGAAACCAATCATTATAGCTCTGCTCTGATACCGAACAGAGGCAATTTTCTATAAAATCCTGGCTGTTATAGGTTACAATTACTATTAAACTTTTAACATTCATATTATTTCTGGAAATAATCCATATACCGTCAGGAAAGAATTGAGAAAGTTAGCAGGTTAACCAAATATTTTCCTTTTAATAATTTTTAAATAACTGTATATTTTATAAATAAAACTCTTTTTAACAATTCCTTCAAGTTCCGATATTCGAACGTCCCTCTCCTCTATCATCTTTCTCTGGCGCATGGTTATCTGTATCAGATTTTTAAGTGCTTCTTCCCTTTTGAAAAACATCTTTCTCTTTTTCCCCCTATCAGGAGAAAATAAGGGACTGGCAACCCATTTTTGCAGCCCTTCGGTAGTTTTGCTAAAATTGAAATTCGCTAGCCCATATTTCTTACCAGCATTTGCCATCCTTTTTACCTCATCAGGATGACCTGCCAGATAAGCAAGCTTATCTGCCAATTCCTTATAATCATAGGGCTTAAAGGTATAACCAATCCCTTCTTTTTTCATTATTTCAGTTAATTCACAAACATTAGATGATAGTACACAGAGCCCTGCCCTGAACCAATCCAGAATACGGTTTTTACTGCCTAACCTTACTTCATAAATGTCCTTGTCAATATTTATTCCCACGTCCGCTTCCAGATAATAATCATGCACATCCTCGCCGGCAATCCAACCCTTCATTATAAACCTATCCCCATAAGGACTTTCATCTATCATAGATAAAAAACGGGGGTAGGTGTTCATATCCTGTTCCGGTATCTCTCCACCAGTGGAAACAAATTTTATTTTAGAATTTTTTGACATCGCCAGCGTAAGCCCCTTAAACAAAGTATCAACATCGGTCCATGTATTGTATCCCCCGGTCCACAGCACTACAAAATCATCTTTTTTTATACCATCCTTCCCTCTAAGAATATTCCTGGTTTGCTTTATATACTCATGCGACGGCATACCACAGGGTATCACACTGGCAAAATCATAGCCAGAAGTGTACCTGTTGAGTCTTCCCGCCACCCCAAGTTCACCTATAAGCGCATATTTTTGCCTTGAAGATACGCATGAAAAAATATCTGCATTAGATATAATACTATATTCACCATTCCAGTAATGAAATAGACAGTTATCATTTCCATCAACATTTGCACGTGCTTGTGCTTCTGCCATTACATGGCCAAATAAATCTGCCCAGAAAGGAACAACGCCAATATTTTGAACGAAACCAGCCTCTATGCCAAGATCATCAGGATAAATCCCGTTTCTGCCCACTTCATTGCTTATTTTCATATCACTAATATTGCTTTTATTACCATCCTTCAAATAATAAAGCAACTTGGAGGCGATATAAGAAGGGTAAAAAGTGCAGCCAACTATACAATCAGGTTTAAACATATTAAAAATTTTTGCTATTAATTCAATATTTTCAAAATCATCCTTTTTCAGTATATTGTACTCAAAACTGTATTTGGAACTTTTTTCTTTACCACCCGGGCTGCTCTCACCAGTCCGTGTTTTTATATTTCCTGAAGAAATTGAATTGTCATGTTCCTGCTTACCTTTTAAATCTCTATAATCTACTTTCTTATCCTTATCTGCCCCAAAAACATGATTATCAGCATTGTTTCCGCTGTCAAATTCCTTGTTGCAGACAAATTCCTTATCAAACTGTGACTCATAATTATCAGGGTATGCTGAAGGAATAGCATAATTACAAACACATATCTTGTGACCTTTTTCCAGTAGTGGTAATATAAACTGCCAGGTTCTTATGCCCGTTCCATAAACTTTCCTGTCATTTTCAAACGGCAATGGGCTCATACCCAGAATAAAAATTTTTTTCATATAATTACTCTTATATATTTCAAAATTATATTATAAAGACAATAATAAAACTATTTTAACTTTATAACAGTTCTAATCACAATTTTACATAAAATATTATTTCTCTAATTATAATTTTTTTTAAAATATCCACAAATTTAATTTGAATCGGTAAAAATTCTATCAAAAATATACTAATTTAAATTAAACCTGTGTTTTGGTATACTCTATTCTTAAGATAAAAGAATTTGACCAGAAAAGGAAATACATAAGTAGAACGAAAATATTTTATAAAGTACTTATTTTATTAATATAATCTTAAAAACTTTAAATAACAGTGAAATAACTTAATCAAAAAAATGAAAACTATAACCATTATTCTTATAATTCTACTTTTATTTGTCAGTTGTCTCTTTAGCTTTTTAATTATAAAAAAGATATTTCAAAAAGAGCCTTCTCAAAGCGAGGTCGTCACTGAGGAAGATGAAGTTACTCCTATAGAAGGACTTACACCAGATGAAGAGAAAGAGGATAAAATCCTTCCTGAAGAAACTGAAAATCCTGAAGATATAACTAAAATAGAAATATATCTTGACGGAGATAAGAATGACGGAATATTTTTAGGAGAAGCAGTTTATGGACTATCTTCCAAAGAAGCTTTTTTAATTTATGGTGATAAAGCCGCAGATTCAGGTTATGTTCTGGTTTGGGATAATGAAGAATATACCTTCGAGCCTGGCCCAACTCATTATCTCTATATTTATACCTACATTCCAAAATACGGATGGGATTACACCAGAACAAAAATCCAGGTTCCTGGAGAACCAGGCAACGCAGAGAACATAAAAATGAGTGTTGATAGTTTACATCAAAACGAAGTTATCAAAGAAGAAAAAAAGAAGGAATTAAGAATATCAGGATGGACTGCAGACTTCAATGTAACCGATAGTACCGGGATAGACAAAGTAGAGATATATTTAAACGGTCCAAAAGGCTTCGGAAAACTTTTAGGAGAAGCAAAGTATGGTTTAGAAAGACAAGATGTCGCAGATGCTTTTGGAAATCCAAATTATCTTAACAGTGGATATTCATTTACCTATGATGCAAGTAGTTTGGAACCAGGTTCTCTTCACTCTTTTTATGTTTACTCATTATCATCAACAGGTGAATATCAATTAGTAAAAGTAAATATAGTAATGGAAGGTGAGGAAAAAGAATCCAATACTATTACTTCAGTGGAAGCAAAGTTTGGTAATGGTAAAATTGAAATAATCGGATGGGTGGTAAATAAAAATATAATAGGAGAAGATATGCATCGCTCACTGGACATAGAATACTCAACAAAAAAAATAGTATTTGTCTCAAATAAAAAGGGGAATGAAGATATATTCAGTATGAATCTTGACGGTTCAGATCTTACTCAGTTAACTGACCACCCAGGAATGGATACATACCCATCTGTTTCACCCGATGGTGAAAAAATAGTCTACACTTCAGATATTGATGGGAGCTGGCAGTTAGTCTTAATGAACTGGGACGGAACCGAAAAAACTCAATTGACCGATAACAGCGAAAGAAATGGCTATCCGACCTGGTCATTTGATAGCCGCTACATATTCTTTGAAATGTATATTGATGGAGACTGGGAACTTTACAGAATGGACAGTGATGGCAGCAATATGCAAAGGTTAACTTTTAATCCAAATGCGGATGATTGGCATCCATACGGTCATCCATTTCAATGTAAAGTTTTTTATGAGTCTGGCTCCGTGGGACACGAAGATATATATATCATGGATTGCGATGGAGAAAGTATAGAAAAAATATCAGAAGATAATAGGAGGAAAAGAGTTCCAGCAATATCAATAGATGCCAAATTAATAGTATTTATAGGCTATGAGGGAAATAACCATAATATATTTACCGTGGACAATAGAGGAGAAAATATACAAAAACTTACTGATAATCCTGAAAATTGTGGCCATCCTGACATTTCACCTGATAATGTTTTTATAACATACGAAGGCGGAGTTAACGGACAGAATGAAATTTTTATTATGAACATTGATGGTTCAAATAAAATTCAATTAACTGATATACCCGGAGACGATTGGGATCCTGTATTCATGTATCAGATATCCCCATAGACATTAATCTTATTTCGCACTTAATCCTGCTCTACATTATAACTAACCACATGCTTAAGTTTCCTGACAAAATTAATTCTAACCGAAGAACCTATAGAAAATCCCAGCCATAGAGTCCAGATAATCTGCCTTGAAAAAAGGTAAAAAACAAGCTCAGTAAGTCTTTTATTCGATCCAAAGAATCTTGTTATGATAAAATTGGTTATAGTTCCCTCAGAAAGCAGGAGACAAAACGCCGGTATAAACCCAATAATTATGAAGGTTCTGATATCAAAGAAACTTTTATCTATATTTAATCTTAGCAGTAAAGACACGCTAAGACCGATGCAAAACCCAACTATTACCAATACTAATAATTTAATAAAGCTTAATAACCCTGCGGGTAATGCTGCCGTATTAAAAAGATTTAAAATATTATCATAATAGGCATATACTAAAATATATAAAACCGTATTTATAAAAGAAATTATAAGTAAAAAAACCCTCAAATAAACTCTCCCTTGTAAACTATTTATATTTCACAACAGTAGTGACCCAATACTAACGGCACTTTCTATTTGTTTATTCCTCAATACCTGATTTTATACAATATCACATTTATAAAATATTTTACAATTTAACCTTCGTCTCATCTAAAATGTCATGCTGATTTTAGTTCTAAAACATTATATTACACCTTTTGTATATACACTATCAAATAAATTTAAAAAAACTTGATTCAAAATAAAACTAATCTATAATACTTTAAATAAACAGTAAAGTAATGTAATGTCCTCAATGTTTGCATAAATAACCTGAATATTTACAATAATAATTAGTAACAAAAATGAACAACCTGAAAATGGGCGCAAATCTAAAAAAGAGCGAGCTAAAATGTAAACTAAGCATTATAAAAAAAATCAAAGAAACTTTCCTGAATAAACCAAATCGTGCAATATTTATAATCCTTCTCATTGCCATCTTATATGCCATAGTAACCAGATTCCTTAACCTTGGTAAGCTTGCCTACTGGGGAGATGACGGGATGACATATATAAGTACAATTTCAGTGCTGGAGCACGGTTACCCTCTTCTTCCTTCGGGAAATATAATGTTTCACAACATTGCTTCCGCATACCTTAAATCAATACCTATATTGTTATTCGGAGACAATGAATTTGCTCATAGATTTCTAAGCGCACTGTCAGGAGTACTTATCATACCGCTCGCGTTCATGCTGATAAAGAAATTAACTAACAAGTATATAGCACTGGCCACTTCAATAATTCTAGCTATAAATTCATGGCAGATAGAATTTGCCAGAGAAGCAAGGTACTATTCAGAATTTCAATTTTTCTATATATTAACTGTTTACTTTTTTTACAAAGGATTTTTTCAGGACAAAAAAGTTTACAAAATACTAGCAGTAATATTTATTTTTATAACCACTCAAATCGTAACCACAGGAATGACTCTAATCTTTTTATTCATTCCGCTTCTTATTTATAAAGGTTTTAAAAAATTCTTTAAAAGAGACATATTTATATCATTTATTATCTCAAGTGCCATTGTGCTGGGAGAAATAATACATAGGGAACTATTTTGGAAAGTTGGTCTAAGCTTCTATACGCCCGGCACAAGTACAGATATTGCCAACCCTATCCTCAGGGCTCTTTCAAAATACTTCTCAAACTACACACCGTTTTTTTATAAGATTTTTTCTACTATCTATCCTCAAACATATTACATCTTTATATATGGCAGCCTTTTCGTATTAATATATATATTTTTCAAACCCCTCAGAAATCCCCATGAATATTACATAAATATTTACAGCAGTAAAAAAATCGATTTTAAATTTCCTTTCAACTTATTCTTTCTTTATTTTATATTCTTTTCTAATGGTATTTTTTATGGATTCGGGAACATGGTCAATCAGCAGAGATACATGTTCCATGTACACCCTGTATTCATAGCAATTTTTTTATATATATGCTTTGAGATATCAAGAATACTTATCCATTACACTAACATAATAATTTCTAAAATAAAGGCCAGGAATTTTAACAAAATAAAAAGGTACAATAAATATTATGCATTTGCCACCCTGTTAATTTTTATAATACTTACAGTTTCATTTACAAATTATATTAACCCAATACAAAACTTTAAAATTACCCAAAGGGAAAATGGAGACCCTATAAACAGCCTTTTTGCTCCAAGCAATACATATAATTCCCATTACGACCCCAAAATACCAGGTGAATATGTCAACTTACAAAAAGATGAGGGAGACATTATTATAGCCAATGATCTTTTGAATCACTATCCCTATGTAAAACAAATAGATTACTGGCTATGGAGCGGCAACCTTATCTCATGGCAGCCATATGATTTAAAGGACGGCATCTATTATGACAAATTTTTCGGTGTGCCTTTGATAAGAGATCTATCAGATTTTCTCAAAGTATTGAATGAAAACTCTGATAAGAATGTTTGGGTAATAACCTCCGATTCCATAAGAAAGCCTGCCCATACTGACTCTCTGATTTTTAATTTCCTTAAAGAAAACGACCAGTATAAAATGATAACCGGAAAAGACAATATAAGCTCAGCTTATCTATTTCCTGCCTTGGAAGACGGCAGTAGAAATTATTTAATATACTCTAATTTAGAACCGACATCAGAAGATATAATAAAAGTCAACCTTGATGATGGTAAATATATCTTTTCATTTAATGAACCATGTAATTCCCAGTATTTAAATTATGGATGGTCAGGAATGGATGAAGTCGGAACATGGACTAACCAGAAAGAGTCTTTACTCTTCCTAAGCTTTAAAGATAATACGGACTACAATCTTGATATAACCATAATGCCACTATACACTCCTGAAATAGACCAGACAGTAGAAATCTTTTTTAATGGTAATGATATAGAAAAACTTACTTTAGACAGCCCTGGATTAAAAAAATATACTATTACCATCCGCAGAGAATTATTAAAAGATGGATACAACATATTAAAATTTAAATCCAAATATCTGTTAAGCCCCAGGCAGCTCGGCATAAGCAACCAGGACAGCAGAAATTTAGCAGTTTATTTTAATGAGATAAGTTTTTACAAATAAAAACATGGAAGAATATCCAAAATTTCAACCACAGTATCTCATGCATCAGATTTCAATCTTGCTAAAGTAAAACCTTTAACACATTATTATCATAATATCTAAAATCTGTAAAATATAGAAATTTCATTATTGTTAAAATTTTTTTTTGTGTATAATTAGTTAATAATTTTATGGCTATTACAGAATGTTTTAAAAGTTTTTAAAAATTGACATGCATATACTTATTACTGGCGGAGCCGGATTTATAGGCTCCCATCTCTGTGAAAAATTAATAGGTCTAAACCACGAAATAATCTGCATAGATAATTTTAATAATTATTACAATCCAAAAATAAAAGAAAATAACTTAAAGAATATTATAGATAATAAAAATTTCACCTTATATAGGTTAGACATATTAAATAAGGAAGAAATAAATAAGGTGCTCTCCGCTCAAAAGATAAAAATGATAATTCACCTGGCTGCAAGAGCGGGGGTAAGGCCCTCTTTAAGCAATGCTTTACTCTATGAAGCAGTAAATGTTCAGGGAACCATTAATCTTCTGGAAGCCTGCAAAGATTACGGCATAAAAAAATTCATTTTCGCTTCCTCGTCTTCAGTATACGGCGATAACAAAAAAGTTCCATTTTCAGAAGACGATAACGTAGATAATCCAGCATCTCCTTATGCTGCAACCAAAAAATCAGGTGAGCTTATTTGTTACACCTATCATCATCTATACCATACCTCTATTCTTTGCCTTAGATTATTCACCGTTTACGGCCCGCGCCAGAGACCCGAAATGGCTATTCATAAATTCACCAGACATATGCTAGAAGGGAAACCTATAGAAGTATATGGTAATGGAACCTCATCCCGGGATTATACCTATATTGATGATATAATTTCCGGTATTATTAGCAGCCTTGATAAAATCAATGGATATGAAATTATAAATCTGGGCAACTCAAAACCAATTAATTTATTAAAACTAATAAACTTAATAGAAAAAGCAACCAAACGCAAAGCTGCCATAAGATATGCAGATACTCAACCCGGGGATGTGTTCACAACTTATGCTAATATTAGAAAAGCTAAAAAAATGTTAAAATATCAACCTGAAACCTCTATAGAAAAAGGTATTGAATATTTTGTAAAATGGTATAAAAAAAAGGAAGAAGAAAGCCTGTTTTATGACTGACAGAACTAAAACAAGTTCAACTGATAACACTGGCGCTATTAATAGTAATTCTAAAGAAAAAATAGATTTGTCTATTGTTATTCCAATATATAATGAGAGGGAAAGCGTCTATCATCTTTATAAAGAATTAGATAAATCACTCTCAAAATTAGGCATAGATTATGAGGTAATTCTTATTGACGACGGGAGTACTGATGGAACATATAATAAATTACTGGAAATTCACGAAAAAAACGGCTCTTACAAAATCATAAGGTTCAGAAGAAATTTTGGTCAGACATCTGCAATAAGTGCTGGATTTAACCATTCTAGGGGAGATGCAATCATTACTATTGACGCTGACCTGCAGAATGATCCCAGGGATATTCCAGCAATATTAAATAAATTAAACGAAGGTTATGATATAGTAAGTGGATGGAGAAAAAACAGAAAAGACAAAGCCGTTACCAGAAGATTTCCTTCAGCTGTCGCCAATAAAATTATATCAAAATTAACCGGAGTCTATCTTCATGACTATGGTTGTACACTAAAAGCTTATAGGAAAGAAGTAATAAAAAATATAGAGCTTTATGGAGAGATGCACAGATATATTCCAGCAATAGCCAGCTGGATGGGAGTAAAAGTGGCTGAGATCCCGGTAACACATCACAGCAGAAAATTTGGTAAATCAAAATATGGAATTTCAAGAACCATAAGGGTTATTCTTGATATAATCACTATAAAATTTCTTTTAAGCTATTCACAAAGACCAATACAGGTATTTGGACTAGTTGGACTCTTTTCCGGTACAATCGGTTTTATAACAACCGGCTACTTAATCATCATGAGGATATTTTTTAATCAAGGATTGGCTGATAGACCGCTTTTCATACTTTCAATCTTTATGATTTTTGTAGGCATACAGCTCATCACTATGGGACTGCTAGCAGAAATTACTATGAGGATTTATCACGAAGCTCAAGATAAACCAACCTATGTAATTAAAGACATAATCTCATAAAAATAAAAGTAACATGAAGAAAATAAGTCACCTCTTTAATCTTACCAGGATCTACTTAAATTATATTTTAAAGAGAAGCAATTGTAACTATATGCCTGTAAGATTATGGATAGAAATTACCAACAGGTGCAATTTAAAATGCAGGTTTTGTGTAAATAAAGATATCCCTTCCGCCTTAAAGGGAGATATGGATTTTAACTTATACAAAAAAATAATAAATGAAGCAACAGGCAGCGTTTATGATATTAATCTGTTTCACAGAGGAGAACCGCTCTTGCATCCGAAACTTATACCAATAATTTCTTATGCTAAAAACAGAGGTATAAAGACAAGAATTCATACCAATGCTACACTACTTAACCCAGAACTTAGCAAGAAAATAATATTATCAGGTCTGGATTTAATTTCATTTTCTTTTGATGGATACACCAAAAAGACCTATGAGAAAAATAGAACTGGGGCAAGTTACGAAAAAAGCTTAAACAATATAATTGACTTCCTAAGAATAAAAAAAGAATTAAAATCAAAGAAACCTTTCACTATTATTCAAGTCATGGAATTTAACGACAAATTATCCATGGAAGAAATTATGGAACAAAAAAAGAAATTTTTAAAAAAATTCAGCAACCTTCCATTAAATAAGTTAGCTACAAGAACTCCCCACAACTGGGGAGGTTTTCTAAAACAAAAAGAACTGGGGAAAAATTATGAAGAAAATAAAAGAACAATTTCATGCACATTTCCCTGGTATTCACTTACTATTTTTTATAATGGAAAAGTCTTTTTATGCCCACAGGATTTCTTGGGAAAAATTTTACTGGGAGATCTAAATAAAAATTCAATAGAGGAAATTTTTAATAATAAAGCAATAAAAGATATAAGAAAAAAATTTAAAACTAGTGAAATGAATAAAATCACACCATGTAAAGATTGTGATAGAATCAGGCGGAGAACATTTCTAGGCATTCCAAAAGAATACATTGGTATATTTTTAAAAGAAAACTTAAGAAGATAAAGGAGACTCAAGATGAAAGCTCTTGTTACAGGTGGAAGCGGGTTTACAGGAGAAAATCTGGTAAAAAGTTTATTAAAAAAGAATATAGACGTAAGAGTCCTTGCAAGATCAACAAGTAAAGTTAGTAATATAAAAAAGCAGGGAGCTGAAATAATAATTGGAGATATCACCGACAGGGATAGTGTATTCAAGGCTGTTAAAGGCACTGACAAGGTATTTAATATTGCTGCAGCATACAGAGAAGCAAATCTTCCTACAAAAGCCTACTGGAATGTAAATTTTAAAGGTACGAAAAATATAATTGATGCCTGCTTAAAGTACGAAGTTTCAAAATTTGTACACTGCAGTACCATAGGAGTAGTAAGTTCAGTTAAAAATCCACCTGCCAATGAAACAGCCCCCTGTAGCCCAGGAGATGTTTATCAAGAATCAAAGTGTGCAGCAGAAAAAGAGGTGCTAAAATATGTAAAAGATAAAAAACTCCCCGCTTCTGTTGTCAGGCCCTGTGCTATATATGGGCCTGGAGATTTAAGGTTGCTTAAAATGTTCAGAATGATAGCTCATAAAAAACTTTATATGATCGGCAATGGCAATGCTTTTTATCATATGGTATATATTAAAGATTTAGTTTCAGGCTTCATCCTTGCGTCAGAAAAAAAAGAGGCAATAGGAGAAGTATTTATTATAGGAGGTGAAAGATATACAACCCTAAATGAATTATTTCAAATTATCGCATATGAATTTGATGTTAAGCTACCAAAGATCCATTTACCATTAATACCTGTAGAAATTCTATCCGCCATAATAGAATATATTTATAAACCCTTCGGGAAGAAGCCTCCCTTATATCGCAGAAGAATTGCTTTTTTTAAAAAGAATAGAGCTTTTGATATTTCTAAAGCTAAAAGAGTTTTAGGTTACAAGCCTGAATTTGACTTAAAAACAGGTATACATCTCACCGCAAAATGGTACATAGATAATGGATATATATAATATTAAAATACCTTAATTACAACATTTAATAATACAGAATATAAAAAAGGAGATGATTAAAATAGAGAGATACGAGGATAAAATACAAAAGCATCTTTTTGCAAAAAATCAGTCTAAAATTTCTAAGTATATGGATTTATTTGTGGGTAAGAAAGGAATGCTCAGCTTAATAAAATATGAGATAATAACAATGCTTTTTCAAAATATGCCAGGAGCAATAGGTATTTTATTTAGAAATCTTTTCTACCCTCTGTTGCTTAAAAAGGTTGGGAAAGGAGTTATCTTCGGCAGAGCCATAACCTTAAGACATCCTTATAAGATAACAATCGAAAATGATGTGGTAATTGATGACTACTGTGTACTGGATGCTAAGGGGCTGAACAATAAAGGTATAAATATAAAAGAACAAGTTTTTATTGGTAGAAATAGCATATTGAGCTGTAAAAATGGTGACATTATTCTCGAAAAAAATGTAAATATGGGATTTAATAGTGAAATATTCTCTGGAAGTGAAGTGATAGTTGGCGAGAATACATTAATTGCTGCTTATGTATATATTATTGGAGGAGGGCATGATTATTCCAGAACAGATATCCCCATATCTGAACAGAATAAACCTTCACATGGCATTAAAATTGAAAAAAACTGCTGGATTGGAGCAGGTGCTAAAATATTTGATAATATCACCATTGGGAAAGAAACTATTATTGGAGCTGGATCAGTAGTATCTAAAGATATACCTCCACACTCAATAGCAGCAGGAATTCCTGCCAGGGTTGCAAAGTCCAGAAAATAGTTGAGATTAATAAAAAAATGAAAAACAGAATTATATCCTTCTACAGAGAAAATAGAAAACTAATACTCCTGCTGATTAGAATAATAATTAGTGTTTCATTAATTGTTTTTCTTTTAAAAACACAGTTTAAGGATATAAGAAGTGCCCTTGAAATTATAAAATCTGTAAATAAGCCTTTGCTAATACTTTCTCTGTCCACACATATTTTTGGCATATGGATTACTGCTGTCAGATGGAACACCTTACTTGGAACTCAAAAAGTAAAACTGGGTACCACTACCTTAACTCTCACAGTTCTCATAGGTTTTTTCTTTAACAATTTCCTACCCACAAGTATAGGCGGAGATGTTTTTAGAACTTATGATGCAGCTAAAAAAGCTAATATACCGATTGAGACATCCGCCTCAATAATTATAGTAGAAAGATTTTCAGGTATTATAAGCGCTTCAACCTATGCTATCATAGCACTATTTTTAGGATTCACAGCGATTGGAAATCAATCTTTTATAATTCCTGTCATAATTTTTTTTATAATATGTATTATCATTGCATTTTTTATACTAAATCCTTCTATACTCCGGTTAAATAAATTAATAAATAAAATAAAATTTTTAAAGAAAGTAAAAGAAAAATTAGCTAATATTTATTTCACTTTTTTAAGTTTTAAAAAATTTAAATGGGTTCTTGTCAGGGTAATGATATATAGTTTTTTGCTCCAATTTGCAGTTATATTAAATTATTTTTTAGCTGCGAAATCTTTAGGAATTAATTTGAATTTAACCGCCTTTATATTTATAGTTCCAGTGGTGACCATCATTGCTATGGTCCCTATTTCAATTGGAGGAATAGGAATTAGAGAAAATGCTCTGGTCTTTATTATGACAGCAATAGGAGTAGGTAGTGAGCAGGCTGCCCTATGCGCTCTGTTAATATTTTTAATGTTAATATTTATTGGAATAATTGGGGGCATCATATATAGTATAAGACCTCATTATATAAAACATTCAACCACTAAAAAGCTATCTAACAGCAAATCATGATATATAAGAATCCTTGACATTATGAATATTTAAGAAAAAGCCAGAGGCTTAAAAATTTAATCTGCTGATTACTTTATGAATAAAATCGCTAAAATATTCTTTATAAAACACACCATCCATTATTTCTAAAAAAATAAAAACAGCTATTAAAAAGATAATTCCAAAAAACAAATAATATAAAATTTTAATTATCCATATCTTCCACATCATATTCTGACTCTATCCATGTTTGAAATTAAAAATAAACTTAATATATTACAACCTCTGACCAATATCACCCAGATATTGAGAGACATAACTAAATACAGTATGTGCTACAACTGAAGCACCTGCTGAATTGTAATGCATTCCATCAACAAAGTATCCTCCCTGATTTTGTGAAAGAGGAGTCAGCACATCTATAACCACTGCACCATGTTTCGAAGCTACCTTCCTGATTATATCATTATTTTTATTATAATCTTCTTTTCCAGGCCAATCAATGGGACCAATAAGGTTAATAAATACTCTTGCACCTAAATTCTTAGACTTAGTTACAATAGCTTCAAGGTTATCCTCGAACCCTGAAATACCAGGTCCCGTATCATTGGTTCCGTAGGCTATTATGATTATATGCGGGTTATGTACAGCAACGGTACTATCAAATCTTTTATTCCCGTCACGGGCCATTTCACTATTCTTAGCACTTGCAACTGTATTATAATCTGCATATGGATAATTAGCTTCCAGAAGGTCATCAAACGTTTGCACCCAATTAGATTTGGCTATTAAAGAATCGCCCATTGCTACAATAGTCATATTAACACGCCTTCTAACATTTATACTTTTGGACGGTATTTCTATTTCACCGTTACTGCTTTCAATCTTAAAATTAGTAGTTATTGTTCCACCTGAATTAACCAGACTTTCATTTACATGTAAGTTAAAAGTTATTTCTTTCTCTTCTCCTACTCCCAGATCCTTAAGGTCCCATACTAGCCCTCTTATATCATCACTCCAGCTAATTCCTTCAGCAGTCCCAGACCTGCTGATATAAGTTGCTCCTGCTGGTGTAGAGCAAACAAGCCTATAACTCTTTTCTGCTTTTTCACCAGTATTTCTAACAACAATTTTTACATTTATGGTCTCACCAGCCCAAAGGTGCCCTCCGTTTGCATCATATAAAAATACTTCTGACGTTGTTAAATCAGTGAAAAGGCTTAATTCTTTCTCTATTGATTTTTCAATTACAACATCCGACCCATATTTTAAGGTACTATTATTAGTAATAATCTCTTCAGCAGCTAAATCATCTTCTACCTTGACTTTAAATGAAAAAGTTTCATGCTTATTTATTTCTAAATTATCAATATTCCATGATACACTACCATCCTTATATTCACCTGAATCAGTAATAGAATTCTCAACTACAGTTACATTTTCCGATAAGTTACTTTTAATTTCTACATTAGCAGCATTCATATCACCGGTATTTTTCACTACCAGTTTATACTGTATTATGTCACCCAATCTTAAGTCTCCGCCATTTATATCAACAGCCTCTAAATCAAAATTACTCAGATCAGGACTACTTTCAACTTCATTACTTAAACTTGTATTGACATCTCTATTAAAAAAGTCCTGGGCAACCTTATAATTAAATTTTGCTCCATCAAATATAATTAAAGTACCGTCATTTATAGGTTTATCTACTTCTACCGTAAAAGCTATTGTACCTTTTTTATTCTTCTCAACATAACCAATTTTAAAAGTTAATGTTCCATCAATATTTTCCAAGATTTCATCATAGTTTGATGATATAAAGACTGTATGTTCTGGCAGCTTTGACTCTATTTCTAAGTTATCTACATCCCTGTTTCCTGTATTCTTATAACTTATTATATATGTTATCTGTTCCCCGGGTCTTACATATTCACCTGAATCACTGGATACAAAATTAAATAATTCATCATCAAAATTTGGCTTTGCCAGGTAAACCTTGAAATAATAATAATATGCAGAATACGATGCTGCAGCAACTACTATAACAATTATAACTGCAAGATAAATCCACCTTTTTTTATTATATTTTAAAAATTTACCAACATCATTCATACATATTCTCGCCCTTTTCATTAACCTCTTACTGTATTTTAGAAATCTTTTATTTATATACCTTTTTATCATACATACCTTTATAAAATAATTTCTTATTATAGCAAAAAAACCATCTTTAAATAAAGTATTTTATTCATAGGTGTTACAGCCACTTAGAAATGTCCTCTTTTATATCTTAGTAACTAGCACTCCTCTACCTTTCATCTTACCTCTCCAAGGGTGATAAGGTTTGGGTTTTACATAAATTCTTTCTTTAGGCTTATCTTTTACTTCTTTTGGTTTGGGCCTGGCCTCTATTTTACAGTATCTTAAGTTTTTACCATTATATTTTATATAAATACTTCCATCCAGATGTTTTTCTATATCAACTTTTTTAGCCAATGTCCTATCAAATATCTGGTAGAGAGCCCCGTGATATGAAATAGTGTTGTCATTTCTTAAGGTTCTTCTGTCTTTGATGCATAACGCGCTTTTAATATTTCTATCAGGTTTTCTATGCATATCTAAGCCACTTAAACTGGGAAAGGAGAACCTTCTGTTATGTAGGGAAAGATATTCTTCCAGGAAGGCATTTGCATCATCTATATTGTCAATCCCTTCAAGCCTAAGCTCTTTTATCAACCTATCCTGCAGTGTTGTAAAAAAGGCGCTCAATCCTGCCTTTTGCCTGGGGAGAGTTAGTATATATTATCTTTACCCCTAATTCTTGTAAAGCCCTCTGAAACTATGACTGGGGGACTGTTCCGCTAAGCTCTTCATCAATTGAAGGCTTTGCTGTTGAACGGTATGTTGTATGCTTGTCTATGTACACGCTTACAGGGAGGCCATATCTGGCTGTATAGCGGCTGAAACTGTCCATAGCCGGTATTGTCCCTTCATGAGTGTAGAATCTTCCAAATACCGTGTTTGTTGCATCATCTATGTAACCCATAAAGCTTGCCTTTGGTCCTCTATTCTCAAACCAGGCATGCTTTGAACCATCTACCTGCACCATCTCTCCAAAACTCTTTTTCCTTTCTCTGAACAGTCTGTGCGGTCTCTTCTTCCTTCTTTTCTTATGCAGGCCGGCTTCTATTAACCACAATCTTAAGGTTTCTTTGCCTATGTCTATATTGTCAAGATCTGATAGTTTTTCTGCTGCAAATGTGGGACCGAAATCGCTATAGCCTCTCCTGTAGAGGCCAAGTACCTTTTCTTTTAGACAGTCAGGCTTTTTTCTATTGGAAGGTTTTCCTCTCAGTTTATGGACAACTGCCTTAGCTCCTTTGAGTCTGATCCTTTTTGCAATTCTCCGCACTTGTCTTACCGATAGATCAAGAAGACTTGCTGCCTCTTTTTGGCGTATTTTCTTTTCAAAGAGCATCTGTATTATATGTAATCTTTCTAATTCTTTTGTGTTTGCCATTATTATGTTCCGGTTTTTCATATACCCTCCCTGTCTGATTAGGAAGAGTATATCATTTTTCAAAACCGGACATTTCTAATTGGCTAGAAGCAGACATTCCTATTTTGGTATTACAGTTTTTTATTCATAGGAGGAGTATGGTGAAAGCCTCTAATCTTTTATCTCAATTTCAATATCATCACAATTAATGTAATAACCGCGAGAAGTTGCCCTAAACTTTATAGAGGACTTTTCAATTCTGACGCCTTTCAGTTTTACAATTAAGTTAACCTCATCTTCCGGTTCAATTATGTACGAGTCGCTGACCCACATATACATATCCTCGCTAGTGCCAGGATATTGATTAATGTACCCGTCAGGACTGACTTCCACAAGTTCAATATTGTCCGGAAGTTCCAGTTCAAGTGAAGTAATTTTAACACTTTCCTTATTATTATTTTTTATAATATATTCAATAATAAATTCCTCATCAATCTTCTTACTATATTCATCAACCATGTATTCAATTATAATGCTCCTATCCAGTTTCAGATAACTCACATATTGGCTGGGTGGAATATAGCTATTAAACTCGACCCTTTTTATATTGTAAAGATTAATAGTTCTCATATCTTCAATTCCTCCCCAGTATCTAACTGCACCCCTGTAACCTGCCTCAGAGAACAAATCCCACTTTGACTCTGAATTATTGTCATAAGGCCAGGCAAAAAATAAAACAGGCTTATTCAAATGGGATTCAATGTCTTCCTTCGATTGGATTAATTCATACAAAACTTCTTCATCTGTGGCTAATCCCAGCCTTACATGGTTGACCGTATGTGATAAAAACTCACATCCATATTCACTCATTTCCATAATCTCCGGCCAGATAAGAATAGGTCTGATTACATTAGTTCTTTCATTGAAATATCCATTCGTCTTCCTATCAGCCTTTGAATCACCAACAGCACCTGTAACTAAAAAGACAGTGATCTTATATCCATACTTTTTGAGTATAGGAAAAGCATTTGTATAATTATCTTGAAATCCATCGTCAGAAGTAATAATCACCGGTTTCTCAGGAAGTGCTTTCCCATAATCTAAATAATTTAAAAGATCCATGAATGTAATGGTTTCATAACCATAAGTTTTTAAAGTGCTGCATAATTTCTCGAAATGACCGGTATAAAGTTCTATTGGAATTTCTATATGATCTTCTATGGCATGCAGTCCTATTATTGGAATATAGTTTCCTTCAAATAATCTAACACCGGAAACTACTGTACTGTAATCGGAACTGATAAAAGACTCTATCTCATCCGAAGATATTTCCAATTTGCATGAAGCTATGGAATCTTCAGTTACATTATCTATTATTTTTAAACTTGTATTAAAAATAACTTTTTCTCCAATATCTAAAGTATCAATATTCCAGCTGGCTTCTCCATTATTTAATATAAGAAGATTAGATAGAACTAAATCTACTCTTACATTTCTTGCCTCTATATCACCATTATTTTTAACATTTATATTTACATCCATAATCTCACCCGGGTATATGTCGCCACCGTTTGAATCTACAAGTTCTATATCAGAATCTGAAAACGAGGGATATAATTTATCTATACTGACATCACCGTTTTTAGTATATGGAGAACAACCTGCAAGAAGTAAGCAAATCCCGGCCACACAAATAACTATTACCGGTATATTAATTAACTTTCTGGTATCTTTTTTTATCCTGCTTCTTATATTTTTTATTGCCTGTAAAACCTCAAATTGGGTCTTCATTAATTATCCTTAATTCTCTAAATAATATAAAAATATTTTCTAATTCCAGAATTTTATCACTATAAGTCAAAAATGTTAGAAATCATACTAACTTTCTACCTCTATTTCAATATCATCACAATCAACATAAATTTTATTAGTTGTTACTCTAAATCTTATAAGGGATTCCCCAGGTCTAACACCCCTTAATCTTAAAATTAAATTAATTTCTCCCTCCGGCTCAATTATATATGAGTCGCTGACCCACATGTACATACCTCTACTAATACCAGGCTGCTGGCCGATAAATCCATCAGAGTCGACTTCTACAAACTCAATATCATCCGGAAGCTCCAACTCAAGTGAGGTAATTTTAATGCTTTCCTTATTTCTATTCTTAATCACATATTCAACATCAAACACCTCGCCAAATTTTTTAGTATGCCCATCAATTAGATAATTGATTCTAATGTTAACTATAGGATTAATAATCTTATAAAGTTTTAAAGTTTCATTATACCAGTCCCAATAGTAGGTTTTTCCTATTTTCTCAGTTTTAAATATTGAATTTAGTGCTCCACTATTCCCAACGAAATACACTACGATATTGTTGTCAAGATCTTCAATAATATTTTCAACAGCATATTCAGAACTATTGTGATAGACATAATATATTTGCCTCTCACCATATTCATATTTATTAACAAACATGCCGATATTAGTTGATTTTGCACGCACATATATCTTGGAGTTTTCTTCCATATTACCAAAAGCCTCATCCCAGAATTTATAAACATCTTCAGGTTCCGAAAGGTCTGCTCTGCCGTAATTTGCATATATAAAAGAAATAGGATAAAAAGTAAAAAATAAAAATAAAATTACCACTAAAAAATATTTTAAAAAATTATCAATCTTTAATATCTTTTTCTCCCTTAACGATTTGTTAAATAGAAAAACTGATGTATTTAATATCAATAAAAATCCACAAGCAATATAAAATGCAATTATTAGCATTGAATCAATTAAATAATTTGGATTTGCATGGCTCAAATACAAAGGTGGTACAATAAAATTAAAAATTATCAGTAAAAATGAACAAATACCAAATTTTATATTCCTCTTGATTAAAAAGACAAAACCTGCAACTGCTATAATTATTAAGACAATACCATAATTTTCATAAATGATATTTAGATAATCTTTAAAAACTTCAAAAACTTCTGGAAAAGTCCTGCCAGTGAAATGACCTCCATGTAATTTTCCTGATACTCCTCTACCTGTTACATAATAAAAAAGTTTCTGAAAGCTTGTCACCTCCCCATATCCTTGAAGAGATCTTATAAGAAGATAAAAATAGGACAGGAGAGGTAATATAAAAAATAATATACTTATAAAAATTGCCTTAAGACTTTTAAAGATTTTAGGATTTATAATAATAATATATAAAATAATTGCCGGTACTATAAAAAAGGCAATAGGGTGATTGGTTAAGCTTAAACCAAGGCAAAAAAAGAAAAAATATAAGTATTTCCTTTCTTTATTTTCATTATAAAGAATTGCTGAAAAAATTAATAAGATTATAAAAAAACTATTTAATGTATCAAATTCCAGCCTGTTTGCTACATTCCAAAAAGGAAAAATAAAAGCAAGTATCAATGAGCTTATTATGCTTATTAACTCATTTTTTATAAGTTTATTAATTGAAAGAAATAAAAATAAGATAGTAAGTGCACCAAATATTGCTGAAAAAAGATTAAGTCTATAAGCAAGGTCACCGATCGGTAAATACGTAATAAGCTTCCCAAGCAATGAAAAAGTTGGGTATCCTGTTGGTACAAAGATCTGCATCTTTGGTATTTCAAGTGCATACCAGCTAGTATCTCCTCCAACCAGTTTACGTTCTAAGGTCATTAGATAAACAATAAATGGGATAAAAAAAGAAAAAACTGAGAATATAACTACTTTTTTATTTAAAATTAATTCTTTTATCTTGTTAGACATACATTTCTCCAAAATTTAGTTATTATCTTTTTATAAACATACAGCAATTCTTTCATAAAAAAATCTTTCCCAGATATCTAAAATATACTAAAAACCAACGTGTTTTCCCATATAAGCCGTAATATAATTCAACAGCTGCCAATAAAAATCATAAATTAATATTTATAAATTAAATATTACAATCCCAACAATTACTAAAAAATTACCTACAGCCTTCCATTTATCTATATCTTCTTTGAGAATCTTCCAGGCAAATACCATAATAAAAAAGTAATTTAATGCAGTAAAAGAGTAAAAAACAGAAAAATCAATCACCCTCATTGCAATTATAGAAAGCACAGGCACAAGCAAAAATAAGAATATGCTTAACCATATATATTTGTTTTTAAAATTGTAAATTAATGGTTTTTTAAAGTCTACTTTATTAGATCCAATTTTAAGGATTACTTGTGCAAAAGCAACTAAAAATTGGATAAACACAGTTAAAAAAATATAAAACATATATCAAATGCCTTCTAATTTTTTACTTGACATCATAATAGTAAAAACCCCAATAACTATTACTATTGAACCAATCACTTTTTGAATAGTAATTGCTTCTTGAAATAAAACTTTCCCTAAAATCAAAGAAAAAAAGTAATTTACGCTTAAAATAGGATATATAAATGAGAGCTTAAATTTCCTATGCAGGAAAAACCAGAAAAAAAACTTAGATCCATATGCTGTTATAAGAATAGCGAGCCAAAAAATAAAGGTTCTTGAAAAACCAAGATTTATTCCAAGGTACTTGCCAGCTATTATACTCAATAAATTGATGCTAATAGTAAGAATTAATATAGTTATATAAAAAAGATTTTTATTAATATATTTAAGTCTCATCTTCTACTAATTTTAATAATGAGCTGAATCCATATTATCATTGACACATTTTATACTAAAACTGTCTAAATATTAAGTTTTTTTTATTTTTGTACCTGAATCTTCTAATCACTCTATTACCACATAAAACTAAAAATATTAGTATAAAAAAGATTAAATCTTATTATTTTTTATGTTATAGTTAATAAATTATTAAGTCATTATCAGTCTCTTTAAAGTAAAGAATATTTTTTTAAAGAAAAAATAATAAAATTGCAAAAATATAATATATGCACCAGGAGGTAAGATTAAATGAAAAAAAGTGCAGCTGTTATAGGTGGTGGTATAGTAGGTATAGCTACTGCTAAAGCTCTTGGCATAAAAAGAATTTTTGATAAATTAAAAGAACGCAGTAATATAAATTTAAAAGAAGTAGAAGATTTCAAATATTTATTTGTCTGTGTCCCAACACCTTCAACATCTAATGGCTGCGATTTATCTCAGGTTGAAGAAGTTATAAAAAAATTTGATAAAAAACATATTTTTGTAATCAGATCCACAGTTACACCAGGAACAGCTGTAATGCTAACGGAAAAATATGATTGTACAATTGTTAGCAATCCTGAATTTTTAACTGAGTCAACCGCAGAAGATGATGCTATCAATCCTGATATCATTGTTCTTGGAAGTAGCACAAAATCAATAATAAAAGATATACGAAACCTTTTCTATACAAAAAAAAGGTTTCCAAATAGTGAGATTATCGAAGTTGACAATAAAACAGCAGAAATGATCAAATACGCAATTAACAACTTTTATGCCATAAAAGTAATATTTGCAAATTACTTTTATCAGATTTGCAATAAAGAAGGTGCAGAGTACGAAAAGATTAAAGAAACAATGTATAAGAGAAAATGGATAGGCAAAAATCATTTAACTGTCCCTTACAACAAACAGTTTGGGGTAATGGGTAAATGTTTGCCAAAAGATTTAATAGCATTTGCTAAATACTCTGATAATCATTTCTTTAATAAAATGGTTGAGTATATGGAAGAAATAAACAACTGGGAAATTTAACAAGGTTTAACAGCAATGAGAAAAAAGTTATTAGTAATTATCCCTGCCTTCAATGAGGAAGAAAAAATCGGAGAAGTAATACAAAAAATCCCCAGAAATCTAAAGGGAATATCCAAAATCAATATTTTAGTTATCGATGATGGGAGCATAGATAATACCTCAAAAATTGTCAAAGACTTAGGCGCTAAGGTAATAAAAAACTACTTTAACATGGGAGTTGGAGCTGCATTTGCAAGAGGTCTTCAATATGCCCTGGATAATAATTTTGATTTAATGGTCAATATTGACGGAGATGCTCAATTTAACCCGAAAGATATTTCTAAACTAATCGAGCCTATTGTAGGAAACAGCGCTGATTTTGTAACTGCTTCCAGATTTATCAATAAAGATTACTTTCCAAAGATGCCTTTATCTAAGTTCTGGGGAAATAAATTAATGTCAATTTTAATCAGCAAGCTTATCGGCAAGAAATTCTATGACGTATCATGTGGTTTCAGGGCATATTCGCAAAGGGCACTTTTATCCTTAAATCTTCAGGGAAGATTTACATATACCCAGGAAACCTTCATTGATTTATCATTCAAGCGGTTAAAGATTATAGAAGTTCCCGTAAAAGTAAAGTATTTCCCGTCAAGAACCTCAAAAATTGCTTCTAATCTTTTTATCTATGCTATCAATACCCTTAAAATTATTCTTGGAACCTACCGCGATTACAGACCATTATCTTTTTTTTCCAGCGTTGCTATCTTCTTTTTTCTATTAAGTGTTTTTTTTGGATCAATTTTATTATGGACATTCTTCACCAGAGGGACATTCAGTCCCAACATCTGGTCAGGATTTGTAGGAGGTACCTTCCTATTTATTGCCATTATATTTTTAGTAGTTGGCCTTTCAACAGATATCATTAACAGGATTAGGATTAATCAGGAAAATATCTTATATTATTTAAAAAGAAATTCTCGAAAAAATAATCTAGACCAATAACTTAATTTGTGACTCTTTATATTCAAAAAATATTTTACTATAATAATTAAATTTTAGTTGAAATTTTTTTATAAATGTTAAAATCTAATATTTTTAAGTCTTATTTCAGAAATAAATCAAACATCGCAGTAACTATACTCTTAACAATAGCTATTATTTTTGGAGCATACGTCAGACTGCAAAACCTGCATATTCTGTCATTTTGGTGGGATGACGGGGCAACATATCACGGAACATTAGCTGTTTTAAAACACGGTTACCCTCTTTTGCAATCCGGAAATATTTCATACCACAATATACTTTCTTCCTACTTTAGAGTAATCCCGGCATTTATAACAGGATTAAATGAAGTTTCTTTGAGGTTGCCAAGTGCCATTTTTGGAATTTTAGTGATTCCTCTGGTATTCTTATTCACTAAGGAATTATCTAATAAATATACGGGAACACTAGCAGCTACAATAACCTCTCTGAATTTCTGGCAAATAGAATTTTCCCGCGAGGCGAGATATTATTCAGAATTCCAATTTTTTTATCTCTTGAGCGTTTACTTTTTCTATCTTGGCTTCTTTAAAGATAAAAACAAATTCAAAATTCCTTCATTAATACTAATCTTTCTTACTGGTTTAATTCAAAATCAAGGATTTACCCTAATTTTTCTTTTTATACCTCTTTTTATATATAAAGGGTACAAACGATTCTTTAAGAAGGATATTGTTTCAGCCCTGGCAGTTACCACCTCTCTTATAGTCTTACAGCTAATACACCGAATCCTATTCTGGAAAGTAGCTATCACTTTTTTTGAAAGTACAGTTGAAAGCAGCAATCCAGTCATTAGATTATTAAGCAAATTTATTGTTGGAGTACGGCCGGATACTTTTTATTATAAAATTTTTGGAACGATGTTCCCTGGAATGTATTACATATTCAACTTTGGAATTATACTTCTACTATTATATGTATTTATAAAATATATCAGAAACAATGAAGAAGATTGGGAAAATATCTATGTTAAAAATAAAATCAATCTTAAATTACCATTCAATTTATTTTTAATTTATTTTATCGTTTTTTCAAATATATACTTCCTGGGTATAGGAGTAATGGAAAACCAGCAAAGATATGTTTTCTATATGCTGCCATTTATGATTATGGGGTACAGTTACGTAATATCTGATATCGCCAGATTAATTACCATACCAATAAAAAAATTAAAATTTAAAAATAATAACATTATAAAAACTAAAATTATTAAAAATTCAACCTGTCTCCTGGTTGCTATAGTAATTTCTTTACTAAGCATTAATTATGTAAACCCAATACAAAGTCTTAAAATTCCTGAAAGAAAAAATGGAGATACAGTTAACAGCTTTTTTTCACCCTCATCCACAGCTGTAAAACATTTTGACTTTAAAAGCACCGGTAATTATGTCTATTTAAATAAAAATCCTGACGATCTGGTAATATCTACAGAATTTTTTAATTCTTATCCCTACACAAAACAACTGGATCACTGGTTATGGAGTGGTAATCTTAGAGAGTGGAAGCCTTACGATATTAAAGATGGACTATATTATGACAAATACTTTGGAAACATGGTCATACGAGATGTCTATCAGCTAATAAATACCCTAAATGAAAACCAGAGTAAGAATATATGGCTGATTACTAATGCATCTATAGACTTTAATAGACATATTGAGCCAAAAATAAAAGAATTTATACTCAGCAAAGAAAATTATAAAGTTTATACCGGAGATGATAATATTGTTAAAGTATATTATTTTCCTAAAGATGAAACTGATGAAAGGTTTTTTAGTTTTACATCTACTATCAATCCTGCTGATGAAGAAATACTATTATTTGACCAGAATAAAAACAAATTATTATTGGACTTTACAAGTATCGAAAGTTCTAAATATTTAAATTACGGCTGGTCGGAAGTAGAACCATACGGAACATGGTCTAATTCTAAAGAATCTTCATTATTTATAGATTTCAACGAAAAAGAAGATTATAAAATAACTATGGAATTAAAACCACTATTCTCGGCTGATTATACTCAGGTTATTAAAATATGTCTTAACGAAAAGTTAATAGGAGAAGAAATTTTGGATAGCTCTGAATTTAAGGTACTCACTCTTAAAATACCCTGCGAATACATAAAACTAGATACATATAATAGTCTTAGTCTACATTTTAAATATATAAAGAAACCAATAGATCTAGGAATGAGTTCTGATATTAGAACCCTCACTGTAATGTTCAAATACATAGGGATTGAAAAACTAAATTAAAACGCTATTTTCATTATTTCCCATAAAGTATTTCTTAAACTATTTTTCTTAAAAACAAATATATTCCAGAATTTATAAATACTAGAACAATGTAAGAAATAATTAAATATATAGTTTTTCTTTTATTATTATAAAAAACACTTATTCTTAAAACCTCTATAATAATTATACCTAAAATAAAAACATAGACGAGGGTGAAAATTTTATTTACATATAGCTTTCTAAAAAACTCACTAAACGGATGGACTTTATACCATGGCTTCTCCTTCAACTGGTTAAAATAATTTTTTTCTATCCTGAAAATATTATTTTCAGGATTGTTTACAAACTCTCCAATATTAATCCTCGATAATTCATAGCCGTCATTTATCTTTAAATCAAATTCCAAATAACCATAATCTATAGGAGTAAAAACAATTTCATCTGAATAATCATCCTCACCAAGAGTAGCATTAAATTCGATTTTATTATTATTTTCAACTATTTTTATATTATCATTTTCTTCCCAATCTAACGTTTCATAACCCTGGATTTCCCCATCCATTGTAATCCAACCACTAAAACTTGCATCTTTTCTATCAACGCTCCAAACAACATGTATATTATTATCTTTATCCTCCCAAATATAATAGCCATAACTGGCGCCAGGTATAAAGAATATCCTATTGCACCCAGCACCAATTATTACAATTAAAAATAATAATAAAAATATCAGAATCAATTTAAAAAATTTTATATACCTATACATATTATCTCTCAACCAAATTGTTATTAATTATCAACTATTGAATTTCCTGATAGGACATTTTTATTCTCTTTATATATTAAATATATCATCCACAATGACACACCGGTAAAAATACTCCTGAAGATATTCACGAATTTTGCATCATTATAAAAAAGCTGGATAATAGTATTAATCTTGGGCAAATAGATAAAAAACCTATGATCTATAGGAGCAAATATCCACGTGTTTGCATGAGGGCTCCAATATAAAAGGAGTATCAGTAGCAAAACAAATTGGAACCAGTGATAATAAACCAGTGACTTTCTCCTTGCAAATATAATAACCAGGAAAGGAACTGTCCATAGTACATACTGAGGATGAAAAAAGCAAAGACTGATATAAGCCAGATATATAATTGCCCCATAATTTAAAAGTGTATCGAAACTCTTTTTCTTAATATGCAGGAAACTAAGTATTATGATTATATATACTGATATAAAAATAAAAATACTACCATGGGATCCAGTTACAAGTTCCAGTTTTGGCCATAGTATATAATCAAAAAGCTGGGTGTTCAACAGCGAGAATATTACACTTCTTCCAAAATAAAAGTATGAGAATATCTCAACTGCAATAAGACCTGAGATACCTGCTGAAAATAAAATAATATAATCTTTCTTCTTATCTGCTAAGTAAAAAATTAAAATAGGAAGAATCATGATAGGGAAAAACCTGACCGCTACAGCAAGAGCCAGAACAAAAATCGCCCAGTACTTCCTTTTATACTTTGCCAGAAGTAGAGCAACAAGAGTTAAAAAGATCCCTATAATATCATGCCTTGCGAATATATAAAGTATGAATATCACAAAAGGATTTAAAACCCAAAGTTTGAAAACTTTTAGCCTCTTTTCCGGTTCATCGTCAAATAAAAGCCGCATAACCAGGAACATGCATAAAATATCAAATATAAGGTATAGTACCTTAAATAGAGATATAACTATGAAGACATTTTCACTACTAATAAAATTAACCCAGGAAGACCAGGTATCAGTTTGAAGTAGTATTTCAGAATATTCACCAACTATTGGTAAAATAGATTTTATTATAAATAAATAAATTGAATGAATAAAATTGATTATAAACTGCTGAAAGTCAGAACCTAAATTACCTCCAAAAACAGTCTGTGCTGCTCTTTGATAAGTTGATAATAAATCCCTTTGGAAAAAAAATGGCAGAAAAATTAATCTAATAAGCATACCGACAAGAAAATATTTATAAAGAAGTCTTAAAAAGATTTTATTCTCAAAAATTTCTTTGGTTACTATTGCTTTACCAATATTTCTGAAAAATGATCTAACCTTCATAGCATTCTTATCTTTTATGTTACCTCATATTCTAAATATTATAGATTTTAATTCAAAATTAATATAATCACCATAAAAATTTTTATATTTTTTATATTTAATCATTAGTTATAAAATAAATTATACTCTCTTCTAAAACTGACTTAGCTGCCTTTCAAAAACCGCTTACCTCTAAAGAACTGTACACCATATTTGCTATTAGTTCTAACCCACTCTCGTTAGGATGAATACCATCACTCTGCAAATAATCATGAATTTTATTATTTTTATTAAATATATTCCATAAATCCAGATACACCAGATCGTTATCTAATCCTATTTCCCTAATTTGTTCATTATAAATTTTATAAATCTCTATCTGCTGTCCCGTGATATTATCATCCGTAAGAGAAGCATCACTGAGAACCGGGTTTATTCCCATCAAAATGATTTTAATATCTGCTAACTCTATTGCCTCTATGATGTTGCAATAATATCTCTTAAAAGTTTCAAGATCAACATTGGTATTTAAGCTTTTCTCTTTATTTTCGTCATTCAAAGGCTCCTCAGCCTCACTACTGTTTTCATTTTCAACTGCCTCATGGATCTTTCCATCATTTAGCCCAAGATTAATTATAATTAAATGAGGTTCAAAACTAACAACATCACTTTCTAATCGATTAAAGGCATCTATTGCTGTGTCTCCGCCAATACCACTGTTAATAACTTTTACATTCAGGTAATCCTTCCGTAATAGTACTTCCAAAACACTGGGATAAGAATTCTTATAATCAACATTCCACCCAAAGGTAACAGAATCTCCAAAACAAACTATCCTGGGGTAGCTATCAACCAACTCCTCTAAATTTATATTCTTTGTTTCTACCCTAAGGCCCTGGTAATTATTTGACGTAGGATGTTGTGATTCTTCCCCACCCAATTCTTTTTCTGATTCTATAGAAGAACTACAGGAATTAGCAACAATCACAAGTATAATAACTACAATAGATAATACTATAGTAGAAAGAATTTTTCCTCTATTTTTTCCCATGATTATAACTTCTAAATTATACCTCTGGACTTGTAAAAAACATTTTTAAATAAATATACAATCCCTCCAAGCAGTCCATTAAATAAAATAATAAATAAAATAATAAAAGAAAATAAAGTTGCCTGACTTTCTACCACGCCAAAACTCATTACTGCAAAAACCATTGCATTCTCTCTTATTCCAATACCGCCAATAGAAATGGGGATACTTGCAACTAAAGAAGTAAAAGGCACCACAAAGATGAACATATAAAATTTAAGGTTCAGTCCCAGAGATAGTGAAACAAAATAAATGCTGACAATAAAGATTAACTGCAATAGCAGGCTGTAAAAAAAACTTATGGACAGATGCTTGACTTTATATCTGTAACTTACAAGAATTTGGTGAAAAGATTCTAGCTTGGGCCTTATCCTGGAAAAAATCCTGTATTTTGCAAGCAGAACATGTATTTTAAACAGCCTTGGTCTGAAAAGTAGGGCAAAAAAAATTAAAATAACAAAAAGTGAAACCACCAGCCCTATAATAGCCCCTCTGGTTAGATATCTAAAAGTACCAAAAGCAAAAGAAATTGCCAGATAGGTTATTCCGGTTACGGTACCAATGACTCTTTCCATAACCACAGCAGAAATGTTTTCATTAATGGGTACATTCTTATTTTTATACAGATCGTACACACGATAGAAATCTCCGCCTACACTCGTGGGAAGCAGATTATTATAAAAAAAGCCAATAAATGCAGACTGCAGCAGGAAACTACCTGAAATATGATAATTATGAGCTTTAAGCAGTATTCCCCACCTTAGTGGTATACAGGCCAGAGCCAGAGTATATAAAAGCACAGCTACAACCAAAAAGGGTATATCAAGATCCTTTAATGTATCTATAATGCTTTCAAAATTATCTTTATTCCTGTAAATTAAAAATGAAAGAAAGGAAAGACTTACCACTATTCTTACGACATTCGCTATTTTTTTATTCATAGCTTATTCATTTACCTTACAACTCTTTAAAAAATCTTTTAAAGCTTCTTTCCAGTGTCTCATGAAATATATTTTATTCTTTTCAAGTTTTAAGTTAGCAAGCACTGAATAAGAAGGCCTTGAAGCTCTCCTTCCCAATCTGTCACTCTTAACAGGAATTACAGTCACCTTTTTACCCAGGATTCTAAAAATTTCTTTTGTGAACTGGTACCATGAACATTGTCCATCATTGGTAGCATGATAGATACCATACATTCCAGTTTCTATAAGTTTATGTATGCATTTAGCAACATCCAGGCTATAGGTTGGGGTACAAATCTGGTCATTTACTATTTTAAGCTCTCTGCAATTTTTCGAAGCTCTTATTATTGTTCCTACAAAATTCCTGCCATACCTGCTGTAAATCCCGGTTGTTCTTAAAATATAAAACTTTTTAAGGATACTGATTACTGCTTTCTCTCCAGCAAGCTTTGACTTTCCATATATGCTTACAGGATCTGGTATATCTTCCTCAACATAAGGTGTGCCTTTCTTTCCATTAAAAACATAATCTGTGCTTATGTAAACAAATTCGCAGTCGTATTTTTCTGCAACTTTTGCTAAGTTTTCCGTGCCTGTGCTATTTACCAAAAAAGCTTTGTCCCTAAAGCCTTCACATCCATCCACATCAGTAAAGGCAGCACAATGAATAACCAGGTCAGGCTTAACTTTCGAAAACCTGCTTTCAATAGCATGCCTGTCAGTAATATCCATATCAATATCACACCCAGAGATCTGGTGCTCTTCAGGTGAAAGATTGATTAACTCACTTCCTAATTGTCCTTTGCTGCCAGTAATTAATATCTTCATAAATTCCAGTATTTACTCCCTTACTCTATAGGCAGGCAAACTAAGTATAATCATAGAAATTAGACCTAATACCACTGCAAAAGTTAAAGAAATTATATGATAACTGAATGCAACTGCTTCCCAGGCAATACCGGTTATGCTGAATCCTAATATGCCAATCGCCAGCAAAAATGCTCCCTCGTAGGTTCCAAAACCAGCAAGCGCGTGTGTGGGTAAAACTGCAGAGATTTCAGCAGCTACTGTAGCAAGAAAAATCATCCAGAAGCTTATATCTTTAAAATCATAACCCACTGGCTTTAGTATGGCAATAACTAATATATAATATGCAGTAAATTTTAAAACCCTTATAACAATTGAAGATAGGTAAACTTTTAAGTATATTTTTCTTCTCTGAATTATTTCAATATTTTTATTAATATCCACAAGTTTTCTGTAAATATATAGGACTATCTTATTTTTACCAATTCTATATTTAGACAGAATTTTATTTATAACTGCCAGTAAAAATCTAATAACTTTTGAAAGGTGAAATAAAGCCAGTAGAAGGATTACCAGCAAAATAAAAGCTATAGATATAACAGCAAGAAAAGAGGGGGAATATTTATTTACAAGCATAACTATTATAGAAATTACAATCAGTGAAAAAACAATAACCAGGTCAAATACAAGTACGATCATCAGAGTTGAAACACCAATTTCAATCGGAAATTTAAACTTCCTTTTCAGTACATATATATAAGACAGCTCTCCGGTCCTGGCAGGAAGAACCATATTGAAAGCATTTCTTACAAGAGCAACAAAAAACATATCCATTATATTAATTCTTTGTGATCCTACAAGAACTTTTTTCCGGTATGCCCTGAAAAAAGAACTGAAAAGCATTACGACCAGGGCTATGATAAGAGTGGGCTTATGTATTCCTAAAAGAGCATCCTTTATCTCACCAATGCTTATCCGGCTAAGAAGATAATAAACCAGAAAAGCTCCAAATCCTATAACTACAATAATATTTACTGCCCTTAATAGTATTTTTTTTTTATTAGTTTTATTTAAATTATCTATACTACAATCCTTTTACTAATAATTACCCTCAATTATCCATATTACTTCTATCTATATTTATTTTCCTCTTATATAATTAGACAGGAATCTAAAAGTCTTCCCAGGTCCACTATGGGAAAGATGGTATAAAAATCTCTTTATTAAATAGGTTATACCTTTTCTATCATAACCACTAAGATTTCCTCCTGTAGCATTTTTACCATTACTATTACTATCATTAATCTTACCCTCTTTTAACTTCTTTTTATAAGCACTTACAACCGGGTCTTTGCAAAATCTAACAAGCGGCTCACATACTTTCTCCCAGGTATATTCTTTTGCAGCATTTTCTATATTCCCAATGCATCTGTCGTAATAGTCTTTATCATCAGCTAATTTTATTATAGCCTTTGTAATATCACCTGCATTTCCCTCCCTAACAGTAATGCCTAAAACTTTTCTCTTAATTAATTCACTTAGATAATCACCCTCTGTAGAAATTATCGGTAAACCAGTCCAAAGATAATCTAAAATTCTAGTCCTAAATGAAAACCTTGTCTCTAAATGTTCAGGATGTGTAATTATTCCCACATCAGACTCTAAAAGATAATTTTGCCTCTGGTTATATTCCACCCATCCAAAGTTAAAAAAAACATTCTTATCATACACATTTAATTTTTTTGCTAAATATACTGTGTCATTTACAAGCTTCAATTCCTTTACCGCAGGATCAGGGTGCTTTACTCCCATGAAAAACAGTTTAATATCATCTCTTATCTGGCCAACTTTAGCCATAGCTTTTATAAGAGTTAAGGTATCAAACCAATTATATATTCCTCCACCCCATAAAATTACAAAATCATCTTTTTTAATCCCATTAATCTTGCCCTTTAATACCTCCCTTGTATGAATGGGTTTACTAGCGGGAAGACCAAACGGTACTATATCTATCATTTTCTTTAAAGTTGGATCTTCGTCATAAGAATAAGGATTTATCCTATTTAGAGCTGCCAGCATCCCAAGCCAAAAATCTCTCTGTCTCTCAGAAGCACATATAAAAAAATCCCCATAATAAAGCTGCTGATTCAAATTATAATGTATTACTTTATTTACATCCATCCTTTTCTTAAGAGGCTCATCCTTATATTCAGCCAAAGTAGCCAGATTATAGGGGTCATAAATATCCATGATTAAAAATTTATCCGAATTTTTTATGCTGGGATAACTAAAAAAAGTTGTTCCACCACTTAAAATAATATCCACATCTTTAATAATATCTCTTAGTCCATTATCATCTTTATATTGGACTATTCTAAATTCCTGTTCAGTCAAATTCACTTTATTTGGAATAGCCAGTACAACATCTATATATTCTGATAAAATTTTAGCAAAATTCCAAACTCTGATCGCAGGACCTGCCATCTCTCTGGATACAATTCCACTTGAAACTATCAGTAATTTCCTTTTTATCTTTTTTTCAAATACCTTATAAATTCCTAAAGATTTTAACAAATCAATCTGATTTTTTTGATATTCTCTATCAGGAGAAACTGCCAGGAACTGCCCCTTAAAATAAGTAAAAACAGCTTTATCATCCCTTCTTCTTTTTTCTTGAATCTCTTCTCTTTTCCTTTGAAGTTCAGGCAGGTTATCCAGGAAATCCTTAACAGCCATAATAGAGCTCAAAGGTTCTTTGGATATCTTCAAATTATTAATTTCTTTATCTATTTTCTTTGATAAGTCTTTCACTTTCTTTGTATTACCAATCTTTAAATCATAATAATTTTTATAATCAAATTCCAAATCTACAAAAACTCTGTTAAAAACACTTGCCAGAGAAGCAGCTAGTATTTTTGATAAGTTTTCATCATCATAATTTTTAAATACTGAATACAGAGAATTTCTTTCTTTTAAAAATCTGAGTTTGTCTTCACTAAAAATTTTAGAAGTTCCGTGGTGATGATGATATACAACAGATTCAGGTGCAAAAACAACTTTATATCCCAGCACCCATAATCTCCAGCCAAAATCTACATCTTCATAATAGGCAAAAAAATCTTCGTCAAATCCTCCGGCACCTAAAAATATCTTCCTGTCCACAAGCATGGCCCCGCCATTTACAAAAGGAAGAAATCTGTACTGGCTGTAATTATCTTTTTCCACAGGAATTCCATAATCTATTTGAAAGCCCTTTCCTTCAAAATTTATCATTCCTCCAACAAAATCAATATTTTTTCCGTCGATAGAAAGGACTTTCGAGCCAGAAGCTACAACTTCTTTATTCTTATATATAGGTCTTAAAAGTTCTATGAGCCAGTTCTTATCAACTCTTGTATCATTGTTTAGAAAGGCTATATACTCACCATTCGCTTCTTTTGCTGCCTGATTATTTGCAAAAGCAAAACCCATATTCTTATCATTACTGATTAATTTTGCCAGGGGATAATTTGATTTAATGAAGCTTACAGAATCATCGCTTGAACCATTATCAATGACAATTATTTCCAACTTGTCTTCAGGATAATCCAGTTTTTTTATACTATCAAGGCACTGCCCAAGATAATCTTTCCCATTTAAATTTATAATTGAAATTGAAATCTGAGGATATGTAAGAATATCTCTCATAAAATTAATCTCCTAAAACCGATTAAGCTCGAATTTTTGATTAAATTAGGATAAATTATAACAAACAATTTATTTTAAACAACATCTATTATAAAATGTAAAAAACTAAGAATTTAAAAAAATATGAGAAAAATAAATCTGGCTTTTATAACTGATAGAATGATTAAAGGCCATGGAGTTGATTTAGTAGTAGACAGACTTGCAGATGGCCTGGCAAGATCGGGCTATAATTGTAAGGTGTACTGCAACTATTTTGATGAAACCTTTACTAACAGAAAATCATACGGAATAGAAAAGCTTCACTACTTTAAACCTGCAGATAATCCCATAATTTATGAAAGAAGAATAAGAAAACTGGTTCCTTATCTTAACAGCAGAGATGCAGACTTATTTATAATACAATCATTTCCGTTCTACAGCTTAATACCCAAATTAAACAAGCCAGTTTTAATCGTAGATCATGGAATAATATCTGTAAAGGGGATGCCTCTAAAAAGAAGAATTAGATTTAAATACATGGAAATAAGTCAGAATTTTTCCTACTTTAAGAAAACAACTAAGATAGTAGCAGTATCTAAATATTTATTAAACCGCCTGCCAAAAAAAATAAGAGAAAAAGCCACTTATATTTATAACGGCTGTGACCACTATCAGCAAGAAATTATATCCACAGATGATATTGATAAATTTAGAAAAAAAATTGGAGCTGGCCCCGAAGATATTATAATACTATATGTTGGAAGATTAAATCTTACCAATCAACCCTACAAAGGACTGGCTGAGCTGGTAAACATTTATCAGACTTTATCTACAAAACACAAAAACATTAAACTTCTGGCTGTTGGATATGGCTCAAAAAATGATGAAGAATTGCTTAAGAACCAGGGAATACTGGCCATCAGCAATGCACCTGAAGACCTCATGCCATTAATATATAAGTCGTGTAATATTTATGCAACATGTTCCCTTTGGGAAGGTTTTGATTTACCTGTTACCGAAGCCCAGAGCTTTAGCAAACCTACAATTTGTTACAAAATCGGTGCACATCCAGAGGTATCTTTAAACGAAAAAACAGGGTTCGTCGTAAATAATGCTCAAGAATTTCTAAAAAAATTAGACATTCTAATCAGTAATTCAAAACTAAGGCTGGCAATGGGAAAAAACGGCGCAGAATACGCGAAGAAATTTTCATGGGAAAACAGTGTAAAAAAATACGATAAATTAATAAAAAACATACTGAGACTCAAAGATTCAGACGTATCGGTAAAAAAATATAAAGACAAAATTAAACCTTCTAAAAGTAAGGGTGTAGCTGTTATCATAGTTAACTATAATTCTTCCTACTCCTGCCTTAAAGAATGTCTTGATTCGATTAAAAATCAATCTTATAAAAACATTGAAATTCTAATCTTTGACAATAATTCCACTAATAATGTTTTAGACTCTATTAAAAAAGAGTACAGGGATATTAAGATAATATTATCCGAAAAAAACTTAGGTCTGGGCAAAGCCTTGAATCAAGCAATTAAGCATACTGACTGTGAATATATTTTAATATCAAATTTTGATATTGTCTACAATCATGATACTGTTGAAATTCTGGTGGGAGAGATTAATAAACTTGACAGTCTTTATATAGGTCTTGCTCCAAAAATTAAACTATACTACCTGCGGGATTTTCTGGAAAGTACAGGAATTTATTTAGACGGCAGTTACTATATTGGGTATCATGGAATAGGCCAATTGGATTTAGACCAATATAATAGACCTGAGGACATTTTTGGAGTTTCATTTACATCTGCATTCTTAAAAAAGGATATCTTTTCTGAAAATAAAGTTGGGAAAATTGACCCAACCTTCTTCTTATTTTATGAAGATGTCGATTTCTGTTACAGAGCGAACCAACAGGGTTATAAATTCAGGTCATGTCCCAGTGCAATCTGCTATCACAAATACGCCTTTTGCTTCAGAGATGACGCTTCTGCCTTTACCCGGAAATATTATTATCAAAAACTAAATTTACTTAAAACAATTTATAAGAATGCTGAATCACATAATCTGAAAAGAATAATGGATATTGAAATAAATATTCAAAAGCAAAATTTAAAAGACAAAAATCTAAAACCCATAGCAAAAAAAATAATGGGCGATTTTAAAAAAAGTATTAGATACTTAAAAAGAGAAAGAAAAGATATACAATTTTCAAGACAGGTTTTTGATATAAATATTATTAAATTCAGCTGGGGTGAAATAAACCATTTTGATTTCATCAGAAATGAACCTGTCTATTCCATCTCAAATTTGCTGCATTCATACAGAAGGTTACATGTACTTCTTGGAAATAAGAGATACGAAGAAATGGTAAATTATCTTACCAACCTTGAGAATACAAAATTTATTATCGAAAGTAACATATTTAAAGAAATACTTCATGGTAAATTTGAATATGAACCTATGTCAGTTCACCGGTTCATTAATAAAATAACTTAAAATCTAAAAATATGAGAATTGGAATTGATATATCTACTGTTTTAAATCACGGCCAGGATATAGGAGCAGGAAGATATATAATAAACCTGGTAAGAAATCTCCTAAAAATTGATAAAAAAAATACATACATTTTAACTGGAAGATATGTAACGGATAAATATTTAGAAATAATAAATAAAATTAAATCGACCTACACAGATAACAAAATTGAATTTAAGCTGTATAAAACTACTCAGAGGAATCTGGATATATGGAACAGGCTAAAATTTCCACCCATTGAACTTATGGGCTTTAAAGCAGATTTGCTTCACTGCCCGGATTATCTTATTCCGGCTACTTTAAATAAAACCATAATTTTAACTATACATGACCTTGCTTTTATAAGATTTCCCCAGTTTAATTTCGACTGGTTTATTAAAAAATATACTAAAGAAGTCAAAAGAAATACTGCGCTGGCAAAAGTAATTATTGCCGATTCAAAAAGCACTAAAAATGATACTATAAAATTTTTTAAAATAGACCCTCCAAAAGTGAAAGTGGTGTACCTTGCATCAGATAGCCGATTCAAAAAACTTGCATACCAAAAAAGAGATAAGAAGGTGCTAATAAAATATGGAATAGATAAAAAATATATTCTATCGACAGGTACTATAGAACCAAGGAAAAACTACTCTGCTTTAATAAAAGCGTTTAATTATATAAAGCATAATAATAACAACTTTGACTTCAAACTAGTAATTGTTGGAAGAACGGGCTGGAAGAGTGAGTCTACCTACAAAGAAAGAGAGCTAAGCCCTTATAAAGACGACATACTTTTTACCGGAAGAGTCTCAGATAAAGAGCTTGTCCAGATATATAATCAGGCAGAAATTTTTGTCTATCCTTCCCTTTTTGAAGGTTTTGGACTACCACCAATCGAAGCAATGAGCTGTGGCCTTCCGGTAATAGCCTCTGACTCATCATCACTTAAGGAAGTTGTGGGCAATGCAGGAATACTTATCCCTCCTGATGATTTTAAGAAGATATCAAATCAAATATTATATATCCTTAAAAATGAGAAGATAGCTGAGAAACTTAAAGAAAAATCCCTTGAGCAGGCTAAAAAATTTAGATGGGAGAAAACTGCCAGAGAGACTTTGAAAATTTATGAAGAAATTATGTTTTAGAATCAGCCTTTCTGACACTTATTTTTTTATAATTTTTTATTTGAATTTTTAAAAAAACCTTTATATTATTAAAAATATTATTACTTATAACTATTTTAGTATGGTAGCTACTAATTATAAGCCTGTACACAAGAACAAAATATTATACTATTTTAAGGTTTTCAGACCCAGCCATTGGTTCAAGAATATATTTATGTTAGTTGGAAGTTTAACTGCCTACATTTTTTTTAATGCTTTCCCCACCTATGAAAACATCAAATTAATATTAATAGCCCTTCTTTGCACATGCCTGGCTTCCTCAGCCAATTACGGAATAAATGAGTTAATAGACTCTGAGTTCGACAAGCATCACCCAACTAAGAGAAAACGTCCTATCCCGTCAGGTAAAATCTCAAAGAAAAAAGTTCTTGCAGGGTCGCTTTTATTAGCTGCAATATCAGCAGTAATAAGTTTTTTATTTCTGCCAGTGGAAGCATTCTTTGCAATTTTGAGTTTGATGTTAATGGGATTTTTGTATAATGTAAGACCATTCAGGACAAAAGAACTACCTTACCTTGATGTTATTTCTGAATCAATCAATAATCCTATTAGATTTGTTATTGGTTGGTATGCTATGCAAATGGTATTTTTTCCACCTGTAAGTTTCATTATATCATTCTGGGCGTTTGGTGCCTTCCTGATGGCATGTAAAAGACTGGCAGAATATAGATTTATAAACGATTCCCAAAAAGCAGCAAGATACAGAAAATCATTTAAATATTACACAGAGGAAAACCTGATTGTGTCAATTATAGGATATATATTACTGGTATCCTTTTCTCTGGCAATTATATGCATCAAATACTCTATCAGTGTAATCTTAGCAGTACCTGTATTTATAGCTTCGTTTATCTGGTATTTTAAATTAACATTAAAAAAGGACAGTCCAGCAAAAGAACCTGAAAAATTACTAAAACATAAAGAATTTTATTTTTTTACTATATTAACCATAATAGTGCTGGTTTTAGCAAAAATATTAAATCCATACCTTGAATTTTTATTAAAAATATGGAGTTAATAGCAATATTTGACTTTGATGGAACATTGATAAAAAGAGATTCAATGGTCTTATTTTTCCTGAGATATTTTAATTTCTCCTGGAAAAATATTCCCAACTTTTTCCAATTGGCCACGGAAACAATAAAATTTTTCCTAAAAATTTACTCCCAAAAGAAGTATAAAGAAAAATTCCTTAATCTGGTTATGGATTCATCAAAGATAAAAAACCTAGACAAAATTACTGATGATTTCTCAGAATATCTACTAAGATTAATTCCTAAAGATGCCAGAAAAAGGATTACGAAATTAAAGGACAATAGATATAAACTTGTACTCCTAAGTGCCTCACCCGATTTTTACCTGAAAAAGATAAAAGATAAATTAGGGTTCTCAAAATTAATCTGTACAAAAACCAATTTCAGAAATGGAAAAATCATTATCCGCGGTGAAAACTGTTATGGTAAAAATAAAATAAAAATGCTTTTAGATGAATATAAAAAAGAAGATATCAATTGGGAGAAGTCATATTGTTTTGCAGATAATAAATCCGATAGACAATTGTTAAGCCTTTTTGGTAACGCATATGTCGTAAATAATAAAAAATTTGTAAAAGACAATCCAAATTTTAAACCTTTAGTCTGGAAGTAGTAATAAAAAAATTATATCTTTGAAATTGTCTTTGATAGGCTTATTTCAGGATTTAAATCTGATATACCTTCGGCTCTATTTTTATGGATTACATTTAAAGTAAACATATCATTAATCCAGTCACAGTAAGTCTTATTATCTTTATAACCAACAGCAAGAGATATTTGGTATGCTCCTCCAATCAAACTTATCTTCTGCCTGAAGGTAACTTTAACTATATCGCCCTTTTTAAATATACCTGTCTTAATATTATTTAGCCTGGTATTGGTACCATAAACAATATTACCTTTAAAGTCTGTAATCCTTACTCCAAAAATAGGTTCCTCAACCTTTTTCCTGAATAGCACCTCATAGACTATCTTTATATCATCCCCATATTTACAGAAATCTACCTCCCTGTTTTTATTATCCAGAAGCTTAATATCCTGAATTTGGGCATCTCCGCTTCCAAACCGCTTAAGAGTCCCCTCGTTTACACTTAAATTTGAAAGCCTGCTTATTTCTTCTCCATCAATTACTTTCTTGTTGTCTTCGATAACCGTCTTAAATATTTTTTTCCTCTCGGCTCTCTGATGTTCAATAATCCTCTTTTTATCCAGTTCCTCGATATAAGCCCTGTATTTTGTCACTATATCTAGAGGCCTGCCTATATCTTCTATTTTACCATTCCTTAAAAAAACTACCTTACTGCATAGATCGGAGACAGTATCAAGATCGTGGGAAACTATTATAATGGTCTTACCCCGCTTCATAAAATTATATATAACTTTATAACATTTAGCTTGGAATGCCTGATCTCCTACAGCTAAGACTTCATCAACAAGCAGAATATCAGGGTTGACATTGATTGCAACGGAAAAACCCAGTCTCATATACATACCGGATGAATAATTTTTGACCGGTGTATCAATAAATTTAGCAAGTTCCGAGAATTCTATGATCTCATCCATTTTTTTATCAACGTCTCTTTTCCTCATACCGAGAATCGCTGCATTTATATAGACATTCTCCCTGCCGGTAAGATCAGGGTGAAATCCTGCTCCCAATTCCAGAAGTGCCGACAGCGAGCCGTTCACAATAACTTCCCCGCTGGTAGGTTGGATAATTTTTGCCATTAGTTTAAGAAGTGTGCTCTTTCCCGAACCATTTGGTCCGATTATACCCAACGTCTGCCCGTGGTCTACTGTGAAAGACACATTATCCAGAGCCAGGAATTCTTCAAATGTTGTACGCTTCATCCTAAGAATGGTATTTTTCAGACTTGGGATCTTTTCATGATAAATTCTGTACCTTTTAAATACAGACCTTATATCAACAGCCGCATCATTTTTATGATTCTTAATCCCTTTCCCCATATACTTATCCTCTTTTTTATTCATCTATCAGATTTCCTCTGCAAATCTGGGTTCTAATTTTTTAAAAACAAAATAACCGATAAAAAATATCAGCAGTGTTATCCCAACAGCAATCAAAGTCTCCATAATACCGGGAAAACCTGCACCTTCCGGATATTTTATATAATAGAAAATATTCCTGTAGTAAGCAGCATACACTGTCATCGGATTTAGTTTTATTATGAATTGAAATCTCTCAGGGACCATCTGTAAAGGATAGATGATCGGGGTACCGAAAAACCACACCATCATAATGATAGTTATCAGATGCTGAAGATCCCTGAAAAACACATTTAAGGCCGATACCAGCAGAGTCATGCCCACGACCAGGAAGAACTGTATAAATATTAATATGGGTAATACATAAATAAATAAATAAAATTTATATCCAAGAACAGTAAGTGCAATAAACAAGGCAACAAGCTCCAAAAGAAAGTTAAAAAGGTTAGCAAGCACGATAGACAGAGGAAGTATTTCTCTGGGAAAATAGATTTTATTCACAAGATTACTATTAGAAATAATACTTCCCGTACTGTAGTTGACTGAATTAGACAGAAAATTAAACGGAAGTAAGG